>WNEZ01005010.1_pt1 | contig 11591 bp, 13 predicted proteins | sample 5400521 | NCBI WGS metagenome assembly WNEZ01 (sample SAMN13153339, study PRJNA577476) | soil metagenome | isolation source: 120 cm saprolite under Douglas fir tree site 2 hole 1 replicate 1 | place: USA:California | collected 2015-04-18
TGCCCTCCAGTCATTGCTACTTCCGTTTCAACAACACCGCCCACGCATCTTCGCTGTCCTTCCAGACCGTCGCCGCCACCCGCCAGCCCTCGGCTTCGGCGTCGGCGAGCTACGGCGCTCGAGCGGGTGGGCGTGCTTAAGGCCAGCGCGACGGTCAACGACTTGGCGACGGTGGATTGGACGGCGCTGCACGCCACGTGGCCCGTCGGCCCGAGCGACTGGAACCACCTCCGGTGGGCGGTCTCGCACTTCCTCACGATGCAGCTCGGCGACGTGCATCACGCGTTCCGCCGCGCGGTCGTGAAGGCGATTCCCAAAGCCAAGGAAGTCGAGCGCGTGCCCGACCTGCCGCCGACACTGTTCTGGAAGATCGTGCACGCGGCGCCGACGCACGCCCAAGCGTGCTTTGTGACGATTGCGGCGCTCGGCCTCCGCGTGGGCGAGTTTCTGCGGCTGACGCGCGACCACTTGCTCCCGCACAGCTTCGCCGTGCAGATTCCCGGCACCAAGACGGCGGGCTCAGCGGCGACGGCGCGCGTAGACGAGCGCTTGTGGCCGTGGGTGCTCCAAGGGGTGCCGAGCCCGCTCCACTACAAATGGCTGCGGCTCTACTGGAAACGGGCCCTCAAGGCGGCGGGCGCCCCGAGCGACTTGCGCCTGCACGACCTGCGGCATTGCTATGGCCAGTGGCTCGCCGACGCAGGCGCACCCGAGGCGCGAATCCAAACGGGCTTGCGCCACACGACGGCGGCAATGACGCGCCGCTACACGATGCAAACGGACAAAGGGGAGTCGGCCCGGACGTTGGCCGACGTGACGCTCAAGACGGCGTGAAGTCCCATGATCTGTCACACGATGAACGCAAGCTAGATTGTAACCCATTGCGGGCCCTTAGCTCAGGTGGTTAGAGCAGCGGACTCATAATCCGTAGGTCCCAGGTTCAAGTCCTGGAGGGCCCACTTACAGGGCAACGACTTAGGCGGGCTGTGCCACTGCGGCCTGTGCCGCTCCCGTGCTCGGGCCTGTGCCGTTCCCGTTCGCGAAACGCTTCGCGACCGCTTGGGCGAGATCGGCCTCGCCCAACTAAGCGCCATCCGTTAGGCGGCGAACGTCCATCATGCACTTTCCCCAGCCCTCGAAGGCTTTCTCCGAATTGGCCGCCTACCTCGATACCGCCGGATGGTCAAGACGAGCCCAAGGCTCTCCCATTTGGACCTCAGATCAATCCGGGTGCCTACTTTCCTTCGTCATCGGGCGCTCGGCGGAGGCACAGCCGCGAATCCTTGAAGTGCTGCTGGAATGCGCCAACCCGGTCTTTCTCGGGAGCCGGAACTCGCCCGCCGATGATCCCGACTTAGGTGGCTTGGAATGGGTGCCCAGCGGTCCCAACGCTTGGCGAGTACCTGCGGGTCTATCAACCGCCACATTCCTAGATTCTGGTTTTGCGGCAGATGATTCTTATCGTCTCAGCGTCCACGCTGCCGCACCCCCAGACTTCGCGTTTGGCGACGACATCTGCGATGGACCCGTCGGACCCTATCTTGAAGGTCTGCGATCCCGTGGCGTTTGGGCCGTATTTGTGTCGGGCCCTCACTTTGGATGGGCACTTGCTCTACCCTTTCTGGAGTTGCACGAAAGCGCCGTCTAAGCTGGCGGGTGCGGCCAAGTAGGGTAGACTTCCCTTTGTGCGGCTACCGTGCTCGGGTTGCCTCACCTTTGCAGGAGGATTTCGCAATGCAACTCACGCCTCTGCTCTCGTTCTACGCGGTCGTCACTGGGATTTTCGGCGTGGCCCTTCTGGGCGTTCCCCGTCAGCTGATGGGCGTCTATGGGGCGCCACCCCTCGACACGCTCCAGATGATCCTCTCGCGGTTCATCGGGGGGTTGTTCGCCGGCCTCGCCGTGATGGCGTGGTCTGCACGCGCCGCCGAAGCTGGCAAGGCGCGGGATGCCATATTGCTCGGGCTCACGGTACTGAACGGCCTGTCGGCGGTCGTCGCCGTCGTCGCCGCACTGTCGGGAGTGTTCAATGCACTGGCGTGGGGCCAGGCGGGACTCTATACCCTGTTCACGGTGCTCTTCGTCATGGCCGGTCGGGCGAGCATGTCACCGAGGACTGGCGCGAAGATGCCCTTCTAAGGCGCCGCCCAACACCCGCCTGAAGTTGCGGCGCGCGTAGATTATGGAATGAGCCCTTCACCAGTGCGCCGCAGCTTAAGCGCGATTCGTTAGGCGGCGCCTCCAAGTGGTATGGGACTCCTCCGGTTTCTTAAGACCACGGCGCTTCGTCGCAAGCAACGCTCGATCCTTCGGGCGCTGGAGGGTTCCTCTGTCCACTATTCCGAGAGTCCTGGGATTTCTCTCGAGAATCCCGTCGTGATTTCCGGGGCCCAACACGACATGATAGGAACGATGGCGGTCTTTGCTTGGCTGATCAAGAAGCGCGGTACGATGGACGTTGACTGGCGGCTGCGCGTGAAGCGCGGGCAACATGACGGGCAGCGCCACATCGATATCTACGACATCCAGACTCGCTTTGGTGTTGACGAGACGTTCTACTTCGACCTGACCGAATCATATGGGAAGTAGGGATTCTAAGGCGCCGCGGAACGAGCGCTTGAGTTGGGATGAAGCGGCTGGCCACCCGCTTCGCGTGGTGGCAGAATCGCCCCACAAGGATGACTCGCGGTCGTGTGATACGCCGCACTCTTCAGAAGGGGGGCCAGCCGCCATGGACAATATCGGGCTCGATTTGCACCAGCGCGAGACCCAGCTCTGCATCCTCACCGCGGAGGGAGAAGTGGTGGAGCAGCGGATCCGGACCAGTCGCGAGCGTTTCAGCGAAGTGCTAGGGGAGCGGGGAGCAGCCCGGATCCTGCTTGAGGCGTCCACCGAGAGCGAGTGGGTGGCCCAGCACCTGGAATCGCTGGGGCACGAAGTGATCGTCGCCGATCCGAATTTCGCGCCGATGTATGCGACGCGCAGCCGTCGGGTCAAGACCGATCGGCGCGATGCGCGGACGTTGGCGGAGGCGTGCCGATTGGGGGCGTACCGCCCCGTGCACCGGGTGTCGCTCCAGCGGCGGCATCTCCGGGCCGAGCTCGCGGTCCGGGAGGTGCTGATCCGGACTCGTACGCGCTACGTGCAAGTCATCAGGGCGCTCGTACGGCGGGACGGACTGCGGGTGCCCAGTTGCGAGCCGGAGCACATCGGGGCCAAGGTCGCCGCGCTCCCTCTCGCTCCGCGGACGAGCACGGAGCTGGCCCCGCTGGTGGCGTTGCTCGAGCCGCTGAGCGCGCAGATTGCGGCGGCCGACCGCCGGCTAGCGGCTCTCGCGGCAGCGGATCCCGTCGTGACGCGGTTGCAAACCGCCCCAGGCATCGGCCCGCTCACGGCCGTGGCGTTCGTGGCGACGCTGGATGTGGTCGGGCGCTTCGCCACCGCGCACCAGGTGGCCGCCTATCTCGGCCTGACGCCCCGCGAGCGCAGTTCGGGGGAGCAGCAGCACCGCGGGCGGATTAGCAAGACGGGCGATCAGCGCATGCGCTGGCTGCTGGTCGAGGCGGGGTGGCGGCTGCTGCGCTCGACGCAACCGGCGGCGGCGCCGCTGCGGGCGTGGGCGGAGCGGATCGCGGCGCGCCGGGGGGGTTCGATTGCCGTCGTCGCGTTGGCGCGCCGGCTCGCCGGGATCTTATATGCGATGTGGCGCGACGAGACGGAGTACCGGGCGGCGGCGATCAAGGCCGTCGCCTGAGAGCGGCCCTGCACTTCGGAGCGTGACCGACCATGGGCCGGTGAGCGCGCGCCAGCTTCTGGCCGCAGGTGAGGCCGTGCTTGAGTTGGGCGCCACCGTCCCTTCGGATCCTCGGATGCGCCGACGAGCTCCAGCTCGTCCGTCGAGAGCGCGAACAGAAGGCTGAGCGGCACCTCGAAGCGCAGCGCCGGTAGGAGGCAGGACAACACAACCGCCCAGCCATGTAGACCGGGCTTGACGGGGTGTGCCGCTTCACAGAAAGCTGGCGGGCGCGTCTGCAGGGCGTCATTGTCAGATGGCCACCCAGAGCACGTCCGCCCCGACCAGAAGACAGAGGTGGATCATGAAGCATGTCTGCATATTGGCCAGCGCGGTGTTCGGCCCAATCCTCCTGCCCGTCGCCGTGCGCGCCCAAGCGACCCTGGAAGCCCGGGGCCTCTCGAAGGAAGTTGATGGTGTCGTTCGCTCCTATATGGCGGCGCACGATGCCGGGAACGCTGCGGCCTTGGCTGCTCTCATCGACTCGGGGCCCGCGGCGACACTCGCGGAGGATGGTCAGCTGCGGAAGGGCTGGAAGGCCATTCGGGCCTACCTCGATACGCTTTTGGAGCCGCCACGACTCTATGGGGGCCAGCTGGAGCTCCGGGCGATTGACGTGACGGCGCTTGGCCCTGAGCATGCCCTCGCCATCGTGGCCTTCACGGAGGGATTAAAGGCCGACCCCAAGGACCGGTTCCCGGGCGTGATGACCATCGTCGTCCGGCGGGTCGGTAGGCAGTGGCGCGCAATCAGTGTGCATAAGAGCTCGGTACCGATGGCCGGGGAGTAGGGCAATCGAACGGCGGATATGGCCTGTGACTGGAACGCGCCGCCTGACAAGCGCTTGAACCGCTGGAGGAGGGATGTATGCAAGCTCGGGTGCTCGCAGCTCTTTCGGTGGTCCTGGTCGGCGTGTTGGCCATAGCCTGGCGGGCGCCGACCCGGATCCTGGTCTCGCAGGCGCGCCCGGTTTGGAACGGGCGCGCCACCTATGCCAAGGAGACCAAGGGGCAATACGTCAACGAGACCATCCGGATCGACGCGGACTATCAGCTCTCTCGGACAGCGGACTTCCCCTCAAGGGTACCGTGAGGCTGAGTGATGTCGGGAACGTGAATTCTCCGGGCAGCGGTGGCAAAGGTGGGAGCGGCCCCGACTACCAGGACTACGCGGTGACGGACAGGGTGACCCTCGCCCCGCGGGAGGTTTCATACCCCACAGTCCCAGGCAACATGATCGAGCCGGGCGGGGCGTCGCCGAAGACGCTCGCGAGCGGCGCGGTCCTGACCGCGCTCGTGTTACCGGGGGTCGCTTCGCAACGCGCCGGGAGTCGGGTTTTCGTAAGAGGTGACGCCGAGATGAGGCTCGAGCTTCAAGCCACATATCCCCGTGCGAAAACGGTCGGCGCGGGAGCGATCAAGCAGCGAGCGGAATTGGGGATCGGCGTGCGAGCCTGTGTGACGGCGCGGTGTGGCAACGCGCCCAAAAATGCCGCCCAGCAGCAGATGATGGGTCAGGAGATGATTGCGGAGATGATGCGGGCCCAGCAGGGGGGGCCCCGAGGCCCAACAGGCCATGATGCTGAAGGTGCAGGGCTACCACGAACTGCAGGGAACAATGATCCAGGGCAGCTACAGTTGGACCGAGCAGATCCCGGAGCCTGGCGCCCCCGTTGGCTTCGGCGACCCTTGTACAATCGGCGCTGGCGGTCGTTGTACCGTGACGCACAGCTTCAGCTGGCAGCTCACGTTCGTTCCATGACGAGCGGCACGCGGTGGAGGCATGCCGCACCGCTTCCTCACGCCCGCATAGTGCTCGCGGCTTGACGCTCAGAGGCGCACTACTGCGCCCGCGGCCGGACGTGCCCGGGACGTTACCGCGCTCCCCACGGCAACCCGCCTGGGCGAGGTGTCGGGCACACCACGCGAGCCGCCAACCCCGCGCGCTGCGGTGGCGCCGGAGCAAGCCTCCGCGGATCAACCAGGTGAACCCACAACTCTGGCTGATCTGCGCGCCGCAGGCGAAGTAGAAGTGGTAGCGCTTTGCGTTGGGCGGCCAAAATGGAAATCCCGGCTAAGGACACTAAATCGCGGAAGGCAACCATGACCTACTACGGCGGCAAAGAGCTCGCGGCGTCGTTTCGGACGGTCCGCAACAACACGAGCAAGATTGCTGAAGAGATTCCTGAGAACAAATACGACTTCCGCGCATCGCCCGAGACGCGCACCATCGGGCAGATGCTCGTGCACATGGCGCTGTCGCCTTCTTTCGCGTATCACCTTCACAGCAACAAGATTAGCGACATCCGCAAAGCCAACTTCCTCGAGCTCACGCAGAAGTTCCGCGCCGAGGAAGCCAAACCGCGCAACAAGGCCGAGATTGTTGCGTTGCTGAAATCCGAGGGCGAGCGCTTCGCCTCGTTCCTGCAAGGTCTCCCGGACTCGTTTCTCGCCGAGCCGGTCTCGATGCCGCCGGGCGCTGAACCGGCGACGAAGACCCGCTTCGAGATGCTGCTGTCGCCCAAGGAACACGAGATGCACCATCGCGGCCAGTTGATGATGCTGCAGCGGATGATCGGCCTCGTGCCGCACTTGACGCGGCAGATGCAGGAGCGCAGGGCGCAAGCGGAACGGGCCCAGGGGGCACGGCCGTAGCGGCATCCCCAGAGCGATTGAGCGCCGGAGGCGCAAGGCGCTCGACCAGGTCGTAGCGCGCGCGGGCGAGTCGTACGTGATCGTGGACGGGCACCGTCGGCGGGCCGAGCCAGGCGACGTCCGCTCGAAATGCTTCCGGCACACCTACTGCGCCGCCCGGTTGCAAACCCTCGACGGCGGGAAGCCGGTGGCCGTCTACACGGTCTCGCGCGAGTTGGGGCACTCCAGCACCGACATGGTCGAGGGCGTCTACAGCCACCTGGGCAACGTGCGCCATCGCGCCGACGTGGTGGAGTACCGGGTCGAGCCGTTCGCGGATATCTTGGGGAGCGGCTGCGGGCGCTCCGGGTGGGAGGTAAGCATGAAACTGTCGAAGCTGAGAGCTAAGGCGCGGGCGGCTTTGCGTCGGGCGGCGCGGCGGGGCATTCCAGGTGACGCTGTGACCGTTCGTGGTCGCACATTCAGCAAGGAGCAGTCGGCGCCGCGCCCTGAGGGCTCGGGCGGTCGTTCGTAGCACTGAGCCGAGCATTGTTGCGGTTGGCGCGCCGGTTGTCGTGAGTGCTTGTCACACAACATTGGGTGGTTAGCTCAGCTGGTTAGAGCGCCGGTCTCACATACCGGAGGTCACTGGTTCGAGTCCAGTACCGCCCATAGGGTTACCGCGTCGCCCGCAGGGGCAGAGCCGACAATAGGGCCAAGCCCCTTCCCGCTCGAGCTCGCGCCACGTGCCTCCTTCGTAGCGATTGTCGTCGGTTTGCTCTCGAGCTCACCCGCTGGCGCGCAAGTCTGCCGAGGTTTCGCATCCCTTCAGAGTCTCCCGTTTCAGCTCTCCGTGAGCGGAGTATTCAGTGAGCACGCGAAATCGTACGGCGCTGGCCTGACCGTTGGCAGCACCGTCGCGTTCGCGGAACTAGAGTTGGCGCGGAGCGATCTCGAGACCCTCAACTCCTCATCCTTCCTGTACAGCGTCAGCGCGGCCTACCAAGGTTCTCTCAACCAGCGCGGCACAGCTCAGTTGTGTCCGGTCGCGAGGGTGGGATGGGCAAAGGGCCCGAACAATATCAACGGGACTGGCAGCGACTACAGTGAGAACGATCTCTCGCTCGGTCTGGATGCTGGGGTCATCGCGAGCAGTACTACGCAGCAAGTCCTGGTCGTGCCCACGGCGTCTATCGCCATCGCACGCGCCAACACAGAATTCACAGGTGTGTTGGGCCCAGGCTCGAATTCTCACACATTTACCGTTCTCGGTCTTGGCGTGGGGTTTGTGTTCGGTCAAGAGGTGAGCGTCACGCCCTCCGTGAGTCGTCCAGTTGGACTGTCCGGTGCCGCCACGAACTTCAGTGTTACAGTGGCGTTCCACTTCGGTGGCCCTCACGTCCCTCAAGTGATGAACGTCCCCAGCCACCCCACATCTTGCGCCGGGCTCGCGAGCACCGATTCCGTTGTCTATGACACGACCCAGCTCACCGAACGCCCCAATCTTCGCACTGCCCCGGTTCGCGCCTACCCGCCGCTGCAGCGGGAGCTCCGGATACAGGGACAGGTGATCATGGCGGTGACCATCGGACCTGACGGCACGCCTGAGCAGGGATCTGCGCGCATCGTTCGGGGCGTCGATCCGGCCATCGATCGCGAGGCCCTCCGCTGGATCGGGGGCGCGTCCTACTGGCCGGCCTGTTCCGATGGTCGGCCGGTTCGCGCCCGGGTCGCCCAGCGGCTCGACTTCTGCCCGTTCGGTCCCTGTCGGCGGGCTCCGCCCTGATAGGTGCGGGCGCGGCGCGCACTTCGTGGTGGTGGCGGTGGGGTTGGCGCGCTGGTCGCCGTCCGCCTAGAGGAGCCCTCCGCGGCGCAGCTTGCCGAGTTGATCGTAGTGCGCCTCGTGCATCGCCAGCACCTCCCCGGGCGACACCGTCGCGACCCCCGACTTCCCGACCTCGACGCCCGCCGCGTAGTTCGCGACCTGCGCCGCTTCGCGCACCGATGCCCCGGCCGCGAGCGCCGTCCCCACCCACGCCGTGACCGTGTCGCCGGCGCCTGACACGTCGAACACCTCGCGCGCCATGGTGGGGATGCGACCGATCTGGCGGTCCTTGGTGACGAGCACCATGCCTTCCGCGCCGAGGGTGAGGAGCAGGTTGTCGACGCCGAGCTTCTCGAGCGTGGTGGGGAGCGCGTCCGGGTGCGCGAGGTCGAGGGTGGCGCCCATCGCCTGCTCGAGCTCCCGGCGATTGGGCTTGAACAGGGTCGCGCCACGGTAGGCAAAGAAGTGCTTGAACTTCGGGTCCACGACGATGGGGATGCCCCGCCTGCGCGCCAGGGTCATGGCGCGCTCGATCACCGCCGGGGTGAGCGTGCCCTTGTTGTAGTCCTCGAGCAGGATGGCGTCGGCGTCCACCATCACCGCGTCCAGCTGGCCGAGCAGCTGATTCTCCGTCTTCGCCGGGATCGCGTCTTCGATCTCTTCGTCGATGCGCACGACCTGTTGGCCGCGGGCGGTGACGCGCGTCTTCGACGTGGTCGGGCGTGCGGCGGCGACCACGATGTGGCGGTCGGCCAACCGGCTCTGGGCCAGTTCGGCGCGGAGCGAGTCCCCGCGAGCGTCGTCGCCCACCACCGCCAGGAGCCGGCATTCGGCCCCAATCGCGGCCACATTCGCCGCCACGTTCGCCGCGCCACCGAGCGCGTAGCGCCGCGTGTGCACGCTGACGACCGGCACCGGCGCCTCGGGCGAGATCCGGTCCGCGTCGCCCGCCAAGTAGATGTCGAGCATGGCATCGCCCACGACCACGACGTGACGCGCAGCCATCTTGGCGAAGAGCTGCTCCAGATGGTCGCGCGTGAGGCGGGAGTCCGTCCCGAGCTGCGTCATGCAGCGCGCAATTTGGGGGGCGCGCGGAGGGAGGGCAACCGGACCGCGCCGGCACGCCGCGGTGAGCGACCTCCGGGCGGGCGAGCGAGCCGTTAACTTCCCCGCCCATGTCACCCGTGCTCGTGCTCGTCGTGGCGGTCCTAGCCACGAGCTACTCGGGGCCCATCGTCCGGTTTGCGGCGGCGCCCGCGCTCGCCATCGCGTTCTGGCGGCTGGCGCTCGTGCTGCCGGTGACCGGGGCGCTCGCCCTCTGGGAGGAGCGGCGCGAGGGAGGTGTGCAGCAAGCGGCTCCCGCGGCGGCGCGCGCGCGGGTCACGCTGCATTCGTTCCTCCCGCTCATGGCCTTGGCGGGCGTCCTCCTCGGTCTGCACTTCTGGGCGTGGATCGCCTCGCTCCGCTACACGAGCGTCGCGAGCTCCGTCGTGCTCGTGTCGCTGCGGCCGATCTTCGCGTGGGCGATGGCAGCGCTGTGGCTCGGCGAATTCCCTGGGGTGCGGGAGCGCTGGGGCATGGTCGTCGCCGTGCTCGGCGCCATCCTCATAGGCGCGGCGGACGCCCGCACCTCGCGCGGCGCGTTGGCGGGCGACCTGCTCGCCTTGCTCGGCGCGCTCGCCGTCGCGGGCTACGTGGTGATCGGGCGTCGGGTCCGCCGCGCGGTGGGCGTCTGGAGCTACGTGTCGGTCGTCTATGCCGTCGCCGCCGCCGCCCTCGCCCTCGTGGCGCTCGGCCGGGGTACGCCGCTCGCCGGGTTCGGCGCGCGCGACTGGACCGTGATCGGCGCCATGGCCGCGGGACCGATGCTCGTCGGGCACACCGGCATGAACTACGCCCTGAAGCATCTCTCGGCGTCGACCGTCAACGTCGCGGCCCTGGGTGAGCCCGTTGGGGCGAGCGTAATCGCGTGGCTGGTGCCCGCGATTCACGAGGTCCCCGCGCCGAGCGTCGCGATCGGGGCGGTGCTCGTGCTCGCGGGGATTGTGCTGTCGTTGGGTCGCACCACCGGGAAACACGCGGAGGAGCACGAGGAGGGGGGGCGGCGTCATGCGGGTTGAGCAGACGCGCGGCGAGACCGTGGAAGTGTGGCACGAGGTGCACGTGGCGGTCGTCGATGCGTTTGGCCGCGTGGTGGCGGGTGCCGGCGATCCTGCCCTCGTCACGTTTTGGCGCTCGGCCGCGAAGCCGTTCCAGGCGCTGCCGCTCGTCGAGGATGGGGCGGCGGACCACTTCGGGCTCACGAGCGAGGAGTTAGCGCTCGCCTGCGCGTCGCACTCGAGTGAGCCCGAGCAGGTGGCGCGCGTGCGCGAGCTGCTCGCGAAGATCGGCTGCTCGGAGCGGGATCTGCTGTGTGGGCCACACCCGCCGCTCTCCGAGCGCGTGGCCCGCGACTACGCGACCCGGGGCCTCGCGCTCACGGCAGTGTACTCGAACTGTTCCGGCAAGCACGCGGCGATGCTGGCGCTCGCGCGCCATCACGACTGGCCGACCGCCTTCTACACTCGGCTCGAGCATCCCGTGCAGCAGCGCTGTCTCGACGCCGTGAGTCGCTGGACCGAGGTGCCGAGGGACGCCATCCAGACGGCCGTTGACGGCTGCGGGGTCGTATGCTTCGGCCTCCCACTCAAGCGCATGGCGCTCGCGTACGTGCGGCTCGGGGGTGCGGGAGAGGATGGGGCCTTGCGCGTCAATCAGCCGGCGGCGCCGCCAGCCTCTGGCGCCGCTTCCCGCATCGTCGCCGCGATGCTCCGTCATCCCCACTTGATCGCCGGCGCCGGCCGTCCCTGCACGGAGCTGATGCGCGCACATCCGGGTCGCGTCATCGCCAAGGTCGGGGCGGAAGGTGTCTATTGCGCCCTGCTCGTGCGGGAGGGCCTTGGCGTCGCCCTCAAGGTGAGCGACGGGCACGGCACGGCCGCGGTGCTCGCCCTCGGAGCGGTGCTTACGGAGCTGGGACTGGGGCCCCACCCGGCGGCGCTCGCCGCCCGACCGATCGTGAACACCCGCGGCGAAACCGTGGGCGAGCTGCGGGTGCATGGGGGCCTCGAGCGGTACCCGGGGGCGGATGGACAGCGCGGTGGCGGGAGGCAGGGGGCCGCACGATGACGCCGTCTGAGACCACGCGACTGGATGCCCAGACGGCGGCGCTCGTGCGCGTGGCTGCCGCCGTGGCGCAGGGGCACGTGCCCGAGCTCAAGACCCGCCTCGCGGCCGCCCGGAGCGCCGGGGTGCCGCCGCGCTGGCTCGAGGAGCTATTGTTGCAGAGCATGCTCGTCGT
>WNEZ01016780.1_pt1 | contig 11590 bp, 4 predicted proteins | sample 5400521 | NCBI WGS metagenome assembly WNEZ01 (sample SAMN13153339, study PRJNA577476) | soil metagenome | isolation source: 120 cm saprolite under Douglas fir tree site 2 hole 1 replicate 1 | place: USA:California | collected 2015-04-18
TATGCGTGCTGCGACGGGAATGGCGCGCTCTGCACCATCTGACCCATCGAGTGGGACTAAAATCCGCTGAAACATTCTTTTACTCCTTTCGACATCTTTGTCGTCAGGCTATATCTGCCTGTAACATTTGCAATTGCTAGTGCATCATCAAGAGACTATGTCGGGAAGAAGAGGCGTTCCCCGCAAAGCTCCTCACCTGGTGCATGAGCTAGAACAGCGATACAATGGACACAAGTGCTACAACTGCTACAACTGATACAAACCTCATTGGAAACGCACTTGGGAGTTCATGGGATGCCCCTCTTTTTGGGAAGCGAGTCATCCTTCAATTTATCTCCCATACAGAGCATACGCTTACCTGCTCACAGCAGAGTCACGGGGAGGAGTATCCGTCTCACACCCATGTCACAAAATACGCGTCCGTATGCTTGTAGACTGTCCCTGACATTCTCCGAGAGCATGCATTTCCTGCCATTGATCCTCACAGGCCGTAGCCTGGTTGATGCAGATGAACGAAATAATCCGGACAGCCGTAGGGCCCGATTATGCAGATGAACGAAATAACAGGGGTATCCAGAAAATCAATCGGTTCATAGCTAATGAATGAGGAGCATGGGACAACTTTCCCGAAATTTCAACCCTATGTTGTACTGTGAAGGATCTTTCGCCCCAATGTGAGGTACCTCTGCTAGGGGCTGTCCACGGCAGCATCCTCAATGGCCCCCAAGGCACGCAACGTGGCCTTCTGCACCTCGGTCAAGCCCCGGATGCCCGTGATTTCGAGCCGCTCGTAGGGGCGGTCGCGTCGCAGCGTGCGCAGATGCTCGCCACGCTCCAGGTCCCAGATGTTGATGGCCCCATCATCGCCGCAACTGGCCAGCCTGCTCCCATCGGGACTCACCTTGAGCGCCTGCACGGTCCCCTGATGCGCCTGTTGCACCCGCACGCACTCCCCACTCTCGACCTCCCACCAGCGCAGCCTGCCGTCACTGCCTCCACTGATCAGCCTCTCCCCACCGGGCGCCCAGGTTACCACAGAGACCACCCCCGGATGCCCCCCCAAGGAGCACACGCGCGACCCACTATGGGCATCCCACACAAACACCTCCCCGCTGTCTCCCTGCCCCTGGCTGCTGGAGCCCGAGGCCAGGCGCGTGCCATCGGGGCTCCAGGCCACGCTCATGATGACCCCATGATGCCCCGGCAGCCGCAAGAACTGCGTGCCACCCTTGGCGTCCCACACATAGACGTTGCCATCTTCGCCCCCACCAACCAGGCGCGTGCCATCAGGACTCCAGGCCACCCGATGGGCCCAGGTTGGGTGCGCACGACCCGCCAAGCGGTGGGAGCGGGTGGTCACCTCCCATACCAGCACGCCTTGCAGCATGGTGCTGCTGGCCAGCCGCTGCCCATCGGGACTCCAGGCCACGCTGAAGAAGAGGGTCTCGGGGTGGTCGAGGTCCCGGATGACCTGGACACAGCTCCCGGTGGCTGGGTCCCACAGACGAATGGCATTATCCCACCCGCTACTGGCGAGCAGGCTTCCATCAGGACGCCACGCGACGCCGTAGACGGTCATGCGATGGCCGCGCAACAACCTGGGCGGCGTCCCCCCTCCTCTCCCGGCCACCTCCCAGAGGCTCACCACGGTATCCCAGCCTGCACTGGCGAGCTGGGTGCCGTCCGGACTCCAGGAGACGTCGTAGAGGGCGGCCGCGTAGCCCTGCATGATGCGCAGCGACTCGCCACGCTCCACCTCCCACAGCCGCAGGGTGCCATCGTAACTGCCACTGAGCAGGTGGCGGCTGTCAGGCGTGAAGGTCAGGCCGTACACATCAGCGGTATGTCCCTGCAGCGTCGCCCGAGCGCTGCCCTGGTGGGCATCCCACAGCCAGATCGTGTGGTCACTGCCGCCACTGGCCAGCGTGCGCCCATCCGGACTCCAGGCCAGTGCTTGCACCCGCTGCGTATGCCCCACCAGCGTCTGCAGACAGCGTCCGCTTTCGAGTTCCCACAGTTTGACGGTGCCATCCCAGCTCGCGCTGGCCAGTCGGCTGCCGTCGGGGGCAAAGGCCAGCCCCCGCACCAGGTTGCTATGCCTGGAGAGCGTCTGCACGCAGAGAGCGGGTCCGGTCTGCTGCCTCTGCCACAGCCGAATGTGTCCATCAAAGCCGCCACTGGCGAGCAGGCACCCATCTGGGCTCCAGGCCAGCGAGAAGACCGCGCCGGGATGCGGCAGGCCCGTGAGGGCTGTGCCCAGCTTCGCGTCCCAGAGCCGGACGGTCGTCTCATTCCCACCGCTGGCCAGCGTGCGTCCATCGGGGGCAAAGGCCAGGCTCTGCATGCCGTTGATTGGCCCAACTGTCCAGAGCGGGGCCCCACTCTCTACTTCCCATAGCTTGACGCTGCCATCCAGGCTCCCGCTGGCCAGCGTGCGTTCGTCCGGGCTGAACGCGATAGACACCACGATGTCCGTATGCGCCTGCCAGGCCAGGTGCAAGGTTTGGCCTGCCTCGCGCCACACCCGTACTTCGCCCCGCTTGCTGCCCGTGGCCCAGTACTGCCCGCTCTTGCTGATGGCGACCGTCCAGATGGCATCGAAGGCCTCGGTCAAGACGCTCTCACGCAGCAGCGCCCCGGACAGGGTCGCGTCTTGCAGCTCGACGCCTTGCAGATACACGCCGCGCAGGGCGAGCTGCGAGAGGTCGAGCCCACGCAGGTGCCCGCGCAGCAGCCGCAGCAGCGCCACCAGGTTGGCCGGGCCATACCCCTGGGCCCGTCCGCGCAACCCATCGAGCAGCTCGCGCAGCCGCGCCTCCACTTCAGCTCCCGAATGTTCCACGCTTTGCAGGCGCGCCAGCAGCGGGGCGAGCAGCAACCGCTCCTGCGTCTGCCGCACGTACTCCTTCGCCTGGGCCTGAGAGAGTCCATGCTGCAGGAGCCGTTCCAGCCGCCCCTGCTGGATCTCCTGGCTGGCCGTTATGACCAGCTTGGTGGTCACGTACTCCAGCACCACTGATTGCAAGGTGAAGCTGCCTGCCCGCTGCCCCCGCTCGATCAGCGAGCGCCGGTGCAGCCCATCCACAGCTTCCAACACCTGCACGCGCGACAGCGGGGATACCAGCACCGCGAGCAGGTCCTCCAGCGTCACCGGCTCGCGCAGGATGGCAAGCCAGCACAGCACCGTCTGCTCCAGCGGTGAGAGCCGCGCCCATTGCTCCTCCAGCAGCTCGGTGATGCTGCCAATAATCACCGTCCCCCCAGCGAGGAACGGGTCGATCTGGCCCCCAAAGAGGTCGACGATGGTCTCGGCCACAATGTTTAAAGCCAGGGGGTTGCCCGCGTAGACCTCTCCCAGGTGGGCGCGCTCCTCGGGGGAGCCGGTGACCTCGTGCTCGGCCAGGAGCTGCGCGCAGGCTCCGGCACCCAGCCCAGAGAGGGGCAGCGAGCGCACCGGACTCCGGCTGCTCTCCAGGGCGCGCAGGGAGGCGGGTTTCTCGCGGCTGGTCAGCAGCAGGCAACTCTGGTGCCCCGTTTGGGTCACCTGCCGCAGCAAGTGTCCATACGCTTCAAAGCCGGGCCGCAGCCGCCCCAGCACATCGCCTTCTTCCAGCAGGACTTCCAGGTTATCGAGCACCAACAGCACCCGTCGGCTGCGCAGCTCCTCTAGCAGCAGGCTCAGGCGCCTCTCCAGGCTCTGGGGCAGCGGTTCGGGCGAGAGCACCGAGAGGCAGTTCTCCAGCAGGGCGGAGCATGCGGGGGCATCACGCAACGAGCGAAAGACCAGGACGTCGAAGTGGTCGGCCAGCCGCTGCATAGCCCGCACCACCAGCGCCGACTTGCCGATACCGCCCATCCCCAGTACGCTCACCATCCGACAGCCCTCCTCGACAATCCAGCGCATCAGCACCGCCAGTTCCTGCTCGCGATCATAGAAGCTGGGCATGTCCAACGCCTCCCCCCACTCCACCCGCGGCCCGCTGGCAGCACGCGCTGGCACTGAGGGCTTTTCCGGGACTGGTGTGACCGGCAGCGGGGTCACCAGCGCGAGGGAGGGACGCGCGCTGCCCAGTGAGGTGGAGAGCCACTGCTCATCGAGCAGCACCTTCTGGTGCGCCGCTTTCCACAGCGCCCGGATCTCCTCGGCCTCCCGTCCAGGGGGAAAGGCCGAGGCTCGCACACCCAGCGCAATGAAGGCTTTGAGATGGTCGACTTGGGGGTAACTGCGGCCAGCTTCCCACCCTGCTACCGCGTGCCGGGAGACCCTGAGCAGGTCGGCCAGTCCTGCTTGTGTCAGCCCGATCCTCGTGCGCAGCGTCAGCATCAGCTGACCGAAAGCATAGTCTTGCTCTCGATACAAAGATCTCTTCACGAGCCGTCTCCTTTCCGCACGACCCACCCAAGCAACGCCATGCAACGTGATGGTAAGTGATATGGTAACTGATGGATGGTGATTTCCCCAGCCACTACCACCTATACTGGTGTCTGTCGGGCGTGCGCACCACTGGGGTCAACGCCTGTCCGGGGGCGTATGGAAGAGCTGCCCGGCGACTCCATACCCCTGTTCGATTCTCACCCTCTATGATAGCAGGTTTGCGGGCCAATGACGAGCCTCTCGCCCACGCTCGGTTGGGGTCTGACTGTCAGCAGGCAAGCAGGGTGAGGTGAGAGGTGACTTGTGAGCTGATGGCCACTGACTTCTCCAGAGCATCCTTCTATACTTGTAGCATACAAGACTCGTAGCCAGGATGTCAGGCCAATAACGCCATTGTACATCTACAATGAGACAGATCCCTGGTAGGCTGTCAAGACTGATCTTTGCATAGTTGTAGTCACAAGACAAGAAAGAAGGAAAAAGGATGTATGACTATATTATTGTGGGAGCTGGTTCTGCGGGTTGTGTGCTTGCAAATCGTTTGGCTGAAGATCCTGCGACCTCTGTTCTCTTACTCGAAGCCGGTGGCAATGATGAGACGGTGCCGCAAATCCATGATCCCACGAAGGCCCTCGAACTGGCTCATACAGCTGTGGACTGGGTCTATGCTACAGAAGAAGAACCACATCTCAACAACCGGAAGATCTCTTGGCCGCGTGGCAAAGTGCTCGGGGGCTCCAGTTCCATCAACTATATGGCGTATGTTCGTGGGAATCGCCATGACTTTGATCAGTGGCAAGCCCTGGGAAACGCAGGCTGGAGCTACGCTGAGGTGCTGCCCTACTTCAAGAAGGCTGAAAACCGGGAACGCGGGGCCTCAGCTTATCGCGGCGTAGGAGGTCCGCTGAATGTGGTTGAGCTGCCTGCGCTCAATCCACTTACTGAAGCGTTTATCGAAGCTGGAGAAGAACTTGGCTGGTCCCGCACAGCCGTCGGCTATCTTCATCCAGTGATGAGCCGTCCCAATCTCACCGTCTGGACCCAAACGTTGGCGACGCGCGTCTTGTTTGAAGGAACACGTGCTGTGGGTGTCGCCTATCTTCAAGATGGCAGCGAACAGCAGGTCCGGGCGAAGAAAGAGGTCATCCTTTCCGGTGGCGCCATCAATTCCCCGCAGCTTCTCATGCTCTCCGGTGTTGGGCCAGGTGAGCACCTCCAAAAATTTGGTATTCGTGTTGTAGCTGATGTTGCGGGTGTCGGTGAAAATCTTCATGATCATCCAATCGTCTATACGTACTACACAACGAAACCATCCTTCTCAGCATTTGGAGGCTCATCAGAAGGGAACGCTTTCGTGAAGACACAAGCGGATCTCCCAGAGCCAGACCTCCAGCTTCTATTCGCTCCTTTCTTTTTCCCGCCAGTGCTGGGTAATGGCTATACCGTTGTCGTAGCGCTGGCAACTCCGCAAAGCCGTGGTCGTCTCACGCTGCGCTCAACTGACCCGACACAGCATCCCGCGATCTTCGCCAACTATTTGGCGAAGCCGGAAGATGGAGAAAAGCTCGTCACGGGAATCAAACTGGTGCGACGTCTGAACCAGACCAAAGCTCTTGCGGCCTTCTATCAAGCAGATTTACATCCAGGTGCGCAGCTTCAGAGCGCAGAAGAGCTCGTCGAGTTCATACGCAATCATACCCAGGCTTATCATCATCCCGTTGGAACGTGTAAGATGGGTCATGATGCGCTGGCGGTGGTCGATGAGCAGTTACGTGTACGTGGAACAGAAGGTCTGCGTGTCGTTGATGCTTCAATTATGCCCACCATTGTGAACGGGAATACCAATGCCGCGACGATCATGATCGGGGAGAAGGCTGCCGACTTGATCAAAGCCACCAGCAGTCCTGCGCTGAAGTCGCTCGTCACGTAGGCTGCCTGGGAGCAGGAGCAACTGGAGAAGGAGATGCGCTGGAGGGACCCAAAAAGGACGCGGCGATAACCGTACATAGCGGATGCGCCGCGATATTGGACTTGACGTGGAGGCGCAGATTCTATGACAACTCCCCTATTCTATGACTTTGCTGGCGAATGACAGTGGGAATGCAAAGGGACAAGAGCATGGAGCGATCCAGCCGGGCGACCACGAGGGTCGCCCCTACTATGCCACGTGGGAAGCGGCTCTCCAGGCCCGTCCATAGTAGGGGCGACCCTCGTGGTCGCCCGGCTGGAGGATGGGAATCGCCTCTCCCGTAGGGCCTGATGTATCGCGGCCAGCGCCGATGTATCGGCCTCACTGGCTTTTCTGCTAGCCGGATTAATTTGTTAATCTGCATCATTGCGCCCACCCAAGCACTCCTGCTTTCGCAAGCGCCTGCTCAATAGTGCCGACAAAACTGAAAGCTTCTACAGGCACATCGTCATAGCGATCCTCCAACAGTTCTTTGCAGCCTTTTAATGTATCAGCGAGAGGAACAAATTCGCCTGGAAGCTATCTGTATCACAAGCGCAAAACGAGCTGGCTGTGCACACAGATGGTAATATGAGAGCAAGCGTAGGAATGTGGTAAACATTCCGCTTTCTGAGGCGGTGTTCTTGTCTGCACCACCGCCAACAACTACAAGAAGTGACCGCTTGATTGCACACAGGAGGAATAATGCTCTTGATCTCTACACATTACTCCTATGGAGATGAGTATGGAAGTTAAGAACACCACGAGCGACAAACCGACCGGAAGCGACATTGCACGATACCGTGCGAACTACCTTTCTGAGCAAGAAGGAGCGTATTTGTATAACCAGCTTGCCGAGGCCGAGAGCGATGCTCACCTGGCAGAACTCTACCGGCGTCTTGCCGCTATTGAGCAGCGTCACTCAAACCTCTGGAAGGACTATCTGACCAGTGCAGGTGAAACACCGGCGGCCTATACGCCGAACTGGCGCATTCGGACGCTGCTATGGATTGCCAGGCATCTTGGTACAGGCGCAGTGCTCTCTACTGTCTCCTCAATGGAAAAGAATGCCATGACCGATTATGATACCCAACCAGAGGCAGTCAAGGCTGGCTTACCCGCCGATGAGCGCTCGCACGGCCGCCTGTTGAGCTACCTCCTATCTTCGACCAAAGGTGGGATCGCCGGTCCTTTGCTCGCTCAGTTTGAAGGTCGTCACCGCAGTGCGGGTGGCAATGAGCTACGTGCAGCCGTGCTAGGTGCAAGCGATGGGCTGACCTCGAACCTCAGCCTGGTCATGGGTGTCGCGGGAGCCACCCTCACAGGCCATACTGTCCTGATCTCCGGTCTTGCCGGGTTACTGGCAGGAGCATTCTCGATGTCCATTGGGGAGTGGGTCTCCGTCCAGAGTGCGCGTGAACTCAATCTTCACCAGATCGCTATCGAGAGCCAGGAGCTCAAAGACGCTCCCGAAGAGGAGCAGGAAGAGTTAGCACTGATATATCAATCGAAGGGCATCGATGAGAAAACGGCACATGAGCTGGCGGCCAATCTGATGCAGCAGAGCCATACGGCACTGGATACGCTGGCACGAGAAGAGCTGAGTATTGATCCAAGGGACCTTGGCGGTTCCGCCTGGGGGGCAGCGATCACCTCGTTTTTCCTTTTCGCGATTGGAGCCATCATTCCGGTCTTTCCATTCATCTTCACTAATGGATTCACAGCCGTAGTCATGAGCCTCATTCTCAGCGTGTTTGGCTTGTTCGGGATAGGTGCTGGCGTGAGCCTGACGGCCAGCTCTCCCCTCTGGAAATCGGGAGGGCGGCAGGTGCTCCTCGGCCTCCTGGCAGCGGGCATCACATTTGGTCTTGGAAAGCTCATCGGTTCAGCAGTTGGGTAGGAACCACAACCACAACGTAATTTTGCATTGGACAGGGGATTGATTTTGTGGGAAAATTGAGTAAGCTATCCACTAAGGTAGTGGTCGGTCCCTCCGTATCAAGAGCCAGGCAAAAACGTTAATGAGCAGCCACTGGAGCAGTGATGGTTCCTCTCGCTCGCGAAAGCGGCCGAGACAAGTTAATACCACCATACAGTATCTGGTAATATTCCTGAGCGCCTGCTCATGTTTTGCACGGAGGAGTCGCACATCAAGGAGTACGCACTGATGTCTGACGCACGAGAATCACAAGATACCCATGCACTTTCCTCGTTTGCACCCATGCAAATCTCCTCTCCCAACTTACGTGCGTTCCTGGACATTTCACCTGACGCGCTGGTGATCGTCAATCAAGCCGGGACCATTGTGATGGTGAACGGGCAAACAGAAGTCGTCTTTGGCTATGCGCGTTCGGAACTCCTGGGGCAGCAGCTCGAACTGCTCCTCCCCCAGCGCTTCCGTAAGATCCATCCCACCCATCGGGAGCACTATTTCGCTGCCCCACACACTCGTCCGATGGGGGTCGGGCTGCAACTCTTTGGTCGACGCAAAGATGGCTCGGAAGTTCCGGTGGACATCAGCCTTAGTCCCCTGCTGCTCGATGATGCGCTGCATGTGCTCAGCGCCATTCGTGATATCACCGAACGCCGTCTCCTGGAAGAGCGCGAGCGTGTAGCCCGTCAGGAGGCCGAAGCCCGCCTGACCCTCTTGCAATTGATTTTGGATGAATTACCCACCAGCGCCTATCTCGTGCGAGGAGAGGAGGCCCGACTCGTCCTGGCTAATCGTACCGCGACCGCTGTCTGGGGAGCAGCCTGGCGCGTCGGTCAACCGATGCTGGACTTTCTGGCCACCAACCACATTCGTCTGTTCGGCACGGATGGCCAACCGCTTCCATCCTCCGCATTCGCTACCTTGCATGCCGTCCAACAAGGAGAAACGGTGCGCAACCATCAGGAGATCATCCGTCGCGCGGATGGCACCGCCCTTCCGGTGCTGGTGAATGCGGTGGCGCTGGGCCGGCGCCTGTTGATCGGTGTACCCGCAGAGGTGGGAAGCCGCCCAACCGACCTTGTCGAACCAGTGGCGCTGGTGGTCCACCAGGATGTGACCGCCCTCAAAGAAGCTGAACAGCTCAAAGATTACTTCCTTGGGCTGGTGGCCCACGAACTGCGCACCCCACTGGCGGCCCTCAAAGGTTTTGTGACAATGCTGCTTACACAAACTGCCCGTGGCAGAGGCGTGCCCCTCACTGACTGGCAACAAGAGGCGCTCTTAGAGATCGACCTGGCGACGGATCGCCTGGATCGGCTCACGAAGGACCTGCTCGATGTGGCTCGTCTCCAGGCTGGTCGGCTGGAGCTGCGCCGTGAGCCAACTGATCTGGTAGCCCTCTGTAAGCGCGTGATCGCACAGATCCAACAGAGCACCGACCGCCATCGCCTCACATTCTCTACATCCCTCTCTCCCCTGCTGGCGCACCTGGATGGGGGACGCATCGAGCAAGTGCTCTCGAATCTGCTCACCAACGCCATCAAATATAGCCCAGCAGGAGGGCCGGTCGAGGTGAACCTACTCGAGGACATTGAGCGGCAGGAGGCACTCATCAGTATTCGGGATCAGGGCATCGGCATCCCGAAAGAAGAGCAGGCCCACCTTTTTGGCCGTTTTATCCGGGCGACCAATGGCCAGGCCCACGGGATCAGCGGTACTGGCCTGGGACTCTACCTCTGTCGCGAACTCGTTGAGCAGCATGGGGGGCACATCTGGTTCGAGTCCATCGAAGGAGCAGGCTCGACCTTCTTCATCCGTCTGCCCCTCTTGCAAGACACATCCCCTCCATCCGAAGCCGAACGCACCCCCGTTCCCAAAAGCAATAGGTGCTTTGAGGCATAACTAGGAGCTGTGCAGCCTCCCTGTGGCGCATCTGTGATATTTTTGCTATGGTCTGTGATGGCCCTGTGAGCTTCAAGCGTTATGCTTCTGTATGAAGCAAGGATCCAGCGAATGTATTCCAGTACGTAGCATCACCTTGATCGAGATATCAATCAAGCGCAGTGCAGGACCAGCGCTTAACAGCATGCGAGGATTGTTCCTATGGACGTGATCGAAAACCGGACCTTTGACGAGATCGAGCTTGGCGAGACGGCTAGTCTCGTTCGCACCCTAAGCAGGAAAGATATCGAACTCTTCGCGATCATGTCGGGCGATGTAAATCCAGCCTATGTCGACGATGAATATGCCCGAAACGACATGTTTCACAAAATCATTGCTCACGGGATGTGGGGAGCATCGCTGATCTCGACCCTGCTCGGCACTAAATTGCCAGGCCCGGGCACGATTTATCTCGGCCAGACGTTGTGCTTCCACCAACCGGTGGCCGTAGGTGATACGATTACCGTCACCGTCACTGCCACAGCCAAGGAGACTAAACAGCATTGTGTCATCTTTGTCTGCCAATGCATCAATCAGCGAGGTGAAGTGGTCATCAGCGGCAGCACCAGGGTCATTGCCCCGATGGATAAAGTGAAACGGCCGCGGGTGATTCTCCCAGAAGTGCACCTGCCCCAACATGGTATCTGGTACCGGCACCTGATTGATCTCACTGCCGGACTCGCACCGATTCGTACTGCCATTGTCCACCCGGTTGATAGTAATGTATTGCTTGGGGCCATCGAGGCCGCGCAAGCCAACCTGATCATTCCGATCCTGGTAGGCCCCGCGGAGCGCATTCGTGCAGTCGCCTCTGCACAGAACGTGGACCTGTCACCGTACACCCTGGTGCCGACGGAACATAGTCATGCAGCGGCCGAGAAAGCGGTTGCGATGGCCCGTGCCGGCGAAGTGGACGCGGTGATGAAAGGGAGCCTGCATACCGATGAGCTGATGCACGCAGTGGTCGCTCAGGGTAGCGGTCTGCAAACGAGCCGCCGCATGAGCCATGTCTTTGTGATGGATGTGCCGGCCTATCCTCGACCACTGTTCATCACCGATGCTGCCCTCAATATCTCTCCCGACCTGGAGGCGAAACGTGACATCGTGCAAAACGCTATCGACCTCGCTCACGTCCTGGGTATTAAAACTCCCAGGGTCGCGATCCTCTCAGCGGTCGAGACAGTCAGCCCTAAGCTCCAATCCACCATAGAAGCGGCGGCATTGTGCAAGATGGCCGATCGCGGTCAAATCACCGGTGGCCTTGTGGATGGCCCTCTGGCGTTCGATAACGCGGTTTCGCCGGAAGCTGCACGCGTGAAAGGCATCCTCTCCCCCGTTGCCGGTCAAGCCGATATCCTGGTTGTACCGGATCTTGAATCTGGCAATATGCTGG
>WNEZ01010714.1_pt1 | contig 11589 bp, 12 predicted proteins | sample 5400521 | NCBI WGS metagenome assembly WNEZ01 (sample SAMN13153339, study PRJNA577476) | soil metagenome | isolation source: 120 cm saprolite under Douglas fir tree site 2 hole 1 replicate 1 | place: USA:California | collected 2015-04-18
CGAGGTGATTAACCCGTCCCGAAACTCGGTGTGCCGTTCGAGGAATTCGCTGCAGAGCATGGGTGCAAAGTGTACCACCCCCGGCCGCGGGGTGTTCCGCGGCCGGGGGTGGGACATGCCGAATTGTAGCTAAACGAGGATGGGGCCGATGAGCTGGGCGAAGCTATTGCGTGCCCGATTCAGGCGGCTCTTCACCGTGCCCAGGTTGCACCCGGTGATCTCGGCGATCTCCTGGTAGCTCTTCCCTTCGAGCTCCCGAAGCACGAACACCTCCCGGTGGTGCTCGGGTAGCCGCTGTACGCACTGATCCACGGCATCCTTGAGGAACCGCTTCCGATAGAGATCGTCCGGCCGCGCGGTGGTGTCCTCGAATTGCAGCGGCCGATGATCCGCTTCCCAATTCTTCTTGATGGTCTGGAACAGAACCAGCGGGTTGCGGCTGCGGTTGCGGAGCTCGTTCTTCGCCAGATTGGACGCGATCGTGTAGATCCACGTCGAGAATTTCTTGGTCTGGTCGAAGCGATGGAGGTGACGGAAGACCCGGATGAAGACTTCCTGTACGAGGTCCTCAGCCCGCTCACGATCACCGATTGTCCGATTCACGAAATTGAGCAACCGCGTCTGATAGCGATCGACCAGCGTGCCAAACGCCTGCGGCTCCCCCGCGAGATGGCGCATCACGACCTGACCGTCGTCCAACTCGTGCAGCGCTTCGCGCTGCAGCGCTCGCTGGGAGTCGGCGGCCGGCGTTGGATGCTTGAGCGTGGTCCGCATCGGTACCCTGCTGGTTCTGGCGGAAACGGTGATGAGGCTTCCGTGATTCACGTTTTGGGCAGTTCGCACAAACCGTGCCTCCCGAGTTTATAGACTAACCGATTGCGGCGTCAGCAGTTGTGATTCGCAATCAGTTGCGAAATGGGAATATTGTCCCCGCCCGAGGACGTGACAATTCCACATTCGATCTAGATCCGAAGAATGGGGCGGACTAATGCGCCAGAATGAAACCAGCCACAAACAGGAGGCTCAACGCGGTCTTGGCGTCGGAGATTTCTCCGCTGCGCACCATCTGTACCGCCTCTGACAACGGCTTGGGGATTACCTCTATGAACTCGTCGGGCTCGCGCGCGTGCTTGTCGGCCGTGAGGTCGGACGCCCAAAAAAGGTGAATCCGTTCGTCCGTGAAGCCGGGTGTTGTCCATATAGTAGTAAGACGCTCGACCCGTCCGGCTTTCACACCGACCTCCTCCAGCAGCTCACGGTGGGCGCACACCTGCGGGTCTTCGCCCGGGTTGAGCCGGCCGGCCGGGATTTCGATCAGCACTCCGTTTGCGGCGTAGCGATACTGCTGGATCAACAGCACGGTGGGATCGTTTCCGCGCGGATCGGATGCGAAGGGTACGACAGCGGCGGCTCCGGGGTGCCGAATCATTTCGAGCTGTCCGATGGATCCATCGGGAAAGCGCACCGAATCCACGTCCAAATCGATGACTCGTCCCGAATGGATGCGCTTGCTGGCGATCTGCATCGGCTATCCTTCTTTCTAGTGCTGGAACAGCCAGGTGAAGGGCACCTTGAAGCCCTCCGCGAACAGATATCCGGTATTGCGGCGGACGTTGGCGTGAATTGGTGAACCAGCGGCTGGCGACGTATACGGGGTCAACCCCAGGCGTCGGGCGATGATTCGCAGGCGCAGCATGTGAAAGCCGTCGCTGACGAGGAGCACGCGACGGCTATCCCGTCCCGCGAACCATCGTTTGATCTGCTCGACGGAGGAGTAGGTATCGTGGCCGCCGGCGAGCGGAATGACCGCCTCGTCCGGCAGGCCGAGGCGGGCGAGGTAGTCCCGCCCGACGTTGGCTTCGTTGAGTGAGTCGCGCGGGCCGACGCCGCCCGTGACCAGGACGACGGGGGCGAGGCCTCGCTGGTAGAGCGTTGCGGCGTGATCGAGTCGGGCGCGAAAGACGGGGGATGGCCGGCCGTTGTACTGCGCGGCGCCGAGCACCGCGATGGCGTCGGCGCCGGTCGCTTCATCGTGCGCCGCCTGGATCGCGACCGCGACCACAACCGCCGCCCAGGTGAGCGCGAGCAGGACGACTAGAAGGAGAACCCCGCCGACGGCACGCCGTCCAGTCCAGAAAGGCATGCCACAAGATACTCAGGGCCTGGTAAGCAACTCCTCAAACAGGGCCAGCGCTCGCGGATCTTCCGATTGACCCAGCCAGAAAATAGCTTTGCGGCGCAGATCGGGGTCCTTGTTCTCCTTGGCGATCCGGATCAGAGCCGGAACGCCTTCGTCGCGGGGCCGCTGCGACAAGGCGAACACCGCCGACTCGCGCACCTCGCGATCCTGGTTCCCGTCGTCGACGAGATCGGTCAGGCCGCGCGTCGCGGCGTCACCGGCGGCCTGCCCGAGCCAGAACACCGCCGAGCGCCGGACCTTCCGTGTGACGTTGTCCGCCTTGGCAATCTTCAACAGATCGGGCCAGATGGAGACGCTGTCGGCCAATGCCGCCGGGAAGATGGCTTTCTCCGCCGCGCGCGACTCATCGCGGGCGGCCAGACCGAGCAGGTAGCTGGTCGCGTCCTTCGTCCCGACCATGCCGAGGTCCGTCGCCGACGCGTTCGCGCGCCACTCGCCTCCGACATACACCCGCAAGTCGGTGATCCGGCCGCTGCTCTTGTAGAGGGCGATGCGGACGGGGCCGGAGTCGCACGGTGAGTCCCAGTCGTTGCGGTTTTCCCAATTCCCGTCGACCTGGCGGCTGCGGCAATTCCCCTTGTCGCAATCCCAGCTGATCATGTTGCGGCCGTTGCCGTACACGCCCGGACGGGCGGCAAAGCTGAAACGCACCGATCCGTCGGCCGCGGCGGCCACGCGTTTCTCGAGCGTCTGCGCGGTTGCCGTGCTCGCCGCGATCAGCAGCAACCACGCACCACGCAGCACGTACCACGCAGGTGTGTTCATTGGTTGATGAGCTCCTGGAGATACTGCGCTGCCCGCGGGCTTCGCGACTGGCCGACCCAGAAGATCGCCTTCTTGCGAAGCTCACGGTCGGGGTCGTTTTTCCCGATCTGGAATAGCTTGTCGAGCGCGGCGTCTTCGCGCCGTTGCGAGTACACGAAGATCAGCTGCTCTTTCATCTCGCGGTCGTTCATGCTGTCGTACAGCCGCACGAGATCCGCGACATCCACGCTGTGTCCCTGCCCGGCCCAAAACAGCGCCTTCTTGCGGATTTCGATGTCCTCGTGCGAATCCAGGGCGATGTCCATCAGCCAGCGGTAGTTGTCGGCGCCGCCCATTTGCGACAGGGAGAAGATCACCTTCTCCTTGAGGTCCTCGTTGTCGAGCTTCTTGTAGAGATCCTTCAAGAACTGCGCGTTGTCCTCCGACCGGTTCTGCCCCAGCCAGAAGATCGCCTTTTCGCGGAGATCGCTATTGACGTCGCTGCGCTCCGCGAAGGCGCGCAGCGTCGCGCCAGCACGCGCGCCACGATGCTGCGACAACGCAAAGATCGCCTTCTCCTGGATCTCGGGATCCGTCTTGTGATCTCGCAGAATCGAATCCAGCGCCAGGGCCGTCTCATCGCCCGGTACCTGGGAGAGCCAGAACACCGCCTGCTCGCGAACTTCCTGATCGGGGTCGGAGCGCACGGCGTTGAGCAGGATGGAGGTCGTCTCATCGCTGCGCTTTTGTGAGACGAGAAAGACCGCCTTGCGCCGCAGGCAGGTCGAGCCGGGATCACGCCGTGCCAGAACAGTCTTCAGCGTGGGCACCGCTCGTTCCGCGTCCATCTGCAGCATGGCATTGAGGGCGGCGAGTCGAATGTCGTCGTCGTCGTCGCAATTGTTGATTTCGTACCGGTGCCGGCCCGGAACCCCGGCGATGGCGGCGACCGGGGGCGTTCCTGCTACCGACGGTATCGCGGCGACGGGCGCAATCTCATCGACGTCCTGAGCGATCGCTGTCGCGGCGGGCTGATCGCCACGCCGGGCCAGCTCACCTTGAATGCGTCGCAGCAGCACCTCGGCATCACGGCGCGTCGTGGCCTTGGAATAGCGATCGGCCTGTGTCTTCAGCGCGCTGCGAGCGGCCCGCAGGTTGTCGTCAGAACCGGTCCGATAGAGTGCGAACGCTTCCCAGTAATACGTGTTCGGAACGTACGTCGACCGCGGATAACGATCACGAATCCGGCGGAAGAGGTCGGCTGCCTGCTGGTACTGATTCTGATTCAGCGCGCGACGCGCGGCGCGATACAACGAATCTGCGACGTCCGCCTGCGTGCTGGCCTCGTCCTGCGGCCAACGGGGCTCGGGCTCGTCCTCCAAGTCAAACGCGAAGTCGCCAACGTCCGCGAGCGACGCCAGCCCGGCGAGGTCAGCGAGACCGGCGAGCTCCTGGAATCCACCGGCCAGGGCCACTGGGGCGGCGCTGAGCGCGAATACCGGCGCCTGGAGCGCTTGCGCCGACATCGCCAGCACGGGAGCCGGCGCGCTCAGCATTGCGAAGTCGGGCCGCGCCATCGCCAACCCCGCGGCCGCCGCCTCGAGCTCTGCCGCCGAGGCCGCAAACGGTGCGATGGTACTGGCATGCGCGCGACGATGCGCGCGGGGCGCCGGCGCCGGGGCCGGCGGCGCCTGGATACTGGTCGTAACGGCGAGCAAGAGGGATAGGGAAGACAACATCAGAGTGCTCCTTCTGTGCGTACCGGTACGGGCCCGGCAGGAATAGCCGAGCGCAGCTTGGGCAACACGTTCGATTGGTTCATGCCTTGCGTGATAAGGTCGGCGTCATGCCGGTCTTGGGCGGTGCCGAGCTGTGAGATTTGCACGAGCACAAGCTCCAGATCCTCGAGCAGCGACCGCATCCGCGGATCCTTCGCGGCCGGCGAGTCGAGCATGAGCTGCGTGGTCGTGAGCAGGTCGCGCGCTTGACTCGCGAAGCGGGCGCTGTGCGCGTCGCCTTGCGCGTCCGCGCGGAAGCCGGTGAGGAATGCCTCCGCGCGCGACAGGTATTGTGTCGCGGCGACCTGGTAGACGACGTCAGGCTGCGTGGAGTCGGTTTCCGTTGCAGCGACTGGCGTGACCCTGGCCGCCGAGGGTTGGTGAACGGTCCACCGGCCGATGCCGATGCCGATGACCAAGACTGCGGCGGCCGCCACCACCCAGCGCATCCAGGGGCGCAGCTCGATGACGTGCTTATTCCGGCGCGCGTCTTCGATCCGCTTCCAGATCTCCTCACGGGGAGTAGCGCGTGGGGAGTGGTACGATTTGGCCGCACCCTTGAGCCACTGTTCGAATTTCGGATCTTCGTGCTGGTCCATCATCTCACCCATTCTCCTGCGAAGTCTGACAGTGCCACGCGCAATTTGGCGCGTGCGCGCGACAGCTGCGCCTTCGACGTGCCGGTCTCGACGCCCAACGCGGCGCCGATTTCTTCGTGTGTATAGCCCTCGACGTCGTGCATCAGAAACACCGTGCGGTAACCCTCCGGAAGTGCATCGATCGCCTGCTTCAGTCTCGCCTTCAAATCCGGCTCCGCTTCTCGGTGGACGCTGCCGATCCCGTGCGCATCGTCGATGTCCGCTTCCCGCTGCCGGAACCGTTTCACCTTCCGCAGACCGTTCAACACGACCGTGGTCGTGATCGTGTGGAGCCAGGTCGAAAACGCAGCATCGCCTCGGAACGAGCCGAGCCGGTCGAACGCGCGGATGAACGTTTCCTGGGTGAAATCCTGCGCGAGGGCGTCGTCGCCCGCGAGCCGGAAGGCCAGGCGGTACACGCGGTCCACATGCGTGTCATACAGCGCGCGCTCTGCTGCGCTATCCCCGGCGCGGACGCGGGCAATGAGCTGTGATTCGTCCACGGCGCTCCGAGGTGACGGGCTGGTCTCGTAACTACTGATGGGACACGGGGGACGACAAAAGGGTTACGTCAGCGGGCCCTATCTGGTGCCAAACAGGCGGTCCCCCGCATCCCCCAGGCCGGGCAGGATATAGCCTTTGGCGTTGAGCTCCCGATCGAGGGATGCGGTATAGATCGGGACCTTGGGGTGGGCATCCAGCATCGCCTTCACGCCTTCGGGGGCCGACACCAGGCACAAAAACCGGATCTTCTGCGCCCCGGCACGGGACAGCGCACTCACCGCGGCGACCGCTGAGCCACCCGTGGCCAGCATCGGGTCCAGCAGGAAGAACGCGCGGTCCGCCTCGCCAGAAGGGATCTTGAAGTAGTAATCAACGGGCTGCAGAGTCGAATGGTCGCGATATAGGCCGATGTGACCCACGCGGGCGGAGGGGATGAGCTGCGAAATCCCCTCCACCATCCCGAGCCCGGCGCGCAGGATCGGCACGAGGGTGAGCTTCTTCCCGGCCACCTGACTCCCGGTGGTCTTCTCGAGCGGCGTCTCGATGTCCACCGGTTCCAGCGGCAGGTCCTTCGTCACTTCGTACGCCATCAACATCGCGATCTCGTTCACGAGCTGCTTGAAGTCGCGGGTGCTGGTGCGTTTGTCCCGCAGGATCGTGAGCTTGTGCTGGATCAACGGATGCGAGAGCACCGTGAGGTTGGGGAACTGTCGCGTCTCAACCCGTGGCATAGGCGGAGAAAGTACGCTCGCGGTTGCGGGCGCGCGACCGGCGGCGTAATAGTGCTGGGCACATGGCCGATCGCCCGCTCACCATCCTCGAAGTCACGCATGCGGGGCACGAAGCCGGCTCTACCTTCCTCATCCACAGCTTGTGCGCTCCGCTGGTGAAGCGGGGCCATCGGGTGCTGGTCGGTTGCCGGCCGGACAGTCTGCTCGCCGAGCTGGCTGCAGACTCAGGGCTGCCCGTCGTGCCGCTCGACTTTCGGTGGCTCGGTCCGCTTGCCGGGGCGCTCGAGAGCGTCTTCGCGCGAGAGCAGATCGATCTCGTCAATAGTCACGACAGTCGCGACCGCCGCGCGCTCACCTGGCTGCGTTGGCGGCACCGGCTGCCGCAGGCGTTCGTCGTCACGCGCCATACCATGCCGCTGTCGTCGCCGGCCGAGCTGATCGCGGTCGGCCTGTCGGCCGATCGGACAATCGCGGTGAGTCACGCGGTAGCCCGCGGATTGCGGCGGCGCCTCTATCCCGGCGCGCGCCTGCGCCCTGTGCCCAACGGCATCGATCTCGCCCGGGTCGATGCGCCACCGACGGCGGCAGCCATGTCCGCCGCGGCAGCCGCTCTCGGCGACGTCGCGGGACGTCCCGTCATCGTGGTCCTCGCGCGGCGCAAGGATCAGCACATCCTGCTCGAGGCGCTCCCGGCCGTCGCGCGACCGGTCGTCGTGGCGTTCGTGGGAATCGAACCCGACGACCAGTTGCGCGCCGTGGCAGCCCGCTTGCCGCCGCGCCACCGCGTGGTTTATGTCCCCTTCACCGACCAGCCCCTTGCCTTCTACCGGCTGGCGACGATCGCCGCGTTGCCCTCCCGCATCGAAGGACTGTCCCTCGCGCTCCTCGAGGGGATGGCGCTCGGCGTCCCGGTCGTGGCGTCCGAAGCGGGAGGAAACCCCGATCTCATCACGTCGGGCGAAACGGGGCTGCTCGTTCCGCCGCTCGACCGGCGCGCGTGGGCCGCGGCGCTCGAACGGATGCTCGGCGATCCGCCGTTCGCCGCACGGGTCGGGACCCGTGGCCGCGAGCTGGTGCGGCGGGAGTACACACTCGAGCGCATGGTCGAGCAAACCGAGGCCGTATATCGTGAAGCCATGGAGCGCCGCTTCATCAAGGGAGGGCCGCGTGCAGGCGCCGATCACCGTCGTCATTCCCACGCTGAATGAGGCAGCGCAGATCGCCGCCTGCATCCGCCACCTCGACTGGACGGCCGACGTCGTGGTCGTCGACGGCGGATCCACGGACGACACGGTCGCGCTCGCGCGCGCCGGGGGCGCGCGCGTCCTCACGGACGGTCCCCGCGGCATCGGCGAGCAGCGCAATGCCGGCATCGCAGTCGCCCGGTACGATTGGGTCTTCGCGCTCGATGCCGATGAACGGATCGGACCGGAGCTGGCGCAGGAAATCATGGCCGTGCCGGCGGGGGCCAACGGGGCGGGGGCGGGGGCGACACACGAAGCCTATCGGGTGAAACGCCGGAACGCATTCCGCGGGCGCGTGCTCCAACGCGGCCATTGGGGCAACGACTGGGTGGTGCGCTTCGCGCGACGCGAGTTCCGCTTCAGGGCCTGCGCGACGTCGGGACGCTCACGCAGCAACTCGATCACACTCCCTACCGCGATCTGAGCCACCACATCGAGAAGCTCGTCGCGTACGCGCAGACGAGCGCGTACGCGCTCGCGGCGCGCGGGGAGCGCGCGCGGTGGAGTGATCTCGCGTTACGTCCCGCCGCGCATTTCTGGCGGGAGTATCTCTTGCGCGGCGGTTTTTTGGACGGCCGGATGGGCATCATCCAGGCGGCGATGGGCGCGATCGGCGGCTTCCTCAAGTACGCGTTTCTCTGGGAGCAGGAGTGACGGGTTGGGAACAGTCGTCACCCAGCCTGCTCCTCGCGTTCAACTTCCCACCGCATGAGGGCGGGATCGCGCGCATGATGGGCGAGATGGCCCGGCGCTATCCCCCCTACTCGCTACTCGTGTCGACCGGCACATATGCCGGCAGCGCGGAGAGTGACACGGACTATCTGCAGGGCATCGACCGCGTGCCCGTTCGGGCGAAGCGACTGCGGACGGTGAATGGTCTGGTGCGCTGGACGATCCGCACCGACGCGCTGGCCCGCCGGCACCGTCCGCGATTCTCGTGGTGCGCCGAGCTGAAGCCGGCAGCCTATCCGGCCCGATGGCTGCGTGCCCGTTACGGCATCCCGTACGGTGTCTTCACGCACGGCGCGGAGTTGCTGTTGCTGGATCACAAGCTGCGGCGCTCGCGATTCAAGCACTGGACCGGCCGCAAGCTGCTCGACGGAGCGTCGGTCTTCGTGGCCAACAGCCAGTGGACCGCCGACTACACACGCCGAATCCTTGCTGACCTTGGGCTCGATCACCAAGGCGACCGCGTCCGCACGGTCCCCCTCGGCACCGATCCCGAACAGTTCCAACCGGGGCTCCCCACCGCGCAGATCCGGCTTACGCACGGTCTCGAGGGCGGCCCGTGGATCCTGACCGTGGCGCGGCTCGATTGGCACAAGGGATTCGATACGGTGATCAGGGCGCTGCCGGCGGTGCGCGCGGCCCATCCGAATGTGCGCTACGCGATCGCCGGCGTGGGAGAGTGCCGGCCGTATCTCGAGCGGCTGGTCGCGGAGCTGCAATTAGGCGACGCGGTGCGGTTTCTCGGATTCGTGCCGGAGGCGGATCTGCCGGACCTATACAACGCGGTAGACGTGTTCGCGCTCGTGTCGCGACGCTACGATCTGCTGGTGGAGGGTTTCGGTATCGCCGCGGTGGAAGCCTCGGCGTCGGGTCTTCCCGTGGTGGCGGGTCGAGAAGCCGGCCTGATCGACGCGGTGCGCGACGGCGAAACGGGATTGCTGGTCGATCCTTACAGCCCGGCAGCGGTGGCCGAGGCACTCAACCGCCTGCTTGCAGACGCCGCGTTGCGGCGGCGGATGGGCGCGGCAGGTCGCCGCGCGGTCGAGACGTACTTCAACTGGGACCGCGTGGTGCGTGATATCGAGGACATCGAGGCGAGTTGCGACTAAAAGGCCGGCGGATAACTTCGTGGGTTCCCGCCGGAACTTCGGAGGAATGATCATGCGCAGCACCCTACTCAAAGTCGCGGCATTCGCTCTCTGCGCGACGCCGCTGTGTGCTCAATCCGTCGACAGTCTCGTCGCCAAGTACATCCAGGCGTCGGGCGGCCTGGCGCGAATTCAAGCGCTGCAGACACTGCGCCGCACCGGGAAGTACAACGGGGGCGGCGGGTTCGAGGCCGTGGTGGTGCAGGAAAACAAGCGCCCCAGCAGCGTGCGGGAAGAGTTTTCGATCCAGGGCATGACTGGGATCAACGCGTACGATGGGCACAACGGCTGGAAGATCGAGCCCTGGAACGGCAAGCGGGATCCGGAGGCTCTCGGTGAAGAAGAGATGCACGGCATTCTCGACGACGCCGACTTCGATGGCGCGCTCGTGAACTACCAGGCCAAGGGCAACCGCGTCGAGTACCAGGGACTGGAGCAGATCGAGGGCAGCGACGCATACAAGCTCAAAGTCACCCGACCGAACGGCGACGTGAGCTTCTTCTATCTGGATACCGAGTACTACGTGCCGATCAGAATCGACACGCAGCGGATGATCCGCGGTGCTCCCCAGGAATACGAGACGTCGCTCGGCGACTACAAGCAGGTCAACGGCGTCATTCTCCCCTTCTCGTACGAGTCCGGACCAAAAGGCAGCAGCAGCACGGATCGCTCGAAAGTCACGTACGACAAAATCGAGGCCAACGTCCCGCTCGACGATGCGCGGTTCGCGCGGCCGGGGGCACGCCCATGATCCTTCTCCTCCCGCTCCTGCTCGTTCAGGCGCAGACCCCCGCCGTCAAGGTCGATTCGGAAACGATCTCCGGGCTCGGCGCCCGCAACATCGGCTCGGCGGCGATGAGTGGGCGCATTGCGGCGGTCGCGGCGGTGCACGAAGGCGCGCGGCTCACCGTCTACGTCGGTGCCGCGAGCGGCGGCGTCTGGAAGTCGATGAACGGCGGCACGACGTTCAAGCCCGTCTTCGACAAACAGCCGGTGCAGTCGATTGGCGCGGTGACGATCGACCCGAAGAACCCGAAGGTGATCTGGGTGGGGACGGGCGAGTCCTGGATGCGCAACAGCGTGTCCATCGGCAACGGGATCTACCGGTCGGACGATGGCGGCGAGAACTGGACCAACATGGGCCTGCGCGAGTCCGAGCACATCGTCAAGATTCTCGTCGACCCCAACCAGACGAACACCGTCTACGTCTGCGTTCCCGGAAAACTCTGGAGCGACAGCAACGACCGCGGCGTCTACAAGACGACCGACGGCGGGAAGACGTGGACACAGGTGCTGAAGGCCACGAACGCCTCGACCGGCTGCTCGATGCTCGCCATGGATCCGTCGCGCCCCGGGACGCTGTATGCGGGCATGTGGGACTTCCGCCGCCGCGGCTGGACCTTCCGCTCAGGCGGCGACAGCGCGACCGCGCCGAGCGCGTCGAGCTTGTTCAAGAGCACGGACGGCGGTGCGACGTGGACCGATCTGACGACAACAGCCGGCTCCGGTTTGCCGGCCAAACCGTGGGGTCGCGTCGCCGTCGCGGTGGCGCCGTCGAAGCCCGACATCGTCTACGCGTTCATCGAAGCGGTGCCGCCGCTCAACGCGCTCTATCGCTCCGACAACGGCGGCAGAACGTGGCAGATGCTGGATCGCAGCCAGAACATGATCTGGCGGCCGTTCTACTTTGCGAACCTGATCGTCGATCCCGGTAATCCCGACCGCGTCTACAAGCCGGACGGCGGTCTCATCGTGAGCACGGATGGCGGGAAGAGCTTCAGCGGCATTTCGGGCGGCGCGCACGGCGACTTCCACGACCTGTGGGTCGATCCGAACGACACCGATAATCTGATCACGGGCGACGACGGTGGTC
>WNEZ01009011.1_pt1 | contig 11587 bp, 6 predicted proteins | sample 5400521 | NCBI WGS metagenome assembly WNEZ01 (sample SAMN13153339, study PRJNA577476) | soil metagenome | isolation source: 120 cm saprolite under Douglas fir tree site 2 hole 1 replicate 1 | place: USA:California | collected 2015-04-18
TCGTCTATGCCGGCGACAATTTTTCCGTGCGCGAAACATTTTTTGTCCCAGTGCACGAGCGCGGCGCGATGATTCTGCTCGATGTCGAGACTGAACAGCCGTTGGAGATCGAGGCCAACTTCGTAGCCGACTTTCAACTCGAATGGCCCGCCGCCCTTGGAGGGACATTTCTCAACTGGGACGAATCGCAACACGCGTTTGTGTTTGGTGAAGAGCGCAAAAAGTTCTACGCCATGGTTGGATCGCCCTCCGGTTCCGGCGCACGACTCGCATATCAAACGAACTATTCTTCGGACAATGAAAACTCTCTGCGTCTCGGCGTGACCAGCAAGGGAAGGGCGAGCAAGATTATTGTTCTTGCCGCCTCCACCCAGGGACTCGCCGACGCGCAGGCCATCTATCAGCGCCTGGCGACTTCGTATCCCGACCTGCTGCGAGATTCCGCCCAGTACTATCGCGACTATCTCAACCGAACGCTCAACCTTACTCTCCCGGACTCGCAGCTTCAGCAGGCCTATGACTGGTCGCGCATCAGCACCATCCAGGGACTAGTCACCAATCCCGACCTGGGCACCGGCTTGGTCGCCGGATACAGAACCTCGGGCACCAGCCAGCGTCCCGGTTTTGCCTGGTTCTTTGGCCGCGATTCTTTCTGGACTTCTTTCGCGCTTAACTCCATCGGCGACTTTGCCACCACTCGCACCGCCCTCGAGTTCATCGCCAAGTTCCAGCGCGACGACGGCAAGATTCCGCATGAAATCTCTCAAGGTGCAAGCTTCGTGGATTGGTTCAAGGACTATCCATACGGCTACGCCTCCGCCGACGCCACACCGCTCTACATCATCGCGACAAACGATTATGTCTCTCGCAGCGGAGACCTCGACTTTGCGCGCCAGAAATGGGACAGCCTGTGGAAGGCGTATCAGTTCATGCGTTCCACTTACGACGCCCAGAACTTTCCGCAGAATTTCGGATTTGGCCACGGATGGGTCGAAGGCGGCCCACTACTTCCCGTGAAGACAGAGTTTTATCAGAGCGGCCTCGGCCTCGAAGCTCTACGCGCGCTCGCGAGTCTCGCAAAACTCACCGGTAGGGACGACGTCGGCAAAGATCTGAAAGCCGCCTTCAATCGGCAGAAGCCCGCGTTTAATCAGGCTTTCTGGTCGCCGGAGAAAAAGGCATTTGCCTTCGCCCTCGACCAGCAGAATCGCCGCGTGGACGAACTCTCGATTCTGACCACTGTCCCCATGTGGTTCGGCGTCACCGACGAAGACAAGTCCCAGGCCACCATCCAACAACTCGCGGATGCCGACCTCCAAACCGACTGGGGCACACGGATCATTTCGAACCACTCCTCCATCTACAACGGCAGCGGATACCACTTCGGGTCCGTCTGGCCGCTCTTCACGGGATGGGCCTCGGTTGGCGAGTACCGCTACCACCAGCCGATCCCCGCCTACGCTAATCTGCGGTCCAACGCCCTGCTCGCGCTCGATGGATCGCTCGGTCACGTCACCGAGGTGCTCTCCGGCGACTACTACCAGCCGCTCTCGACTAGCTCTCCGCACCAGATCTGGTCGGCGGCCATGGTGGTCAGCCCGATCTTGCGCGGGATGCTCGGACTCGAGGCCGATGCTCAGAGCCATACGGTTACGTTCGCTCCGCACGTTCCCGCTGATTGGAGATCGTTCTCGATCGACAACCTGCGCGTGGGTGCGTCAACTCTTGGCTTCAGCTATCAAAGAACGCCCGGGATGATCACGCTGGAAGTGAAGCGCACCGGCTCCGATTGCGCGTTTGACTTCAACCCGGCGTTCAGCCTGCGCACTAGCGTCGCCTCGGTCGAACTGAACGGCCATAGTCTGCCGTTCCATGTTGCCGCGACCGCCAGCGATCAGCACGTCGCTATAAGACTCCCGCTGACCCAGGCCACAACCACGATTCGCATTCATCTGAAGAATGATTTCGGCATCAGCCTCTCCAACGTCTTGCCCCCACTCGGCAGCCCCAGCCGGGGCCTGCGCGTCCTTTCGGAAACGTGGGACTCCGCTCGCACACAGCTGGCCTTGTCCCTGTCTGGACGGGCTGGCAAGACATATGAGCTGTCGATCTGGAATCCATCGCAAGTGGCATCCGTCAAAGGAGCGAAACTCGGGGCCGCGGGTCAGGATTTAGCAAAATTGGTGGTCGAGTTCCCATCTGCGGATGCAGAATCCTATGTCCACCAGGACATCGTTCTGAATTTTGCGCGGCCCAGGTGAACCCTCAATTCTCAGGAATTTGTTAGTCTTTCGGAGGAGAAAATCCCATGTCAAAGCGATTCTTTTCGATTCTCGCGTTGCTGATAATCCTTTCTTGCGCGGTATCTGCCACCGCCCAAACGAAATCGACCGACGCCGAAGGCCACAAATGGTGGCAACATGCGGTTTTCTACGAGATCTATCCCCGCAGCTTCGCCGACAGCAATAACGACGGCATTGGCGACCTCAAAGGCATCACTTCGAAGATGTCCTACCTGCACGATCTGGGAGTGGACGCTATCTGGATCAGCCCCTGCTTTCCTTCGCCGCAAGTGGATTTCGGTTATGACGTCTCCGACTACGAGAACATTGACCCGATGTACGGAACGCTCGCAGACTTCGACCGCATGGTTGCAGAGGGGAAGCAACAAGGCGTCCGTATCATTCTGGACTTTGTCGTAAATCACAGCTCGGACAAGCACCCGTGGTTTATCGATTCGAAATCATCGCGGACGGCGTCTCATCGCGACTGGTACATCTGGCGCGACGGCAAAGGGCCGGGACAGCCTCCCAACAACTGGATTTCGACTTTCGGGGGATCGGCGTGGAAATTCGATCCCGCCACCAAGCAGTATTACTATCATTACTTTTATGCCGAGCAACCTGACCTGAACTGGCGCAATCCAGCGGTCGAGAAGGCTATGCTCGACACCAACCGCTGGTGGTACAAGCGCGGCGTCTCCGGCTTTCGCCTGGATGCCGTAGACACGCTCTTCGAAGACCCAAAGTTGTCCGACAATCCGGTCCTGCCCGGCACCAACAAGCAGGGAGATCCGAATTTGGAGAACAAGTACAACACCAAGCTCCCGGAGGTGCATGACGTCTTGCAGAAGCTGCGCAAGGTGGCCGACGAGTCCGATGCCGTGCTCATCGGCGAAACCTGGACGTCGAACATCGATGAGCTCAAGGAGTACTACGGCTCCCACGACAACGAGTTACAAATGCCGATGGATTTCATGTTTACCACGGTCGACAAGCTTTCTCCGCCCGAGTTTCGCCGCCAGATTGCGCAAGTTGATTCGGCAGGCGGATGGCCGGTTTTTGTGATCAGCAATCACGACAAGGTCCGCTCTTACAATCGCTATGGAGACGGCAAGAACAATGATGCCATCGCGAAGTTGATGGGCGCCTTCTACCTGACTCTTCGCGGAACTCCGATCATGTATTACGGCGAAGAAATCGGAATGGAAAATAACGACCCCAAACGCAAGGAAGATGTGAAGGATCCGATCGGCCGTACCGGATGGCCCAAGGAAATCGGCCGCGACGGCGAACGGACCCCAATGCAGTGGAACACTGACACGAACGCGGGATTCAGCAAGAAGGATCCTTGGCTGCCCGTTCCACCCAGCTACAAGACCCACAACGTGGCCACCGAATCGAAAGATCCCGATTCAGTGTTGAACATGTACAAGAAAGTTCTGGCACTGCGCCATACCAATGAGGCACTGCTCGAAGGCAGCTACACCGCGCTGAACGAAGACGATGCCAATGTCATGTCCTATCTGCGAAGCTACAAGGGGAAGGCCGTATTGGTGGCACTGAACATGTCATCGTCGCCCCAGAAGGCAACCTTCAACCTGGCCGACAAGGGCTTTGCCTCGGCCAACCTGAAGAGTCTGGTGGCGACGCCGCAATCATCCTCAAACGCCACCTCAAAAGGCGCCGAAGTGACGCTCGAACCCTTCGGAGTCTTCATCGCTGAAGTGACGAAGTAAGTGGCGAAGTAATCGACATTCCGGGTCAAGGAAGGCGGAGCACATCACACCGGTTATTATGTTTGCTGCACTCCGGCACCCAGCGCATTGTTCACCATCTCTTGAGCTTCATTCACGATCGCGTTCAGATGGGCCTCGCTCTTGAAGCTCTCAGCGTAGATCTTGTAGATGTTCTCCGTGCCGGAGGGGCGTGCAGCAAACCAGCCGCTGGCCGCGACGACTTTCAAGCCACCTATGGGAGCATTATTTCCCGGAGCTCTCGTCAGCTTGGCGGTGATTGGTTCACCTGCCAGATCCGACTCCTTTACGGCGTCGGGCGAAAGTTTTTGTAACTGCGACTTCTGCTCGGAAGTGGCCGGCGCGTCAATGCGCGTGTAGTACGGAGTCCCGAACTCCGCTGTCAGTTCGCGGTAATGCTCTCCTGGATCCTTGTCTGTGCGCGCAGTAATCTCGGCCGCCAACAGATCCATAATCGGGCCGTCCTTGTCGGTGGTCCACGCGGTGCCGTCACGGCGAAGGAAACTCGCTCCCGCACTCTCTTCCCCGCCGAAGCCGTACGAACCGTCAACCAAGCCTGGCACAAACCATTTAAAGCCCACCGGCACTTCGCGTAGTTCCCGGCCAAGCTTTTGGACGACCTTATCAATCATGCTGCTGCTCACCAGGGTCTTCCCCACCGCAGCATCCCGGCGCCACCGTGAGCGGTGAACGAACAAGTATTGGATCGCCACCGCAAGGTAGTGGTTCGGGTTCATCAGGCCGGCAACGGGAGTGACGATTCCGTGCCGGTCGGAGTCTGGATCGTTGGCGAAAGCTACCTGGTATTGATCTTTAAGTCCGACGAGGCTGGCCATCGCATACGGACTGGAGCAATCCATGCGGATCTTACCGTCGTGATCGACTGTCATGAACGAAAACGTCGGGTCGATGACTGGATTCACGACGACGATGTCGAGCCCGTAAGTGGAATTGATCGGCTCCCAATACGGACGAGCGGCACCGCCCAACGGGTCCACGCCAAGTTTGAGGCGAGCGCCGCGAATTGCATCCATGTCAACGACGTTTTTGAGATCGCGCACGTATGGCAGGATGAAGTCTTCCTGGTGCGTAGACGCGGCCTGGAGCGCTTTGGCAAACGGAACTCGCTTGACCCCAACATTTCCTGCTCGCAACAATTCGTTCGCCCGGTCCTGGACCCAGCGCGTGACGTCAGTATCGGCTGGGCCGCCGTTGGTCGGGTTGTACTTGAAGCCTCCATCCTCGGGCGGGTTGTGCGACGGCGTAATGACGATGCCGTCAGCCAGGTGTTCTTTGCGGCCGCGGTTGTAAACGAGGATGGCGCGCGAGATTACAGGGGTCGGAGTTACACCGTCGTTTTCCTGGACGATGGTCTCTGCGTTGTTCGCCGCCAACACTTCGAGGGCGGTACGCTGCGCGGGCCCAGACAGGGCGTGAGTATCCTTCCCCATGTAGAGTGGGCCGTCTGTTCCATGCGCTCGCCGGTAATCGCAGATCGCCTGGGTAATAGCGAGGATATGCGCTTCGGTGAAGGTGCCGTGCAGGGGCGAGCCGCGGTGTCCGCTGGTACCGAAGCTGACTAACTGGTTGGGATCATGCAGATCGGGATGGCGCTCAAAATATTCCTTCTCCAGGCGAGCAACATCGATCAGCATCTCCTTCGGAGCCGGCTTGCCGGCGAGCGGCGAGATCGTCATTCCCTTAGCCTCGCTTGTCATCGATTGTGTGTCTAGGATTGTGTGTCTAGGATATCGGGTATGGCTCCGCCTTCCAAATGTCAGATGCATATTCAGCAATGGTGCGGTCGCTCGAAAACTTTCCGGAGCTTGCTACGTTCAGAATCGCTTTGTGCGCCCACGCGCCAGGATCGGCATACAATGCGCCGAGCCGTTCATGCGCCTGGCAATAAGACGTAAGGTCCGCCAAGTGCATGTAGTGATCGCCGGACGTCAAGAGCGTCTCGCGTAACGGCTCGAACACACCTGGCTCGTTACGGCTGAAATGATTCGAAAAAATGAGGTCCAGCGCCGCTCGAGTCTCCGGCTCATTTTCATAATGCCAGTCAGGACTGTACCAGGCGCGGCTGTTCTCGACTTGTTCCACGGTGAGGCCGAATAGGAACATGTTTTCCTCGCCTGCCTCCTCCGCCATTTCAATGGTCGCGCCATCGCGCGTTCCGACAGTTAAGGCTCCGTTCATCATGAATTTCATGTTGCTCGTTCCGCTGGCTTCATAGCCGGCGGTCGAGATCTGGTTGGAGACATCGCTGGCTGGAATCAGCCGTTCTGCCAGCGAAACGTTGTATTCAGGCAGAAAAACAACGTTGAGCCGACCGCGTACAGCCGGGTCACCGTCAATCGTACCCGCCAGGTTGTTGATGAACTTTATGATGAGCTTGGCCAAGTGGTAAGCCGGTGCCGCTTTGCCGGCGAAGAAGAATGTGCGCGGCACCATTTTTGTGTCGGGATTCTCCCGCAGCCGGTTATAAACGACGACGATTCGCAGCGCATTCAGCAACTGTCTTTTATATTCGTGGATGCGCTTGATCTGGCAATCGAAGATCGTGTCCGGGTCCACGATCTGCCCCGACGTCGCTTTGAGCCAATTGGCAAACCGTGTTTTGGTCTCGCGCTTTGACTTGAGGAATACTTCACGAAAGCCACCGTCGTCGGCAAATTGCTTGAGTTGGTTGAGTTGACTCAGGTCCGCAATCCAACGGTCGCCAATGACTTGCGTGATGGCGCCAGCCAGTTCGGGATTCGCTCCGCGCAACCAGCGGCGCGGTGTGACTCCGTTCGTTTTGTTGTTAAAGCGCTCAGGGAATATTTCGGCTAGATCCTTGACCGTCGTCGTCCGCAATAGTTTGGAGTGGACAGCGGCCACTCCATTCGTGCTGTGCGAACCGACGATCGCGAGGTTGGCCATCCGGATCTTGCGCTGGTTGCCCTCTTCGACGAGACTCACACGCAGCACGCGACCGTCGTCACCGGGGAAGCGTAGACGAACTTCGTCCAGGAGACGCCGGTTAATTTCGTAAATGATCTCCAGTTGCCGGGGAAGAAGTATCTCAAACCACGCAACCGGCCATTTCTCGAGAGCTTCTGGCAGAAGCGTGTGATTTGTATATGCCAGTGTTTTCTTTGTCAGTTCCCAGGATTGGTCCCATCCCAAGCGCGCATCATCCAGCAAGATTCGCATTAATTCAGCAACCGCCATGGAAGGGTGCGTGTCATTGAGTTGGATTGCGGCCTTCTCGGGCAGCTTCTCCCAATTGCTGTTGTATCGCTGAAAGCGGCGTATCAGGTCGGCCAATGAACACGCGACGAGGAAATATTCCTGCAGAAACCGTAGTCCCTGGCCTGCGGTCGTGGAATCATCCGGGTAAAGCACCCTGGTAAGTGATTCCGCTTCAAGAGTCTCTCCCAGCGCGCCCACAAAATCGCCGGTGCCGAATTCCTGAAAATCGAAATAATCCGGCGCAGCCGCGGCCCAGAGCCGGAGAGTGTTGATCGTCTTTCCTCCATAACCAACCACAGGACGATCAAAGGGTATGCCGATCAGGCTGGACGGCCGGTTTGGGATGACATGAAAACTGCCCGCGCGCAGCTGGAAGGTAACATTCAATTTCACTTCCACCTGCTCGTGGGGCCGAGCGACCTCCCAGGGATCGTTGTCGCGGAGCCAGTTGTCGGGGTTTTCCTTTTGCCAGCCATCCACTATGGATTGCTTGAACATACCGTACTCGTAACGCAGACCATAGCCCGTGGCTGGCAGCTGCATGGTCGCCATAGAGTCGAGGAAGCATGCGGCGAGGCGGCCCAAGCCTCCGTTCCCGAGGCCCGCATCTGGTTCCTGCTCGATCAGTTCCAGCCAGTCGATACCTTTTTCCTGAACCGCCCGCTGTACAAGAGGATCCAGCAAGAGGTTCGTAACATTGTTGGCCAACGAACGCCCGAGGAGGAACTCCATGGAAAGGTAATAAACGCGTTTGGCATTCTCTCGTTCGTACGTCGTCTTGGTCAGGACCCAGCGCTGCGCGAGAATGTCGCGTATCGAACGGGAGAACGCCTCAAAGCGCTCCCGCGCACTCGCCACCTTGGGATCGATCACCCGGTCAAAAATCAGATGCCGTTCGTAAAATGCGTTCTCGGTCCCGAGAAACGGAATCGGGCCACAGCCGTACTGGTGAAGAAGCTGTGAAACACTCGCTGGACTGCTCGTTATCGGAACAACTTTAGCGGAGTCTGGGCGCGGCGCACTTTTCGTGGTCATTGGAGGTCCTTGTCGTGCGAGCTATTTGTCGTGCGAGCTATTTGAAATCGTAATATCCAACATCGAGAATCGACAAATCCTCGCCTTCACCTCCTCGTACTCGCAGTAGCGCTTCCACGGCTGACCGCCCGTACGGCCGCAACAATCGAACCGACGACACAAATACCGATCAATAAAGTCAGAGCGCTCAATAATAGATCGTCCAGCAACACAATTGTGCTTTCCAGCATTTGCTGGTCCCTCCGTCTCTAATTGCGTTTGCCCGAAGCTCGCATATTTAAATGGGCCCACAGATAAGTCATGGAGCCTGCGTTCTGAAGAGCTCCCGGCCCTCCGAACGCAGCTCCCTGGCTCCTCAAAGAACCCGATGAGGCCGCAGCTCCAGATCGACGTCCAATCTGTCTTTCCGCAACTACTGACCGCCCTGGTTCTGGCCCTGGTCAAAGACTAGCGCCTCTTTTTGATGACCGAAATCGATCTCTTTGAGCGATGTCGTATCCGCGATTGTTGCTTCAGTCACGATGGCGTCCTGTGTGACTTGGTCGTCATTCGTCTTCAAGGTTCCTGGCACCGTGACATAAGGAATCTCGACCGAGTGTGCCTTGTCTCGTGCCAATGCGGCGACCGGGAGTAGCAGAACCAAAGTCGAAAGAACTGCCAGGTATTGCGAGTATTTCGATTTCATAATTTCCTCCTTTAGAAGTTGTACAGCTTAAAAGTTGCAGAGCCGATTCCAGCGTTTAGCTTCGTGGTGAAGATCTTCCTAACGACCAAACACTGAATGTGTCGCTTAACGATCAGAATCGGAAAACGATTCCAGCGGATGGTTGCGCCGTGTGCGTCCAGCTGTCAGTGTGCAAGGATGCGAGTCCGAAATCCGGATTCTTGTACACAAAACCTCTGTATTCGGCACGCAAAGAGAAATGCCGCGTCAAGGCATAGTCAGCACCCGCTCCGTACAGGAAGGCGCCTTTTGCCTGAGTGCTCGCGCCGGGAACCGATCCACCACCGTTGCCAGTGGGATCAAAGATCAGACCGCCGCCCCCAGCGAGCGCGTAAGTACTGATCCTTCTAATGGGCAGTGGCAGGTTCACCACCAAATCGCCCGTGACCGAGTGCACGTCGGCCTGGACTCCGGGTTCTCCGAAACTACCAAAATATTTTTGTGTATTTCGGCCGAAGCCATAATCCCCCTCCGCAGAGAACCAACGGTTGATGTGATAACGGTATCCCACCTGAAATCCACCGGTGTCTGAAGTAGTCCGCGAGATTCCGTTGCCGTTAGTATCCTTCGTGAAAAAGCCTGTGCCTTGCAGACTGATGTCCGAGCGGTTTTCCTGAGCTGCGGCGCCAAGAGTTAACAACATGACAAAACTTGCAAACACAATCGCACTTCGTCGCAAAATCTGAATCCTCCGTTCTTGAATGTGTGCCTACGATTCCAGCCGCAATGGTCCGCAAACATGAATCGCCTTCGCATTCAATACGGGCATTTGAGATGCCAGAGTGGCGTTTGTCCTGCGCCGCCGTCAAATACTTGAGCGAACGAAAGTTACGCAACGGGAGCAGGAGACTGCACAAATGGATTGTCGAGCTCTCGACAGACGATTCGACAGATGACGACATTTCGACATTTTTTCGAAGCCTTCTACCTCTTCATAACATCTGATCAAACATATCCGCTGTCGGGCAGTCGTTCCTCCGTCGCTGCGATAGCAATGGAGGACGAGTCTGTAAACAAGCGTGACAACCGATGCCCTATGCGCACTTTGTGGGCAACAGTCTCAGAGGCATATACGCAACGCTGTGAAGTCGCTGGTACGCGCGGTCGATGCGATTGGCGCGTGCAGCGATTGTGACACTGAACTTGGGGAGGTTAAAGCATGGGCTCTTCGCTGATGCCGGACCACTTACTCCACCCACAGGAAGCGCCGAGCGCAAGACCGGTACTGCAGCGCGAGAGCGATCGACTGAAGTTACTCCTGGACATAACAAATACCCTGGTCTCGAATTTAGGGTGTCGCGATCTGCTTCGCACGGTCTCGGCGAGTATTCGACAAGTCATGCGCTGCGACATCGTTGGCGTGTGGTTGCCGGATGCGCAGAAGGTCCATTTGCGCCAGCTTGCTATGGACTTCCCGGAAAGCAAGGGATTCGTGAAGGAGGATTGGCAGCTGCCGGTGGAAGGGACCGAGTTAGGCAGGGTGTTCAAGACCGGAGAGCCTCATGTCGTACGAACAAGAGCCGGTTTCGTGAGTGATTGGTCAACTCCCATGGCTCGAGCGGAAGCCCTCGAGTCTGGCTGCGCTCTGCCCCTGATCAGCCGAAACCGGACAGTCGGTGTTCTGACACTCGGTAGCCGGATTGAGAACTCAGTCAGCACGGAAGACGTTGATTTCCTGTTGCAAGCTGCGGGGCAAGTGGCAATCGCCATAGAGAACGCCTTGGCCTATCGTGAGATCGCCGAATTAAAAGACAAGCTCGCACAGGAAAAGCTGTATTTGGAAGATGAGATTCGTGGCGAGATGGACTTTGAAGGAATTGTGGGGCAGAGTTCGGCTCTCCGCCACGTTTTGAATCTTGTGGAAACCGTAGCTCCCAGCGGCTCGACCGTATTGCTTCTGGGCGAAACCGGGACGGGGAAGGAATTGATTGCGCGCGCGATCCATGAACGCAGCGGGCGCAAGGAGCGGACCTTCGTAAAGCTCAACTGCGCCGCGATTCCGACCGGATTGCTCGAGAGCGAGCTTTTTGGACATGAACGAGGCGCCTTCACTGGCGCGATTGCGCAGAAGATCGGGAGGCTTGAACTCGCCGACCAAGGCACGCTGTTCCTCGACGAGGTTGGGGATATTCCCATCGAAATTCAGCCCAAATTGCTGCGCGCTTTGCAGGAACGCGAGTTTGAGCGACTGGGCAGCAACCGAACCAAGAAGGTCGACGTCCGGCTGGTAGCGGCGACTAATCGCGCCCTGGAAAAAATGATGGAGAATCGCGAGTTCCGCAGCGACTTGTACTATCGCCTGAACGTGTTTCCGATCCGCATCCCACCTTTGCGCGAACGTCCCGGAGACATTCCTCTCTTGGTCCGCTACTTCACGCAGAAGTATAGCCGCCGCATGCAGAAGCAGATCGAATCCATTCCTGCCGCGGCCCTGAGGAAGCTCTCCGGTTGGCATTGGCCGGGAAATATTCGCGAGCTGGAAAACTTCATCGAGCGTTCGGTGATCCTTACCCATGGCACGGCCCTGCAAGCTCCTATCGCTGAACTCGGCAACA
>WNEZ01006124.1_pt1 | contig 11586 bp, 9 predicted proteins | sample 5400521 | NCBI WGS metagenome assembly WNEZ01 (sample SAMN13153339, study PRJNA577476) | soil metagenome | isolation source: 120 cm saprolite under Douglas fir tree site 2 hole 1 replicate 1 | place: USA:California | collected 2015-04-18
CGGGTGATCTTCCCCGGCGCCAAGGGGGAGGAGACAGAGTGGGCGCAAGAAGAAACCTGTCCGTGGTCGGATGGTTTCTGGCAGCGGCGTGCCGGGGCGCAACGCCGGGAGGCGACAGCGTCGCCACCGGTGCCGCGGCCGTCACGGCGCGGACCTGGGGCCTGGCCTACCTGCAGGCGAACCAGCTGCCACAGGCCGAAGCGGAGTTCGAGAAGGTCGTCAAGCTCGCTCCCGACCAGGCCGTGGGCTACGCCGACCTCGGGCTCGTCTACCTGCGGGAAGGCCGCTACCGCGAGGCCGAGACCCAGCTCCGTCGCGCGGCGGCGTTCGATTCAGCCGACAGCAATATCGGGCTGATGCTCGCCAACGTGTACGAGCTGACGGGGCGCGAGGCGGAGGCGCGGCGCGAGGTCGAGCGGGTGCTGCGCCGCGATTCCACCGACATCCGGGCACTGTACGCAGCCGCCGAGCTCGCCGGGCGCTCGGCCGATCCCGAGGAGCGGCGACGCCAGGAGAGCGACCTGCGCCAGGTCGTCGCCCGCGCTCCGGCGAACATCGCCGCGCGGCTCGAGCTGGTGGACCTCCTGCTCGCGCGCGGGGCCGCCGACGCTGCGGCCGCCCAGCTCGAGATTTTGCAACGCCAACTGCCGCAGTTGCCGCGAGAGGCCGCGCGCTTCTTCCAACGCGCCCTCCGTTCGGCGCGGGCGGGGCGAGCGACCGAGGCCGCGGCGGCGGCGAAACGCTTCCATGAGGCGATGGAAGTCACCGCCGCGTATCAGGTCAGCCTGCAGCGCCTCGGCGGCCGGAGCGACCCGCTGGTGGGTTATCCCGTGCTGACGTTCAACCCGAACTTGGCGGTTCCCACCCAGGACGCTCGGGCGGTGGCCGCGGAGATCCGGTTCAGAGATGTCACAGCCGCTAGCGGGCTCGAGAGCGTGGAGGCGCTCCCCGACAGCGTGGCGGGTTCGCTCGAGCGCGCCGTGGCCCTCGCGGTCGGCGATTACGACGATGACGAGACGGAGGACCTGTTCGTCTCGGGGCATCTGTTTCGCGGTAACCAGGGGCGGTTCATCGAAACCACGGCGAGCGCGGGCGTCGTGCTGCGCGATCGCCCCACCGCCGCCGCGTTCGGCGATTACGACAACGATGGACGGGTCGACCTGTACGTCGCGACCCGCGGCCGCGGGACACTGTTGCGGAATGCGGGCCGCGGCAAGTTTCGGGACGTCGCGCCTTCGGCTGGCCTGGCCGACACGGCGCCCGCCGCCCGGGCGCTGTTCGTGGACTTCGACCACGACGGTGATCTCGACCTCGTGCTCGCGACGCCTGCCGGAACCCGCGCCTATCGCAACAACCTGGACGGCACGTTCCGGGAAATGGCCGCTCCGATGGGTCTCTCGGGCGGGGGCGGGGGCAGTCGCGATGTGGCGTTCGGGGACTTCGACGGTGACGGACACACCGATCTCGTGATCGTGGGCGACGACGGGCGCCTTCGGCTGTTCCGCGACCTGACCCAGGGGCGCTTCGAGGACGCGACCGCTGCGAGCGGTCTCGGCGGAGTCGCTCGCGCCGGCGCGGTGGCCGTGGGCGATTACGACAACGACGGCTTTCTCGACCTGTTCGTGACGTCCCTTGACGGGACAGGGGGACCCGCGTTGTACCACAACCGCGGGGACGGCACCTTCGAGCCGGACGCGCGGGCCGGCGAGCTGCGGCGCAAGCTGCGCGGCGTCGCCGGCCTGGACGCCGCATTCTTCGACTTCGACAACGACGGCTTCCTCGATCTCGTCGTGGTGGGCAAACCCCCGGCCTCCCCTGCCGGCGGGCGTGGCGTGTTCCTGTTCCGCAACGACCCGACCAGGGGTTTCGAGGACTACTCGTCGATCCTGCCCGACAGCCTGCGGGCCGGCCGGGCCGTCGCCGTCGCCGACGTCGACCAGGATGGCGACCTCGACCTCATCGTCGTCGGCTGGGATGGGCGGCCCCGGCTGCTCCGCAACGACGGCGGCAATCTGAGTCAGTACGTGAAGGTGCGGTTGGTCGGACTGCGCGAGGCGAGCGGGAAGAACAACACCTTCGGGCTCGGCGCCACGCTCGAGCTGCGGGCGGGCGATCTCTACCAGCTGCGCCTCGTGACCGACCGCGTGACGCACTTCGGCCTGGGGCGCCGGCTCAAGGCCGACGTGCTGCGGGTGCGCTGGCCCAACGGCGTGTCGCAGACGGTCTACTACCCGGGGACGGAGGAGGACGTCCTGGAGCAGCAGATCCTCAAGGGATCTTGCCCGTTCCTGTACGCCTGGGACGGCCACGGCTTCGGCTTCGTGACTGACGTCATGTGGCGGAGCGCGCTGGGCATGCCGCTGGGGATCATGGCCGGCGGGACCGATATCGCGTCGGCTCCGCCCCACGCCTCCCGCGAATACATGCGCGTGCCCGGCGACGCTCTCGTGCCACGAGACGGCCGCTACGTCCTGCAGATGACCGAGGAGCTGTGGGAAACCGGCTACCTCGACGCGGTGAAGCTCCTCGCCGTGGACCACCCGGATTCCATGGACGTGTACGTGAACGAGGGGTTCGTGCCCCCCGCGGCGGGACCCGCGGAGCTGCGCCTGTACACCGTTCGGCGGTCTTCTGTCCGACCGCCCGTGGCCGCGACCGACGAGCAGGGCACCGACTGGCTGTCCGCGCTGCGCGCGCGGGACAACCGCTACGTGGCCCCGCTCACGCTCACGCGCTACCAGGGCATCGCCACGCTCCACGACCTGGTTCTCGACTTCGGCGACTTGAGCGGCTTGGACAGTGTCCACCTGTTTCTCGCGGGGTGGATCTTCCCGACGGACGCGAGCATCAACCTGGCCCTCGCCCAGCGAGGGGAGGCGGGCGTGATCTTTCCCTATCTCGAGGTGAAGGATCCGCAGGGCCGCTGGCGCCGGGTCGCCGACGTAGGCTTCCCGTCCGGCAAGAGCAAGACCGTCGTCGTGGATCTCACGGGGAAATTTCTCAGCGCCGACCATCGCGTGCGCCTGCGCACCAACATGGAGATCTACTGGGACCAGGCATTCGTCGCGGCTGGAGGAGTCGGCAGCCCGGCCACGATCACCACGCTCGAGCCCGCGGGGGCCGACGTCCACTACCGAGGGTTCTCGCGGCTGTACCGGAAGGGGGGGCGCTACGGACCGGAGTGGCCTGTGTACGGCGAGGTGTCGCGAGAGTCACCCTGGGAGCCGATCGTGGGCAGGTATACGCGCTACGGCGACGTGCTGCCCCTCGTGCGGGCGCCGGACGACATGTACGTCGTCTTTGCGCCCGGGGACGAAGTCACGCTGACGTTCGACGCCAACGCGGCCCCAGCGCTACGCCCCGGTTGGACACGCGACTTCCTGCTGTATACGGACGCCTGGCTCAAGGACTCCGATCGGAATACCGCAGCAGGGAACACCGTTGCGCCCCTGCCGTTCCACGGCATGTCGCGCTATCCCTACGGCGCGGGTGAGGCTTACCCCACAGACGCGGCGCACGAGCGTTATCTCCAGACCTACAACACGCGTCGCGTGATGAGGACCTACATCAGATAACCGCGCCTCATGAGGTTGCGCCCCGAGGCCGCGTAGCCATCCGGACCGGGCAGATGGAAGCTGAGCGAATCGGCGAGCCGGTCGTAGATGTTGAACAGCACGCAGACGTGGATCGCGTCCTCCACGGCTTCATCCGTCACGCCGGCAGCCCGGAGTGGTTTCACGTCCGCCGGCCCCACTTCCGTGGGAGCGAGCGTGAGCTTTTCGAGGAAGCCGAGCGTGGCAAGCAGCTTCGGGTCGAGCGGCGCCGTGCGCCAGTCCGCCAGCACCGCCTCGACCAGCGTGTCGTCCCTTCCCTCGTGCTTCAGGGCCAGCGACGCGACCGCGCCGTGCGCACCAGTTCAGAACAGGCATTGGTTCAGGCGCGAGGTGAACGCGGCAAACAGCTCCCGCTCGCCCACGCTCCACGTCGAGGGCCCGCGCATCACTGCTTGCGTCCAGTCGCACATTTGGCGGCCGAAGAATTCCGGCCGGTAGAAGAGTGTTTTTACGACGTCGGGAACGCGGCGCATGCTCACCACGCGGATGAGCATGAGCTTCAAGCGCTCCGTCAGTCGGTGACCGTGCTCGACCGCGTGTAAGCGCATTAGCGCTCCTCGCCCCGAAGCGCGCTGAGCCCGCGCTCGAGTCGGCCCACGGCGGCCCCGAGCGCCGCGGACACCGTCACCTCGAATAGGAGATCGTCGGAGTTGCCGGCCCGTTTGAGCGCCGCGAGGTCTTCGTCCGAGACTTTGTATGCGTGGAGGGCCACCTTGTCGACGTAGCCGGCAAGGTCGGGCGCGATGTCCTCACCCCCTGTCCTCCTCTCCGTTCCGGAGAGGGGGGACCAAGGAGGACCGAATGCCCGCGCGAACACGGCGCGACGCAGCTCGCTTGCGGCATGGCCCGGCCCCGCCAGCACGCGCTCGACGAGTCGCTCGACCATGGCGGTGTACCGCCCGGTTCGGTTACCCATGCGGCTAGCATGGGTACGAGGCCTGGGGGGCGTCAAGAGGGCCGCCGCACGGCCCGGGTGGCGGAACCCCTCTCCATGGCGTACGATTCCGCCGCCCATGAGCCTGCTCGCGTTCCTACTCGTGGCCCAGACGGCCACGCAGGACACCGTGCCGCCGTATCTCGCCTTCCCGGAGCCTGGGCTCGACGACCCTGCCGCTTACGAAGGCTATGCGACGCGCGTCTACCAGGACGCGAGCCACAACGCGTTCCAGGTCTATCTGAAAGGCAACACCGGACGCGTGGTGAACCTGTGGGCCGATGCGGCCAACGAGAGCGTGGGCTTCACCGTCCGTGACTCGAGCGTGAGGCCTGCCGAGCTCGCCTGGGGCTCCGCGCGGGCCGTGGTGGCGGGGGCGGGACGAGCGCGCACGCGCTCCGTGTCTTACGGCCTGGAGCTCCCGTCCACTGTCACGATCGGACTCTTCCTGCTCGGCTCCATGCGGGTGGAGCGGGACTTCCAGTATGCGGGCCGCGACTCGCTGCCCCTCGGCACACCCGCATTTCCGCAGTCGGAGCTCGCGGACCTGATCGACCACATCGCGAAGCTCAAGGCGCCGGAACGAGCCCGTCACCTGTCGCTCCTCGACCTCAAGACGATCGACGCGCTGCGCGCCCGGCTGGCGCCCAAAATCGTTCTCACGCCGTCGTTCCCCCTCTCCGCACCGCGGAGAGGGGGACAGGGGGTGAGGACGGACACGACCTGGACGGTCGAGGTCGAGCAGCCGAGCTTCGACGGCAAGAACCACTTGTGGCTCACGCTCGAGGGCGACGCTCGGGAGACTGTTCCCACGCTTTCCGGGAGCACCGTCACGGTCCGACGCCCGGCCGGGGGCCCGGTGCGCCTGACCGTGCGCGTGACGACCGACGCGCCGGCGCTGCTGCCCCTCGGGCGCGCGGAGATCTTCAACGAGGACTTCCAACGCTTCGCCGCGCAGGTCCGTGCCGACACCGCACATCCGCTGACGTCGCGGCGGCTCGAGCGCGAAGTACGGGGAGTCGAGCTGCTGTGCTACCGCGAGAAGCTGATGGCGGGGCTGCCCAACTTCGCGACGTATTTCGGTCGTGACATGCTCATGACTGCGCTGCTAATGCAGCCGGTGTGGGCGCCGGCCATGTCGGAGCACGTGGTGGCGAGCGCCCTCGGCAAACTGTCGCCGACGGGGGACGTGAGCCATGAGGAGGCCCTGGGCGGCCAGGCGATCCGCGAAAACGCGGCCGAGTACAATCGCCTCGTATCCGCGGGCCAGCCGGCACGCGCTCGCGCGTTGCTCGCACAGCTCGCGGCCACACGCGAGAACTACATCATGGTGGACGACGATTTCCAGCTGCCCGTCGTCGCCGCGCGCTATCTCGCCGACCCGCGCGTGCCGGCCGATCGCAAGCGGGATTTCCTGCGCACCGGGCAGCACCTGGCGCGACTGGTGTCGAACCTGGCGTTCGTGGTGCGCAAGGCAGCCCCATACGCACGTCAGCCGGTGGCGACGAACCTCGTGAGCTTCCCAAGGGCACCGGACGGTCACTGGATCTCCACGAGCTGGCGCGACAGCCGTGCGGGGTACGGGGGTGGCCGCTTCGCCATGGACGTCAACGTCATCTGGGTGCCGCACGCCCTCGAGGCGGTCGGGACCATCCTCGACGCCCTGAAACAGCTCGGCCTCACACCGGTGATTCGTGAGCAGCCGCTCGCCACACTTGCACGGGACCGCGCGGCCCTGCAACGGGCGGTGAACACTTGGAAGGGTGCCGAACGCCACTTCCGGGTGGCGCTCGCACGGAAGGCCGTGACGGATCGCGTCGCCGCCCGGTTGGGCTGGCTACCGCCGGCGGAGGGTGAGTACTGGAACAGCGTCGCGCAACGGACGGGTGTCCCCGCGGACACGCTGCGGTTTCTCGCCCTCTCGCTCGATGCCGCGGGGCGGCCGATCCCGATCGTCAACACGGATCCCGCGATGCTGCTGCTCGTCGACTCGCTCGGCCGCGATCGGACGCTCGAGCTCATCGGACCGATCATGCTGCCGTACCCCTGGGGGCTGTTCGTGGACGGGCTCGGCCCCGTGGTCGCGAACGATGCCTACGCCACCCGCGACGTGTGGGAGGCGTTTCGCCGGGATCGCTATCATTCCCCGTTCGTCGTGTGGGGCCGGGACGTGAACGCGCTCCTCGCGGGTCTCGCGCGACAGCGCGGTAACCTCGACACTACGATCAGCCGGATCGAAGCAGCCGTGGATCGTTCCGGACTGCGGCATGCCGAATTGTGGAGCTACACCATCGAGAACGGCCGACTGGTCCCCTCGCGCTACGGCACCAGCTCGGACGTCCAGCTGTGGAGCCTGACCGACCTCGCCGTTCAATATCTCCTCAACCATCCAATACCATGAGCAACCTGCACGGATTCGACATTGCCGTCATCGCCGCCTACTTCCTCGTGCTGGCCGGGATCGGGTACTGGGCGGCGCGCCGGGAGAAGAACGTCAGCGCCGACTTTTTCCTCGCGAGCCGGGATGTAGGGTGGTTCGCGGTGGGTGCGAGCCTGTTCGCCTCGAATATCGGGAGTGAGCATCTCGTGGGCCTCGCGGGCACCGGGGCGGCGAGTGGGCTCGCGGTGGGTCACTTCGAATGGCTCGCCTGCTTCATGCTGCTGCTGCTCGGCTGGCTGTTCGTGCCGTTCTATCTGCGGAGCGGCGTGTACACGATGCCGGAGTTCCTCGAGCGCCGCTTCAATCCGGCCGCGCGCAGCTACTTCACCTGGGTGTCGATCATCGGGTACGTCCTGACCAAGATCAGCGTCACCTTGTTCGCCGGCGGCATCGTGATGCGCGAGGTGACGGGGTACAGTGTCTGGACCAGCGCCGTCATCTTGATCGTCGTCACCGGGATCTACACGGTGCTGGGAGGCCTGCGCGCCGTGATTTACACCGAGGTGATGCAGGCGGTCGTGCTGATCATCGGATCGGCGACCATGACCGTGCTGGGCTTGCAAGCCGTGGGAGGGTGGAGCGGTCTGGAGGCGCGCGTGCCGGCGGACTTCTTCTCCATGTGGAAGCCGATGAATCACCCGAACTTCCCCTGGACGGGCATTGTGTTCGGCGCGCCGATCCTGGGCGTCTGGTATTGGTGCACCGACCAGCATATCGTGCAGCGGGTACTCGCCGCCAAGAACGTCAGCGCCGCCCGCACGGGCACGATCTTCGCCGGGTTCTTGAAGATCCTGCCGGTGTTCATCTTCGTTCTGCCGGGGATCATTGCCGCGGCGCTGTACCAGGATATCCGCGGTGGGTCGGCCGATGCCGCGTACCCGGCGCTGGTCACGCGCCTCCTGCCGGCCGGGTTCAAGGGCCTGGTGCTGGCGGGCATGCTCGCCGCGCTGATGAGCTCGCTCGCGTCCGCGTTCAACTCCTGCTCGACGCTGCTCACGTGGGACGTGTATCGGAAGCTCCGGCCCGACGCGAGCGAGCAGCGGCTGGTGGCGGTGGGACGGATCACCACGGTCCTGCTGGTCGGCTTGGGTCTCCTCTGGATTCCGTTCATGAAGTACATCTCACCGCAGATCTACATCTACCTGCAGAGCGTGCAGGCATACATCGCCCCGCCGATTGCGGCGTGCTTCCTGCTTGGCGTGCTGTACCCGAGGCTGAACGGAACCGGCGCGTTGGCCGCGCTCTGGACCGGACTCGTCATCGGGACGGCGCGACTGGTGCTCGAGCTCGCGCGGGCCAGTCTGGCCAGCGGCTCGGTGTGGTATTGGTTCGCCACGATCAACTTCCTCCACTTCGCGGCCCTGCTGTTTGCGCTGTGCTCGGGGATCCTCATCGCGGTCAGCCTCGCGACCGCGCCCCCCGGAACTGCCCGGACCGCCGGGCTGACGGTCGGGGCTCCGGAGATCACGGCGATCCCGGTCTCATCGGGCCCGCGGACTCTCAACGTGGTCCTCTCGATCGTCCTCGCCGCGACGATCGGCGTTCTATGGATCATCTTCCGGTGAGCGCGTGGCGGAGGTTGGTGGAGGTTGGCGGAGGTCGTGGAGGTTGGTGGAGGTGTGTGCCCGCGCTTGCGGCGGTGTGCATCGCCACAACCTCCACATCCTGCACAACCTCCACCAACCTCCACCAACCTGCCTTTTACGATCCCGCCCACGATCTCGGATCCCTATTCCAGGTCGTCCAGCTCGCAGGGATTTTCGAGGACTCGAAAACCTTCGCCGATGCCCGGCCGCGGTTCGCGCCGGCGGAGATCATGGCCCGCTATGCCTCGGCGCGCGGCGCGCCGCAGTTCAACCTGCGGGACTTCGTCACGCAGCAGTTCGACCTGCCCCAGCCGGTGGGCGAAGGCTTCCGTTCGGACACGTCGCAGACCATGGAGCAGCATATTCGAGCGCTCTGGTCCGTGTTGACGCGCCCGCCCGACACGGCCGACGCCCGTTCGTCCCTGATCCCGCTCCCGCACGCCTACGTCGTCCCGGGTGGTCGTTTCCGCGAGGTCTACTACTGGGACTCGTACTTCACGATGCTGGGACTCATCGAGAGCGGCCGAACCGATCTCGTGAAGAGCATGCTCGACAACTTTGCCCACCTGATCGCGACGGTGGGGCACATCCCCAACGGCAACCGGACGTATTATCTCAGCCGCAGCCAGCCGCCGTTCTTCGCCGCCATGGTCGGGTTGTACGCACGAGCGACGGATTCCGCGCAGGCCCTGCAATACCTCGACGCGCTCGAGGCGGAGCACGCGTTCTGGATGAATGGGGCGGAGCGACTCGCGCCGGGGGCGGGCCAGGCGTACCGCCGCGTCGTGCGGCTGCGCGAGGGCGGGCCCTTACTCAACCGCTACTGGGACGATCTGCCCGAGCCCAGGCCCGAGGCGTACCGTCCGGACTACGAGATCGCGCAGACGCTTCCGGAAGCCCGGCGCGAGTCGTTTTATCGCAACGTCAAGGCCACGGCCGAGAGCGGGTTGGACTTTTCGAGCCGTTGGATGCGCGATCCGAAGGACCTGCGCACGCTGGAGACGACCGACCTGATCCCGGTCGATCTCAACAGCCTCCTGTACAACGCCGAGCGGACGATCGCCGCGCTGCGGGCGTTCCGCGGCCGGGCGGGGGACGCGGACGTCGCAAGGCAGTTCGCGCGGGCGGCCGAGGACCGTCGTCGCGCCCTGCTCGAGGCAGCGTATGATCCCGCCAGGGGATTCTTCTACGACGTGCGCTGGCGCAGCGGAGAGCGCGTGACGGACCGGCCCACCCTGGCGGCCGCGTCCCCGCTGTATTTCGGGCTCGCGACTCCGGAGCAGGGTCGCGCGGTCGCCGCGCGCCTCGAGCGGGAGTTCTTGAAGCCCGGTGGATTCGTCACGACCTCGATCCCCTCGGGTCAACAATGGGATGCTCCGAACGGCTGGCCACCCCTTGAATGGTTGACGATCGAGGGCGTGCGCCGCTACGGCCGCGCCGACCTGGCCAATACGGCCCGCGATCGCTGGCTCGCCCTGAACCAGCGCACCTACCGCACGACGGGCAGGATGACCGAGAAGTACGACGTGGTCGACCCGCAGCGGCGAGCCGGCGGTGGGGAATACCCGACGCAGGACGGATTCGGGTGGACCAATGGCGTGGCGCTGGCTCTCACCGCGCAGGTGCGCTGACGTCAGTATTGACCCCTGTTCGAGCCTCTGGCACAACCCTGGTCATCGCCCGCACATTGGAGCCGGACCTTCACCGTGAGCCCTTTCATGTCGGTCGCATCCCGCTTGATCACGCCTGTTGCCATGTCCCTGATGCTGGTCGCTCGCGTGCGCGCGCAGGAGCACGAGCACGGTGGCGCGCCTGGCGAGCAGCTCGGCCGCGTGGTCTTCGCTACGTCGTGCCGGCCGGACGCGCAGGCGCAGTTCGAGCGGGCGATGGCCCTGCTGCATTCCTTCTGGTGGGAGGAAGGGGCGCGGGCGTTCCGCGCGGTCACCGCGGCCGATTCGACCTGCGCGATGGCATACTGGGGGCCTCCTGGGGGAACCCGTTCGTGGGCGGGCCGGTGGGTGAGAACCTGCGGCACGGCGCCGCCGCGGCCGTGGTCGCGCTTGCGCTGAGCGCGCCCACAGCCCGCGAGCGAGGGTTTCTCGCGGCCGCTGGCGCGCTGTACCGTGATTACGAGACCACGTCGAATCCGCGCCGGCTCCAGGCCTACTCGGATACCCTGGCGCGCCTCTACCGCGACTTTGCCGCCGACCCCGAGGTCGCGATCTACTACGCGCTCTCGCTCGTCGCGACCGCGTCGCCGACCGATACGACGTTCACGCGGCAGCGGCAGGCGGCGGCCATCCTCAATCCACTGTTCCGCCGCTTCCCCACGCACCCGGGGCTCGCGCATTACATCATCCACGCCAACGACTCTCCCCAGCTCGCTTCCCTCGGGCTCGATGCCGCCCGCCGCTACGCTCAGATCGCGCCCTCGGCACCCCACGCGCAGCACATGCCATCCCACATTTTCATTCGCCTCGGCCTCTGGGATGAAACGATCGCCGCCAACCAACGGTCGCTCGACGCGGGCATCGAGTACGCGCGTGCGCAACACCTCAAGGGCGTGGCGCCCGAGCAGTTCCACGCGTTGGACTACATGGTGTATGGCTACCTCCAGGAGGGGCGCGACTCGGTGGCGCGGCGGACCGTCGCACAAGGCCTCGCGCTCAACGCGGTGCTCTCGACCGATGCGCTGGTCGCGAACTACAATCGCGGCTCGGCGCCGCCCGGCGTGGCGATACCGTCCAGGCGCGCGTCGAGATCGCGGCCCTCGCGACAATCGAAACGGCGCTCGCGGGACAGCCGGGCTACAACTGGTCCCGCATCGTCGGCATCAAGAAGCAGGCGGTGGTCGCGTGGTCGCTGCTCGCGGACGGCGATACCGCCGGCGCGCTGCGGGAGGCAAAGGCCGCGGCCGACCGCGAGGACGTGACCGAGAAGCATCCTATCACGCCCGGTGAGCTCCTGCCCGCGCGCGAGCTCGAGGGCGATCTCCTCCTGGCGGCCAAGCAA
>WNEZ01032921.1_pt1 | contig 11582 bp, 9 predicted proteins | sample 5400521 | NCBI WGS metagenome assembly WNEZ01 (sample SAMN13153339, study PRJNA577476) | soil metagenome | isolation source: 120 cm saprolite under Douglas fir tree site 2 hole 1 replicate 1 | place: USA:California | collected 2015-04-18
GATTGGCCACCATGATCTGCACCGGCTGGTCGTCCTGGTTGAGCGTCGTCATCCGGACCCGCACCAGGCCGCGCGACGGATAGGTTCTCGATTCCTTCACGTCGATCACCTCGCATTCGACCCGCAGCGTGTCGCCGGGCCGGACCGGACGCGGCCAGCGCAGCTCGTCGACGCCGTTGCCGATGATGCCGTGCGACAGCGGCAGCGTGTCGACCAGGAGCCGCATGGTCACGGCCGCCGTGTGCCAGCCGCTGGCGACGAGCTCCTTGAAGAAGGTCGTGCGCGCGGTCGCCTCGTCGAGATGGAACGGCTGCCGGTCGAACTCGGCGGCGAACTGCTTGATCGACGCCGCGTCGACGCGGGCGCGCGCGTCCGACGTGAACCGGCGCCCGGGCGTGAGATCCTCGAGAAAGGCCTTGCTCACCGCGGTCTCCTTTCGTCCCATGGTGCGATATTGCGGGACCGGCCGGCCGCGAACAATACGAAGTTCGGCGGGCGCGGCGCCGGCGCCTGGCCCGTGCAGCGACGGCGCGCGGCATGGTCGGCACGCCCGGGATTCGGTACAAGGTCGGCAAGACGCCGGAACGGCGCTCGTTCAATGCGAGGGAGGAAAGCCATGCTCACGCGACGCGGGCTCGTCATCGGCGCGGTCGCGCTCGGCGCAACGCGCGACGCCGCGGCGCAGGAATGGCCGCAACGGTCGATCCGGATGATCGTGTCGTTCGGACCGGGCGGCGGCGCCGACATCGTCGGCCGCATCGTCGCGCAGGCCATGCAGGACAAGCTCGGCCAGCCGGTCGTGATCGAGAACCGGCCGGGCGCCGGCGGCACGCTCGGCAACGAGGCGGTCGCGCGCGCCGACAAGGACGGCTACACGCTCGGCATCATGACCGCGGGACAGATCATCGCGGCGGTCACGAGCAAGTCGCTGCGCTACGACACGCTGACCGCGTTCGATCCGGTGTCGCAGGTGGCGACCGCGGGCCTGATCATCGTCACCCGCCCGGACTTTCCGGCCGGCAACGTGCGCGAGCTGGTCGCCGCGGCCAAGGCCAGTCCGGGCAAGATTTCGTTCGCCAGTCCCGGTTTCGGCGCCACCCAGCATTTCACCGGCGAGCTCTTCCGGCAGACCGCCGGCGTCGACATCCTGCACGTGCCGTTTCGCACCTCGCCGGAGGCGATCGCCGCGCTGCTCGGCAAGCAGGTCGACGTGCTGTTCGACACGGTCTCGGCCGTGCTCGGCCAGGTCCAGTCCGGGCAGCTCAAGGCGCTCGCGGTCACCGGCAAGGACCGCTTTCCGGCGGTGCCGGACGTGCCGGCGGCGGTCGAATCGGGCCTGCTTCCGGGCTACGACGTCACCACCTGGTACGGCGTGTTCGCGCCGGCGGGGACGCCGCCGGCGGTCGTCGCCAAGCTCAATGCGACGATCAACGCGATCCTCGCCGAGGAAACGGTGCGACAGCAATTGACCAAGGCCGGCGTCGTGGTGCGCGGCTCCACGCCCGACGCCTTCGGCAAGCTCCTGGCGAGCGAGTACGCGCGCTGGAACAAGGTGCGCGAGGCCGCCGGCATCGCGCAGCAGTAGCCGACGCGGCAACCGTAGGGTGGGCAAAGGCGCGAGCCAAGAACGCGGGTCCCGCCACCTGAACCGCGCAGCGCCGTGCCCACGCGTCAAAGGCAGACAAGGCGCGTGGGCAAAGGCGCATCGCAAAGTGCGTGTGCCGAATCTTCCCGTTCCGCGCCTTTGCCCACCCTACGCGGTTCCGTTCTCCCGCAGCACCTCGACCGCGACGCGATGGGCCTCGTTCGCGGCCGGAATCCCGCAATACATCGCGACCAGATGGCAGTGGCCGGATTCCTAGTAGATCAGAAGATCACGGCAGCCGTGCGCCGGATGTGCCAGAGCGTGACCGGCTCGAATGGATCAAGTGTAATGTCACCCATAACTACGGTGAGGCTCGCGGGGTAGTCGGTGCCGAGGGCGCGGAAAGCGAAGCGTTTGGCGCGGCGTCTACTCCCAGCGTGACGCGAGGAAAGTGCGCGCGAAGCCACCACGCCATGACCACGGCGGCGGCGAGGTACGGCCACACCGCGAGATGCATGACGAGGTCCCCTGGAAACGCGCCGGTGATGATGGCGCATCCCGCGAAGAAATGCGAAGCCGCAGATGTGAGTCCACGCGCTCGGTCGCCGCCACAGGCCCGAGACGAACCCGATAAAGGTCGCGAGAGCGAATACGTCCGCCGGAAGGAAGCAAGTGACGAGCGCGATCACCTCCGACGAGAGCCGAGGGGCGAAGTAACCGCCGAAAAACAGCGCCCACCAGACGGGCAAATAGAGGGCGAGCGCGGCGAGGTACAGTCCGGCAACCCAGGCCGCGAGCTTCCGCATGCGGTGACTCCGCCTTATGTCGTGACAGCGCGACGTGGCGCCGCCATCATATACGGTCGCACGAATAACGAAACCGGCCAGCCGATCTTCCATTCCGGCAATCGACAAAATACGAACTCGTGCTCAACCTCAAGACGGCCAAGGCGCTCGGTCTCGAAATTCCGCCGATGCTGCTTGCCCCCACCGACGAGGTGATCGAATAAGACGGGCTAATGGCCGCGTATGGCACTTCGCGACACGCATCACTGCCCTGAATTTACGCCCGCTTTTGGTCGCGAACCGGCTTCCTCGGCATGGCGGGCGATCTCCGCCGGCGTCGCCTTCCTCGCTTGACGCGCATGAGGTAATCCTGCGTAATCGAGGGCCGTCAGAAGCCGCGCTGGATGGGATGACGATGACCCGCAGTTCACCAGCGACCCTGGGACGAACGAGGTGGGAAGGGCCTGCGCATATTTGCGCGTTTTTCCGCGGCCGCGACGAAGAATATGAAATCTTGCTGCCGTTCCTGAAAGAAGGGCTGGACTGCGGCGACAAGGGCATTCTGATCGCCGACGATCGCGAGCGCGACGAGCACGCTCATCGGCTCAATGGCGCCGGTGTGGATGTTCGCGGTTGCGAACGGCGTGGCCAACTAACGCTGCACGGTTGGGGTGACACGTACCTGCGTACGGGAGGCTTCAATCAACATGACATGCTGGGCCTCGTCGATGAGATCCTGGGTGGATGCAAACGACAAGGCTTCGAGTGCACACGGCTGTGGGGGAACATGGCGTGGGCGCTGCATGACTTTCCTGGAACCGATGACCTTGTCGAGTACGAGAGCCGTGCGAACGGTATTCTTGCGAAGTATCACAATTGCGTCGTGTGCGGTTACGATCTCACGAAATTCAGCGCGTCCATCGTTATGGACGTGATGAGAACGCATCCACTGGTCTTTGTAGGTGGGATGCTGGGCGTCAACCCGTTCTATGTTCCGCCGGACGAGTTCCTGAGAGAGCTTGACGCCCGCAAGGCAACGAGCGGTAGAGGGTGAACGAGGTGGCTTGCTTGCTGGCATATCACGCCGCCCCTTTGCAGCCCACCACAACGCCGGATAGGCGATGTGCCCCGAGCCGACCAGGTCGTCGCGAATCGCGTCCCGCCTAGGGGTGCCCGCGACGCGACGGCCGGCGGTTTGATGGCTACGGCGTGGGTATCATAGATATGCATCGGCAGGCTGGCGTCTACACTGACCGCATTTTAAGGGGCGAAAAACCAGCTGACCTTCCGGTGATGTAACCGACCAAGTTCGAGCTAGTAATCACCTCACAACCGCCAAATCCCTCGACCTGACCCATTCCGCCCGGCGTGCTTGCCGACGAGGCGATCGAATAGAGCTGCATTTTGCTGCGGTGCATGTGTCCGCAAGTGGCACATCGCGTCGTTCGCCGCGGCGCACACAATTCGGTCGCTATCGGAGCGAACCGGAAGTGAGTGGACGTGTGGCCCCGACCGGCCGCGACGCGAATGACCCACACCCGACCGGACCAATCACGGCACCGCGAAACCGACGAGATTGGCACCTTGCGACGCGGGCCCAGGTGGCGCTATGCGCGGGCTCGACGCACCACTAACATCCGCCGCCTCTTGATCAGGCTGAGGAAAGCGCTCCGATGACGACAGCAATCACGCTCCAGGACATCACGATTTGCCCAGTGGTCGAGCAGCAGGGACCATTCTTCGACGTGATGGAATTCTTCCCGACGCTCACCAAAGAGCTGCTTGAGGAGAACCGCTCCTGGCTGCAGCCGACATTTATCGATCCGGTCAGCCGCCGGCTGGTGCTGTGCGTTCAGAGCTTCCTCATAAAGACATCGCACCAAAATATCCTGATCGATTCCTGCGTCGGCAATCACAAGCCGCGGTCGGCGCGGCCGTTCTGGAACATGATGAACAGCGACCGCTTCGAGAAGAACCTTGCGGCCGCCGGGCTCACGGTGAACGACATCGACTATGTGATGTGCACGCATCTGCACGTCGACCACGTGGGCTGGAACACGCGGCTCGAGAACGGGCGCTGGGTGCCGACCTTTCCCAAGGCGAAATACGTCATGGCCGACCGCGAGCTTGCACATTGGACGCAGAAGGAGAAGGACGATCCATCGGGCGTTCCTTGGATCACTGACTCGGTGCTGCCGATCGTCGAGGCCCAACGCGCGCAGATCGTGAAGAGCGATTTTGCGCTCAACGAGTCGATCCAGTTCATTCCGACGCCCGGACACACGATCGACCATTACTCGGTGCTGGTCGGTCAGCCCGGACAGGACGCGTTGATCACCGGCGACATGATCCACTCGCCGATCCAGGGAAAATATCCCGAGCTCGGCATGCGGGCAGATTACGATTCCCGGCAGGCCGGACAAACGCGGCGCAAGGTGTTCGACCGCTTCTGCGACGCGCCCACGGTCATGTGCGTGACGCATTTCCCCTCACCTTCGACCGGACGCGTCCGGCGCTGGGGCGATGGCTACAAATTCGTGGCGTGAACCGGGCAGCGGGTACGCATTGACAGCGACTGATTTTGTTTCGGCGTGGCCGGGCTGGCCCGGCCATCTCGCTAAGGCCGGCACGTCGCGTTGTCACCCCTCGCGGCCATCGCAACATGTGCTGCGACTGTGCGTTTGTCACATCCTCGATTTTCGGGTGGCGAAGGACCGCGCTTGTCATGGACGGCCCCGTAGGCCACTCTTATTCAGGTCGAGTAGTTGGTGAAGGCTGCTGTGGTCGCACGCGCGTTGTGGTCGGTCACGACGCAAACCAGGGCCGGTTTTCCCTCGGCCACTGCTTTCTTAGCCCGCTCGAGCGCCGGGCGGATGTCGTCGGGCTTCGTCACGTACTCGCCGTGCCCGCCGAACGCCTCGCCGAACTTGTCGAGACGCGGGTAGCCAAGATCGCGGCCCGGCTTCTCCTTGTTCGGGTCGCCCGTCCACCCGCCGTTCTGGCTGATGACCGTCAAGACCGGCAGGTTGTGACGCATGGCGGTGTCGAACTCCATAGCGTTCATGCCGAAGGAGCCGTCGCCGTGCAGCACGATCACCTGCTTGTCGGGCTTGGCGACCTTTGCGCCGACACCGAAAGGCATGCCGACGCCCATGGTTCCGAATGCACCCGAGTTGATGCGGTGCCGCGCCGTGAATTGTGGGATCGCCTGGCGGCCGTAGTTGAGGATCTCCTGGCCGTCGACGCACAGGATGCAATCGCGGTCCATGAAGTCACGGATCTCCTTGCACAGCCTCAGCGGGTGAATCGGCGACTGGGACGTGGAGAGCTGCTGCTCGGCCTCCGCCATCTTCTGCACGTTGCGGATGCGCAGGCGCTCGCGCCAGGTCTCGTAGTGGGCCGGCGTCACCTTGCCCTTGATGGCATTCGTCAGCTGCTGGAAGGCTGCCTTCGCGTCGGCGACCACGCCGATGTCGAGGCGGCGCGGCGAGTTCGCGATCTCGGATGGGTCGATGTCGATGCGCACGATCTTCGCTGCGGCATTCCAGCGCGGCGGGGCCGCATGCCCGATCACGTAGTTCATGCGCGTGCCCACCACGACGATCAGATCTGCGTCCCGGAACGCCGCCGCCCGCGCGGTGGGATAGGAATGCGCGTGGTCCTCGGGTATGGCACCGCGGCCTTGCGGCGTGGTGTAGAACGGAATCCCCGCCGCCTCTACGAATGCCTGCATCTCGGCATCGGCCTCGGACCAGAGCACGCCCGTTCCGGTGATCAGCACGGGTTGCTCGGCCTTGACCATGAGATCGACGATCCCCCGCACCTCGCCGGCGCTCGGCATCGGCCGCGGCCGCTTCGCGTGGTCATAAGGCGCCGGGTACTCGATCTTCGACTCGTCGACCTCCTGGTAGAGGATGTCCCCCGGCATATCGAGGTAGACCGGCCCCGGCTTGCCGGTCATCGCCTGCGTAACGGCAAGGTGGATGAGCTCGGGGATGCGCCTCACGTGGTGCACGCGGTCCGACCACTTGGTGCACGGCTTGAAGATTGCGAGCTGGTCGATGTCCTGGAATGCGCCGCGATGCCAGGTAGCGACCGGCGCCGCGCCGCCGAGCGCAATGACGGGCGTGCAGTCGGCCCACGCGTGCGCAATGCCGGTGAGGAGGTTGGTTACGCCCGGTCCGGAGGCCGCCATGCAAAATGACGGCCGGTTGAGAAGGCGCGAGTAGGCGAAGCCCGCCATGGCCGCCGCCTGCTCATGGCGCACATCGATGCCGCGAAGCCCAAGCGTCATGCACGCCTTCTCCACCCCCAGCATGGGCGCTCCCATGATGTAGAAGAAGTCGGTCACGCCCTCGTGCTTCATTGCTTTTGCGACGATGTCTGAGCCGATTGCCATTGGGGGCTCCTCTGTCGTTGCTGATGGCTTCTCCAAGTTCGAAGAGACGGCGGGGCGAGAAGCTTCTCAACAGCCATCTGGAACTGGGGCGACTTTCAGTAGCACGATCGTCGGCACCGGCGAGCGGCGGATCGCTGACCGGCACGTAGCTTTGCGACATCTTCACGGGCCAACCCGGGATCGTGACCTTGCCCCGCACCGGGTGGTCGACTTCGACAAAGATCTCGCGCGCCCGCATACTCGCATCGCTCATGAGCTCGCCCGTGTCGAGGACCGCGCCGCACGGGACGCCCGCCTCACCGAGGATCAGCATTGCCTCATGCTTGGTGTGGTGGACTGTCCAGGCCTCGATGGCTGCGTTGATCTCGTCGAGCATCTGAACACGAAGCTGCGGCGTCGCATAGAGCGGGTCGTCCTTGAGCTCCTCGTGTCCGATGATCTTGAGGAGGCGCTCCCACTGCTGGTTGTTGGCGCGGCTCGTATAGATGTACACGTAGTCGTTATGTCCGCCCGGCTTGCATTTGAAGATGTCGGAGGGCGCATTGGTGCCGAGCACCACTTGGTTGCCCATTCTCGGGCAGGCCCTGCCGTGGAGGAGCTGCGACGCGTACGCGATGCGGCAATAGTTGACCATGGCGTCCTGCATGGCAACCTGGACTTTCTGACCGCGGCCAGTCACCGTGCGCTGGTAAAGCGCTGCGAGGACGCCGATGCAGGCGTGAAGCCCGGTGCCGGTGTCACCGAGCGTCACGCCCGGCTTGATCGGCCGGCCGGCGGTCTCGCCCGTGATGCTCATGACGCCACCGCATGCTTGGGCGATCATGTCGAAGGCGAGGTGTTTCTCGTAACGGCTCCCGTTGCCGAAGCCCTTCACGGTTGCGTAGATGATGCCCGGGTTCAGCGCCGCGACCTCGTCGTAGGAGAAGCCGAGCCTTTCAATTACGCCAGGCGCGAAATTCTCGGCAAAGATGTCAACCTTTCGGATGAGATCGCGCAGCAACTCCTTGCCGCGCTCGCTCTTGAGATTCAACGTAATCGATTTCTTGTTCGCATTGAGCACCATGAAGTAGTAGCTGTCCGCATCCTTGCGATCCGACGACGCGCTGCGTCCCTGCTCTCCGCCGACCGGGTTCTCGACCTTGATGACCTCGGCGCCGAGCCAGGCGAGCGTCTCGGTGATGGAGGTACCCGCCTCGAATTGCGTGAGATCGATCACCTTGATGCCGGCCAGGGCCGGTTGCACCATGGTTTGCGTTTGTGGCACGGCGTCCATATCCCATACCTCGAACACGTCTCATCGACGGGAGCGTCCCACTCCATACACTTTCCTACAAGGACTTGTAGGGTGGGCAAAGGCGGATTTCCGCGAGCGAATTGGGCGGAACCCCCGGATTGACGGTGAGGATTCCCGGCCTCTGCGCCATGATCGCGACCGGTGCGCGGATCGTAATTGAGCTTGTAGAGCGCTGGCGCGATCGTCAATGACCCGGCTGTCGAGATAACCCATCGCCGAACGCCACGTTCAGCTCGGGCGGCAGGACTGGCGGTAGGACTGGCGGTAGGACTTTTGGGTCGCAGCACGCGCCGCGTGGTCTCGGTGTTCGACTTGGCGACGTGAAGCGGACTCGAGTTGGCAGCTACGTTTCTCGTCGCGACCGAAACGCCGGAGGGGCAAAATGCAAATCTTCATCACCGGCGCGAATGGCTTTATTGGCGGCGCGGTTGCATCAGCCCTTATCGCAGACGGCCATACGGTTCGCGGCCTCGTTCGGAGCAAGGCGAAGGCCGACGCGGTTAGAGCGTACGGCGTCGAAGCAGTCGTTGGATCGCTTGATGACGCGGCGCTGTTGCAGGCCGAAGCCCGGGCTGCCGATGCTGTCGTCAATGCGGCCAGCAGCGATCATCGCGGTGCAGTCGAGGCGTTGATTGCCGCTCTGTCCGGTTCCGGCAAACCCTTGATCCATAGCAGCGGCAGCAGCATCGTGGCCGATCTCGCCATGGGTGAGCCGTCCGATCGAATCTTTCACGAGGCGACGCCAATCGAGCCGCACGCCGATAAGGCCGCTCGTGTCGCGATCGACCGGCTGGTGCTCGCTGCTTCCGGCATCCGCTCGGTGGTGCTCTGCAACACGATGATCTACGGCAATGCTCTGGGGGCCCCGGCGCAGAGCGTCCAGATCCCCGCGCTCGTGCGCCAAGCCAGGGCATCCGGGGTCGCGCGGTACATCGGACGCGGACTGAACCGTTGGTCGAACGTACATATCGCCGATGTCGCGGCGCTTTATGCGTTAGCCATCGCGAAATCGCCCGCCGGCACATTCATGTACGTCGAGAGCGGCGAGGAGGCGTTGGCCGAAATCTCGAAGGCCATCGCGGCCCGACTTGGTCTCGGCGCTCCCCAATCCTGGTCCGCCGAGCAGGCGATCGCCGCCTGGGGTTGGAACATGGCGGTGTTCTCGCTCGGCTCAAACAGCCGTGTGCGCGGCAAAGCCGCGGCCGATCTCGGCTGGTCACCGACCCAGCGGTCGGTCACGAGGTGGATCGCCGACGAACTCACTTAGGACTGGGATCGCGCCGCATCGCGTCGCGAGAAACGAGGTAGCATGGCCAACTTCGGCCCTGGCACTTCGCGACGCACAGCAGTGTCGGACGTGCCGCCGCGGCTGACCCCGAGCTTTTGACCATTGGTTGGCCCGCACGATCATCACGTCGGCATGAATCCGCTTGCCATACCAACAGCGCATGGCCATATTGCGCCGGCGGTATGGGCGACACCTCGCATTGCGGCCCTCCCAGAGGGAGCCGCAAGCGCGCGGGAAAGCGCAAGAGGCGGAGGGCCGGGCGTTGGCCCGCTCCGGCGGGTGCGTCGTACTGAACCCGGCATTCACGCTGCGTTGCACATTTGCGCCTAAGCGCGCTCGGGCCAGTCGACCGGGACGGGACGATGACCGCATGAACTGTCACGTCCATCAGGCCGGTGGCGCGCCGCCGCACCGGTTGTCGAGCGCAGTCATGGAGTGAGCATCAGCAACATCATCGTCAACATAGCAAACAGGAGTTGTGCGATGGGATACGGAGGAAACAACCAAGGTTCCGTCACGCGACGGCACTTCCTGAAGACGACGAGCGCCATTGCAGGGGCGGCCGGCTTGGCGCCGGCACTCTCGGCGCCGTTCGTGTCGACCGCACTCGCTCAAACCAAGACGTTGAAGATAATCCAGTGGAGCCATTTCGTTCCCCAGTTCGATACCTGGTTCGATGGCTTCGCGAAGGACTGGGGAAAAAAGAACGGCATCACCGTCACTGTCGATCACATTCCGCACCTCGAGGAACCGGCACGCGCCGCGGCGGAGGTTGCGGCAGGGGCCGGACATGGCGGCGGAGGTTGCGGCAGGGGCCGGACATGACCTGATCATGTTCAACGGCTTTGGTGGGCCGCACCTGTTCGAGAAGCATCTGGCGGATCTCAGCGGCCTCGTCGAAGAACTCGAGAAGAAGTACGGCAAGGTCCAGCAGATCGGACGCCAGATCGGCTATAACGAGGGCACCAAGACCTGGAGCGCTTTTCCCGACTACTACATCCGCTTCCCGGGCCTCTACCGCAAGGACTTGTGGGACGAGATCGGGATGAAACCGGACACCTGGGAGGACCTCCGCGTCGGCGGAGCCAAGCTCAAGGCCAAGGGCAACCCGGTTGGCATCGGGCTCGGGCATTCGGTCGACCCGAACGTCTCCTATCGCAGCATATTGTGGAGCTACGGCGCCTCCGAATGCGACGAGAGCGGCAAGCGCGTCACGCTCAATTCCAAGCAGACGCTCGAGGCCGTGAAGTTCGTGCGCGCCCTCTATAAAGAGGCCATGGAGCCGGAAGTCCTGTCCTGGGACGATGCCAGCAACAACCGTTACCTGGCGTCGGGCCGGGCATCATGGATTCACAATCCGATATCGGCGTACCGGTCGATCCAGAAGGCCACCCCCGAATTGGCCGACAAGATCTACGTCTGGAAAAGCCCGGCTGGACCGGCGCGCCGGCTGGCCGGCAGCTCGCCCAATTCCTACGGGATCTGGCGTTTTGCGCGCAACAAGGACACGGCGATCGAGTTCCTGCGCCACTACGCCGGCCATGGGGTCGAGGCTTTCCAGGCGAGCACCGGCTACAACCACCCGCTGTTCGCCAACCTCGTGCCTCAGCCCATGCCGATCCTGTCGAATGATCCGAGCTCGCACCCGCCCGACAAGCTGCAAGTGCTGCAGAGCGCCGCCGAGTGGCATGCGACGTTCGGCTATCCGGGGCCGTCCGGACCCGCGTCCGACGAGGTGGTCAACAACTTCATCATCGTCGACATGATGGCCAAGGCGGCCACCGACCAGGCGACGCCGGAGGAGGCAGTCGCATGGGCTCAGAAGGAGATCGAGCCGATCTACAGGAAGTGGGCGGAGCGAGTTTGAGCTTCGCGCCGGGGCGGGTCCCCACTCGGGTCGCCGCAACCCGCCCCGCCGCCTCGGTACCGCTCCTGTAGCCTGCGTGGAGCGAAGCGAAATGCGGGGAGCTGCCGCGCTGTGGGGTGCTCTTCGCCGCAGTGCGGGCTACATGTTCGTCGTCTAGCCCTTCCCGTGTGCTACGCACGAGCCGGAACGCGGCACTAGCACGCCCTGGGACATCGAGTGAATCTACATGGCCGCGGTTGCTGTCAACGAGATCAGAAAAAAGTTCGGGGACGTGGTGGCTGTCGACGGCATCAGCCTGGAGGCGCGCGACGGCGAATTCATGGTGCTGCTCGGGCCGTCGGGATGCGGCAAGACCACGTTGCTC
>WNEZ01009595.1_pt1 | contig 11581 bp, 9 predicted proteins | sample 5400521 | NCBI WGS metagenome assembly WNEZ01 (sample SAMN13153339, study PRJNA577476) | soil metagenome | isolation source: 120 cm saprolite under Douglas fir tree site 2 hole 1 replicate 1 | place: USA:California | collected 2015-04-18
AGGATATGGGCGACGCGAAGCTGCTTCGCGATTTCAGTGAGATTTCCAGGTGCACTCTTGTACCGCTGCGTCGAAGTGCGCGAGATGACTTTCAAGTCGGCGATCTTCGAGAGCCGCACAAGAATTTCCTCCTGAATACCGTCGGCGAAATAGGCGTTGTCCGGATCAGCGCTCAGATTTTCGAATGGCAATACGGCGATACTTTTCTCCGGCGTTTCTGAAACGTCTTCGAACGAAGCGGTTGACGGCTTAAGGGCGACCTGCTGCTTAGATAATTTCTCAGGCGGTTGAGGGTTTCCCAATTCGGTCGTGTAGAGATTAACAATGCCAAGTTTTGCGCCGTGTTTTACTTCAATTTCGCCAAGTTCGTGCAAATGCGGCTGCCAGAAGCTGTCCTGCACGAGATCGTCGGCCAAGCGTTTTGACACGAGAATATGTCCGGCATCACCGCAATCCATCACGCGCTGCGCGATGTTAATTCCTGTACCGGCCACGTTTAATCTGTCGTTAACATCTTTGACTTGATCGACCGGGCCACTGTGCACGCCCATACGCAGGCGAATGCGCGGATGCTTCTTTAGCGCTCTGGCAATTTCCATGGCACACTGCACTGGCTCTTCCGGGGTTTGAAAGAAGACCAGTGCCATCCCGTCGCCCACTGGAATGCGAATCAGTTTGCCAGTCGCTTCGCTCTTGCGAAACTGAGGAGTTTTCCGCACAACTTGATTAAGCCGCTGGACAACCTCTCGCTGCTCGTTCACGAGCAATTTCGAGTAGCCCACCACGTCGATAAACAAGACGTGTGCAATCTCAAGGTGCGGATCGGCTTTTATTTTGGCGGCCATCGAATCAACGTACCCAGAATCGCACTGCCCTAACGGCGGTCAATGGAATCGCTCAAAAATCGCGATGAAGCAATTCGATGGTTGGAGCAAGGTATCGCGGATCATGAGAGTCTACCCATCCCCTGGATCAAAGTCGATCCGCTGCTCGACCCGCTCGGTGGTGATCCGCGTTTCGAAGCGCTCGGCCAAAAAGCTTTCGCGCCGAAGAACACGGTGCCCGAGGCGCACAAGACATCGCCATGAACGCGAAGAATTTCTTCGCGGCGCTCAAGCGGCGCAAAGCGGAATTATTGAGTTGGACTGGAGCTTCAGAGGTCGCGGAGGCTTCACGCCACTCTGCCTCCCGCACGAACGCACCAAATAACGGCCGCTCGATTATTGGGTTGCAGGGTCGCACCACGGCTATACAAATCGCGCCGCCGGGGTGTCTCTGCAGGCGGTGGATCCACCGTCGACCAGCAGACCAATAGCTACCCCAGCCCCTACACGGGCTCACGCGTGAAGGCGCCATTCATTTATAAAGAGCATGAAGAAGAAATTCCTGATAGAGCTCGCTCAAGCCAAACTCAGCGCGCCGATTCGGAAAGCCCGGAACTGAAGAGCGGAAAAAAGCATTGCCGTTGTGACGTACATACTCCTCACATACGGAGGTTACGCTCGCATCTTGCCGTAACACTGCTAAACTTGCTGCCATGACGCACACTCCTCGGAGCGTTGCTGTTTCTCTTTTTCTACTTTGCAGCGTCGCATCTGGGGTGCACGCGCAGCCAATTCGCAGGTTTGGAGCACCAGTGCAACGGTTGCCAGACACACAGATAATAACAACATCTCCGCAGAGCGGTACTCAGACAAAAGAAGTGAGCAAGGCCGATATCTCTATCGGGATCAAAAAATACATTGACAGCGGCCGCAAGAAATCCAGCGACAAGAAGTTTCATGTCAACTATCGGGGCAAAGATCTCGCCCTCGATTTGATTAGGGTTCATGACGATCCTCTTTCGAGTCTCGGTGGGGGCAAATACTTTGCCTGCGTCGATATGAAAGCCACTGACGGCAAAACGTATGATATTGATTTCTTTCTGACCGGACAGCCGGGCAGCATGAAGGTGACAGAGACTTCCGTTCACAAAGTTAACGGCAAGCCGCTTTACAACTGGAAAGGAGAAGGCGGCGTATGGAAAAAAGTGCGTGTCTCGTAAAACCAGGTGCTTCTCTCTTTGTGCCGTGAAAGCCGGACGCGCGGCGGGCGATTCTTTTTTCAAATCCTTTCTTCGCGGGCCCGGCTTAAGGTTCTTCGCTTCGTTCCCTTTCGATCGTTGCGACATGTTGACGGTTAGCTAAATATTGAGGCATTTTCGGCGCTTGAATGTTCAAACTCAACCAGTTCCCCCGTAAAAACGGCTCTTGAGGTGTGAAGCCGTTTGGACACACAAAAAGCTCAAGTGATCAGAAATGACTCAAATATTCTGCAAATGTATAAACACTGTAACTATACAGAATATTTGAGTCTTTTTGGCGTGTCCAATGTCCAACAGCCCAAGATTTGATTTCAAAAATTGTTTTCGCGCGGTATAAGCAAACGAGCATGTTGTAAGTCGCGGTGCCTCTTTCCATGCATATTCGATCCAGTAAAAACCAATAGGTGTGTTCTTCAGCCAGGCATTAAAGTTCTGCACATTGTCACGCTTCCTGCGGTGTAAACATGCGAGTACCTTTTCATCTCACGAGGTTGCCAAACCTAAAGCACGAACATGCCGAAGGCAGCCCCGCGCGCGCTTCAACGAATGAAGTCCCGTTAGTTTAGGCTCGGATCGAAACCGGTGGTGGACCGACTATGTTTCGTGTCTGTGGGAAGAAAATCCGTCACGGATTTCTTTGTTACGGACGGCTGAGTATCGAGAAGCCGCACGAGTTCTGCAAGGCGCGTGTCCCTTTTGCGTCTTTGCGCCTGCTGAATAGAGATCAACCCGAACAGTGTGATCAGCCAAACCAATAGCTGGATAGCCATTAACCATGAAAAAGGCGCAAGGAAAAGCGCGGTCAGGTTACATCCGACCATGAAACCGATGATGATGGGCAAAGCGGCCGCGAAATTTCGTTTCCACTGTATCTCCTTGGACGCTTGCATCTTCATATACTTCGCTCTGGGAACTGATGCGGTTGTAAATGTTGCCCGGTTTTCTCTCCTCGGCGTCGCCGTGCGCGAAATGGTGATTGAGCGCCCCAACCCTACGAAGTGTTCTTCGTTGGTCTGAATGCCAGGCAATCGTAAAGAACGCGGTCTGGCTGAAAATTGGAAGAAGATCGAAGCAAAATCTGGATTCCTTGGTGCTCAGTGCGACCATTTTGAACCAGGTGGGAAGCTAGTTCATCCTGTGACTCCAGTGCATGCACCATTTCACGGTCCTGACATAGGATAACTGGCTTGGAGCCGGGAATTGCCAGAATAGAGAGCGGAATAATGAAGCGAGCGAGTTCAAGAGGTAAGCCAAGCTCTTGAGCAGCGGCATGCTTAACTTCAAGCTGAATCATCCGCGCTCTTGCGTCGGGCGTTGATTCCAAGGCGACATGGATCGCGTCAAGCAGCCGGTCTCGGACTTCTCCCAGATCTGTCAACGATTTGAGATCCTGTAGCGCGGGCTGCGTTTGGATCGCCTTGGCTAAAGACGAAATCTCCTTGAGATAGGCATGTTTCTGCCCTTCTGGCACGAAATACATAACTAGGAGATGCACCGGCAAGTTGTCAGGCGCACCGTAATCGATGCCCGCGGGACTCCAGCCCACCGCGCAAACCAGTTCGCCATCGTGCGGAGCGCGCGCGTGCGGACAAGCCCAACCTTTTCCTATGCCTGTATTGTGCACGTTCTCGCGCGCTAGGACGTTCTCTGTGATACCACCTTCGACTCCAATGTCTGGAATGGCCTCGATTAGCGCAGCCAGATATTCTAGCGCCTTGGTTTTGTGACTATCCGTCAATTCAATCAAACGGCCAGCCTGTAGGGCATCGAGAAGGCTTCTCATGTTAATCTATTCCGTATTTTTGATGGAACCAGACTTTAACCGAATGGGTTAGCGCCGAATAGCAAAGAAGGAATCCCGCGATCCATATCCAGAAGCTGGCCGGCAGCGGGACGAAGCCGAAATAACTCCCGATCGGCAGATACGGAAGAGCCGCGCCCGCGATCATAACAATGATTGTTGTCAGAAGCAGGAACGGGCTGGCGATGCTTTGAAGAAAGGGAATCCTGTTGGTTCTGATAATGTGAACGATGAGCGTTTGAGTCAAAATCGACTCTACAAACCAGCCAGTGTGAAACAGGCTTTCATAATACGTTTTCATTTCCGGAGTAGTCGCAGCATGGGAGTAGAGTTTGCAGTTAAAGAAGTACAGCATGAGAAAGAAAGTCGCGTAGTCGAAGATGGAACTCATCGGCCCGATGAAGACCATAAAGCGACGGATATTAGCGATATTCCACTTGCGCGGAGTCTTGAGGTATTCTTCATCGACATGATCCGCTGGAATGCCGACTTGCGATGCATCGTAAAGCAGGTTGTTAAGCAAGATCTGAATAGGCGCCATCGGAAGGAAGGGCAGAAAATAGCTTCCGCCGACGACGCTGAACATGTTTCCGAAGTTCGAACTGGCGCCCATGCGGATGTATTTGATGATATTGCCGAACACCTTTCTTCCCTCAATGATGCCGTCCTCAAGCACGAGGAGACTCTTTTCCAGAAGAATGATGTCGGCCGATTCCTTCGCGACGTCGACCGCCGTATCGACGGAAATGCCAACGTCGGCCGCGCGCATCGAAAGAGCGTCGTTGATTCCGTCGCCCATGTAGCCAACTACATGCCCGCGGTTTTGCAGGACGGTAATGATGTTCTCCTTTTGTGACGGAGACAAACGGGCAAACACTTTGTTCTTTTCGGCTAATTCCCCCAGTTGTGCTTCATCCAGGCCAAGGAGCTTGTCGCCAGCGATGACCTCTTGGTCACCTAAGCCGACATCCTTGCAAATCTTCCGTGTCACAAGCGCATTGTCACCCGTTAGAATCTTGGTGGCGACACCGAAGCGCTTGAGCGAGGCGATGGCCTTTGCGGCGGAGCCCTTGGGCGGATCAAGAAAAGCTATGTAACCGAGCAAAACCAAATCGCTTTCGTCAGCAACGGAAAACACCTCCTTGCTCTGAGGAAATTCGCGGTATGCAATTCCGAGCACGCGGTAACCGTCACGACTTAATTCTTCATACTCTTCCAGGAGATCATCCTTGATGAGGTCAATCATCAGATGGATTTCCTCATCGATCTGGTAATGCGTGCAAACTTTGTAAATGTCTTCCACTGCGCCCTTGCAGATCAACACGTGATCGCCCTCGTAATCCACGGCGACAGACATGCGTTTGCGCTGAAAATCGAAAGGAATTTCATCCACTTTCTTGCAACCGCGCTCCACGTCCAGATCGCTGTGCGAAAGAACCGAACGATCCAGCAGGTTGCGCAACCCGGTCTGATAGTAACTGTTCATGTAGGCGTAGCGCAGGACGTCGTCGCTATCACGGTTAGTGACATCAACGGCCTTTTCGAGAATCACCCGATCTTGCGTCAGGGTACCCGTCTTGTCGGTGCAGAGAATATCGATAGCGCCAAAGTTCTGAATGGAGTTCAGCCGTTTCACGATGACCTTCTTTTTCGACATGGCCATCGCGCCTTTGGAAAGATTCACCGTCACGATCATCGGCAGCATTTCCGGCGTCAGTCCTACAGCCACCGAGAGGGCGAAAAGGAGGGCTTCCGGCCAGTCGTGCTTGGTCACGCCGACAATCAAAAAGACGATCGCGACCATGACCACCATGAAGCGGATCATCAGCCATGTGAAACCGGCGATGCCTTTGTCAAAACTCGTCTGGGCTCGCTGTCCCGCAAGCTTTTCGGCTATCGAACCGAAGTGAGTCCTGCTCCCAGTGTTGACGACCACCCCGCGAGCGGTGCCGCTCACAACATTGCTTCCTTGGAAACAAGCGTTCTGCAACTCGATAACGCCCCGGCCGGTTACATCCGTCGGCTCAGCATGTTTCTCCACCGGCATGGATTCGCCGGTTAGGGAGGACTGACTTACGAAGAAATCCTTGGCACCGATTAAGCGAAGATCCGCCGGAATAAGCGCGCCAGCTTGCAGGATGACGATCTCTCCCGGAACAATCTCGGCTATTGGGATGTCACATTCTTTTCCGTCGCGCATTACCAGAGAGTCGGTTTGCACCATGGCGTTGAGTTTTTCCACGGCCTTGCTGGAGCGATGCTCCTGCACATATGCCAGCCCCACGCTGAGCAGGACCATAGCCCCTACCACCGTTGCCGCCCGGACATCTCCCATCAACAAAGAGACCACACAGATCACGAGCAACTGAATGACCAGAGGATTGCGGCAGCGTTGCAAGAGTTCCATCACGATGCCGGCCTCTTTTCTGTGACTGAGAATATTGCTGCCGTATTCTTCCCGAGCAGTTTCGACTTGCTCGTCCGAAAGGCCATTCTCTGTCACGCCAAGACGCTGCAACGCTTCCTCGGCCGGCAGCGTGCACAGCTCCATGAGTTTCTGCTCATGCTCTGAAATCGCGGCCGCTGCCGCCTTGACCGCCTTTTGGAGGATGGCGGGATGGAGTTTGCCCGAAAAAATAAATCGAAACATGAAAGTTCTCTTTGGAGCTTGCCGCGGCTACAAGCACTCGACTTTACGGATCATCGGGATGGTGGGATGAAAGTCGAGTGGAGAATTGATTGGGCCGCATCCTGGCGGCGGCGATCACAAGACAGAGCCGGCTGAGTTGCGTCAAAGCTTCGAGCATCGCGCGTGAACGCCGCGACTCAAGGCGATCGAGCAGTGCGAGAGTCCAGCTAACCCGCCAACGCAGCAGAAACCAGCGGAGCAGGCGACGGAACCACATTTCCGCAGGGAGACTGTGTGCAATCCGAAACTTTCGCAGTGACACCTCCACGCGTTCGACACGCCCATCCGCTTCTTCCGCCAGGCACATCAGCACCAATTTGCGTTCCGATCCTTCAGCCTCGCGGGCAGCGAGAGCGTGATAGATCCGGGCGTATTCGTGGAGGGCGTGGTAGCGCTGCGCTATGTTGAGCCGCCCTCGTCGGAGGGTCCGCCGAAGCTGGCGGATTGTAGGGCCGCGCGGCGCAGCAGATTGCCGAGTCGCCCTCCATCTCGCGGCGATGGTGCTGAAGATAGCCGGGCTCACTCGGCAAGGAGTATACCGCCGTTGAATTTCTCATCCAAGCCTTGCCGCCATCTAAACGTCTCGGACGAAGATATAGGCCGCTTGGAATGAGGTTGCCAAATCTAAAGCAGGAACATGCTGAACGCCGCTCCGAACATGCACAGGGTGGTAATGCCGACCACAATCAGCGAGAGCTTGGAGCTAGTCTGCTTGTTCATGATCACCGAGTCGGAAGCCACCAGCAAAATACCGACGAGAAGAAATGGAGCGAGCAGACCGTTGATAACTGCGGTCCAAAAAAGCGCCTTCACCGGATTGACGCCAGCAAAGTTCAGACCGATGCCTATTAACGTGGACAAAATCACAACCGCATAAAATGCGCGGGCGTGCTTTAGCTTTTGATCGAGACCCTGCTTCCAATGGAACGTCTCGGCGAAGGCGTAAGCCGCCGAGCCCGCGAGCGTAGGGATAGCGAGGAAACCGACGCCGATAATGCCGGCCGTGTAGAGCAAGTAGGCAAACTTTCCCGCCAGCGGGAGCAATGCTTCGGCAGCTTGTTTCGAGGTTTCGATCTGAGTGATGCCGTGCTTATGCAGCGTTAACGCCGTCGCCAAAATGATGAAATACATCACAAAGTTTGAAAAGAAGGTCCCCACTCCTACATCGAGCTTGCGATTGATGATTTCCTTCTGCGTGGCTCCGTATCGCCGGACAAGCATCCGTCGCCCCATCGCCTTTTCCTCTTCCACTTCCTGCGAGGCTTGCCAGAAAAACAGATAAGGGCTGATCGTCGTCCCCAGAATCGCCACGAGAGTCGCCCAAGCGTCGTGACCACTCGGCCACGACGGAACAAAGGTCGCATACGCGACGGTGCGCCAATCCGGGCCAATCAGGAAGGTCGTGATGACGTAGGCAAAGAGAGTGAGCGCAAGCCATTTGAGGATGTTGGCGATTTGGTAATAGCGAAACATGACGGTCGCCATGGCGATGGCGACGCCGAACATAACGACATAGATGTGCGAGTTCATACTCGTGAGCACTTGCGCCGCATCCGCCATGCCGGAAAGGTCCGAGCCGATGTTGACCGTGTTGGCGATGAGCAACGCTATGGATGCGATGATGAGCAGCGGTTTCGGAAATTTCTTGCGCAATGCCCCGGCGAGACCTTGACCCGTAACCATCCCGATCCGCGCGCACATGAATTGCACACAGCCCATAAGCGGCCAGGTGATGAATGCAGTCCAAAGCATCGCCGTGCCGAGCTGCGCGCCGGCGATCGAATAAGTCGCGACGCCCGACGGATCATCATCCGCTGCGCCCGTAATCAAACCAGGTCCAAGAGTGGAAAAGAAACGGCGGACAAAATTTCTTTTCCCGGGCGGTGCTTGTTTATTCGCCATCGCGCAGAGGTAACGGAATAACTTCGCACCGGCAACTGAAAGTGGTTCTACGCTTTTGCGACGGCGTTGAGCGGCGCAACGAGACCGCGCCCCTCACGATTTATTTGAGCCGCGCCAGGTATATTCGGGCCACTGTAAGATCGACAGTGTTCTGCCAGTTCCGCCACGCCGGCGGCAGGAAAATGAAGCTACTGAGGCTGCGCGGAAGCTCAAGCGCTTGCAATCGAATCGGGCGGCTGCAAGCTTCGCGGCGGCCCGAAAATTTCGCGCAAGATAATCGCGTCGCGCAAACCAGATCTCGATCTTAGCAACGCCGCAATATCCGCTTTTGATTGCTCAGGTTTCGAGGCTGGTTCCGTCGCGATCGCGTATGCTTCAGCTGGCGTTCTGATAATCCTTGGCGCTGGCTCAGGTGGCAACGTGGTTTCGTGAACCTCGAAAACGGGGACCGATGATACCGGAGCCGTGTGTAAAATCACACGTCTCTTCCGGCATTCTTCGGAAGTCAACCCGCGTTGCGGCCGTGAAAATGCCCGCATGTCGGCCGGAGGCTGAATTGGCGCAACTGCTCGAGGGGGAATGTCTGTGCGTGGCACGATCGGCGGCGGTGGTTTCGCTGTGGTTGGTTGCCCAAGCGCCTCGAGAAATTTGCGAACGCGCTCTTCGTCCGTTTCTGCTGACGCGTGAGAAATTGGCGGAGGCGTTCGCGGCGTAGATGTCGATCTTCGCTCTGATTCTTCGGAACCTTTGCTCGTTTGCCCTGCTTTGCTCGCCAGCCACCGAAACAGCAACGCGACGGCCACCAGCAAAAGGAAGAGCAGATTATCGAAATGCATCGTCCGAATCGTTACAAAGTTAAAAAAGTTACATCGTTTAAACGGCTTTTCTTTGTAACTCTTTTAACTCTTGTAACGTTGTAAGGAATCACGTTGCTTCCGTCCGCGGCTTGTCGGTGCCTGCGATCGACTCCCGCATTGAAGTATCGGCCTGCACGTTTTTCATGCGGTAATAATCCATGATCCCAAGATGCCCGGAGCGAAACGCGTCCGCCATCGCTTGCGGCACCTGCGCTTCCGCCTCCACGACTTTTGCGCGCATCTCTTGCGTCTTAGCGCGCATCTCTTGCTCGACGGCCACCGCCGCCGCGCGACGCACTTCCGCTTTTGCTTGCGCGACACGTTTGTCGGCATCGGCCTGCTCGCTTTGCAATTTTGCGCCGATGTTGTCGCCAACATCGACATCGGCGATGTCGATCGAAAGAATTTCAAACGCGGTGTTGCTGTCGAGCCCTTTGGCCAGCACCGCCTTTGAGATGCGGTCGGGATTTTCCAGGACATCTTTGTAAGAATCCGCCGACCCAATCGCGCTGACGATCCCTTCGCCCACCCGCGCGATGATTGTTTCCTCCGTTGCGCCGCCCACAAATCGATCGAGATGCGAGCGCACCGTCACACGTGCTTTCACTTTTGCCCCAATGCCGTCTTTGGCCACTCCGTCAATCGTCGCTCGGCCCATTGCCGGATTTGGCGCGTCGATCACCTTCGGATTGATGCTCGTGCGCACCGCTTCGAGCACGGTCTTGCCTGTCCCTTTCGTGGCCAAATCGATCGCGCAGGCGCGATTAAAATCGAGCGAGATGCCCGCTTTGTCGGCCGCGATCAACGCGAGAATGACTTGGCTGACATCGCCGCCCGCGAGATAATGGGCCTCCAGCGGATCGCTTGGAATTTCGATGCCCGCTTTGACCGCGGTGATCCGGCTGTCCACAATTAATCCGACCGGCACACGCCGCAGCCGCATACCGACCATCTTACCCATACCGACCGGCGCGTTCGCAATCCGCGCACGAAGCCAGACACCGAAAAAGTTGAAAAGGATGACCGCGAAAACAAGCCCAAAGACCGCGAGCACCGCGACGCCGACAAGATAAAGAGCATCCATAGGTGCCTCGAACCTATGCCAGTCGATGCGTGCCGGAAAGTCTAATCGGGCTGGAGCGGCGCTCCATGAGCGCCGAAACTTGTTGGAGGGACACGCGCCGTCGTGTCCCAAACTTGGAGCGCCGACGGCACGGCGCCCTCCAAAATTCGTTGCAATTGAACTGAGAAGGCATACGCATTGCGCGTCGTGGAAAAAACTGTAGAGGCCGTTGTCCTCAGCGGCAATGAGACCAGGGGTCGCCGTGATCGGCGCTTCCGGTTACATCGGCGAAGAGCTGCTGCGCCGCTTGCTCGCGCATCATTGCCTGCCGGCGCATCGCGGTCAGGAAATCGAGGAGAAAACTCTCGAAGCGCACGCGCAGACCATTTTCGACCAGGCCGAGAACCGGTTGCACGTGCAGAAAGCGATCCTGGCCGAGCTCGCGCGAGGAAAAGACAGCGACTAAACGCAAATATTTAAAGCCGCAGCGCGTGGTGCTCGGGGCGGGACTTGAACCCGCATGCCTTTCGGCATACGCCCCTCAAACGTACGTGTCTGCCATTCCACCACCCGAGCGTTTGCGCGCGGGCAAACTCTTCCGCAAACTGCTCCCTGTCGCAAGTCTCCCTTCGCTCTTACTCTTACACGTGCTCGTGCAATCCGCGTAATCCGCGGCTAAGTTTGCGGAAGATGTCGATCCTGCGAAATGATGATGGCGATGGCGATTGGATCAAGGTCGATCTGCACATTCACACGCTCGATGATCCCAAAGACGTCATCGATTATTCCGCTCACCAATTGCTCGAGCGCGCGCAAGCGCTCGGCTTCGGCGTTCTTGCAATCACGCTGCACGACGCCGTGTTTGATCGACAAGAAGTTTTCGCTGACGCAGCGGCGATGGGCATTTTGCTTATTCCGGCGGCGGAAGTCCGACTATGTGGCGCGGATGTGATCGTTTTGAATGTAACTGCCGGCGAAATCGCGGCCCTCAAAAGTTTTGACGATCTGCGCCAGTTGCGCGCCCGGCGCGGGATGTCGATCTTTGCGATTGCGCCGCATCCATTTTATGTTCTTGGGGGTTCGATCGGGCCGCGTCTTTTCGAAGAAATCGATTGTTTCGACGCGATCGAGGTCTGCCATTTTCACAAGGGTCTCTTGAATCCGAATCGCCGGGCGGAAAAGGTGG
>WNEZ01008319.1_pt1 | contig 11579 bp, 9 predicted proteins | sample 5400521 | NCBI WGS metagenome assembly WNEZ01 (sample SAMN13153339, study PRJNA577476) | soil metagenome | isolation source: 120 cm saprolite under Douglas fir tree site 2 hole 1 replicate 1 | place: USA:California | collected 2015-04-18
TTCGAGGTGAAAGCTCCATCCTTGAAAATCGGATGGTAGAAGAGGTTCGTGGTCGCCATCGGCACGACCATGCCATAATCCGAGAGCGCCTGCTTGAACTCACGCACAATGCGGTCCCGCTCGGCCGGTGTCGCATCGAAAGGGACCAGGTCGTTATCGTGCAGATTGACGCCCCAGGCCCCCAGTTCCGACAACTTCTTCACAATATAGACCGGATCAAGCGGCGGGCGAACGAACTCGCCGAAGGGATCGCGTCCCCGGTTGCCGACTGTCCAGAGCCCAAAGCTAAATTTCTCCTCTTTCCTCGGGGTGTACTCGTCGCTGGTCCACTCACGCGCTGCGTTCTGTGGCACTGATGTCATCATGAGCTCCTCCTTCTTCCAGTTGATCATGGTAAATGCTCTCAAAAACCTCCTGAAAGGCCAACCCGAGCCGGGATGGTTATACAATTGCCACCTTCGTGGCTACGATCTCCCGCTGCCGGTACTCGACGACTTGGCCGCCCAGGGTTACGGTCTTCTCGGCTCGGATATCAGCCGAGGAGGCCCCGATGCTGAAGGTGAACGCTCCCGGCTCGGTGACGAACCGCATGTGTGGGTCGTAGAAGGCGAGCCGGGACGGATGCACGGTGAAGGTGACCCTGCGCGCCTGTCCAGGTGGAAGGGAGAGACGAGCAAAACCGAGCAGCATGCGCTCGGGACGAGCGACCGAGGCGACCAGGTCGCGGTAGTAGAGTTGAACCACCTCGTCGCCTGCCTGCTCTCCGGTATTGTGCACCTCTATGGACACCTCGATCGGCTCAGTAGTATTCTTCGCCTGCACGGTAAGATCATTGTAGGCAAATGCGGTGTAGCTCAACCCATGTCCAAAGGCGAAAAGCGGACTCGTCGGCGAGTCGATGTAATCACCGTAGAACATCGCGCGATCACCTCCAGCACGATGCCCAACGTGGTTTGGCACTTGGCCAACCGATCGCGGCAGACTCACGGGCAGGCGACCGCTCGGATTCACTTTGCCAGTCAGCACGTCGGCCAGGCCATTGCCACCCTCCTCTCCCGGTGGAAACACCTGCAGCAGCGCGTTAGCTCTCGTGGCGATGGAAGCAAGCGTGTGGACGCGTCCACTGAGTACCACTACCACGAGCGGCGTCCCCGTCTCGGCAATGGCATCGACCAGTTCCTGCTGCATGCCGGTGAGGTCGAGGTTGGTCGCGTCGTTGCCCTCTCCGACCGTGACCGGTCGCGAGATGCCGCTGCGTCCGGCGACCACGACCACGGCTACGTCGGCATTCCGCGCCACCTGCATCGCTTCAGCGAAGCCAGACTGGTCATCGCCCAGCACCTCACAGCCTTTGGTATAGCGTACGTCGACGTCATTGCCTAGCGCTGCGCGCAAGCCGGCAAGTGGTGTGACGTGTGGAGTAAAATACGGACCGGGTGCATAGCTCCCACGAGCCTGTGGAAGAATAAGCCCCTCGGCCTCGACATTCGGAGGGGCTGCGTAGAGGATCTCCAGGTGAGCAGGGTAGTGGTAATCGCCTTGCAGCAGCCGTTCGTCGTCGGCACCGGGTCCAATGACCGCAACACGCTTCACCGTGGGAGCCAGCGGCAGTACCCCGTCATTGGTCAGCAAGATGATCGACTCTGCGACGGCCTGACGGGCCAGCGAGCGCTGCTCAGGTGTCTGGAATGCCCTGTTGGCGGCTTCCGCGTCAACATAGGGGTGCTCGAAGAGCCCGAGCTGAAATTTGAGGCGAAGCACACGCCGAACGGCTGTGTCAACGACCTCAAGCGGCACCCATCCAGCCTCGACCTCGGCTTTCAGTGGCGCTCCATAGCAGTCCGCAGCAGGTAGCTCCATATCGAGCCCAGCCAACAGAGCGAGCCGAGCGGCCTCCCCTGGAGTGCCCGCGACATGATGGTAGGTCATGAGCTGCAAGACGGAAAAATAATCCGCGACGACAGCACCTGCGAAGCCGAGTTCTTTGCGCAGCAACTCGGTCAAGATAGTGGGGCTGCCTGCGCAGGGCAGACCGTCGACGGAAGCGTAGGAGTTCATGATCGTCGCCAGTCCGGCGTTGCGGATCACGGCAGCGAAAGGCTCGGCATAGACCTCACGCAGCTCTCGTGGACCCATCTGAACCGGACCCCAGTTGCGCCCGCCCTCCGACATGGCGTAGCCAAGGAAGTGCTTGCCCGTGGCGGCCACTCCCTGGCGCAGATCGTCGCCCTGGAGACCCTGGACATAGGCGGTCCCGATGGCCCCCGAGAGCACCGGATCCTCGCCGTAGGTTTCCTCCACCCGTCCCCAGCGTGGGTCACGAGCGATATCGAGGACGGGAGCAAGTGCGTGCCGGGCACCGACTGCCACCATCTGTGTGCGGATAACCTCGGCCACCTGTTGGACGAGGTCCGGGTCCCAGGTCGCGGCCAGCCCAATGCCCTGGGGAAAGACCGTCGCATCACGGTGGCAGAACCCTCCCGTGGACTCCTCGTGGACGATGACCGGAATGCCGAGCCGAGTATGTTCGATGGCCACCTGTTGAATAGCGTTCATGAGCGCGGCACTCTCCTCTGGATGCAGGCCAGTCGAGGCACCGATTCGCGTGATTTGCCCGATGCCGTGCGGCATCATCCCGGTGACTACGTTGGGGTCGAAGGTACCCGTGCTCACGAAAGCAGAGCTCCAGATGCAGACGAGCTGGGCCAGCTTCTCGTCCAGGGTCATGAGGGCGAGCAAGTTCTCGACCCGGTCCTCAACGGAGGCGTTCGGGTCACGGTAGAGCGGGGTGGACATGTTTATACTCCTTGTTGTCATTTTCTGTCAAAAAACTACCGAAAGGCCGATACTATCCTGGCTAATTCAGTGCGTTGTACACAGTTCTTGAACTGGAAGGACTGCATCACTGTATCGATGTCTTGCTCATCCATGCCTTTGAAGAGTGCTGCGAACTCTTGTAGCAGTGGCTCTGCAAGCAGGATGTATCGCACCAGTCGATTGATCATCCATCGAGCACCGAAAGGGAAGGGATGGTAGTCGGGAAACTCCTGCGCGAAGGTCTCCTCGAGCGGCTGCATGATATGGCGAATGTGTGTATCCACGCTGCCCCATGTGTCTACGCCCAGGCGGGCCTTTTTCTCCAGGAATGGTTGCAACAGCCTTCTCCATGGTGAGTCGGGTGCCGTATAGACCACACCCTGCAAACCGATGTCCTTGTACGTCCAGATGGCCCAGTTAGCTTGATTGTGGTCGTAGATCTCCAACTGGTCGCGCAAGACCTGGTAGCGCATGGCATCGGCAGTCGGTTCTCCTACGTAGACTGGCCCGAACTCGCCTACCCAGATCGGTGTCCCGGTTTGCCGCATGTACGCCGTGCGTCGCAAAAACGTCTCCTCCAGGACAGCCTTATCAACATACTGTCCCCGAGAGATGCCGGGATAGGGCCCACCATCAATGAAGCCGGGAAGGGCGTAGTCGTGCACGGTATAAATGACATGCGGCCACGTCTCTGTAAACATATGGAATTCCGTCGAGTAGCGGTTGCCCTCCAGGAAGAGAATATGATCGGGATCGATGGCGCGAATGGCCTGGTAGAGCCGTTGGTAGAAAGGTACGATCATCTCTTCACTGGCATCGCCCGGCTCATTGATGGGGTTATAGCCCGCCACCCAGGGATGTCCCTTGTAGCGATGAGCAATGACTTCCCACAGGTGTACTACGCGGTCCTGGAAGTGCTTGTGCTGCCAGAACAAGGCTTTGTGGGTCGGGTTGTCGCTATGCCAGTCCTGATTCTGGTAACCGGGCAAGGCATGCAGGTCGATGATCGTGTAGATCTGCTGCTGGGCACACAGGTCGATCACCCGATCCAGGTGCTTGAAGCCCTCTTCCTTAATGACAAACGGCTCCAGATCAGACTCGAAATGGCGATAGTTGACGGGAAGCCGTAGCAGGTTGAGGCCCAATGATGCAATGAACCGGGCATCGTCGCGTCCGAAGAAATATTCCAGGAAGCGATCAAAGAAGAATGCGTAGTTGTCCTGGCCCAGCACCTGGCGCAGGGCCTGCCGCTGAGCTTCCTCGTTGGCAGGATAACCGGTAATGAAATTCTCCATGTTCATCCATCCGCCAAGTCCAAAGCCGCGCAAGACGACCTTCTGGCCTTGGCTATCGACGAGAGATGAACCCTTGGTGGTCAAAACAGTTGCTGGCATGAGCGATTCCTTCTTTTCATAAAACTTGCTACTGGGTACCGCCAATCACAAGTGCGTTCCGCGCCTGGTGCTCAGCACGAAGCCGGTTGAGAGATACAACGCCTGGAACGACTGTGGAAATGGCAGTACGTACTGCGAAACATCGTCCATTACTTACTAAAGCCTGCAATCAAGCCACTCAGCAGCTGACGCCTGCCAACGATGTACAACAGGATGATCGGCGTTGCTGAAAGAAACACCGCCGCCATAATGGCAGGAACATTGGCTGTAAACTGTCCCTGGAAGCTCCATAAGGCGAGTGGCAGTACGCGCACTTCAGGACTTTGCGTCAACACCAGGGGAAAGAGGAAACCGTTCCACACCTGGATAGACTCATAGATCGTCACGGTAATGATGGCTGGTCGCGATAAGGGAATGACCAGGCTGCGCAAAATCTGCAGGTGGCTGGCTCCATCGAGCAGCATGGACTCGAAGAGCGATTTGGGGATATCGCGAATAAACGTGACGAGAATGAGCACCGATAAAGGGATGCCGAAGGCGACGTAGGGCAAAATGAGCGCGTACAGCGTATCATAGAGGCCCATCCCAGTGATGATGGCGTAGAGCGGAATGATGGTCGCTTGCAGGGGAATGGCCAGTCCAAGCAGGAACAGGCTAAACACCACCTGTACATAGCGACTCTGCACCCTGGAAATGGCATAGGCCGCCAGTAACGAGACGATGACGATAAGCACGATGCTGATTGCCGACACAAACACACTGTTGACGACATAGAGAGCGAACCCGTTGTTCCACACGTTGGTATAGTTGCTCAACGTGGGCTGAGATGGCGGCAACCAGGGACTCTCTGAGAAAAATCCAGCTTGAGAGCGCAGGCTGGTAAGCAGGATGAAGAGCACCGGGTAGAAGCCAATCACCAGCCAGATGACTCCAAGCGCCGGCGGTATCACCCGTCCTACCTGGCTCCAGGTGATAGCTTGCTTCCTAAGTTGTGGCTCCTTCGTCTTGTCGAGAATGGTTGTATTCAGGCTCATCCTCTTGTTCTCCTTTCTTCGTTCTCCCTGTACGGGCTACAACCCCTCGAGCTGGCTGGCCATCTTTGTGAAGCCAGTGACCCTGAGCAACACAAGCGAGAGGACGATGCCAGCCGCCGCCAAGAGGACCGCCAACATACTGCCATAGCCTACTTGCTGATTCTGAAAAGCGGAAATGTACATCTGCACTGGCAGGATTCTCGTCGCGAAGCCGGGGCCACCCTGAGTCATCACCCAGATCAGGTCAAAGTAGGTCAGAGCGCCAGTCAAGATCAGGACCGAGGACGTGACGATGGTGTACCTCAGCTGTGGCAAGGTGATGGAGAAAAACTTCCTGAGCACACCAGCACCATCAATCCGGGCTGCTTCGTACAACTCGTGTGGAATCTGGCGCGCTCCTGCCAGGTAGAGTAAGGTGTGAAAAGGAATGAACTGCCAGGCAATGACACACGTCACGACATAAAAGGCCAGGTTCGGGTTCCCCAACCAGCCCTGGGCGAGGGTAGAGGCTCCAATGGACTTGAGCAGGATGTCAATGAGCCCAAAGTTTGGGTCGAGGAGCGATACCCAGGTGATGCCGATAGCCACTGTCGAGAAGAGGAGCGGCACAAAATAGAAGATGCCCAGCAGCGAGCGGTAACGCTGCGGCCCAGCCAGAAAGACGCCCAGCAACAGGGCAAAGGGTGTCTCCAAGATCCAGCTCAGCACCATAATTTCGATCGAGAGGACGATCGCGTGGCTCGTGACTGGGTCAGAAAAGAGCGTAGCCCAGTTCTTGAGTCCCACCCAGCTTGCCTGAGAAATCCCATCCCAGCGTAGGAAGCTCAGATAGATTGCCACAAGCAGAGGGACCAGGGCAAATACTGCGAAAAACGCCAGGGCTGGTGCTGTCCATACCACGGCTGTCCAGTTGGCGCGTTGTTGTCTCCTTTTGGGTATCGCACTCATGCGAGGTCTCCTTCCTTAGAGAGAGAATGTAGAGGCCGATTTCCATCCTGTTTGTTGTGCTTCTGGCGGCGTCGGAGGCCAGAAGCACAACGCAAGCTTAGCTACCCAAGGTTTGATTCATGTTGGCCGAGAACTGCGGCGGGCTAATCTGGCTCAAAAACAGCTGGTCCAGGTTTGTCAGGAGCGCCTGCGCAGGCTGTGCTGGTAACGCCTGGTCCCAGGAGAGTTGATAATGCGGGGCCTGGAGAATCGAGTGATAGATGAATAGGAGCCAATCTCCGTGCGGAGCGCCGCTGAGCTTACTCTCAATCCCCTGTACAGGTGGCACCTCGCCGTTGTTGATGAACTTCGACACTTCATCGTCGCTGAGAACGGCTTCCTTGAGGTACGTCAGGCTTGTCTGGGGTGCCTTCGATGCGCTGGCAATCGAGTAGAAATTACAGAGATTACCTGCGAGGTTCTTTGGGTCGCCGGTGCCTCCTTCAACGGTGGGGAAAGGAAACCAGCCCAGCTTGCCGCTCGAGATAAAGTCAGGACTATTCGACTGAATGGCGTTGAATTCCCAGACTCCCATCAGATGCATGGCTGCCTTGCCAGTATACAGCAGGGCACTGGCCTGACCGGTGTCGTAGACCACGGAGGCAAAGTTAGTGCCAAACGCTCCGGCGGAAACCAACTGCTGAATCATCGAATTCGCTTTGATGAAGGCGGGATTCGACCAGGAGTTGGGTTGGTTCGCCACTACGGCATCAAAAGCAGAGGGACCACCGACTCTATCGACGAGATACTCCTCGTACATCAGGTACGGCCATTTGCTTCCTCCCCCAAGGGCAATGGGCAAGACCCCATTCTGCTTGAGTTGCCCGACGGTCTGAAGGAGATCATTCCACGTGGCAGGTGGAGTCAGATGGTATTTCGCAAAGAGATCTTTGTTGTAAAGAAATACCACCGGCTGCGCACCGCTATTGGGCACGCCATAAATCTTGCCATTGAAGGTTACTCCTGTCATCACCGAAGGGAGGTATCTATTCTTCCAGCTAGAGTCGGTATTGAGTGCCCCGGTCATATCATAGACATCACCTGCATCAACATAGGACTTGAGGATACCGCCACCCCAGCCGAAAAAGATATCGGGCGGGTGTTTGGCTCCCATAGCCACCTGCAATTTCTGTTTATACGGGTCGTTCTGGAAGAACTCGATGACGACCCGCATGCCAGAATGCTGGGAATTGAAAGCTGCCGTCTGATCTTTAATGATCGTCTGATCGTTGCCGGTGCGGATATCCCAGACCGTGATAGTCGTGCTCCCACCGGATGTGCCTTGCCCCCCTACCCCAAACGCGCCGCATCCTGATACGAGGGTGGCAAGAGAAACGCTTCCGGTGACCTGGAGGAAATGGCGTCGAGATATTTTTTCTTGCATAGTTCTGTCTCCTCGGACCTCTGGTCCACTTCGACGTCGCTGTCGTAGCTACTAACAGTTGACGAAGAACGAAAGGATAACTGGTAGAACGCACTACAGGTCAATAGTACTGCTATTGCAAAATGCTGCCTGCGCTGGAGCCTGCTGCAGCACGCCTCATCGGCCCACAGCTCGCGCTACCTCCTTTCTCAGCTACTTCAGGGTGGATTGCTGGCTATCTTCACGTGTTCTCAAAGAAAGGGATGGCGGAGATGCACAAGACTCGCGAGTAATCAGTGTCGTCGCCAGTTCTACCCGCGGACTATCAAGAGGTTCGCCTGCGATCAGGCGCGTGAGCATAGTGGTGGCTACACGTCCCATGTCGAAAAGGGGCTGGCGCACGGAGGTGAGACCTGGACTGACGATGGCAGTAAAGGGTATATCGTCAAAGCCGATCACGCTCATGCGTTCAGGCACGAGAATGTTGCGCAGGTAGAGTGCTTTGTAGACACCCATCGCCTGCAAATCATTTCCTGTAAAGATTGCCGTGGGCGGGTCAGGCAAAGCGAGCAGGGCGCCGGTTTGAGTATAGCCAGAGTGGAAGCCAAAATCGCCAGGGCGAATGAGCTCAGGATCGATAGGGATATCAGCTGCCTCCAAAGCAGCACGATATCCCGCAATTCTATCCAAACTACACCTGAATGATGGTGGACCAGCAATGAAAGCAATGCGCCTATGACCAAGCGACAGTAAATACTCCACGGCCATGCGTCCGCCAGCCCAGTTCGTTGCTCCTACTGATGGAACATCTGGGCCGAGTTCGCCGCGGTGATCGACAACGACGAACGGAATCCCGCGTCGTCGTAATTCGTTTAAGCGGGAGGATTGACCACGGGCTAACACAAGAATCGCTCCATCGGTAGCACGATCAGCGATTTTATCGAGCCATTGCCTCTCCCCAAAGGACTTGCCTTGACTGAAAGAGAGCGCCAGGCGCAATCCTGTGCGATCCAGAGCCTCCTCAACGCCACGAATAATCTCGGTAAAATATGGGCTATCAAGACCGGGAGCAAGAAGGTCAATAATTCCACTGCTACCTTTTCTGAGCGCTTTGGCTGCACTACTACGAATGTAGCCGCTCTCTTTGATAATCTGCTCAATACGTGCCCTGGTAGCAGGAGCAACATCAGGCCGCCCGTTGAGCACGCGCGAGACGGTCGGAATAGAGACACCAGCTTGAGCGGCGATCTCAGTAATCGTATTTTTTTGTGTGGATACTTTCGGCAAATTCTTTTCCATTTCCGATAACGATTTCGGTAACTTACAAAGAATAACCGTGAGATGCACCTTGTGTCAAGAGAGCCGTACCTGACATCCAGTCATAAATCAAACACGTGACGTTGTTGGCGTATCGGGAAGAATAATGTCGCACAGAGCTGAACGTACTTTTGCCTTGAATTCACTTTGATCTCGTTCCGATTTATGCGTGGACGCTTTCGGCAAATGCTCCTTCATTTCCGATAACGATTCCGGTAACTTACAAAGAATATACCATGAGGTACACCTTCTGTCAAGAGACCTGACCTATTCCTCTTCATTGACGGTCTCTGGTACAATTCAGTTTTTTCACAAGCAAGGATATATTGACTGTGGTTCATCTCGTATTTTTTTGTTCCCCGCCTCCCGTCGCCACCCATTAGGGCAGGTAGAACGGTTTCATCCTCTCTCTAACGCACACGCCATATAATGGCCTGTGTCCTTTTCGCGCGTTCTTATCCTACCCTCTCTACAATGTTTTGCACGTCTCTCCATTTGTATCTTGAGGAAGGGATAGTTCATGTTCTCTCAGCACACCTTTCGTCGTGACTTCTTGTTCATCGTATGTGCCTCGGTTTCCTGGGGCACGGTCGGCGTTGCAAACCAGATCCTCTATGGATACGGGGCCACAAATGCCCTGTCACTGACATTCTTGCGCCTGGCTATTGCGACTCCTTTGTTTTTTCTCGCAAGTTGGATTTCCCTGGGCCGCCATCTCTTTCACATCAAGCGGCGTGACCTGAGCATGATGATGCTTATGGGAAGTATGATAGCGCTCTCCCAGGTCTGTTACGTTGCGGCCATTTCCTCTGCTGGCGTGAGTGTCTCTACTCTCATTGCCATTTGCGCTGCTCCCGTGCTCATAGCGCTGCTCTCGGCCCTCATAGCACGGGAACCCCTTACTCCGATGACACTCATCGCCCTGGTAGCTGCTCTCAGCGGAACGGTCCTCCTGGTCGCTACTCGTTCTCATGCTGGTGGAGGAAATGTCTCACTCTTCGGGGCATTGCTCGCGTTTCTCTCGGCTTGCGGCTATGCTGGATTCGTCTTCTGTGGACGATTGCTCACCAGTAGCTATCATCCACTACAAATCAGCTCCGTGTCATTCGGGACAGGGACACTCCTTCTCCTTGTCTGTGCTTCGTCAACCAGATTAGTGCTCGCGTATCCATCGGGAGGGTGGCTGATGTTGCTCTATCTAGGGTGTGTTCCCACGGCCCTTGGCTATGGGCTCTTTCAGATAGGCATTCGTTCACTGTCCGCGACCGTGGCGAGTATCGTGACCATGTGTGAGCCTCTCACGGCAGCCGTACTCGCATGGATACTCTTTCGCGAGGAGCTCGGTCCTTTCGGTCTCCTTGGTGCTGGATTATTACTTGGGGCAATGGCGATCATTATGCTCATCCCGAGGAAGTATTTCGAGTAGGAATCTGAATCCTTCTGAAAAGGTGGCCATCCCGAAAGTTGTATCTTTACACAACTCTCAGGATGGCGTCAAAAAATGACGCGCACCCCCTTGTAAAGTGAAGATTGACATTTCCCCAGGCACTTGGTACACTTCGCTACAGAACAAGCAAAGAGAGGCCAAACACCCATGCGAACACAATCAGAGGACACCAGCCCAGAGATGGAGCGAGTGCAGATCGAATTGCTTCGCAAAGCGCCCATTACCAAACGCTTTGCTCTTATGCAGTCGTGGACTCAATTTATCATAGAAGCTGCCAAGCAGGGCATTCGACGAACTCATCCAAGCGCTAGCGAAGAAGAGGTTGCTCTGATCTTAGTCGCTCGCCAGTACGGTCAATCATTAGCGGACAAGGTGCGGGCAGATCTGGGGAGGCGACGACAACAATGAATGCACCAGAAATCATGTCTGCGATCTTACCAATGGTCATAGCTTTTGAGCAACTTGGGATTCCTTACCATATTGGTGGGTCCGTTGTAAGTTCTGTCTATGGATTTCCACGGGCAACGTTTGACGTTGACCTCGTGGCAGATCTGAAATTAGAGCACGTTCGACCCCTGGTGAAACGGCTTGAGGCAGAGTACTATATCGATGAGGATATGGTGCGGGATGCGGTCCGACGCCGCAGTTCGTTCAATGCAATGTATCTGGAGACGATGCGGAAAGTCGATGTATTCGTACTAAAATCTCGCGCATTTGATCAAGAAGAATTTCGAAGGGTGCAGCAGCAAATGTTGGTAGAAGGATCGCGTACTTTCTACATGGCATCCCCAGAGGATTTGCTTCTCAACAAACTCGAATGGTACAGAATGGGCGGCGAAGTATCAGACCGCCAGTGGAATGATATCCTTGGCGTACTCAAAGTCCAGGGAACAGCACTTGATATGGATTATTTGCAAAGATGGGCAGCAGACCTCAAGGTAACTGATCTTCTTGAGAGAGCGCTTGTAGATGCTGGATTAAAAGAGTGAGGCCTGGCGGAAGAGCCGCCAGGCCTCACTCTTTTAATCCAGCACCCTACCTCCCCGACAAAAACGCCAGCAAACTATTCGCCGCAGGACTCGCCACGTACAACACCAACTGTGCCGCAAACGTAATCACAATCAGTGCCGTCGTCGTCAGCGTAATTGACAAAGTCAACCCCAAGGGCGCCGTCAAGTGGTCATCTTTCAAAGGAGCATCGAAGTACATCGCCTTCACGA
>WNEZ01042519.1_pt1 | contig 11577 bp, 11 predicted proteins | sample 5400521 | NCBI WGS metagenome assembly WNEZ01 (sample SAMN13153339, study PRJNA577476) | soil metagenome | isolation source: 120 cm saprolite under Douglas fir tree site 2 hole 1 replicate 1 | place: USA:California | collected 2015-04-18
AGTTCTCGCTCAAAGGCATTGTTCACCGTCACCACACAATCCGTGAGGCGCATCATCGCGCGGCTGAATGCGTTCGCGTCGATCGGATTCCGCATGTGCGCGACTACCGGAATCCGCGCCAGCTTCGCCGCCACTAGCGTCGAGACTTGGTAAGTGAAACTATTGTTGACGTGGATCAAGTCGTAGCGTGTGGAGACGAGAACCTTGCGCAGCCGCCGCGCAATGGGAAGGGCGCGGACAAGTCCTAACCATTCCCGAGCTTCGAGCAGGACGGGCGCCAGTCGGGAATTCCTCAAGCCATTTCGCAGCGTGCTGTGACTCGTCGCCCGCGTTCTTTTAAAGCTTGATGGCAAATTCGGGTAGAGCGTCATTACCTTCCGGCAAGAGGCGGCCAGCCGCTCCATTCCCGGAGTGGGGTAGTAAAGCAGAGCGTCGTGCTTGAACCTGCTGTGGTCGCTGTAGGCGAGGTACTGTTCCAGCGCCCGCAGCGAGCCGCCGTAGCTTCCGCCCACTTCGACATGTAGAATCTGAAACGGACCACGCGTGGGGCTGCCTGTTCTTTGAGGGTCTGGCTCGAGGTGCACGGTCGAAAAATCCATTCGTGAATTCGCGCCTGGCACTTTTTCAGCCTTTCGGTTCGTAGGCACGGGAGTGTTCGGCGGCCGCTACTCCGGGTTCCTGCAAAGCTCCTCTGGCGCGAGCAGGAACCTCGGCCGAGGAGATGTCCACCTGCATATTCAGATCCCTCCAATGGTACCCGCCGAATCCGAATAGGACGGCAACTGAAACGAGAAAGAGCAGCGCCAAATAGAAGAGATTGGTTGTAAGTCCCCAGAGCTGCAGCGCGCCCAGCGATAGCATGATTGCCGTTGAGAGGTAAAACTGCCTCGGGATGCGCAGCGCGACCCCCAGACGCTTCAAAACTATATAGAAACCGAAGATCTCCGCCAGGATCCAGGCCACGCCGCGTGCCAGCGCGGCTCCAAGAAGGCCGTAGCGATTTGTCAGCCAGCCAAACAGTGCGACGAACGCCACGATGCGCACAATTTGCGCAGCCGTCCAATAGTTGGGCTTGCCTAAGCCGGAGATGAGCATGGCATTGAGCCAAGTGAGCGCATCCAGACCATTCACAACGACCAGCACCAGCAGGATTGGATATGCCGCAGTGTACTGCTTACCGAACAACTCGAGAATTGGCCGGGCGAAAGCCAGCAGGAAACAGGTCAAACCAGTCATCACCAGGACCATATGCCGTCCAACGCCCTGATACAGGCCGGGGATCTTGTCGAGCCGGCGCGCCGCCACCATATTGGTGACACCGGGGAGCACGCCTTCTACAAAAAACATAGACATCAACGCGGTGATCTCCGCGATCTGCAGCGCCACGAAAAATTTGCCCAGCAACGAGACATTGAGCTGGCGCAGCACCAGGATTTGGTCCAACTTCATGTGCAGCAGTCCCAGCGTGCTTGCTCCCTGAACCCCAAGGGTGAAGCCCCAGAAACCAGCAGGCAAGTACCAGCTCCACCGTTCTTTAGCCGGCAGGACTTCTTTCCAGAGGGCGTAGAGGCCGATTACGGAAATTATGAGCATCAGCACCAAATAGGAGATGAAGATGACGTGTCCGGGAGCCTGGCGAAAGAGATCCCGGTGGCCCAGCCAAAAGTACGCGTAGATCAAGCAGGCTCCGACAGTGGTTGCCCGCATCAGCGATTGCGCCTGCGTTACTTTCATCAAACCTTTTAGCGCCGCCAGCGCTGAGAAGAAAAGCAATGGCAGGGGAGAAAGCCAGAGCAGCAGCAGGGCGATATGAACGTCTACCTCGCGGCCGATTAGGAACTTGATGGCTTGTGGGTACGATGCGAGGCACACGCTCGCGATTACCACAACGGAGAGGGTGAACAAGAAGTAGGATCCGAGGAATGAAAACCTTCTCTCTTTTGGCAAAGCTGGAAGGAAGCGGATGGTGACTGTTCCTCCGCCGAAATACAGAATGCCGGAAACGACGCCGAGGTAAATGCCCATAATGCTATACGCGCCGACTGCTTCGGGAGAAATTCGGGCCAGGATCAAGCTGGTCAGGTACCCGAAAGGAGCGGTCGTAACCGAGACGATGAAGCTGCCGCTGACCCCGCGGGCGATGCGCTGCTCCAGGCCGTCGTGACCATGCTGGGCACTTGTCGCTGCTGTCGGCACTTCAGCGGCCAACGCCACCGCTCTGGTTTCCGCGGCTCGGGATGGATTCTGGCTCAAGCGAACTCTCTGAACTTCTTGCTCCCTCTTTACGCCTTCTGCTCTCGCGGCCACTCTCGCCGGTGCGAATCTACAACTGCGGCTGCGTCCGGTGTCTCGCAAACCGGAACAGCATGCCGGGGCGGCACCTTTCCAGTTCAGCCAGATATCGCACCGTGGCTCGGCGAACGGGTGTACGCACGCGGCGAATCCGCCTGAGGCCTGCAATGCCGTCCCGCAGTCCTCTTAGGAAGGGACGGAAGCGTCCGGAGCGCAGCGTAAAATAGAGCATCATGGCAAACTTGGCCAGGAAGAAGCGGATTCCATTGAAGATGGCGTAGTCCTTGTATGCGATCCAGACGTAGTTGCGAGTGAAGAAGTAATAGGGTTTCTCCGCGGTGCGCGTAACCGGCGACATACGGTGAAATGCGCGGATCGCCGGAGCGTAGAGAATCCGGAATCCGCGGTCCAAAATGCGCAGAGCGAGGTCGTACCCTTCGCAATAAATGAAGAGCGGCTCGTAATAGAGTCCCGCCTGCTCGTAGACCTCACGCCGGCAAGCGCAGGCACCCTCCACGAAGAAATGGGTTTCAAACTCCGATTGGCCAAATTCCTGCCAGCTTCTCGGGTGGCACCACTCGCGCAGCCGGAGCTTGCCCGTCTCAGGATCGCAAACCTGGAAGGCCAGAACATGAACCTGCGGACGCTCTTGAAACGTCCACACTGTTTTGTCGATCTCGAAGGGAGAAGCGAAGCTCATGTCGTCGTCCAGGGTGATCACAATCTCGCCGCGCGCCTCGCGGATTCCGGCATTTCGGCCCCCCCCTGCCCCGAGGTTTTCTCGGAGCTCAATCAGCTTGACGCCGGGGCCGCGAGCTTCCACCAAGTCTCTCAGGCTTTCCTGCGAGCCGTTGTCCACGACGATGATCTCGCGATTCGCGTACTGTTGGTGCAGCACGGAGTCCAGCGTCAGTTCCAAGGCCTGGCGCCTCTTGTAGTTCAGCAGGACCACGCTGACCAGCGGCGTGCCGTTGTGGGAGAGGCCAGCATTCATGGATCAGTTCTCCGGCTCGGCGGCTGTGGCGTCTTCGCGCTGCCCGTCCCCGGGCGGATGACTGGCGCGGATTCCTTCCCACCAGCCTTGCAGCCGCTGACGCTTCTGGAATAAGAAGCCATACGCCCGGCGCGCCCAGCGAGCGCTCTTCCAATAGCACTTGTGCCAGCGCTTCAGCGTGATCAGTTCGCCGCCAAATTTCTTCTTGAATCGGCCGTAGCCGCACATGTCGTAGCGCGTTAGTCCGCGCTCCGCCGCCAGGCGCATCGCGCTCCAGTGCAAGAACTCGTTGGGACAAAGATCGCGGCCATCTTGCCAGCTCGCTCCACCCCAGAAGTAAACGGTCTGGTGGTCGTGCGGAAACAGTCCCACGGCCAGAACGCGCCCTGTGTTGTCGCGCACCCGCAGCGCGAATAAGAGGTCTGCCTCCTTCAAGTGGCGGAAGAGCAGACGCGGGTATGCGCGCGGATACGGCGGCGCTCGGCGTTTGCGGCGCATCAGCTCGCAGTACCGGTCGTAGAATTCATCCGCAGCTGCCGGATCCCGTGCGTCCTCCACCGTCAATCCCGCCTTCATCGCTTTGCGCACGCGGTTTCTGCACACCGACTCCAAGCCTTTCCACATCATGTCCGGATTGTCGGGTGTTAGCTTGACCCAGTATGTCCAGCCGGTCACTGGCTCGTAGTGGGCTGCCTCCAGAGCGGCATCGCTCAGCACGCGGCTTTCCAGCTCCGCCACCGCCAAGCGCTCAGTACTGGCCAAGCCGTCCAGAGCCCCGAGGAAAGCGGCGGGATCGAAGTTGCCGTTCATCACCGGGCCCATGAAGTTCGTGCCCCAGCCCTTCAGAGGACTGCCGAGGATGCGGAACGGCCCCTTCCTCAAAATGCCGCCGCAGAAATAGCCTGCATGCCGCGGCTCTGGGTTAGATAGTTCAGCCATGGCTTGCGGTGGAACAACTCGAAGGAAGGGTAGGAGGCGGTGAGCTCTTCCCAGCGGGCTGCTCCGTCCGCGGCCAGGGGCTCGAGTTGGTACCGGCTCGCCATTCCCGCTATCTCCACGCCCGGATCACAAGCTGCCGCCCCAGGATGCCATCTGTCGCGGGCTCGGCGGAAAAAACTGGGCCGCCCAATCGCAGTCCGGCGCCGAGCAGGAGCCAGAGCAGATGAAGAGGCACCTTGTAACGAAGGAGCCGCCGTCCGTGGCGGAACGCCCAGGTCGCCTCATAGGTTTGTGGCAGCCCGATTCGCTCTCTTCGTCGCAGCCAGCGGTACAGACGCAATGGCCACTCGTGAAGGAGTCCGTAGACGGCAGCGGCATTGCGACGCAGACGCACGGCAAAGATCTGCCAATCGTGAAAGCCGGCGGCAGCCAGCAATCCTTCGAGTTGTGCCAGGCGTGAAAAACACGTCATCCCGTCACCCGCAGGAGGAGGTACATTCGGGTACGAGAGGAAGATCTCCCCACCAGGACGGAGCACTGCAGCCACATTCCGCAAAAACACGGCGGGATCGACCACGTATTCGAACACGTCCAGGCAAAAGGCCGTATCGAATTCGTCTTGCAACATGTCCGCGAAGCTTAGCTGCGTGGCGTCAGCGCATACAACGCGAATGTTCCGAGTTTCTCGGAACCGCTCACGTAGCTCGGCGGTCGCCTCAGTTCCCACTTCCACAAGGGTAAGCTGACGCACTCGTCTAGCCAACCGAAAAGCTGTGAACCCGCTGCCAGGGCCAATCTCGAGGAGTTTCATCGACGCTGAGAGAGGTAGGAATTGGTACAGAATTTCGTCGCGAAGGGGGAAGTCATGCAACGGAGCCTTCCAGATATCTGACCAGCCGAACGTCGGTCGAACGCGTTGGCCCGCGGGCAACGCTACCGCGCCTGCCGCCCCATTTCCACGGTGCACGAGTTGGTTGGAATTAGTCATGACCTCGTGTCTACTACAAACTCCGAATAATTCCAGAAAATCTCCGCGGCTACCCGTCGCCAGCTTGGATATCCGTTCTTCGGCAGCGTTGCGCTGGTTACCGGTAGCCTGGCGAGCAATTCTCGAAAATCGATTTCGTCGTCGGTTCTCTTTTCGATAATTGCGACCAGCGACGGGAGCAGGAAGAACAGCTCGCTCGCGGCGTCGTAGATCCAGTATCGGGGTGAGGCGCGCATTCCACGCCAGCCCCAGCGCGGCCACTCGCGCCAGCTCTGGACCCAACCTCGCCGGCGCAATGTGTAAACCCATCCTCGGAGGCATGAATAGACGGACTGGCGGCGAATCCAGGCCTTTAACAATTCGCGGTCAGAAGAATGAGCCTTGAGCCCGGTCAGTCGCTGAAGCTCCCACCGCCAGAGCTGGCGCAAGTAGGCAATCGCTTCCTCCCACAACGCCCAGCTCCCGTTTGGTTGGGTCTCAAGCTGAGATTCTTTTTCTTGTGAGAGCCCACGCAGCTTCGACTGAGTGCAGAAATCTACTCTCTCTGCAAACCTTCCGAGTGGGAAGAGTCCTGACTCACCGATACTGCCGCCAGCCGCTAACGACTTCAGCCGCGCGGCACGCTGCCGATAGCTTGGTTCGTATGCACCGACGAATAGCAGGAGCGAAGTCGCCATATCAAGGTACAGCTTGAGCGTGTGGTAGTACAACGCACGCGGGAGCCTCTCCGGCTTACCTGCAAAGGCTGAGCAGACGCCGACGTGCTCCACCATGCGGTTGCAGAGCAACCGCCAGGCATCTTCACGAGGTATTTGAGCCGCAGAAAATTCTGGGACCAAGCGCAGAATCTCTGGGTCACCCAACACTACTTGTCCGCAGGCCTTCAATTCATAGGCAAAGATGTTCGGCCGCATCCCACGCAGATAATCGGCGTGGCACGAGCTGAGCGAAATCTTACAGTGAATCCCTCTTTCGGCGAGATTGCCTTCGATACTCTGGCGAAGCAAGCTTTCCTGACGCAGAGAGAGTAACGGCGCGCCGTCAGTCAAGACCAAGAGGAACTCAGCGTCACTTAGAAGAGTCCAGGAGCCGCTTCCTTGGACGTCGGTCCCTTCGTCTCGTGCAAGACTGCCGGTGAGGACGAGGCCTGAAACCCTGCCGTTACATCGCGCCGCGCAGAGCCGAGACGCCTCCTCGTAGATGGCCGCCTTAGCTGCGCGTCGATCATCCGTTTTCGTCTTCGCGTACATAGGTTGGGTCCCACTCTGTAGCTTAGTCATCGTGGTTTCTCTGACCCGAAACCATCCGAGGAATCGTAGCCTCGCTCTGCACAACGCTCGGCTTGATCGCCACGTTCACCCCAACACGTCCACCGTGGTATTGCTCCGACGCCTGTAGATAGAGTTCCTGTGTCCGCTCAATCTGCTGATTTTGGTCGAACCGTTCTATTACCCACTGACGCCCTGCTCGCGCCATGCCTTCACGCCGGCCCGAGTCATGTAGTAAATTGCAGATCGCATGGGCCAGCAGCGCCGGATCACCAGGAGGAACTATTAGCCCGGTCTTGCCGTCCACAACCACTTCGGGTGTGCCGTCGACTGCCGTTGCGACCACGGGCCGGCCTACGGCAAGCGATTCGATCGCTACCAGCGGCAGGCCTTCGAAGAAAGAGGGCAGCACAGTGAAATCGGCGAGCGCCAGCCAGTCCTCCACGTTCGACTGGTGTCCAACGAATCGAATTGAATCGCACAGGCCGAGCGCTTCCGTTTGCTTTTCCAGTTCCTCCCGCAGGCGCCCCTCACCTAGGCATACGAGACGCGTCTTGGGAAACTGGCGCAAGACGGCCGGCATGGCCTCAATCAGCACTCGGTGTCCCTTCTGAGCCTCCAGTCGCCCAAGGACCATAAGAATGGGATCTCCTGGTGCAAATCCGAGCTTTTCTCTGAATCCAGCAGGAACGGGCCGACCCGGACTAAAGCGGCGAAGATCAGTTCCATTCACGATCACGCGTATCTTGCGCAAGGGGAGTCCCTTTGTTTTGGCGAGGTAGCGCGCATTCGCCTCAGACACAGCGACATAGTAGTCCACAAATCGACCCATGATGCGGTCCACCAAGTAGCTGGACTTCAAAAGACTCGTCCGCCAGAGTTCCCGTACGTGTGGCGTCTCGATGATGACCGGTACCCTGCAGAGCCGCCCGATCACTGAGGCGAACCGGCTGCTGTAAGACATATGCGAGTGAAGGATCTTAATCCGAGTGTCTCGCAGAATCTTTGCTAGGCGGAAGGCGTCCGCTGTGATGTAGGCTTTGCTCAGGGTGAGAGGAAATAGGTTAACATCGGGCGGGAGCTGAGGTCTAATCTTGTCAGCCAATTCAGTAGGGCACGCCAGGTGCAACCGAAAAAGGCGGCGATCCAGTCCCCGCAGTAGAGTGAGCATGTGCTCCTCTGCCCCGCCCCAGACGGGAACACGAGAGAAAAACAGAACCGAGATCGGAAAACGCGTCATAAATCTCCAAAAACGAGTTCAAGCTGATGATAGAAGGGTTCGAGCCGGTGCATTCCATTTGGCTCGCGCCGCCCCAGGCCATAGACCTGGTATTCCATTCCCAGCAGATACTCAGCCACGTGTCTACCGGTGCCTTCTTCACAGCGATCTGGTCTTGAGTGATTTGGTGAATCCTGCCGCACTTTGCATACAGGGATAAACATCGGCGATGGTGCGCACCGGAACAGGCGGTTCACTACTGCTCAGAAAAATCGCATCCGAGTAAGGATCCCCCGGATGGTAGCCGTGCATTCCGTTGGGCATCCATCCTTTTCCGTTAAAATCGCTTTTCGACAGTAGCCAGCCGGGATGCAGCAAGAAGATCAGCTCGCCAAAACGGCGGTCGCTAAAGAAGACACCGAGCTGCCACAACTCCTGGTCTGGCACAATACGCCCGCACGGCAAATTCTCCAGGTGCCTCCGAATAGCCTGCCTCGCGCGATCATTAAAAAACCAAAACCGCGCCATCGTTGAGTCGTACACGGCCAAGTAGTCAGCGGCCACCTTCAGCCCGAGATCATCGATTCCCTTAACGACGTCGTAGCGATGCTCCACAGGCGTCATACCATGGTCGGAAATCACAGTCATGCTCGCGTCCGGGTCAATCTGTCGCGCTGCCTCAAACACCCGGCGCAGGGACGCGTCGTACCATTGCAACCGTTTTTCTATATTTTCTGGTTCTTTGCAATGCATGTGGAGGAACATGTCCATTTCGCTGAGATACAAAAAGAAGAACGATGCCTCCCTCGACTGAATGTCGTTGACGGCTTGGCGGAGGATCTCCGCATCGCTGAGGTGATGATAGGAATACACCCGATACGGAATGCCTTTGCGCTTCAGCTGATCAAAGATGGATGAAGAACCGGCGATGCCGCCCGCATCGTAAATGTTCTTCTTCTCGACGTAGTTGAACCAAGGCAAGAATCGGGGACTTACACTGCATTCGAACAGTGGCCCCATGCCAAGGATGCGTCGTCCCAGTTCTTTGATGATCTTGCGGGTTACGCGATGATCCAGCACCGCGTCCGGCAAGAATTGCGCGGCTCTTAGCCAACGGAATGGCGAGCCCGTCGGGTCGTAGTAAAAGAGGTTCCAGTGACCGGTCACTGCGGGTGGCACGCCCGTCAGAATCGTCGGAATGGCGCCAGAACTGAATCCCAGTACCGTTCGCAACGGGCCGCGATAGGGCAAGAGATCGATCAGAAAATCGCGCCCCTCCACGAAACGCCAGCCTAGCGCGTCGATGAGCACAAATATCTGCAATTGCGGTCGCTGACTCATCCCTACTTGGTCACCACCTGAACGCCTAAGTACGCCGGTTGAATCCTGAGGAGAACTTGCCTGGGGAGATAAAGCGCCGCGGAGCGCATCGAACGAAGGATGTAGGACAACGGATTGCGCACCAATAGCCGTCGGAATTCTTCTGTGGATGTCCGGCCAAGGATTGCTACGCGGTTTACGCAGCGGTTTCCCCAAGAAGCTGTCCATTGCCGGGAGTTACATACTCCACGATAACCCAGTCGAAAAGCCTCCTGGATTACCCTGCGGTTCAGCAAGCCGTACGGCGCCGCAAGAAAATCGACAGCACAGCCGAGCTTGTCTTCCAATATTCCACGGGATACACGAAGTTCCCGTTCTAGATGCACAGGATCAATGCGTGACAGCGCAACGTGGGAGTGCCCGTGAGAATGAAACGCCATCCCCGCCTTGCACATTTCCCGCACCTGCTCCCAATTCAAATAGCCTGGCTCCCCGATATTGGCGGTATTAAGAAAGAAGTCGGCTCGCAATCCGGCCTCGAGAAGGAGCGGAAACGCCTTCTCGTAATCAGAACTGCAGCCGTCATCAAAGGTGATGCCAGCCAATGAATTCAGCCCGACACCGCCGGCCACCAGCGCAATCTCCCTCACGGAAGTAACCTGGTAACCACCATTCCTGATTTCCGCTAACTGATCGCCAAACTGTCTGGGCGTTACCGCGTATTTCCCGTTTGGCGAACGCGAACCGCAGCCGCGCTCCTCGGCAATCTCGTGGTACAGAAATACCGGAGTCCCTTCGATCGCCGGCCAGGTATGTCGAACCGCCTCGCTGCCTATGGGACCCGCTGCCATACACCTTCCTCGCGCTTGGTCAAACAACGAAACATTCCCACCAGAAAGGCAACGTTCATCACCAGGAGGAAATAGGCAAGCAAAGCGAAGCGAACGTTTCGTATTCGTTCGCGAAACAGAAATCCAAACCCCGCCCACACGTAGAAAGAAAGTTGCAGCAGGCCGAATAACGCATAGCCGGAATAACGCAGCAGGGCAATGTTGCTGATCAGCAAGCTACAGAGAATCAGAGGCAGAATCCATCGCAGCAGCTTGTGGGAAACGAACGCGAACCGCCCGAAGGCTCCCATTGGCACACGAAGCAGAAACATCAGTGACGCGAAACTCCCCGTGGCCAGGCGAACGCGACGCGTGAACTCTCCCTTGATGCTTTCCGGTGCATAGTCCGTGGCAATCGCTTCAGGGTCGTACAGCACCCGATAGCCAGCCTTGCGAGCGTTCATTGGAATGACAAAATCGTCCAGCACTGTCCCGGGGGCGAGCGGTATGTAAGCGCTCCGCCGCAGTGCGTACGCCGCGCCACTGGCCGTCAAGGTCGCGCCGAGACGCGTTTCCATCAGCCGAATCATGGACTCGTACTTCCAGTAGACACCCTCAGTCTGCTGGGACTCCGCGCTCGCCTGAAACCTCAGCGCGCCGCAAACCGCCCCGACTCGCCCGTCTGAGAAGTGTCGAGATAATTTCCGCAGAGTATCCGAAGCAAAAAGTGTGCTGGCGTCGGAGAACGCTAGGATCTCGTGGCGGGCATGCAGCACCGCTTGGTTCAGCGCGACTGCTTTGCCCGAACGGCACGAAAGAAAAATCGCTTCGATATTCGGGTCACCTACCCCTTTCAAGAATTCGTTCGTCCCGTCGGTTGACCCGTCGGACACGAAGACAATCTGAACCTTCTCTGGGGGATAGTCCATCTCGCGAAGATTGCTGATTTTCTGAAGAAGTCTCGCTTCCTCATTGAAGGCCGGAATCAGAAGGGAGACGGACGGGACCTCACTCTCCTCAAGTGCAGGTACCCGCCGGTTCTGTCGGTCAAAAAGGTACTGCCAGTCGCTGCGTAGCTGCGCGAGGCAATAGCAAAAAAATAGAACCACCGGATAAGCCAAGTATGTGTAGCCGACCAGCGCCAGCGAAAACCAAAAAACAATCTCCATCCCCAGGCTATAAGCGTTCATCGCGAACCACGCCCTAGCAACAAGATCTTCATGGTCTTAATCAAAATCAAAAAATCAAGGCCGACCGAAGCATTCTTGATGTAAAAGAGATCGTATGCGAATTTCTCACTGTTATCTTCAATTGTCTCGCAATAGCCGCGATTAACCTGGGCCCAACCGGTTGCCCCTGGCTTTACTACCCACCGCTGGCGGTAATGAGGAATCTTTTCCAAACATTCTTCTTCCTGGTCGGGAACGAATGGGCGCGGGCCCACAAAGTTCATGTCTCCCCGCAGAATGTTGAAAAGCTGCGGTAGCTCATCCATGCGGCTACGCCGCAGAAACCGGCCGACGCGCGTAAAGCGGCTATCGGTCATCACTGCGGGACGATGACTGTCGTCTTTGTCGGAGCCATCCACCATTGTGCGGAACTTATACAAGGTGAAAATCTTGCCGTTCTGCCCTACGCGCTTCTGCCGGAAAATAACTGGGCCGACGGAGTCGAGACGAATCGCCAAACCGATCAGGGCCATTACCGGCGACACTAGGGTCAGGACC
>WNEZ01005023.1_pt1 | contig 11573 bp, 15 predicted proteins | sample 5400521 | NCBI WGS metagenome assembly WNEZ01 (sample SAMN13153339, study PRJNA577476) | soil metagenome | isolation source: 120 cm saprolite under Douglas fir tree site 2 hole 1 replicate 1 | place: USA:California | collected 2015-04-18
CCCCCGACGAACTCGCGCATCATCTTGAGAACAACAAGCTCGCCATCACCGAGCAGGCCGGCGTGGTCTACAGCCCGTTCGCCGACCGCTGGAGCATCTCCTCCGACATGGACGTGAACTATATGGTGGTGGCGGAGGGGGTTTGAGCTGGAATTTGAGGGTGGTACGCTAGGTTTTTGTCGTCCCTGCGAACACGTTCCGCGGGGACGACGCTGTGGTTGGTGCCGCATGCAATCCTGACGGTTGACCGCGCACAGCCGCATCGGCACGGTAGCCGCAATTTCAGCCCCGCTAACCCTCGATCCCCACATGCTCAGCATTGCCACGCTCTGGATTCCCTTCACCATCGTCGCGGCGCTGGGCCAGGTCGCGCGCAACGCGATGCAGCGGCAGTTGACGGCACCGCTCGGCACCTGGGGCGCGACCAATATCCGCTTTCTGTTCGGCTTTCCGTTCTCGCTGATCTTCTTTGCCGTCGTGATCGCGGCGACCGGCGACGCCGTGCCGTGGCCGACGCCAGCGTTCTGGCCGTGGCTGCTGCTCGGCGCGCTCAGCCAGATCGTCGGCACCGGCATGATGCTGCTCGCCATGAACGACCGTTCGTTCCTGGTGACGACGGCCTATCTGAAGACCGAGGCGATCCAGACCGCGATCTTCGGTTTTGTCTTTCTCGGCGATCACCTGACCCTATTGAAGGTGATCGCGATCCTGATCGCGACCGCCGGTGTCGTCATTGCCGCGCTGCGGCCGGGCGCTGCGAAGGGATTTGCGGATCTGAAGCCGACGCTGCTGGGCCTCGCTGCCGCCGCGGCATTCGCGCTGTCGGCGGTCGGCTTTCGCGGCGCGGTTATCGTGGTGCCCGGGGTGTCGTTCGTGACGGCGGCCTCCTATACCCTGGTGTTCGGCCTGTTCGTGCAGACGCTGGCGCTGTCGATCTATCTTTTGGTGCGCGCGCCCGACGTGCTCGCGAAAATCCTGGGCTTGTGGAAGCCCTCGTTGTTCGCCGGCTTCATGGGGGCGTTCGCCTCGCAGTTCTGGTTTCTGGCGTTTGCGCTCACGGCGGCCGCCAACGTGCGCACGCTGGCGCTGGTCGAGGTGCTGTTCGCGCAAGCGGTGGCGTACTATTCGTTCAAGCAGCCGCTGTCGGGCCGCGAACTCGGTGGCATCGCGCTGATCGTGATCGGCGTGGCGCTGCTGGTTTCTGTTTAGCGTTTGATGACGATCAGCACGGCGCCGGCGGCGATCAGCGCTATGCCGGCAGAGAAGCATCAGCCGTCGTTCCGGGGCGCGAGCAAAGCGAGCGAACCCGGAATCTCGAGATTCCGGGTCCACGCGAAGACGCGTGTCCCGGAATGACGAAAGACGTCAATTCCTGTCGTCCGGCAGTACCGGCAACGGCGAGACTTCGACGCCCTCTTCGATCAGGGCGCGCGCTTCGTCCGGTGACGCTTCGCCGTAGATCGGACGGTGCTCGATATCGCCATAGTGCATTTTCCGCGCTTCGTTGGGAAAGCGCTCGCCGACATTGTCGGCGTTTTTGACGATATGATCGCGCAGTTCCCGCAGCTTGGCGCGCAGCTCGCGTTCCTGTGCCATCAGCAGGGGCGTCGACGTTGGAGTGGTGACATCCGTGGGCGTGGGCGCGGCAGGCGCCGGTACCGCGCTATCCCGGCCCTTCTTGCTCACGATCTGCGGGGCCATGATGGCCCGCTCGACCTTGGCGGAACCGCAGACGGGACAGTTCACCAGCTTGCGCTTCTCCTGGGTTTCGTAGGCCGAGGAGCTCTGAAACCAGCTTTCGAACGCGTGGCCGCGCTCGCAGCGTAGGGAGTATCGGATCATGCGGAGCCCCGCACCAGGTGCAGATGCTCGGGACCGGCTTTGGGATCGGCGACGCTGAAGCGCCGGCCGTGCTGCAGCGACGGCACGGTCTTGCGCGCGGTCTCGACCTTGGCCGGATCAATCTTCGCCATAAAAACGCCGGGCTCGACGCCACCTTCGGCGAGCACCTCGCCCCAGGGAGCGACGATCAGCGAGTGACCATAGGTCTCGCGCTTGTTCTCGTGCATGCCACCTTGCGCCGCGGCGAACACGAAGCAGCCATTCTCGATGGCGCGGGCGCGCAGCAGCGTGTGCCAATGCGCTTCACCGGTTTTGCGGGTGAAGGCGGAAGGCACCGTGAGGAACGCGGCGCCGCTTTCGGCGAGCGCGCGATACAGCGCCGGAAAGCGCACGTCGTAGCAGATCGTGAGCCCGATCCGGCCCCAGGGCAGGTCGGATATCACGGCGGTCTCGCCGGGCTGGTAGTTGGCGGACTCCCGATAGCTCTCGCCGCCGGGCAGATCGATGTCGAACATGTGGATCTTGTCGTAGCTGGCGATCACCAGGCCATCCGGTCCGATCAGGAACGAGCGGTTGACCGCCCTCTCGGGCGAAGCACGCAGCGCCAGCGAGCCGACATGGAGATGGATCTTCAGTTCCGCCGCGAGCGCGCGATAGGCTTTCAGCGAAAGATCGTCTTCTTCGGCGGCAAGATGCTCGAACAGCGCGGTGCGGTTCAGCTGCATCATGTTGCTCACCTCCGGCGTGAGCACATAGTCCGCGCCCTCCGCGGCGGCCTGCCGAATGAGCTTGGTGCCCTGTTCAAGGCTCGGCTCGGGCAACAGCCCTGTGCGCATCTGCACCATCGCGGCGGTAAAGCTGAGGTCAGCGCTCATGAATTGGCCTTTTCGCCTGCCAGCATCGGATCGAGCTTGCCCGCGCGGTCGAGGGCATAAAGCTCGTCGCAACCGCCGACATGGGTCTCGCCGATGAAAATCTGCGGAAAAGTCGAGCCCGCGCCGGCGCGATCCCACATCCGCTGACGAAGCGTCGAATCGACAGCGACATCGTGTTCGGTGAACGCGGCTTTTTTGCGCGTCAGCAGTGATTTGGCTGCACTGCAATAGCCGCAGCCCGGACGGGTGAAGATTTCGATGGCAGCGGTCATGTTGCGCTCTGCTTTGGAATGTTACCCGATTATATGGGAGCTTTGTGGGTGTCGACAACCCGGGCGAACACCAGCACATCGACGGAGGCCGCCTTGGCGCGCAACAGCGCCCGCGCGCAGGCATCGACGGTCGCGCCCGAGGTCAGGACATCGTCGATCAGGATGACGCGACGGCCCTGAATCTCGGACTGCCGGCTGGCTTCGACCTTGAACGCGCCCTGTACGTTGCTGGCGCGCTGCGACCTCGACAGGCCGATCTGCTGCTGGGTCGGCCGCACCCGCCGCAGCGCTTCGGTAGTCACTTTCACCCCGCTTTGCCGTTCGATGATGCGCGCCAGCGCGCCGGACTGGTTGTAGCGGCGGCTCCAGCCGCGTCGCCAGTGCAGCGGCACCGGCACCAGCGCGTCGGCCTCGCCGAGCAGTTCACGGCCGGCCCGCGCCATCCAGCGGCCCATCGCCGGCGCGAGATCAGTGCGGTCCTGGTATTTCAGCGCATGCACCAGCGTGCGGGCCACGTCGTCATAGCGCACCGCGGCGCGAGCGCGCGCATAGGCCGGCGGATCGGCGATCGCTTCCATCGACAGCAGGCCGGGACCGGGATCGTAAACAAAGGGAATGCCGAGCCGCGGGCAATAAGGCTGTGCGATGAACGACAGCTTGGCCCAGCAGGTTGCGCAGACGCCCTCGCCAGCTACCGGCTCGCGGCAGGCGACGCACAGCGTCGGCAGCGCGATGTCGAGCGCCAGCCGCGCCGCATGAGCCCACGCACCGCGACACGTGTTCAGTGCGCCGCGCAGATGGGTGGAGATGGAACGGGATGACGAGGTTTCGGCGTCCATGCGGGGAAGGGTAGCGCCGCGCCGCGTGGCGCTCAAGTCGGACGAACGGAATTTCCTCGTCATTGCGAGCCAACGGGTCGCGCGAATGCGCGCCCGATGACAGGCTCCGCGAAGCAATCCATCTGGTTGTGGCCTATCGCTTCCATCATCCGCGTCTCTGGAATACTGGATCGCCCGCCTTCGCGGGCGATGATGGTCTCCGCCGTCATTGCGAGCGAAGCGAAGCAATCCATCTTGCAGCGAAAAGAAAGAGTGGATTGCTTCGCTGCGCTCGCAATGACGTTGATAGAGTCCCGCATACCACTTCGTTCTCGCGACGCGGAGCGCCCGAGGCGTTGCTATTACCTTCGCGCCCAAAGGGCGTGGGGAACGCCGGGTGCCCGCTGCACCCGCGGCCTCGTGTGCACTTGTAGTGGTAGAAAGCACACGAGTAACAACGAGCACACCGGAATCACCCGACGTTCCCGCACGCAATGGTTTTACGACTTATTTCGTGCTCTCCCCGGTGACCGGGCTCTTTTGCCACCGTCATTTGCGGATTAAGGTTTTGTCCAAGCCCGGTAGGGCCGACTCAACCTCCGCGAACTTGACGCCAGCGTCGGGGCGTCAGGACCACACGACTTCGCCGTACGCTGCAACATCTCTCGTTCGCGTGCTGTTGACCGCTCACGGATTCAAAGAACCCGCCCTGCGATCCCGTCGCACGCAAAACGCTGCCGCGTCCACCGCATCCCGTGCCCTACGTCCGTGACGATCGCGAAACGCCCCTCTGTGTGGGACGGGATGCAAAAAGTTCTAGATGTGATTTGGGGGGTACGAAAACAGAAATATTTTTGCAAAGGGGGCTGGACACAAAACTGCCCGACGGGCAAATCACGCCGTCTTCTTCATCAATAGCGCACCTTCGAGGAACTGCGCGCGCTCCCGTAAGCGGCCTAGGCTCCGGCCCTACAATCAAGCCCCGGCTAATCACCGGGGCTTTTTCTTTGCGCTCTCGCGGATAGCCCAGCTCTCACGGAGAACCACGCGGACAGCCTCGCCTAATGGTTTGTTTACCGGGCTCGACGACAGTTGCCCCGGGCCGCGTATCATGCCTAAGTCGTCGCCGATGTCTCAACCCGGCGGCGGCAGCACGCCGAGCCAAGCGCCGCGCCAGACAAGCCCGCAGGCCCATCGTATACGGTCCGGGCTGGGGCCGATGGACCATGAGCAACGTTCGGCGCGATCTCCGCAGTGGCGCGCTCAGAACCCACGCCAACGGCGAGACCATCCATTGATCCCGGAAGGGGCTTGCGCGCTCAACGGTCTTTGCTACGCGAGAGACAGATCAATCAATCTTGGCGACAAAATTTATATTTTCATTCTTGGAATAGGAGGACGTGATGAGATCAGCCCTTACAATATTGGTCGCGCTACTTGTGACAATGCCAGCGATGGCGGAACAGCCGAACAAGCCAATCAAGATTGCGGGGATGTGCGTACTACTGGGCGAAAAGACTTCGGGCGCTTATAAGTTCTGCAACTACAATTGCCCTGCGGGTACGTACACAATCGAGGTCAAGCCGCTGGAAAGATGCCCTGTAACAATCGATCACTAACCTGGGCCTTTAGTGGTTACAAGCGAATGTTCGTTCTAAGACGACGAGTATGCCTAGATCAGTCGCGACCGTTCCGAGCGGAGGAATTTTTTGTACTTCGCGACGAAGCATGTCGAGTACCTGATCGCCCGTTAGAACTAAATTCGAGGGCGGCCAGTAGAGTGGGGTCTGCTTCTTCCCGACGATTGCGCGATTTGCTGCCGATATTCCCGTTTCGATGAGGTCAGCATGTATCCTTGCGTATTGTTTTTCCAAAGGGTCCTTGCTGTCATAGGCTTTGAGCAGGCCGTCAATGTCGCCCTCCGCTTTTGTGGGGTTTGAAGAGGCCAACAAAACACAGGCGGCCAACGCTATGCATGCCAGCCCGATGGCTGCGATCTTTGCGCGACGCATCGCTTTCCCCGGTCCCATGCTCGCAAGCGAGCGCGGGCTCCATTTCCCTATAGGTAGCGTCTCATAAAGTGATCGCGCCGACAATGGATACGCCTGAAAGAACCTGAATAAATTCGCTGACTGACAGGCCAGTCGCTGGTACGTTTTCGCCACCCATGGAGGGAATGGCTCAATGCGGTTCGAAGTCGGTCAGACTTTTCAGGGCACAGTAGACATCAGCATGCGCGCCGAAGTGATCGAGGTAAGCAACGATGGCCGCGACGCCAAGCTCAAATTGCTAACTCACGACGGCAGCGCGTTCGAACTCAATGCCGGCGCAGTCATGGCCGGTCATCAGAAGTGGCGCTTGGTGCCGTAAAACGGATGAGACCCGGAGCCGATCAAGAGGCAGGATCAAGCCGAGAGGGAAATACCATGATGGCTGCGAAAGTGACTTCTGCACTAATTAAGTCGGTCCAAACAAATCCCGACCCCTTCATGACGTACGGAGATTTTGGGCGAGCGTTTGGGCTCAGCCAAAAAGTCACTGTAAGCTGGGCAAACAGGGGCACGCTCGATGCTGTTGCATCTGCCCTAAAGATTGATCCGAAGGTTGCGATTGACCTAACGTTCCTACTTCGAAGCAAAGCGGGCGGCTTCCCCATGGTGATCGACGGCCTGCCGTATGTGCCGGACGACAAGGTACAGGAGCAGAGAGCGCGAGACGTGGCCGATCAAATCATCGCACAGTTCAAGCTTACGGCGAAAAACCCTTACTAACCCAACAGTCGCGACGCTGATGATCCGCCTTGTCCGTTCTGCACGGCACCGCTTCACATATACACTCTCAAGGGGTATTCTGGGCGTGGCAGTTAGCGGGAGTTTCCAACTGCATGCCGATTTTAGTTGATCCGCAGATGGTTGCGGACGATAGCGGAAGCGAGCCGCAAAGTCCCATTTTCGTTCTAGCAGGCTTCATCGCTCCAGCGGCGAAGTGGGCCGATTTCGCCGTGGAATGGGAAGCTGCGCTCAATCTGTCGCCGAAACTCGACTATTTCAAAATGACTGAGGCAGCCAATCTTTCAGGTCAATTTTCACGCCGAAAGGGTTGGGATGAGGCCAAGCGTGATGATCGCCTCGTTACGCTAACGCGCATTATTCGAAAGTACGCCAGCGTTCGGGTTTCGGCTTGGATAATGCATGATGACTACGACACGCACATCAAAAGCCTCAAGGCCCCTATTCGTCATCTCGCCCTTGATAGCCCTTACGTCATGCTCTTGCAGCAGCTTGTCCTTGCCATCGCCGTTTTTGGAGATCGGCACGGCATCAAAGATCACTGCGATTACATTTTCGACGAGCAAGGGAAACTAGCCGAAGAAGCAACGTACTGGTGGCCGCAGTTCAAATGGCATGTAGGCCACTCAAGTCGCGGCGATTTGGCTAAATTCGTTGGTTCGCCACCGATCTTTCGAGATGAGAAGAGCTTTCTGCCTTTGCAGGCTGGCGATCTGTATGCTTGGCAAATTCGCAATCAATACGCCAGAAATCACGCCGTGCCGAACCAAACGATCTTTGTTCCGCATAGCCGGATTTTGGGAATGCTGGATACCATTCCTCTCATAAATCGAGAGTACCCAACAGATGAAGTGCTGCGATTGCGGGAGCATCTTATCAACGCCGGAGAACAGTATGCTAAGGCTTTTCCAGACGTTCCTCTGATTGGTCCGCACGCAGATCGGAAGGACCGACGCAAGGCGCACAAACAAGCTAGAAAAGCGCGAGCTGTTTCCAATCCACCAACTTCGTGACAACGGGCCGATACTTGGCCGGTGCGAACCTCGTTGGCCGAGTTTTTCGGCTGCCCTAACTTTTTCTTCACATGATGTGGCGACATTGGCAGGCGGGTTGCGTATCAAGCCCGCTGTTCTGGAAAGCCGTCGCCGATCTCAACCCGGCGGCGGCCGTTTTTTTTGCTATGCCGCTGGCTGATCGTCTTGAAATGATGTCGCGTTTGGAAAAACAACTTTTGCCGACGCCAACGCTGCGTCGATTGTGCCAAGCGTGATCTTTTGAACCCATAGGTCCAACTCCGTTCGACTAGGGTCATCTGCCGCGACGATATGCTTCGCAAGCTGCAACGCCGTTATGAAGCATTCCGCTACGGCCTCCGCGTTCGCGGGAGCGATAAGAGGAATGGCGCTAGCGTTGACCGCGGATGGCGAATTTGTCTTCATCTGCATTGCGAGCAACATCGCCTTGGCTTCGGCAATCCGCATGTAGAATTCGATAGTCGCTTGTGGATGCGGGAAAAGCCCAATTCTGTCCGCGACCGCAGGATAGATGATGGGTTCAACAAGACTTTTCGCTACATAGACTGCATCTTGCATCGGAACGGCTAAGCCTTTGGTCGCGATTTGCTCACAGATATTGAGCGCGCCAATGACATGCTTACAATAGGTCGTCACTTCAATCCGCACCGCAGAGCAGACTTTCGCGATATCTTCCCTTCGTTGGCGGGTTAGCGTCATGTACACCGCGTAGACGGCCCCGCCCGCCCCAATCATTCCACCGATAATTGCGCCGAGCGCAGCGGCCTGCTCGCCCGACGTGGCTACGAGAAGAACGCACCATAGCCAACCCAAAAGGCCAAGGCCCAAAATCAGCAACACGCCAGCGATGTTGTTATGGCGATCATCGTTCGTCATTGGCGCGCGCCCCATCCCCGTGCTGCATGTACGCTGCCCGATTGAATGGGTCAATGCACGACGCGCGGCGCACAACGTAGGCTGTCGATGTCGATGCAAAACCTCATCATGCTTCGTTGCACAGATCGCGGCGCGCTCCGGATAATCAACGCATAGAGCGCGCCCGCCGCGACCTCATCGCCGCCGACAGTCTCATCAAACCGTTCGGCGAGCATAGAGCAGCGGTCCCAATGCGCGAGCGCGCAAGCATCATGATGGCTCATCGCCGAGCCCTCGCACGTTTTGCACGCCGAGGCGCGGGCAGGGGCGGGGCAACCCGGGTATCAGTTAGAAGCTTGTCGAGATCAGAGACGCGGATCACAACGCGCCCGCGCTTGCCCGGCAGGCCAATGCGAGAGAACGGCAAGCGCCCGCTGTCGAGTAGCGCACGCATAGTTGTCTGGCCGACGCCGACGCGCTGGCAAGCTTCTGAGATCGATACAGACAGGATGGTTTCGGAAGGGAGAGTTTCAGGCATAGCACGGCTCTTCGAGTGTACCGGAAGCCCCCTCCCGGCGAACTAGATTGCGTGCTGCATGAGCCCTCCATTTAGCAGAGTGCGAGCGCGGTTCAAAACGATATCCCCGGGGCTAGGCGGGGCTATATGATGTCCAGCGAACTATGGAAAAATCTATTCGATCCAACCAAAAACCCAATAAAAAATGGCATAACTTGAACATTTGTTGCGGCGGCTCCAGCCGCGCCGCCAGTGCAGCGGTACCGGTACCAGCGCGTCGGCGTCGCCGAGCAGTTCACGGCCGGCCCGCGCCATCCAGCGGCCCATCGCCGGCGCCAGATCGGTGCGGTCCTGGTATTTCAGCGCGTGCACCAGCGTCCGCGCCAGCGCGTTCACGCGCGTCTTCGACGCGCTATGGCTTGCTCCGTGGTGCGCTGCAGATCCGGGGTTCATGAAACTTCCCTCCGCATGGGTCCCGGCTCTGCGGAGCAGCGCCGAAGAGGCGCTGCACCGCGTCCGGGACACGATATGCTGTGATTGCCACCGACCGGCCGACCGGCGTACCAATCGGCATGGCTCCGAACCCGAGCACCGCGCCCATCCTGTTCGACCGCGCCTTGTTGCGGGCGCGGCAGTCGCGCGCATTGCGATCAGGGTCCGCAACATTCCTGCTCGATCGCGTCGCCGAGGATCTTGCTGAACGATTGCATGCGGTGCTTCGGGAATTCAAGACGGCGGCCGATATCGGCACCGTGGGCGATCAGGTCCGCGACACGGTGGCCGGTCGCGTAGACACAATCGCGCGCATCGAACTGCCGGACCGGGAGTCCGAACCGATTCCGCTGGCGCCGGAATCGCTTGACCTTGCGGTTTCCGCGCTGGCGTTCCAGTTCGTCAACGATCTGCCCGGCGTGCTGACGCAGATCCGCCGCGCGCTGAAACCCGACGGGCTGTTGCTGGCGGCGATGATCGGCGGCGATACGCTGACCGAGCTGCGACAATCGTTTGCAGCTGCGGAAGCCGAGCTCGAAGGCGGGGTGTCGCCCCGGGTGGCGCCGTTTGCCGATCTGCGCGATGTCGGCGCGCTGCTGCAGCGTGCGGGTTTTGCTCTGCCGGTCACCGACGTCGACCGCATCGTGGTGCGCTATGACAGCGCCTTCGCATTGATGCAGGATCTCAGGCGGATGAGCGCGACCAATATTCTGGTCGAGCGGCGGCGGACGCCAACCCGGCGCGCCACGCTGCTGCGGATGGCGCAGTTTTACGCCGAGCGCTTTGCCGATTCCGATGGCCGCATCCGCGCCACCTTCGATGTGATCTGGCTCTCAGGCTGGGCGCCGCATGACAGCCAGCAGAAGCCGCTGCGGCCGGGATCGGCGAAAGCGAGTTTGGCGGAGGCGGTGAAAAAAGTTGCCCCAAAGTAACCAGTGTCGTTGCCGGGCTTGACCCGGCAATCCATCGTGCTTCGCATGAATCTGTTCGAAGGTTGATGGATGCGCGGGTCAAGCCCGCGCACGACGACGGTAGAGCGATGCGACGCCCGTCCTCACATCAACAGGTCGATCAGATGCGGGATCAGCGGAATGTCCGCCGGCGGCATCGGGTAGTCGCGCAGTTTGTTGGCGCGGACCCAGGCGAGTTTCTGGCCCTCGCGCGCGGTGACCTGGCCTTCCCAGCGCCGGCAGATGTAGAGCGGCATCAGCAGGTGAAAATCATCATAGGCGTGGCTGGCGAAGGTGAGCGGCGCCAGGCACGCCTCGCTCACGGTGATGCCGATTTCCTCGTGCAGTTCGCGGATCAGTGTCGCTTCCGGCCGCTCGCCGGGTTCGAGCTTGCCGCCGGGAAATTCCCACAAGCCGGCAAGCGTTTTGCCTTCGGGCCGCTGCGCGATCAGCACGCGCTTGTCGGCGTCGATCAGCGCGCAGGCGACCACGAGGGTGAGTTTGAAGTCAGGCATGCGTGGTGAATGCTCTCTGGGATGCTTTTGGAATCGGTCTCGACGATTGATCGAACCGTTTGGAAGGATTTCATTAACTTTATTCCGCCTGCAATTCTACGGTCGCGATAAGTGATACTTAATCCGCCGCTGCTAGGTTTTGCACAACTCAAACCGGCATAGCGGCAACCCATGCATACCTTTTTTCGCTTGATTGGCCGTTTTCGCAGGGATCGGCGCGGCAATATCGCGGTGATCTTCGCGGTCGCCTGCGTCCCCCTGATATCGGCGATCGGTTGCGCGGTCGATTATACCCGGGCGGTCACAATTCGAAGCAAACTGCAGGCTGCCGTCGACGCTGCCAGCGTCGGATCGGTCGCGAGACTATCGCCGGCGTCCACTGCCGCCGCAACGATGAGCTCGGACGGACCGATTCAGGCCGGCGTGGACGATGCAACCAAGATCTTCAACGGCAATGTGTCGGGAATGACCGGCTATACGCTGAACAGCTTTACCCCGAGCGTGACCAAGTCCGGCGTAAAGATTGTCTCCGACATTCGGTTCTCCGCCGATGTCCCGACCATGTTTCTCGGCGTGATCGGCAAGAGCAAGATGACCGTCACCGGAGACTCAGG
>WNEZ01005968.1_pt1 | contig 11572 bp, 8 predicted proteins | sample 5400521 | NCBI WGS metagenome assembly WNEZ01 (sample SAMN13153339, study PRJNA577476) | soil metagenome | isolation source: 120 cm saprolite under Douglas fir tree site 2 hole 1 replicate 1 | place: USA:California | collected 2015-04-18
TGTCGACTGCCGTAACTCGAGCACCATCGAATCGAAGACCAACCACGTGACAGTTATCGACCACCATGAGTCGCTTCTTAACGTCGTCGGCGCCAGATTCGTTCTCAGCCGTGCGAGAGGCCTTGGCAAGCAGTGGCACGGTACTGAACTTGTTGACTGGGAAAAGACCAGAGCGGCTGCGGACTTGGACCGCAAGCGGAGCCTCCAGTTTCATCAGGTTCAAGAGGTCCTGAAATTGTGCTGAGCCGGGAGAATCCAGCCCGAGCATATTGGCTAGTTGTTGCGTGCCCGGAGATTGAGCAAGCGCGCGCACCCCTGGATGATCGGGCAGGTTTCCCAGCGGAATGGAATCTTTCACCTTGCCGGCCCCGATACCATCCAACAGAAGTTGTCGGAGTGCGTTCTGGAGCGCGCCGAATATGTAGTAGTTAGAGACGTCCGACCCGATCTGCTCGTTCGATTCGGCAAAGTAGCGATTACTTAGTTCGTCGACCACAGTTTGCGGCCAGGGACTCTTCTCTGCACCGCCAGTGGGCATCTCTGAGTTCAACAGTTGCGGTGACCATCCGCCCCAGTAGACCGATCGTCCCCCAACGCAATAGGCGAGTCCCGGAAACCGAACCGGAGAATGCCAAGCCAAGCCCCATACCTCTTGGCGTGCCTGTTTCTCTTGACCTTGAGCTCTCAGCTCCGCGATTGTGGTCGGTCCCGGCACGCCCAAACCGAGCACGGGCAGATTTTGTGTGTGCTCGGGGATGAGGAAGGGGCCAGCTTCGAGCACCAGGATGCGGTGACTATGAGAGGTGTCTTGGTTGAAAAGGTGCTGCGCCACCGCAGCCCCGAACGTGCCCCCTCCTAAGACGATAACGTCGAATGGCCTGGCGTCCGGTCGTATCGCCTGATCGGAGGAGCCCATCGCTTCCTGCCAGGTGTTACAAGTGTAACGGCCGAGCACGTCAAGGCCGAAGGTTGTCCGCTCTGTCTTGAGCGCCATCTCATCCTCCGTCTCGGCGACTCGTCGTCGCCGTTGGTCCCCCTGTGCGTTGTGCTTACGTAGTGTGCGCGCCGGGTCCGGCTGGCGGCAAACCGGTCGGTTGATTACTGGTGGCGGATAAGCCGCGTAGGGTGAGCCAGGCTGATGATAGGGGGTAGTTATCGAAGGCGAGACAGATCCCCTAAGCTCTCCCCCGCTCCCACGCATATTAAGAAGGACGCGCGAATTCCTTGAGTTGCGGATAAGAGGATTATCGATAGCATCACGGTTTTCAAGCTCTACGGTCACGGAGCCCCGCATATATGAGGAGACGCGCGCGCGTACACCTCAAACGATTCAGAAAACCGCGGGTGGGCCAAAGCCGATGTCGACCGACCTTCTAACCCGTTCAACCGGTCAGGACGCGTCCGAGGCCAACTTGGGCTCTCATTGGCTGTCGTTCGCAGCTGCAGCGGACGCTGGCGGATGGAAGCGAACCTGAACGGACCTCAGCGGACGACCCCAAACCGTTTTGAAGACCGTATGGCGTCGGCCCACTGACGTCCGTCAGCGTCCGCAGCAGTGCAGTCGGAAGCGTCGGCAATCCACAAACGTCCGCATTCATGTGCCCTTGTCTGCCGACTTGGCTGTCTTCTTGGCTGTCAGTGATCCGAGTTGATGTGCGGTCCAGATGCCTTTCTGGTGCGCAAGTCTCTTACTTCACGACCTGCCCCGATGTTGTCTCGCGACAAGACTGCAAGGGCTTGATGGTCCGCGTCGCCCCGGCTAACCAGCGACACGATGCGGTTGGGCACTGAATCAAGACCTATCTCCAGCCACCCGGCGCCTGATCTGCTCGAGCGTCGGCGGCGGCTGCCTGATGTGTTAAGGCTCCCGCCTCTTCGAGTTTTCAGGTCCAGACCAGGCACGACCGTCCGCCAGCATGCGCTCGATCTTGAATGTACGTTCAGCGGGATCGTCGGGAACAACCGTGCTGACCATGCTGACCACGCTCGCGCCAAGCCGCGATAGTTCGTCGATGAAGGTCACATAGACGGCGAGCGCGCCGAGCTCCATAAGCCGACCCCCCCCGGCGATGGCCTCGCAGCTGGGACTCAAAATTCTCTCCGGAATCCGGGTGTACAGGCGGTGCTGGTCTCCTGTCGGCCGATTCGGATGCTCTGCCACCCTGCAGCGGCACCTGTTCAATGCGTATGCGCCGTGTGTACCACCTCGCCGTCGTGCCACTCGGGTTCGGACTCCAGAAGGCTGATCAGCTCGCGGAACCACTGGCCCTGGATCGGATCGTCGGCGTTTTTCTTGTAGCTCGCTTCGTCACGGAAGACGACCGCTATCCAGTACTCCCCAGGCTCATCCTTAGCCCGGTAAATGCTTGTGGACATCCAGCCGTCGACGTGCCGGCTCTCGAACTTCTTGCTCAGCGCCTCGAGGTGGCGGTCCATCCCTCTCTTGACTCGCATTCGCGCAACCGTGCCGAACATGGCGATTACCGTACTCAACTTGCCCGTTCTGAAACCAGTCTCTGATACTCGAACCGAGGGGCAGAAAAAAATCACTCCGGAACGATGTAGGACGATCGCCTCCGGTCCTCGCGAGCGACCTGGTACTTAGCAGAGAAGCGTTCAGGACGTCAGCGAGCCCCCAACGTCGCCCGACCAACTCGTTCAGGCGACTACAGATGTGATCAGGTCCTCTTGGATGAGAAACTTCTCATCCCCATCTCATGATGGCCGTAAGACCGCGTCGTAAGTTCGTCGCGGAATGGCCGGGGTACCCGCGCTCAGCTTCATCGTCCTTGGTCCGGAGGGCCGGGATGGTCAGTACCGCCTGAGCCAACTCGCCGGCGAGCTTCGCGCGCTCAAGAGGCGTACGGAGCTGCTGGTGACGAGTCCAGATCCTCAGTTGCTGCGCCAGGCACTCCGTTCCGCGAGTGCAGATTTGATTTGCATTTGGGATCCGGACCAATGCTCGCTTCAACCGTCACAAATCGAGCAATTCACTCAGAACCTGCCGACTGTCTGGGAAGTCGCTGTGCAATCCCCTACCAATCGACAACCTCTTGTGCCACTCCTCGTCTTCCGGAAAGAGACTGCAATCGAAGTCTTCTCCCGGCTGCAGGCTACGGCCAGCCCTCTGCTAGCGGCGTTGCTGGTTGCTCGAGCTTGGGGGTATCGCGAAGTTGCGCTCTCGCCCCATCCCGGGGCGCCGAGCAGCAATAGAACCCGACGGTTCACACGGTGGGGCACTCGGGCCCTCTACACCCGTGCGGCTGACTGGGCGCAGCAGAAAGATGTCCAAGCCGCGCGCAAGACCTTGCGGCGCCGGCGTGCGACCCTCAGGATTCTGATTCTCGCCGGTACGCCTGCCCTCGGTTGGTGGTTGGTGTGGCTTGTCAACTTCGCGCACGCGGCCTCATTGCCCTTGTACGGTCTCTTGGTTCTCGCCCAGCTGATCAACATCTTCCAGGTGGTCGGTTACTGGCACGCGGTGTGGCGCCTGCGCGAACCAAGCCGCCGCAAGGGAGACATTGAGGGCGATGTGGATGTGTTCATCACCACATACAACGAGCCCATCGAAATCGTCGAGTCAACGCTTGCTGCTGCGGTCGCTATGCACAGGACACACCGCACCTACTTGCTCGATGACGGACGACGCCAAGAGATGGAGCAGCTAGCACATCGCTATGGAGCTGTGTGGTTGACGCGGCCTGACAACCGCGGTCACAAAGCGGGGAATCTCAACGAAGCTCTCAAGCGCACCTACGGCGACTTCTTCGCCGTGTTTGACGCCGACCATATTCCGGATGCGGCGTTCCTCGAGCGCCTCTTGCCTTGGTTTCGCGATGCCGACATCGCGTGGGTGCAGGCGCCGCAGTTCTATGCCAATCAGCACGTGTCATTCACCGCAGGTGGTGCGATGGACCAGCAGGCGATTTTCTTCGGACCAGTCTGCGAGGGGATGGACGGACTCGATGGCGTCATCTGCTGCGGTACCAATTTCGTGATGCGGCGCGCCGCGGTCGACGAGATCGGCGGATTCAAGGAGAACTCGGTAACCGAGGATGCGGCTACCGGTCTCGCGCTGCACGCTCGCGGATGGCGATCGCGCTACATCAACGAACGTCTTGCTGATGGCCTTGCTCCAGAAGATCTCCCTTCGTTTCTGAAGCAGCAGCGCCGCTGGGCTCAAGGCAACCTCGAGATGCTGGTTCGCGGTCTGCATACCCTGAACAGTGTTCGACCAGCGCTCGGAGTTCAATACGCGTGGGCGGCCTCCAATTATCTGAGTGGCGTCTCCGTACTCGTCTACATAGCCCTGCCCTGCATTTTCTTGCTTTTCGGCGTGCAAACCGTGAGGTTGACGACCTCCGACGATTTCATCGCGCACTTTCTGCCCTACATCTTTCTGACGGTTTTCATCTTCGTGCGATCTCTGGACGGTCACCTGCGGCTGCGTTCAGTGCAGGTTTCCTTCGGTCTCTTTCCAGTCCATCTTTCGGCGCTGGTCTCAGCAATAGTTGGACGACAGATTGGTTTTGCGGTCACCCCAAAGGTCGCGCAGGGGGGGTCAGCCTACATGCTGGTCATCCCTCAGCTGGCTGCCATTGCGGTCAGCCTGATCTCTATCCCAGTCGGTCTTCACCGCGTCGTCGATGCCAGTGCGATTACCAACTCGTGCTGGGCCTTGTTCAACATCGCGATGCTGGCCGGCATCGTCCGGGCGGCCAGTGGGCAACGTGCGGCCGAGCCGATGTTGGCGAAGGCTCGGGAGGCAGCCTGATGGCGGTAATTGCGCTCGACATCCGAATCCGCACACGCGCCTTCGTGAATTTGACTACTTTGGCCAACTGGGCGAACCGGCTGGCGCTGCCCTGCCTAGTCGCTGTAGCGGCGACGCTTCGCCTGTACGACGCGGGTCGACTGAGCCTTCGTCTTGACGAGGGCCAGAGTCTGCACTTTGGGCTCCTGCCTCTTAAGCCCTACGACGCGACCTACCAGCACACCCCGTCCTTGTTCCAAGCTGCGGCCGCGGACGTCCACCCCCCCGGTTATCTGCTGCTGCTCCACGAATGGATTGCTCGATTCGGCACAGACACCGTTGTTCTGCGCCTACCGAGTGAACTGGCTGCGATCGCGACGATTCCGCTCCTCTATCTTTTGGCCAGACGGCTCTATAGCCACCACATCGGCCTTCTTGCCTCAGTGCTTGGTGCTGCGTCGCCATTCTGGATATGGCATGCACAGGAAGCGCGCATGTACAGCTTCTTGGTTTTGTTCGGAACGACGGCGACGCTCGCGCTGGTCTATGCGATCGAGGACCGCCGCATCTGGGGATGGGTACTGTTCACGCTCGCCACCGGCTTAGGAATCTACTTCCACTATTTCGCATTCGCTGTACTGGCGGCGCATTTGGTCTACGTCGGAATTCGCGCGTCACGTTTAGGACTCTCCGTGCTGAAACCGGCGGCCTTGGCACTGGCCTTCTTATCAGTCGCTTACCTTCCGTGGATCTGGATGCTTGTCCACTTCTATCGCGGAGCCGGCGATCCCAATCTGGCGGCACCGGACGCCTACACGCCCCTACTTCTGCTGTCTGACTTCTTACTTGGCTATCTGAACGTCGCAGCGACCTCACAGGTGATGGCTGCTTGGCCGTTGCTTGTGTTCCTTGCGCTTGCTGCCGGTAGTTTCGGTGCTCATCCGAGCTGGCGGGGACTCTTGCTATGGACTCTCTTTCTCGTGCCAACAATCGGTGTTTTCGTGTTGTCCTTAACGTGGAAGCCGATAGTCTCAGCCCGCTATCTCATCGTCGTGACACCGGCGCTGTTCATTCTTCTGGCGGTCGCCGTTGAGAGAATTGTTCGCGGGCCTATCCATCTGGCTGCCATCGCATTGATAGCAACCTTGATGCTGCTCGGGCTGGGCGTTGAACGAACCAGTCTCTACAACCCGGCTGCCGAGGACTTCCGTCAGGTCGCCGACTATATCCATGAGCATTCTGCAGCCGGCGATGTAGTCGGAATCAGCGCTGGTTTCAATCGTTACACGTACGAGTACTACTCCAACGACAACTTACCTACTTACCTCGTTCCAGCTCCTGCGGCTGCCCTACAGACAAAGCTCGACGAACCCGCAATCGACCGCTACGTACGCAGCCTGGCTGCGGGGTACAAGCGGCTGTGGATGGTGTACTACCTGGAGGACGAGGGCTCGGCAGCCGTCCGGCACTATCTCGACTACCACTTTCGCGGGCGCAGTGTCGTGACCGGCGGCCGTTACGGCCGGAACCAGGCGGGCGATCCCGCCAGCTTCGTCAACGTGCAGCTTGTCTTGTATGAGATTCCTGATCTGCCACAACAACCGGTCCAGGCCAGGCCGCTCACATTGGGTCAGCTGGACTGGCTCACGGGATTGCCTTCGACGACCCGATATCCGGATGCCGCCGTGCTCGGCAGCCAGGGCGAGATTGTGCGACCGATCGGGTGGTCTACGCCCGAGCCGGAGCCGCTGCCTCGCTGGGGATTCGGTGCATTGTCTCCGCCGGCTCCTGACGACATCATTACCGTCTTCAACCCAAACCGCAGCGCGGTCAAGATCCAGATACAGGCGCACTGGGTCCTGGGTGACATCGTCACCGGGATCGCAGTCCCCGCGCTCTCCGATCTCGAATACAGCCTCAATCACTGGGACAGCCGGGCTGCGGGCCTGGCGCTCACAGTTATCTCATCGCTTCCCGTGACTGTGAACCGAACGGAGTTGTCGGGTAAACAAATCATCAAGCGATACGGGTGGGACGCCCGAGTTCCTTCCGGGCAGGCATACGATGGTCAGGTCTGGGTCGGCGGCCCTCAGCCGCCTACGCCTGCCCAACTTGTGCAACTGCCGTGCGGCGGAGCTGAGATATGGGCGTCGCATATGCAAATAGGCTCAGGCAGTTTCACCGTCAGCCGCTATCTCGCCAGCGGTCAGCAGAATGCGGTGCAAAGCGGTTGGAGTTACGACATTAGCAAGGGCGGCATTCAACGAATCGCGTCGATTCCAGCTTGGCAGCTCGGCTATGGCAATTACGAGCTCCGTGTGGTTAGAGCTGGGGGTGGGCAACCGACCTCCGAACGTATCGCCTACTTCGGTATCGGCTGTACACCGCCATGGTTGATCCCGCCCCGGTATCGGGGGGGCGGAGGGGGCGATTGATGCGGCTCAGGCTGACATATCTGGCGGTGGGCATCGTGATCACGCTTGGGGCGAGCGCTCTCATCTATCAACTCGGGTTCGGCCCAGGCAAGCTCCATGCAACGCGGCCTCAGGCGTCGATTGCGCCAATAGCGGTGTCGCCTGTCGTGTCACCACGTCCGGCGCTGTTGACGGCAGCGTGGATCGGCTACAAACATCGCTTCATTCAGCCCGACGGTCGCGTTATTGATTTTCAACGCGACCAGGTGACCACGTCCGAAGGCCAGTCCTACGCCATGCTGCGCGCGGTGTGGATGGATGACCGACCCACGTTCGACCTGACCTGGCGCTGGACACGGGACAACTTGGGTGATCCCACACGCAGCCGTTTCGGCTGGCTTTGGGGCAAGGCACCCGATGGGAGCTGGCGTCTATTGGATGCCAACAGCGCCAGCGACGCGGATGAGGACATCGCTCTCGCGTTGCTTTTCGCATCCCATCAGTGGAGCCCCAGCTACCGACCGGCCGCCATCGCTCTGCTCGACCGGATTTGGGGTGAGGAGGTGGCCACGGTCGCCGGCCAGCCCTACCTCACGGCTGGCAACTGGGGACCGGGCGCAGCCGGGGGCCCAGTCCTGAACCCTTCTTACTTCGCGCCTTATGAGTATCGGATCTTTGCCCAGGAAGACCACGCGCACCCCTGGGGGGAGCTTGTCGATACCTCGTACCGGGCCTTGCAGGCGTGCACCGATGCACCCCTCGACAGCGGCGCCGGCCGACTGCCCCCCAACTGGTGCGCTCTCGACGTCGCCACAGGTGCTGCGCACCCGGCGCCGGGCATGTCTCGAGGCAGCGACTATGGATACGATGCTTTCCGCGTCATGTGGCGGGTGGCTCTAGACGCCCGTTGGAATCTCGAGCCACGAGCGGTGCGCTATCTCAGCTCTCACACAATGGTTCTGCTCGATTCATGGCACCAGCAGGGCAAACTCGCATCGGAATATGGTCATGACGGCGCTGTCCGCAATCCAAAGGAAGATCCGACAGTGTACGGTGGCGCGATCGCATCCTTCCTCGTCGTCGACAGGAATGCTGCGGATCAAATGCTGTCCCGTATGGAGGCGACGGCGACGCGTGGTGGCCAAGACGGCACGTACTTTGGCACGTCGGCCAATTACTACGAGCAGAACTGGGTTTGGTTCGGCCTCGCGTTCGCGTACGGCACTCTCCCCAACCTGGATCGCTGAGACCGATCAGGCTAGAGGCAGCTCGATAGTGAATCGGGCTCCCGCGCCAGCTTTACTCTCGACTTGCACAGCGCCTCCGTGTGCGCGGGCGACTTCATAGACAACTGTCAGGCCGAGGCCGCCATCGGAGCGGCTCTGTCCGTCCTTGAACCAGGGTTCGAACACGTGCGGCATGTGCTCGGGCGCGATCCCATTGCCAGAGTCCGCCACCGAAATCAATGCGTGGCCTCCGGAAGACTGGCAGCTTAGGTGGATTTCGCCACTCTCCGGAGTATGGCGAGCGGCGTTGACGACGAGGTTTAGGAGAGCACGAGCCAGTTGCTCCCGACTACCTCGTACTACCACGGCTTTGGGGGCGTAGACAACCCAATGTTGAGTCGATGCGCCCCGAGCCCGGCGATGCACCTCGAGCAGAAGCTCACGCACATCAACGGATTTGTTCGACACCTTGGCCACTTGGATCCGGCTCAAGAAGAGCAGGTCGTTGACGTCTTCAGTCACTCGCTCCAGTTCCTGGAGGGCGACGTCAAGGGTTTGTTGCACCTCGTCCGAGGAAGGTTGCTTCTGCCGCTTCAGCACCTGAAGATGACCGCGAATGACGGTGAGTGGAGTCCTCAGTTCATGCGAGGCAAGCGCATAGACCTTCTCCCGCTGGTGGAAACCGTGCTCAAGCCTGGTCACCATATCGTCAAAAACCTCCGCCAGCTGCCCGACCTCATCTCGGGGTCCACGATTCTCGACGCGGTGGCCGAAGTCCCTCTCCGTGATGCCCGCGGCCGCCAACCTGATCCTCGTTACCGGCGCCAGCGCGCGCCCGACGACGCCATAGGTCAGCAGCCCTGAAGCCCCAGCTATGCCGAGGCATATCAGGGTCATGATGGGCGTTAACGTCGCCAGGATGGCCTGTGCATCGTGAAGCGGTAGAGCCACTCGTACATCGCCAATTCTCTTACCGCCTAGCGAGATGATCGCCGCCGCCATCCGGTAATCGCCACGCGCGCCTGTCACCGTTGAAATTTCGCCGGACGTGCTCGAGCCGGCAACCATAGCTAGCAGAGCGTTGTCCTTGGTGTTGGTTATCGGCGCCGCGCCTTTCAACTGGACGCGAATGACTGGGGCAAGTCCGGAGGCGGCAGCTGGGTCGCTCGCGATGAATTCGCGAGTTGTGAGATCAACATCTGTTGCTGTAGCCGCGTATGACATTCGTTGCTGAAATGCACGAACCTCGAGCGCAACGTTGGCATCAACCGTCCCGTAGAGCTGAGTTCGAAGGATTGCCAGGGTGACAAGCTCGACTGCGATGAGTGCGACCAGCACTAACGCTGCCGCAGTCAGACTCAACCTGATTCGTATGCCCAGCCGAGCCAGAAGTCGGTCAAGGCGTTGTATGGCTACCTTGATAGCTGCGAACCAACGCTCGAGGTGGTAGTCGATGTTCATGACACGCGCAACCGATATCCTGCGCCCCGAACCGTCTCGATGCGCACATCGGCCGGCCAAGGTACTTTCCGTCTCAGATAACCGACATAGACGTCGACCACATTGCTGTCGCTGAACGAGTCGTACGGCCATACGCCGCTGCTGATCTGGGCTCGAGTAACAACATGATTCGGATGGCGTAGGAAATACTCGAGCAGAGCAGACTCGCGTACCGTCAAATCCGCACTGCCGGACGGCGAGCTCGCCGAATGCTCTCGCAAGTCGAGTCGGAGTGTGCCTGCCCGCAGCTCGATTCCACTAGCCTGGTCCCGTCGCAGCAGGGCGCGGATCCGAGCAAGTAACTCATCGAAGTCGAACGGCTTGCCGAGGTAGTCATCGGCACCGGCGTTCAGACCTCGAACCCGGGAACTCACGTCATCGAGGGCTGTGAGTATCAAGACTGGCAAGCCTGCTTTGGAGCCACGCAGGGCCGTCAGGACTTCAAGCCCGCTGCCATCCGGCAGCACTAGGTCGAGCACCACCAGATCGATCGGCTCAGTCCTAGCCAGAGTAAGTGCTTCACCACTGTCTCGGGCGCGGACACACGAATAGCCTTCCGCCTGAAGCCCTTTACTGACGAAGGTTGCGATCCGCTCCTCGTCTTCGACCAGCAGTATCAGCACCCGCCGGAATTACTTGTGGCGGCAGCGACCCGAGGCCTAGTCTCCGCCGTCTCCTCCATCGCCTGAATCATGCTCATCGCTCTCGTGTGCCGGCGCTAACTTGACTGTGAGCGTCATGTGGTTGCTGGTGCCAGCGTTGATGACGCTAGGTACGGGCCCATCGTGTCCAGATGTCGCGGCAGCAAGTGTGGCGCGGCCAATGCTCGTTGCGGCCAGCAGAAGCAGAATTGCGGCCAGCAATACGACGAAGAGAGTCGCCGGCCTTCGTAGAGCTATGTCACCCATGACGTGCCTCCTGTGATTCCCGGGTGGCAATCATTGAGTAAAACGATTACGGCGCCCGGTTCTTGCGTTGAGGCGCTCTGTTGAACCCGTGCGTGGATTCATTGCGCACGACAAACTCACAGCGATCACCCCCAGCTGGTAAAGCTTAGCCGAGTGTGGGGTTCGAAAATTACGTCGCGCACCTCGGTCATGAGGTTGTGCGGCTGCTATTCCGGACAAATCCGCACCGCAACACTGAGGAAGCGGTAGGCCCACTCCTCTGCGAACCTGCGAGAGCCAGCGAAGACGATGGGCACCTCAGGGTAGCGAACGCCAAGCCGGCCGAGCATATCCGCCAGCCAGGATCCCCGTCCTGCCTGGGTCCGAAAGAGATCGGGGTAATCGCCTTCGACCACGATTGCCGCTCTTGGCACCTCCGCGAGGCGCTGCAACTGAAACGCCAGGCCACCATCGGAAAGGGAAGTCGCGAGGTTCTCGAGCGTCTTGCGCTCGACAACGGCAACCAACTGGTCACCGTCGACTGCGCCGTAGTCGCCAGCGGGCAATGCACGGCGCGTGACGCTGACCGGCCGGTCCGCGAACTTCCAGCCGTACTTTTCGCGGGTGTCGACAACCACGCACAGTGATCCACCTGCTCGCCCGCGCGGGATCCTGGCTCCTGGATTGGCCGACTGCGCGGTCTTCTGGGTCTGCCACCAAATCGCCGGCCGGCCCCGAGCCTGTGTGAAGACGAATTGCGAGCGGGACAGCGAGGGCCGGTCCAGCACCAAA
>WNEZ01009444.1_pt1 | contig 11570 bp, 16 predicted proteins | sample 5400521 | NCBI WGS metagenome assembly WNEZ01 (sample SAMN13153339, study PRJNA577476) | soil metagenome | isolation source: 120 cm saprolite under Douglas fir tree site 2 hole 1 replicate 1 | place: USA:California | collected 2015-04-18
TGGAGCTCCGGTACGAGATCACGATGGACGTCGACGTGCAGGACGTCGGAGCGACGCCGAGCGGGCGTCGCCGGACCGTCGTCGTGAAGAACGGAAGTCTCCGGACCGAGGCTCCGCGGTCGCGTGTTGCCCTGCGGCGGCAACTGGTTGCTCGAACGCGCCGACGGGTCGCGGCGGCTGGACGTGCGCATCACGCTCGAGACCCACGACGGCGCGCTGATCTACGCATCGTACCTCGGCGTCATCCACGGCTCAGCGACCGATGTGTCGACCTACTACTTCCGGACGGCGCCGCTGTTCGAGACGGCCGCCGAACAGTACGACTGGCTCAATCACATCCTGGCCGTGGGCTACGGGCGGCGCGCCGGCTCACAGGTCGGGTACACCGTGCACATGATCGTCGAGACCTTCAAAGATTCCGCGGCGGTTCCGCGAGCGCGGACGGCTGACGCCCGACGGCCTGAAGTCCGTCTCGAGCTGGATCACGGCAGACGTGCGAAGTGCTACCAGGTCATGGAATGCGACGATCGCCGGCTGCTCAACGAGTGGATGTCGGCGTGTCGTGATCTGATCGATTTCGAGGTTGTGTCCGTCATCACCTCGGCCGAAGCGGCCGAGGGTGTCGCGCCGCGACTCTAGCGCGCCAGCGCGCGCACCGCCTTTACCTCGAGAGCAACGCGTTCCCGCACCCGGACATGGAATTCGAGTAAGGCCGAGGAAGTTGTGAGGGGCCCCCCGGCGGCAGGCCTGAGAGGAATCCGCACGAGAAGCGGGCACCGTTTCGAGCTCTGACGCGCCGGATGAGCGATTCCCCGCTTGTATGGCGCGGGAGCAGCGCACAGACGCCGCGCTTGACCACTTCGCGGCGCGGGCGCTACGTTGCTGCGATGCCCGACTGGACAGCGTGGCCGGGGGTAGTCCGCTCCGTGTGGGATTAGGGTGGCCAGCTCGGGCTTGGTGGCTCATCGGCGGGTTTCTGCGTCGGTGGCTCGGCGATCGCGACAAAGCCGTGGACCGAGGACGGGAATTGCTCCAGAACGCCCGTCCAGAGGTCGTGCCGGCGCGATGGAGAGCGTGTTCATAGGGGATGGGCATGCACACATCAACCTTCGGAATCGCGGTTCCGGCGTGGCGAAGCACATCCGGGTTACGTTCACAGGATCAGCGGCGGAGGCGCACGTCGCTAAGGTAGAGCCTGGCCGCAGCGCCGACGCTCCGGAGATGAGGTTGGCTGACGCACCGTTCTTTCACGAAGAACTCGCCGCGCCGCCGAGTTTTTGGTGATGGCCCTCGATCGGTACGAGCAGGAGTACAAGGTAGTACTGCCTGTGCGACAGGAGCGGCGTGCTAACGGCGGCTTCAACGTGCTTCCTGCGTGGGGTCAGTATCGGTTCATCGAACCGAAGCTGTCGAAAAAACTCCTGCGCCAGATCGGAGGCTCCTAGCTGTGCCGCGCGTCGTGCCGAGCGATGTCGTCGCGCTGATCGACCAGATGTTCCATTGGGCCGCTCAGCCGGTGCGACCAGGCCAGAGTCCGCCCCAGCTTGGTGTCCAACACACATCCGCTGTCGCCGCCGTACTCCACGCCGTGGAGCACGTACCGGACAATCTATTTACGTTGGTGGGCAAGGAGTACACCGCATTAATCGCGGGACTCGCCGCATGTCGCGCAGCAGTGCGAGCCTGGGGAACTGGCGACCGCGTCACCTACCTGACTGCAGTACCTGGGTTTGGCAACCAGCACGCCGTGCAGTTGATTCGACAGGCCCTCGCCGCATGTCCGGACCAATTGCCGTCGCCTGCAACTGCAGAACTGACTTTTATTACCGACCCTGATCTGCGTGCGAGTATCCGACTCGACATTAATGCGGCCAATCAGGACCTAGTAGAGGGGGAATGGAAGGGCGCCACGGTGCTCGCGGGATCGGCCGTCGAGGCGTTGCTGCTTTGGGCGCTCCAGGAGCGCGACAAGAACAAGCCGGGCGAAATCTCCGCCGCGGTCAGGGTGTTGCTTGGTAAGACACTGAATCGCGATCCCGGCTCGGATCTAGAGGGCCAAGGCTGGCATCTTCACGAGTATGTCGAGGTGGCTTCACATCTACAGATCATCAAACCCGACACAGCGACACTCGTCCGGCTCGCGAAAGACTTCCGCAACCTGATTCATCCGGGGCGCGCCGCGCGACTCGATCAAAAATGCGATCGTGGTACAGCTCTTGGGGCGCTCGCCGCCGTAGAGGCGGTTTCCCGGGACCTGGGTTAGTTGCGACGCGGCCGTCGCCGTGTAGACTAGCCCCGGGCTGGACGCCCACGCATCAAGTAGGCCACTGGCCTCTCCTGCCATGAGGGCGATGCCCGCAGGAGCGTGGCCACCGTCCAGTCCCACTTGCTTTGCTCGGTACGGCATCGGGCGCTGGGGTTCAGTGGCGCATGGCTAACGTCTTGTGAACTTCCCCCTCCGTGTGATCCTCCCTGATTGTCATCGGCGCATTCGCTGGAATTGGCGTGTGGGGTGTTGTCGCGGTTCTGCAAGATCGGGGTCGGCGGAATCGTGCGCGCCATGGCGCCGCTGACCGCGTGGGTGATCTTCTTCTGGCCCGTGTATTGGGACTAGTTTAGTTAAGACTCACTTCCCCTTCGGCCTCAACGTCGCCAGGAGGACTAGGGCGCGCCATCCCGTCAGGATGGCGCGCCACCAGGGGCGCGACGGTTGGGCTGCCGCGAGCGCCTCCCGCCTGAGCCGTCGCCGCTCTTTCTTCTTCATGCCAACGACCTAAAGGCTACTACCACCCGGTGCACGTTACCGCTTCGGTGCGGGCTCGTGCTGATCGGTCACTTCCCCTTCACCTCGCGCGGGTCCACGGTTTCGGGGAGGCAGGGGCTTAGTCACTGCTTGTTAGGATCGATTGATTCGGGCCAGCATTGGTACTTCATTACGAAGAACCCCGCCGTCGGGCTTTCGATCCATACCACCGTTGGATCTTCGCCAATGACGGCATACCATCCCCCAGCGCCCCCTTGTCCCCAAAACGCGGCAGACTAGCGGCGCACTGACGTTTAGTGTCGAATGCTGCGCCGCGCTTCCATGAGTCCGCTTCTTTGGTGAACGCTTGAAGAAAAAGCTGCGCCTTGTCCTTGGAGGACGCTGTAGAAACCCACTTGAACCAGACTTGCTGGGCTACGGCGGGGCTGGAAGTAGCAAGTAGAAGCCCGACCACGAGTAGCAGTCGGTTGTAGGCCGTCGCAGCCGAGGCGAGCCGGGAGAACGCGGCGAGCAGCGCGGCCGTTCGTGGGAGTCGCATCATCGGTTGCCCTTCTTCGGCGGTCGCGCGCTCACGTTGATGCGCTGGTGAGCGCTCCAGCTTCTGAGAGTTCATCTCGCCGCTCCGGAAACTCCCGAAGCCCTTGAAGGAAAGACCTGATTGACACCGACGTTCTGTCGGACCAATGATCATCCGGCGCAAACTCCGCCAGCCTAACCAGAACATGAGCGCCCCCGCGCTGGAGATCAGTATGAAGGCTTTGCTGACCCGAGTCCGCCTCGTCGCCACCTGCGGCCTCCTTACCTTCTCGCTCGTCTTCCCGGCCGCCCTTCCGGCCTCCGCCGAGCGCCCTTCGGATGCCGGGCAGCTCCTGCTCTGGCTCCTGGGCCTCAACACTGCGCGCGAGCAGGGGGCACCTAGCAAGATCGACGTCAACTCGGCGACCGTTGAGGAGCTGGCCGCGGTGCCCGGGTTGGAGCGGGGTCAGGCCCAAAGGATCACCGTCAACCGTCCGTATGCCAAGTTGCAGGACCTCGCGCGCGCCGGCCTGTCGCCCCGCCTCATCGAGCGCCTCACTGCTTTGTTAACCGTCGATCCGGCAGAGGCGATGCCGTCCCGACGATGACGTGCTCCGAGCACGGGTAGATCAGCGTCCACGCGGGCCGCCTCCAGCATGACGAGGAGCAGGCGTCCGAGGCGGTCAGTCACGGTCGGTGGGCTCGCGGGCCAGCACCCGCTACTGGATCACCTGATCCGCCCGCCGGCCGCGCGAGCGGCTCACATTATTGCGGCACGCCCTCGACGATGAAATTGCGCGCCTTCGCCGAGCGCTGGCGTATCGGCTGATCGCCGAATATTCGGGCGAATCGTACCACTTGTGCGCGTCCGCCATGCTCTTGAAGGTGATGACGACAATGGTGCGCTTGGGTGGATCGCCTTCGAGCGCATCCGCTTTGCCACCCCGGGCGAGGTAGCGGCCGCCGTATTTCTCGACGGCGCTGGGGCCGCCGCGACGTGAGTTTTAAAGTCGTCAGGATTGGTCACTCTAGCAGGCCTCGTAGGCGTGCAGCCGAGGAGCAGAGAATACCAGCGAGTGTTACATCGTGCCGTGGGAGATTGAGCGCACCACCTACGGGTGCTTCCACGCCGACTGCTTCATGCTCTGGAACACGGAGCGCGGGCAACTCTAGCTCACCCAAGCGCTCTCGGCCTTCCTCAACGCCTCCCACGCTGCCGCCTGCACTGCCCGCCACGGCGTGCGCTCCCATGCCGTGCCTATCGCACCAGTCGGGCTATGGTCCATGCCGGTGGTGTAGAAGGTCGCTCGCCAGCCTCGGTCATCATACTGAGTCAATTGCAGGTCGTAGCCTTGGCGGTGCATCCCCACGGCGACGTGCCCAACCCCGGCCCACGACTCCATCCACGTGCGGAGAGCATGAAGGGCGCGGTCGTAGGAGGGCATCGAGCACCCGGCGAAGCCCAGCGCCGCTATGAGGAGCGGCCCGCGTTTCCGCGCTTTCCTGCATGAGCCCGCCTGCAAGCGTTCGGAGCGTGCCTGGATCGGCAGCACGGAGGCCCGAGACAATGCAGGAAGCGAGACTGGACCGCTCGGTGGTGATCATCGCCGTTCGTTGAGGTGGCCACTCGCGAAGCTCCGGCAGCGTCGCAGCGCAGCCAGCGGCAAAGAGGGCAAGCCTTCGAATCCCTGTGCTGCTGCCCGGAGGAGTTGGCCGCGTTGGTCGAGCACGGGCTATTCGATCACCTGGCCGGCCCGCAAGAGCATCGGTAAAAGACCTCATATTCGCATTGGTACTTCACCTATCTCGACGGCCAAGCACGCTCGGTGAATATTGTTAGGTGGTATGGACTCGCAGGTGACTCGGCAGCTGATCCGACTCCGACTCCAGGATGGTCGTCTCCCACATGACAGCGCGGTTGAACTTTCATTCGTGCCCGACAGCGGGCAAGTGTGCGACGGCTGCGGTGCTGCTATCACGACGCAGCAGACCATGACGCTGAGGCTCGACACGGAGGATCGGAGCGAAATGCGGTTCCATGACGAGTGCTTTCACATCTGGGACGACGAGAGACTAAAGGACCCGCAGCCAGGGCGCGGGTAGCGTAGGAAGGAGAGTGGTTCATGACGCGACGACTGGCTTCCTTGATCCTCTGCGGGGTGTCGCCGTGCTCGGCTCCGCCTGCGCGACGAAGAGCTTTGTACAGAAGCAGGTCAGTGCGACGGAGAGCAAGCTCACCCAGCAGATGACCGCGACGGAGACCAATCTCACCGAGCGCGCCGGGGAAAGCCGCCAGGCGATCGACGTTGCCGACCAGCGGCTCAACGGCCTCGACTTGCGGATGGGTGAGGTGGGCGCCCGCGTGAGCGGCGCCGAGACACGGGCGGACCTGGCGACGGGGACCGCGCGTGATGCCGAAGCCCGGCTTTCGCAACGCCTCGCGAGTCGCAACAGGCACAGGCTACTGGACACGAAATTCGTCTACTTCGACTCCGGTCAGACTGAAATTCGAAGCCAGGACGTCAACGAGCTCGAGGACGTGGCCAAGGCTCTCACGGCGGACCCCAACGCGATCCTTGAGCTGCAAGGCTTTGCCGATTCGCGCGGGAGTGACCGATACAATCGCGAGCTCGCCCGCGAACGCGTGGAGGCCGTGATGCGCTATCTCGTGCAACGTCACGGCATCGAGCTGCGTCAGCTGAGAGCGATCGCTATGGGCAAGGTGGCGCTGGGTGCTGGCGAGAAGGCAAGCCCGGAGGCCCTTGCCAGGGCCCGGCGGGTGGACATCCGGCTGCTCGCCCCGTGGTCCTCCTGGGAAGATGCCCAGAGCCAGATCGACCCGACCGCCCCGGAGCAGACAGTGACGGTCATCCCCGCGCCGCGAGGACCTGCGACGATCTCTGCTCTGCCCGTTCAGGCGGAACCCATGCAGCCGCCGCAGGCGGCACGGATCGATGCGCCGGCCCGGGGGCGTTTGCCCGAGTTCCTGAAGACCATCACGCCAAAGGATCTCGGCGGTGAGGAATGAGCCAGCTTCTTCTGGCGTGACCCACGGCTCGAAGGTGACGCCACACGGACACGTCACCGTCAGCAGACAACCATTCCACTCCGGCTCCGTGGCGTCGGCGGTCAGGGGCCGGATTGGAGCCTAGCTCATCACGGTGTCACAAATCGTGCGCGCGAGCGCCGTCGTAAGTCCCTGTCCTCGCGGAGAGTGGGAACGGGCTGCACGGCCGGCGCAAAGGTGGTGGTTCGTGACGCCGCTGTCCCCAGGCGCGAGGAGCCGCGCGGTGGCACGGCGTTGGCAGCGTTGCTTCGTCAAGATGCAGGTCTTCTGTGCCTGGTGCCACCGCGACGGCAAGCCCGCCTACCTGGGCGAGCGCGAACCATTGGAAAATCCTGGGCCGACACATGGCGTCTGCGCGAGCCACAAGGAACAGCTCCTCGAATCTCTCCCGTCGCGATCGTTTCCCGATGCCGAGTTGCTCATCGTCGTGCGCCGAAACTACATACCGCTCTACGAGCACTTCCAGCGGTTGTTCGTGAGCGTGCCCGGTGTGAAGGTGCTTATGGACCGTCGGGCGACTGACCGTCGATCGGCGACCTACCCCATAACCGACGAGCGGCGTGTGAGAACGCGGCGGATTCGCCGAGGCTCGATCTCTCCGCAGGGTAGTTACACGGTCGTGCGATTCACGCCGAAAGTGATTCACTCCCCATGAGAGCGGACCACGCAGGCTCCGTCGCATCCACTGTGAGGGGGCCGTGGGGGTGGTGGGAGTGGAGGAAATCTTCATGGGCAGCGAGCAGGCAGCGTTGGTCGAGCATGGGCTATTCGGTCGCTTGGTCCGTCCAGCTCATGAACGGTTTCCGGGATCTCTGGTCAAAGGTCTCTCGGTGTCGACAATCCGGCGCACCATTGTGGTGGTCGTGGTCTCGCCCCAGCGCACGCGATTGCGCTCACAGTACTGGCTGAATGACGCGGCGCCAGAAGCTGATCGCTGGCGTGTTGCTTGGCAACTCCGCGATCTCCCACTTACCACCGAATTGATCGAAGAGCGCGAACGCAGCGCGACGGCCGATGCCATTACGTCGGTACCTCCGAAGGACGAAGAACTCTGATACGCGGAAGTCGATTCCTGGCTGCATGTGGGGCGAAGGCGCCTCGTTCACCAGCGCAAGACCTTCGCGCTCACCGGATTCGAGGATGATTAGAGGATGGTCGGAGTCTTCTTTGAGCCAACTCGGCAAGAAATCCGGCTCCCACAAGCCGCGCCCATTGAGCCGATAGCGGGCACCGAACTTCGAAAGATCATGCAGGTACAAAGGATAGACGTTGGTGAGCCACTCTGTGTCCTCAAGGGATTTGCGGGCATCGCGCAGGTCGACGCTCATCGTTCAATCCCCTTACGGGACGAATTCTCAAGGGCGCGAAACCCGCAGACCTCCCAGTGGAGCAGCCGACGAAGTTCGAGCTGGTCATCAATCTCAACACCGCAAAGGCGCTCGGGCTGACGATCCCGCACTCCCTGCTGCAGCGGGCGGATCAGTTGATCCAGTAGCGACAAAAGACGTCGAGGCGGTGGAACGCGGCCGGAAGGCTGGCGCCATAGCTCATCAAGCCGCCAGCCAAGACATGCGCACGCCAGCCCTACATCGCCGGAAGCGAATGACGTGCGGCCAGCGCCACGATCTGTTCGCTTCGGCTGGTAAATAGTGGATCGCGACTGACGACAAGCGCGCCGGCGCGCTGTTTCATGGCTGTTGAAAACGCGGAGTCGATCTCGCGTTCCGTGGTTGCCGTCACCAAGAACATTTGCAGCCCAAGCTTCCGTGCGGCCTCTTGGATGTCATTTGCCGTGGGTTCCTCCTTGCTTCTCGGGTTGAAGAGCATGGCGATCACAGCGGCTTTCGGCGTCAGCTCATTCATCAGCTCGAGCCGCTTCGGCCACAGTGAGGTGGCGAGTATGGACACGCCCGTTGCGTTGCCGCCTGGCCGGCTGAGGCTGGCGACGAGCCCAAGCGTGACTGCGTCGCTAGCAATGAACACGGTAGGAATTGTGGAGGTCACGGCCTTGACCGCCAGGGCAGCAGGAGGCCCGCCTGCAGCGATCACGGCGACCCCACGGTTGACCAGATCGATTGCGAGGCCTGGCAGGCGATCGTAGTGCCCGTCCGCCCATCGATACTCGATGTTCACATTCTGGCCATCGAGGAAGCCGGTTTCGCTCAAACCCTGCCGAAAGGCGATGATGAAATCCTTGGAGATCGACTGCGAACCGCTGCTGAGAAAGCCGACGTCCACTGGTCGCGCCGATTGCGCCTCGACGGCGAGCGGCGCAAGAGCGAGGCTAAGAGCGATGACCGCAATCCCGATCCGCCGCATGGGCACCTCGGTGGGGATGGCAGTCGCATCGCCAAGATGAAAGCAATCTGCGCGTGGTGCGAGAGCGAGGGCCGGCCTAGCGATCTAGGTGAGCGCGAGCCGTTCCACAACCCCGCGACAACACACTGCATCTGCGCATATCACCAAAAACGGCTCCTCGAACTCCTTCCATCGAAGTCATTTCCGGATGCCGAAGTGCTCATCGTCGTGCGCCCAAACGACACGGCGCTCCACGACCATCTCCAGCGGGCTTTCGCCGGCATGCGTGGCGTGAAGGTGATCATGGAGCGACGGGCCGGGGATCGCCGAGCGGCGCAGGACCCCGTGGCCGACGAGCGCCGCCACAGGAGAATGCGGCGGATTCGGCAAGGCGAGGTTTCTTCGCTCGGTTACACTGTTGTGCGATTCACGCCGAAAGCCATAGTGTTCCTGAAAGGCGCTACTCGACGAAGGCAGAGGGGGCCGGAGGCAGTCCCGCGCACATTGGTCTAGTTCCTAGTGACTCCCTGACCGGACCAAGAGATGAGGCCGTCCATCGCATCCGCGAGCGTCACCCACCGCTCGAACACCAGCCCACACGAGCACGCCACAGTGAGCAGATAACCGTTCCACGCTGGCTCGGTCGCGTCGGCGGTCATGGAGCCGTGGGGGTGGTGGTCACGGACACACTCTTCAAGGTCAGCGAGGAAGGCCATTCAATCACCGCTCGGGGTCGTCATTGCCCCGAGCCTGTCATTTTTCTGGGGGTGTGTGTATTCCCTCTCTTCTTCCTTCTCTCTCTGGCGCTTGGCTGGGTTGTGGGTGATAGGTGGGAAGTACACACACCCCCGGATTTTGACGGGCTCTCTTCCGGCACACAGCCCCCCTGGCGGTGACAGTTCGCCCGCCAGACCATCACCGTGGCTGCGGTGGTGCTGGGGGTTTCGGTGGCGGCCGTCGCGGCGGGTGCGTGGGTTTCGGGCGCGGTGGCGCTGGGGCCGTCTTCCCGTGTAACCAGCCTTCGAGATTTTGGCGTGAACCGCGACCCCTCATTGAGGATCTCGTCCGCAGCACCAGCAGTGTCTATACCGGGAGGGTCCAGGCCGAACACCTTCCGTCGAGCGTTCTCATCTAGCCACCGACGTCCGGCGCCCGTGAAGATTGCGTAGGCGAAAGGCCAGGACTAAGAGCACGATCCTAAAGACGACCGCATATACGCCAATCATCCATAGCAGAGTGAGGACTCCAGCACCGGGCCAAACGATGACGAAAAGGCCCGTTGCGACGCGTGCTTTGGAGCCGCGAGTCATGGCAGACCGCCAGACCCGCCTACTTCTCGTCACGCTCGAGGCCGCGCATGTAAACATGGATCTGCCGATGCTTCGCAGCGCTCCGCTCTTGGCTCGACTCGTGGCGTGGGATCGGCGCCGATCTCCAGCTCACCCGCGAAGCTGTCCGTCTTCTCAACCGACTTCGTCATTTGCTGCGCCACACTGCACGTAATCCAGACCCGGACGTTTCTGACACCGACCGAAAACAGGCTCAATCACGCCGCTCCGGAGCCAGGCCGGCGATGAGCGCCGTCAGCTCAAGAGGGTCGACAGGCTTGGCGATGTGTGTGTGAAAGCCAGCCTCGAGCACGAGGGCTCGGTCCTCTGATCGAGCATACGCCGTCAGCGCCAGGGCGCGGACCTGGCTCCCCTCCTCGGAAGCGAGCGCCCGTACCTTGCGGATCAGGACGTATCCGTCGTCGCCCGGCATCCCGATGTCGCTGACCAGCACATCCGGCCGCCAGCGTCTCAGCGTTTCGAGTGCTTCGTCGGCCGAGGCCACCACCGTGACGTCCGCTCCGGCCTGGCCAAGAATCTGCGCGAGGAGGTCCCGCGCATCGGGTTCGTCGTCCACGACCAGGATCCGTCGCCCGGCGAGATTTATCACGCGGGAGGTGGCGCTCTCGAGTCTCCGGTACACGGCTGCGGGTTTCGGGGCCGAGCGGACGTCGTCGGTGGGAAGCGGGAGCTCGACCACTAACGTCGCTCCTCGGCCCTCCCCGTCGCTCTCCGCCCGCACGCTGCCCTCATGGAGTTCCACGATATGGCGCACGATCGCGAGGCCGAGCCCCAGGCCGCCATGGCGTCTCGTCCGCTCGTCCTGTCGGAAGCGGTCGAAGATGTGCGGTAGCTCCCGGCTGATGCCCCGACCGGTATCGCGGACCGTGAGGCGTGCGTGCGAGCCAGCCCTTTCCAGACGGAGGTCGATGCGTCCTCGGCTGGGGGTGAATTTGATCGCATTTGCGAGGAGGTTCCACACCACCTGCTGCAGGCGGCCAGGGTCGCCCGCGACCGACCCGGCCGATGGATCGAGCACGGCTTTGAGGCCAATGCTCTTCGCGTCCGCGAGACCCCGGACGGCTTCCATCGCCGACTCGATGACGGCGACGAGGTCAACCGGGCCAACCTCGAGCCGAAGCTTGCCCGCCACGATCCCGGATACGTCCAGGAGGTCGTCGATGAGCTGTGCCAGGAGCTTCGTGTTCCGCTCGATGACCGGGAGGGCGCGGGCGGATGTGGCGTCGTCCAGCATGCCGGTGGTGAGAAGCCGCACCCAGCCGAGCATGGCGGTCAGAGGCGTGCGCAGCTCGTGCGAGACGACGGCGAGGAACCGGTCCTTGGCCTGGTCCGCGTCACGGAGTTCGCGCCGCGAATCCTCGAGGTCATGAAGAACCTGTTCATAGGCCCGCATGTCGGCGTCGTTGGCCTGCAGAATCTTCCCTTCGAGGTCGGACACGAAGACGGGATCCGGCGCGTTCTTGATGAGGCTCTCGGCGTAGGCGCGCGCTTTGTCCAGCTCTCGCATGTCGCGGAGGATGCCGATGGCGCCGATTACCCGGCCTTCCGTGTCCCGCAACGCCGAAGCATTCAGCGT
>WNEZ01030411.1_pt1 | contig 11569 bp, 14 predicted proteins | sample 5400521 | NCBI WGS metagenome assembly WNEZ01 (sample SAMN13153339, study PRJNA577476) | soil metagenome | isolation source: 120 cm saprolite under Douglas fir tree site 2 hole 1 replicate 1 | place: USA:California | collected 2015-04-18
CATGGGCCGCTACGACATCGTCGCCATCATCGAAGCGCCCGATGACGAAGCGGCTGCCAAGTTCGCGCTCATGACCGGAAGCCAGGGCAACGTCTCCACCGAGACGCTCCGCGCATTCTCCGAGGCCGAGTACGACCGCTTGATCAAGTCGCTGCCGGCGGCTGCGAAGCGCCAGGGATCCTGAGGGACAGGGCAAGCCAGCCCATCAAGAGCGCTGCGATGATCCCGGGCACGAAGGCCAGGACGGCCCGGCCGGTCGCGTCCCAAACCGCGCCGGCGATGAGCGGCACGATGAACGCCATCGCGTACTGAAACGTGAACACGCCCGCGCTCATCCGGTGCACGTCGCCGGGCGCGGCGATCCGCGGCGGCATGGTGAGCACGACGATGAATGCGAGCGCGGCCGAGAAGCCCAGGACAAGCGCCCACAGCAGCACGCCCGTCCCGGGCGTCACCACGATGCCGACCTGGGCCACGGCCATCAGCCCCGCCGACCCGAGAAAGCCGGCGCGGCCCGTGAGCAGCCGGTCCCAGACCGCGACCACCGGCGCGGTCAGGAGCTGCGCGCCGTTGAAGACGGCCAGCATGGGGGAGATGAGCTGGTGGCGGCCGGTCTGGTCGAGGAAGTCGGGGATGTAGGCGTTGGTGGCGAAGTAGACGGCTGACGCCATCCCCATCACGATGCCGATCCGCACGGTCTGGCCCTCGCGCCACGAAGGCCACCAGCGCGCGCGCACGCCCCGTGTCGGCCCGCGCTTCGGCGCTGCCAGCCCGATCGCCACGGCCGTCACCGCGACCAGCACCGACCACGACGCCAGCGCCCAGCGCCAGTCACCGTGGGCAAGGGGAAGGACGCCGACCGGGGTCGTCAGCGCCGTGGGCAGCGTCTCGCCGATGAGGATGCCGTTGCTGTAGACGGCCGTCGCGACAGCGATGCGCCGGGGGAACCAATCGCGGACGATCGAGGGAAAGGCGGGTTGGCTCACCGCGACCCCGAGCCCCATCAGGAAGGTGGATGTGAACAGGACGGGCGTGCTCGGCCCCAGGCCGCGCACGGCGCCGAACACGGCGACCAACCCGAGCCCGGTGATGAGCGCTCCCCGCACGCCCAGCTTGGCGATGAGCAGCGATCCGGGCACCGCGGCGGTCGCGAGCAGGAGCACTGGCAGCGACACCAGCGCGCCCACACCCTTCTCGTCGAGGTGGAGGTCGCGGTGGATGAGAGGAATCAATGGCGGCACCGCCAGCATCGTCAGGCGGAGGTCGATCCCGCCCAGCCAAAGCAGGAGCAGCCGCACCCAGTCCTTGCGCGTGAGTCTCATATGCAGAGCGCGGGCGGCCTTGACGGCCGATAATGACCGGCGTGCCAGGCCTGCTGATCGTCGCGTCGGCTGGACCGACGGACCCCACTCGCGCCAGCATCCCGTTCCACATCGCCGCCAACGGCGCGCGACCGGCGGGCGTCGAGGTGGCGGTGGCGCTCGCCGGCGACGCGACCGAGCTCCTCAAGCCCGACATCATCGCCAACGTCTACGGCCAGGGCGTACCGCCGCTCCGCGACCTGCTGGACAAATGCCTGGAGCAGAACGTCCCCTTCTACGTTTGAAAAGGCTGTGCTGAGGCCCGTGGGGTCTTGCCGTCGATGATGACCCCCAACGCGTCGTTCATCACGCCGCCCGACCTGGTTCGCCACACGATGGAGGCCGACAAGGTCCTCAGCTTCTAACTCGCCTCCCCACTGTGTGGGGAGGCGGCCCCGGCCGCGCAGCGGCCGCGGCGGTGGGGCGGTGCGGTCATTCAGTTGCGCGTGGCGCCGATGGCAGCCAGCGCGCTGGGGTTCTCGAGCGAGGACAGGTCGCCAGGGTCCTTCCCGGTGTAGACGGAGCGCACGACCCGACGCAGGATCTTCGCATTGCGCGTGCGCGGCAGATCGGTCACGAAGTGGACCGCCTTCGGCCGCAGCGGTTTGCCCAGCGCCGCGGCCACCACGTCCTCCAGTTCGACGGCGAGCTCGTCGGTGGCCGCCCGCCCCGGGCGCAGGATGACGAAGCAGACCAGCACCTCACCCTTCAGCTCATCGGGCACCCCGATCGCGGCGGCCTCCGCGACCGCCGGGTGCCCGACCAGCACCGACTCGACCTCCGCCGGCCCCAGCCGCTTGCCGGCGACCTTGATGGTGTCGTCAGAGCGGCCGAGCACGTACCACAGGCCGTCCTCGGGGTCGGCGTACGCCCAATCGCCGTGCACCCACACGCCGGGGAACCGCGCCCAGTACGTTTCGACGTAGCGTTGGCGGTCGCCCCAGAATCCGCGCGTCATCCCCGGCCAGGGGTTGCGGATGACGAGCTCACCAACCTCGCCTCGCACCGAGTTGCCCTCGGCGTCGACGACGTCCGCGGCCATGCCCGGGAGCGGACCCGCGAACGAGCACGGGCGCAGGTGCGTGATCACGTTGCCGCACAGGATTCCGCCCGAGATCTCCGTCCCGCCGGTGTAGTTGATGATCGGGATGCGGCCGCCCCCGACGTGCTTGAAGAACCAGTTGAAGGGCTCTGGGTTCCAGGGCTCGCCGGTGCCGCCGAGGATGCGCAGGCTGGAGAGGTCGTGGCGCGCCGGCAGCTCGTCGCCGTGGGTCATCAGCCCGCGCACGAGGGTGGGGGAGACGCCGAGGACGGTGACCTTGTGGTCGGCGACCATGCGCCACAGGCGGTCCGGCGCGGGGTGATCGGGGGTGCCTTCGTACAGGACCATGGTCGCGCCCAGCGTGAGCGAGCCCAGGATGAGCCAGGGGCCCATCATCCAGCCGATGTCGGTGTACCAGAAGATGGTGTCGTCGGCGCCGACGTCGAACCCGTGCGCCATGTCCTGCGCGACCTTGACCGGGAAGCCGCCGTGCACGTGCAGCGTGCCCTTCGGCTTGCCTGTCGTCCCCGAGGTGTAGATGATCATCAGCGGGTCCTCGGGGTCGAGCTCGTGGCTCGTGGGTGGGCGCGTGGTCGGGCTCGTCCTCCATCAGCACGTCCCACACCTGGTCGCGGCCGTGGGTCCAGGGAACGTCGCGCACCACGCGTCGATGCATGATCACCTTGGTCACGGTCGGGCAGCTGACGAGGGCGCGATCGGCGGTCTCCTTCATCGGCACCACCTGCCCGCGCCGGTAGAAGCCGTCAGCGCAGATGAGCACCTTCGCCTCGCCGTCCTGCAGCCGGGTCGCGATCGCCTCGGGGCCGTAGCCGGAGAAGAGGGGGATGATCACGGCGCCGACCTTGGCCGTCGCCAGCACCGAGACGGCCACCTCGGGGCACATCGGCATGAAGATGCCGACCCGATCGCCGGGCCGGACGCCCAGCCGCCTCAGCGCGCTCGCGAGGCGGCAGACCTGTATGTCGAGCTCGCCGTAGGTGAGGCGCCGCACGTCGCCCGGCTCGCCCTCCCAGATGAGCGCGAGCTTGTCGTGGAACTCACGGTCGCGGTGGCGGTCGAGGCAGCTCTGGACGATGTTCATGCGCGCGCCGATCCACCACTTCGCCCACTCCTTGCCGGCGGAGAGGTCGACCACGCGGTCGTAGTGGCGGTAGAAGGCGATGTCGATGTCCTTGATGGCTGCGTCCCAGAACCACTCGATGTCCTCGTCCGCGCGCCTCAACAGCTCGGGGAACGTCTCGATGCCGTGCTCGTCCATGAAGCGCTTCAGCCGGCTCTTGGCGATCACCTCGGGACTCGGCTCCCAGATCACGTCCCCGATCACGACCGGCTGCATGGTCTCTGGATTCTAGAAGGGTGCGTCCGTACACTCCGGCGTGATGCAGCACCTGCCGCCCGACTTTGCCGAGGACCTCGCACAGGTCATCGAGCCGTCTCATCGCGGCGAGGCAGCGGAGATCATCGAGGCCGCGAGCGCGCTGGACGACGAAGGCCTACGCACCTTCCTGGACCTCTTCGGGCAACGAGTCCGTGCGTCCGCCAAGCCGATCACGCGCGCGGAGCTGCAGAGCTTTCTTGCGGCTTCTGGGAAATCACGCCGGCCACGCGGCCTCTGATCTCCTCGGCTTCCAGGTAGAGCTCCCAATAATTCGACCAGGCGGTGCGGGCGACGGCGAGCGCGACATGAGGCTTGTATCGTTCCTGCGCGGCTCGGACGGCGTGCTGCTGCGCATAACACCAGCGGTCCCACGCGCGCTCGACTGTGCATTCGACGAGCTCCAGCCAATCCTCGTCAACGGCGCCGCCGGGCGGAGGCGGCAGCGTGAGCAGCTTCCACATGCCCCCTTCGCGGATCACAGCGATCACGGGCTGCCCTCCAGGCCGGCCCGCATGTCGATTCGGCCGCGGATGCTTCGGGTTGGCGGCCATCAATCTCTGCTGCACGGCAAACACAAGGTCGTGCGCTGCGTGCAGGGTGGACGGCGCAACCGGGGGGTCGATGCGGCCGAGGCGGACCTGCAGCAACCTGATCGCGTCGCGTAGGGTCTGAGGAACCTCTACGTGGTCGTCGAGGCGAAGCCTCTCGACATCGTCGAGCAACGAGTCGGACTCCGCCATGAGAGACCGGCGCCGGGCTTCGACTGCGTCATCATCGGTTCGCGGGATGGTCGCGGTGGCCACCGCAGCAACATAAACAGCCCTGACGACTTGTCAAGTATAGGTTTACAAGCAGGCAACTTCTCCTCAGAGATGGGCGAGCCTTAACAAGCAGGGTTGGTGAGCGCCGGCCGCCGTCATAGGGTCGCAGCGGAGGTGCTGTGAATGAAGAGATGGTTGGTCGCGCTAGCCGCCCTGGTGGCGGGCGGCGGAGTCAGCGCAGTGCTGCTCGTCGGTCCAGTTGAAGCGCGTGAGCGTCGATGGAGGCACGTCCCTCTTGTTCAAGCATGGAGAAGAATCGCGCCTTTCCGCGCTGCGCGCCGCGCATGACCTCTTGGCGGGTCAATTGATCCAGCGCAGCGACGTCATGAGCTCAACGTCGTTTGCCGATCGGCGGTTGGTGTTCATACCCGTGAACGGAGTGCCTGCCACATCCGCGGGAGCGAAGGTGGACCTCCTTGTGATCGGAGGCAGCGCAGACCATCCGACGGTGGTGCCTTTTGCGTTGGGCGTGGAGGTTGCGGCAACGGTCTCCGGTGGGATTGTCGTCGCCGTGCCCGCGAAAGAGGCGGCCGCATTCGTCTTCGCAGCCACCACGATGCACCTCGCGGCTGTTGTGGCGGAGCCGGGCGCCGCGGATGGAATCGAGTCTCCGATCTCGAGTCCTGATGAGGCAATGGTCGTGGCGGCGGGACGATGAGAGGGACGAGGTCGACGTGGCGGTAACGCCTGTCGCGCCACCGACGACGGAGGCCCGTGTTCGCGCCGTCGTCGAGGCGGAGCTCGCCGCAGAGCTGGCGCGTCGTGATCGCACGCGCTTGCGTGTCGAAGACCAGCGCTGGGTCTACGAGCTGGTTGGTCGCGTGGTCGGCGACGAGCAGCGGCAGGCCACACCGCCCGGAACCCAGGAGGAAGCGGAGCAGCTGTGGCGTCGTGTGTTCGCCGCGGTCACGCCGCTCGGCCCGCTGGCGGAGCACCTTGCGGATCCCGAGGTGGAGGAGGTGCGCATCAACGGCACCGAGGCCTGCTTCGTTTTCAGAGGTGGCCGTCGCCACGTGCTGCCGCCGCCCTTTGCCGATGAGGCGGGCCTCGTCGAGCTCGTCCACTGGTACACCGACGGCACGCCGAGCGCCCGCCTTGACCGCGCCAGCCCAACGGTGACAATGACGCTGCCCGAGGGCAGCCGCCTGCACGCGGCGCTGTCGCCACCCGCGCGGCCGATGAGCGTCACCATCCGCCGCCATCCGCCCGAGCGGTTTCGCGACCTCGACGCGCTGGCCGCCTCTGGTTTCTTGCCTCGAGAGCTCATCACGTTCCTCGAGTCCGCCGTCGCTGCCCGCCTCAACATCCTCGTGTCGGGTGGAGCCGGTGCAGGCAAGACAACGTTCATGCGTGTGCTGGCCCGGCTGGTCGGACCCGACGAGCGCGTCGTCACGATCGAGGACCAGGCCGAGCTCCACCTATGGCGCGAGCTCGCCGACTGCATCTCGCTCGAGGGTCGCCTGCCCAACACCGAGGGCCGTGGCGCGATCACGATCCAGATGCTGGTCCACGAGGCACTACGAATGTCGCCCGACCGCATCGTCATCGGCGAGGTTCGCGGTGGCGAAGCGCTCGACCTGCTCGATGCGATGAACACCGGGCATCCCGGATCCATCTGCACCATTCATGCGGAGAGCCCTCGCGAAACGCTGCCGAGGCTGGTCCGCCTCGCGCTGCGCAGCCCTCACGCGCCACGGGCCGAAACAGTGATGGCCGAGGTCGTCAGCACGGTCGACCTCGTGCTTCACGCGGGCGTCATGAGGCCCTCGCCCGCACCTTCTGATGGCCGGGCGCGGCGGCTGATGTCGGTGAGCTTCGTGGCGGGGCTGGACGGCGATCGCGCAGTGGTCCGCGACCTGGTCGGGCTCGGGGGAGACGGCCGCTGGCATCGGGTCGGATCCCTCGAAGCCGCGCCCGAACGGGTGCACGCAAAGCTCGCCGGGGTCTGCGAGCCGTCTCGACTTCTGGACGGTTTCGATGCTTGAGCTGGCGGCCGCCCTGTGTGCCGGGCTGGGGGTGACAACGGCCGTCCTCGCCGTTGGGGCGCCACCCCCAACGGCGCCCGATGCGGTCGTCGGTAAGCCCTGGTGGCATCGATTCGTGCGCGAGCGGTGGGCACACGAGAATGAGCTGGCGGTCGGAGCCGGCTGGACGGCTCAGGGCGCAGTCGGGCTGGTCGTGGTCCAGGTTGTGGTCGCGGTTTTGGCCGGCGGTGCCGCTGCGATTCTCACCGGGCTGCCGGTTCTGGCCGCCGTCGGCGCCGCGGGTGGCATGGCATTGGTGCGAGGCGTGGTGGCGGCGCGCATGCGAGCGAAGCAAGTCATCCGCCAGGACGCGGTGCTGGATGCGGTCAGGATGCTGCGCCAGCTATTGGAAACTGGCGCCACCAGCGTGCCGGCGGCCATCGCGATGCTTGGTGAACGCGGCCCGGCCCCTCTACGCGCGGAGTTCCGAATCATCGCCGGCACCTCCGTCGGCCGCCGCCAGGCCTGGAGCTCGGCGCGGCAGCGGGTCGGCGAGCCGCTTTTCGACTTGCTCGCGGCGGCGGTCCTCATCCAGGGCCCGGGTGGTGGAGAGCTGGCGCCGTTGTTCGCCGACCTCGAAGCGTCGGTGAGCGGTGCGCAGGAGGTCGAACGTGAGGCCCGCGCGCTTCAGGTCCAGGCCCGCTCGGCGGCGGCGATAATCGTGGCGCTTCCGGTCGTCTTCCTTGTCGTGCTCTCCATGCTGCGCTCGCCCTACCTCGACGCCTATCACAGCATGGCCGGACAGGCCTTCCTGCTCGCGATGCTCGCGGTCATGGCGTGCAGCTACCTATGGATGCGGAGGCTGTTGTTGCTGCCCGGCCTTCAACGCGTGAGGCTCAGCGATGCCTGATGCGATCACCGCCTTCGGCGCACTCGCCGCCGGGGCACTGTGCGGCAGTGCGGTCCTCGTGGCGTGCGGCGGGGTGCAGCCGATCGGCGCTCAGGCGCGGCTGACCAGACATTTAACCCGGCCGGCGATCGCGCGCGCCCTGCACCTGCGCCACGCGCGTAAGCGGCTTACGCTCGACATCGAACGCGCCGGCTGGCGTGAGAGCCCGGAGCGGATCGCTGCGCTTGCCATCGCGCTCTCCGCGTGCCTCGCGATTCTGGGGGCGAGCATGGCGTCCGCGTTTTCGGCAGGTGGCGCAACGGTCGGTTGTGCAGCGGGGATCCTCTCGGGGCTGGCGGTGCCCCTGCTCGCGATGAGATCCGCGATCGCGCACCGGCGCCGGCGACTCGTGGGCGAGCTCGTCCCGCTCCTCGAGCTCTTCACGCTCGAGCTGGGTGGCGGTGGCAGCGCGGTGTCGGCCCTGGGGTCGGTCAGCATGCAGGTGCAGGGCGAGCTCGCCGCGGATCTCCGCCGGCTGCTGATCGCGTCGCAGGTGACGGGTTCGGCCTCCTTCGAATCGCGCCTGATCGAGTACTCCGAGCGGCTGGAGATCCCTGCCCTCGGTAGCCTTGCGACCATCCTTGCGGCCGCCCGCGAGTATGGAACGGGCGCGCTGCAGGGCGTGCGCGCGCTGGCCACCGATCTTCGCCGCGCCCAGCGACGTGAGCTCATCGCCCACAGCCGCCGCGCGCTCAACCATGTGCTCCTGCCCGCTGCGGTCGGTGTCCTGCTTCCGTTCCTCGCGGTCTTGATGTTCCCAGCCGTCACGGCGCTGCAGCGGAACCTGCGGTGATTCGCTCCTCGCGTGGGACCGCGCTGATGGAGTTCGCCCTGGCCTGGCCGATCGTCCTTCTGCTGGTCCTCGGTGCGATGGAGATTGCCGTTTGGGAGAGCGAGGCGGTGGCGGCGCGCGAGGCGGCGCTGGCCGGAGCTCGGGCAGGAACAGTTGCAGGCGGCAGCGCTGACGTGGCCACGCGCGTGACGCTTCTCGCGATGTCGGGGAGCCTGGTCGGGGTCAGCGCCTCCGCATGGTGCTCGTTTGACGCCAGGCCCGCGCCGGCACTCTGGGTCTGCGCCATCGACCTGGGCTCCGCATTGCAGGTTGATGTGGGCGGATCGGTGCCATCGATCGTGCCGATCGTCCCGGGACGGGGCCTTCCGATTCGTGCGCACGTGGTCCTCGACAAGGAGAGGTTCGTCAGATGAGGCTGAACCTCGGCCAGGCGCTGGTCGAGCTGGCGCTGTGCGCGCCAGTACTCATCCTTCTCGCCCTCGGCGTGGCCGCGGTGGTCCAGGTAGAGGATGCCTCCGCTGGGCTGAATGCTGCCACCCATGCAGCGGCGAGCGCCGCTGCGCGCGCGCCCGATCCCGCTAGCGCTGACGCGGCGGCCCGCTCTCGATTCGCCGCAGTGGTGTCGGGCTACCCACTCCGCGGAGCAATGCTCGTCATCTCGTTCGGGAACTTCAGCCGAGCCACCGACGTGATGGCGAGATCGCGGGCCTACGTGGACGTGGGCTGGGCCGGGTTGGTGCTGCCCCACCGGTTCGACCTGCAATCGCAAGCAGTCATCCGGTTGGAGCCGTGGCGCACCCACAGGACGGGGCCGTGATCCGCATACAACGCGGTCAGGTCATGGCTTTCGTCGCGGTGGCTCTCGCCATCGTTCTCATGCCGGTAGCGGCCTACGCGATCGATGCGGCAACCGTGAGCGCGGCCGCGGCGGCGCTGCAGGAGGCGACGGCGACTGCTGCGCTGGAGGCGGCGCAGCAGCTCGACACGAATGATTTCCGAGCCGTTGGCGCGATGGAGGTCGACGTGGCTGCAGCGCGAAAGGCTGCCGAAGCAGTCCTGGCGGCGCAAGCGCTCCCGGTTTCCCTGAGCTCATTGACCGTCAGCGGCGCCGAGGTCACGGTCGAGGCAGGCGAGCTCATCCACCTTCCATTCGACTTCTTCCCGGAGCGAATCGTCCGGCTCGAAGCGCGGGCCTCAGCGAGGTTGGCGGGTGGCTACGACTCCGGCTCGAAGCGCGGGCCTCAGCGAGGTTGGCGGGTGGCTACGACGGTCCCAGCAGCCGCTTGCCGTTCCCGGCGATCGCAGCCTTACTTCTACACCATGGTGCAACGACGGTGTAGTAGAGTGTCATTCGTGAAAACACCTCTAGGCGATGACCTGGACGTCAAAGCCGCAGCGCGCCTGGCTGGACGTACCGCTGAGACGATCCGTCGATGGGTTTGGTCCGGCCGATTGTCGGCCCGAAAGCGAGGCAATCGGCTCGTAATGGCTCGGCGCGACGTCGAGGCCCTGGCGCGAGGCGGCGAACGGCAGCCGCTTTCGCTCTCCGAGTGGGCAAGGCTGGCGGAAGCTGCCATGCGCCGACGGCGCGGACCCCGTAAGTCCGCGGCCGATCTCGTGATCGAGGAGCGCCGGCGCAGGCTCGACGAGGTAGGCGCTCATGCCGGTCGTTGACGCCAGCGTCGTCATCGATTGGATCGCGCCCGGCGCGGATCCCGCGTCACCATCGATGAAGACACTGCGCGGGCTAAGCAGAGGGAATGAAGCGGTGATGGCCCCGGAGCTGCTTTACGTCGAATGCGCCAGCGCCTTAGTTGCCGGCGTTCGGCGAAATCGGTGGACCGGGTCCGACGCCGACGCCGCGTACGGAATCCTCATGCGGCTGCCCGTGCACGCGGTGAGCGATCGACGCCATTTCGAACGAGCGTGGGAATTGTCGCGACGCTACGACAACCATCCTGTCTACGACATGCTCTACGCCGCGACGGCCGAAGCGCTCCGCACTATCCTGATAACAGCCGACGAAGCGCTATTGCAGCGGTTGGGCCACTTGGGCTGGGTGCGGCGCCCGGACAGCTGACGCCGCCGTCCCGGCCCGCCGGATTTCAGGTCAATAGAGACGGTGGGCGAGGGTCTCGGTTAGCGATTCAAGCGGAACTCTGTAACTGTCGAGGCGGCTCGACCTGCGACTGCCGGCAGGGCGGAAGTGGAGTTGGTAGTACGGGCCCTCTATATCGGCGACCGAAGGCAGCACGTCGGTCGGAATCACAAGACAGGTCTCATGAAACCGGTGCTCTGGCACGACCCACGCAAGCGCAACCAAGAGGGTTGTAGACGGTCGGAATAGGCCACAGTCCTCGAGCATCGCCAGGCGGCGGCAAACCTCCTGCTCGCCCCAGAAGCCGGTGACGCGGTCATCGTCCGAGACCGCCACAGGAGGCAACGCCGCGGGAGCCTGCCAGCCGGGGGCGAGTCTTTCTGAGAGTTGGTCTAGGGGCACAAGGTCCTCGCTCCACTTGTGACCGGGAATCGGGTGCATCGGCATGTCGGCCACCAGCCGAACGCGACCACGATCCTCGATGCGCCCTGCCTTCCTTTTGAAGGTAGCCGCGTCAGCTACCAGCACGAATGGCCCCAGACGGGCGCTGTCCACGTGGACGCCGATAACGACCTGATCCGGCGTGAACAGATGATCCTCGAATACCGCGATCGGAGCTTCGACACCGTGGAGCGCGGTTACGCCCTTGACTTGCAACGCCAGGTACGCGCCGTCTTGCTGTCGGTGGACCAGCGCGTCGATGCCACGATCGAGCATCGGCAGGAAGACGTGCAAACTGCCGCCCGATTGGGCGATGAGGCTCGCCCAGACTAGGAATTCGGCTGCTTGTCCGATGGCGTCCTGGCTGCCATAAGGCCAGTTGGCGTCAAGGTCGGGCATGAATGGCGGTTACGAAAGTCCCAGCAGCCGCTTGCCGTTACCGACCAGAACCTTCTGAAGCACCGGCTCGGGGATCTCCAGCGTCGCCAGCTCGTCAAGGCATCGCTTGGGTTGGATGAACGGGTAGTCGCTCCCGAACACGAACTGGTCCTGCAGCCGGCCCTTCATGTCGCGGATCACCTCGGCCGGGATGTACCGCGGCGCCCAGCCGGAGATGTCGAGGTAGATGTTCGTCTTGTGCAGGGCCATCGCCAGCAGCTCGGCGTGCCACGGGTATCCGAAGTGTGCCGCGATCACGTTCA
>WNEZ01005026.1_pt1 | contig 11565 bp, 13 predicted proteins | sample 5400521 | NCBI WGS metagenome assembly WNEZ01 (sample SAMN13153339, study PRJNA577476) | soil metagenome | isolation source: 120 cm saprolite under Douglas fir tree site 2 hole 1 replicate 1 | place: USA:California | collected 2015-04-18
TCGGTTTCTCCGTGGATGGAAGGATCGTTTTCCTGGATGCGGCGGTTGCGGCCGCGCCCGAGCAGGTTTCCCTGCCGATCGAAAAGAGCGGCGCCGATGGGAATGCCGCCTTCAGCGAGGCCTCGGCGGGCTTCATCAATGGCGGTTGTCAGCATTTGCTCGTAGTCGGCCAGCTTAGTTGCAGGGCGATTCATCATGCGGGCTCCTTTGCGCGCTATTACGGTGTTGTTCGCTGGTTGAAGTTCCGTCCGATTAGGTGTCGTTTTCCCTCCAATAAATAACCGCCGGCCCGCGGGCCTCCTCAGCGTCAAACAGCGGCATCGATGGGGACGCGCACGGATTCCTTTGCGGTCGACAGGACGATGATGGTGCGCGTGTGGGCGACGCCCAGTTTGTCTTTCAGTTCTTTTGCGAGCAAATCATCGAGATCCTGGGTGCCGCGGCAGCGAACCTTGAGGAGGTAATCGTGGTCGCCGGCAACATGGTGACACTCAACAACGTGATCCATTTTGTCGATGGCACGGAGAAAAGCGGCGCGGTTGCGGTGGCTGGCGAGCGAGACAGAGATGTAGGCGGTCAGCGGGTGGCCCACAGATGCAGGGTCCACCAAAGCGGCGTAGCCGCGAATGACGCCACGCTGTTCCAGCTTGCGGACGCGATCGGCCGCGGAAGGAGCGGAGAGCCCGAGGAGCTGGCCCAATTCAGCCCAGGTGGCGCGGCCGTTGCGCATCAAAAGTTTTAGGGCCTTCACATCCAAGGACTTCGGTGATATTCCGCTACGAAACGATTGAGTTGACATAGTATTTCCTTCGATTCATAATACATGGAAGATAAGGAGATAGGAATCGAATGGAGACGCATTCTACCGCATCCGCAAACTCGGATTCCAGCAAGCCTGCGGCGAGCGGGGAGACGTTCGCGTTGTTGGGGAGCGAGAGCGAGCTGCAACAATTCGTAGACGCTTGGAAAGCGGGAAGGCTGCCAAAGGCCGAGTGGACGCACGCGGCACATGTGGCGATGGCGGCGTACTTTGCTTTTGATCATGCGGCGGACGCGACGTTCGCGATCATGAAGGCCGGGATTTTGCAGCACAACACGTCAGTTGGTACGCCGAATACGGAAGACAATGGCTACCACGAAACGTTGACGACATTTTGGGCCGGGGAGATCAGTGCGTTCATTCGGTCTGGGCGTTTCCTTTCGCGATTGGAGGCGGTGCGGGCGGCGGTAGCGGAGTTCGGCGGGGAGCGCGGCCGGTTCCGGCTGTTTTACAGCTTTGACGTGGTCCGCGACCGGCGAGCAAGACGGGAATGGGTGGCTCCGGACCGCGAGCAGCCAAAGGCATAGCTGCGGCGAGCGCGTTCGAGAAACAACAGCGTGTATTACGGGCCACGCCCGCCAGTGGATCGTTCGCTATCTAAGTACTTCCTACGCAATAACTTGGCGTCTGGCCTGCTTCTTGCGAACTTACTGGTTCGATGCGCCAGTCGGGAGGCCACCAATGCTGCGATGCAAACTGTTAATTGTGCTTATGCTTGTGCTTGGCTCGATTGGGCTTGCCGGTTGCGGTGGGGAGGCGGCGCGATCGCAGACAAGTTCAGCCGCTGCACGCCCGAACACGAGTAGAAACCAAACTGCTTTCGCGACCAGGCCCACGCATCCTCCGCGAAGGGAATTCGCACGCGAGGCGTCTCTTTCCACATACCACAATCCAGAGGCAGGGATTTCGTTTCGCTATCCGAGGAGTTATTCACTGGAGGAAGGGGATGTGCAGGAGAGTTCGTTTTTTCTGAAACGGCAGGAGGATTTGGACAGCGAACAATCGCGAGCGACGTTGGTGGCGACGGTGCTGATTCCTGAGGACGGCTATCCGAACACCACGTTTGAGCATGGCTCGTTGCAATTGTTGGCGGATAGCGCGGGCACGGAGAAGGACTGTCGGGAATCACCATTCGTAGGAGCCCACAGAAACAATCCGAGAACCATGACGATCCAAGGAATCGTGTTCCGGTGGAACGGGCAAGAAAGCGAGACGGCGGGAATCAAAATCTTGGAGCGCGCTTATGCTGGATATTCGCAGGGCACCTGCTACGAATTTTTGTTGACGGTGGCGGCAGAAGAAGCACCTGGCTCGGACGGCTTCAAGAAACCAGCGGACACAATCAAGATCATGAAACAACTGGAGAAAATTGTTTCGAGCGTGCAATTTCCCACCAAGAGCGCGACGCCGCCGGCCGAAAGCAGCGAAGAGTCGACGGGTCGCTTGTGATTACAAGCAAAGGCGAGCGCGCAACGCGCTGCCGACCGGAAGTCGGGCAGGGACAGACATCCGCACCAGAAGGGCAGATTTCGTGAGTTAAGTCGTGCATCTGTAGTCGCGATTCGTTCAACCATAAGTTTGTAGTTCACTTGTAAGAACCTTTTCCGCTCGGAATTCCAACCAAGCTTCCTCCTCTCGAAAGCAAAACAGCAACAGGCCGTAGGCTGCGCTCAGTTCTTGCGTTGGGGCGAGGGTCGGATCTTCGCTCGCCCTGAAATCTTAAGAGGAGGAAATCATGCGTTTTGTGAAAATTCTGTTGGTGTGTCTTGGGTTGGTGTTGCTGGCGGGCATCAGCGCGGAGCACGGCTCGGTCGTAGGGGGCACAGCAAAGCTGTTGCAGAAGCCCTCTATCGTCGTGAATAGAGGAGATTCACTGTCGCAACCGTCTCTGGTAGCCGATGGCAGCGAACCGTTCCCGACTCCACCTAGCTTCGCAGATGGCAGCGAACCGTTCCCGACTCCACCTAGCTTCGCAGATGGCAGCGAACCGTTCCGGACCAAGACGCCAGAGCCCTCGCTTGGGCCCATGGTTGCCGCGTAGTCAAGCTTCATGAGATGAGGGAGAGATGCGGTGCTTCTCTTCCTCACTCGTGTTACTATCTATGTATATCAATCCTTACGGCAACGATCGGTTTGGCGGCTTCGGAGCACGATGCTCAGCCAATTCATCTGGCTCATTGGCAACTTACTGGAGGTTATACTCCTGGCGCGAGGGATTCGCGGCAGACTGATTCACCGGTACCCCTTTTTTTACTCCTATATTTGCTTTGTGTTATTGCAGTCACCGCTCCGCTTGGCGTTCTACCGTTGGCATCGGCCACTCTATGCAGATATCTATTGGGTTACCGAATTCTTGGGAGCGGCAATCGGCTGTGGAATCGTCTTTGAAGCTTATCGGGTGGGTTTGGCGGCCTATCCCGGAACGGCACGAATGGCAAGGCGGGCGCTATCATTTGTTTTTCTTCTCGCCGTAGCGATCGCGCTCGCAAATGCGGCTGATAAGCCGGGGTGGTGGGCGGCGACGACGGTCACGGAGATCGAACGCGCTTTAAGGATCGTGCAGGCGTTAGCGATCATTGCGTTGGCGTTACTGTTTTGGTCTTATCGCATACCTTTCGGTAGGAACCTCGGAGGTATCCTGGCGGCATATGGCTTGTTCGTGGGGGCGAGCGTAGTTTGGTTGACGTTCGTTTACACGGGAAGGAGTGGATTTCAACATTTCTGGTTTTACCTGAAGCCAGCCTCTTACGACCTAGCGCTGGGAACCTGGCTGCTGTGTCTATGGTCATACAGCGCGGTCCCGGAGTCGCAAGCATGTGTGACTCTAGAACAGAACTATCATCAGATTGCGGCAGCAACGCGGCGGCGTTTGCAAGAAACGCGCGGGTATCTGCGAAAGGCGGTGGGCTCATGATGGAGGTTGCGGGCGTTATCGCGGGAGCGGCTCTGCTGCTGTTGTTGACGACGGCTCTAAAGGGATGGCTGGCGTCGCGACAATTGGAACCGTGGCCTGCAGCCAGTCAAGAAGACACAACCGAGCCGTGCCCGGAAGAATTTGTCACCAGGGTGTTCTCCCGCGTCGACTGGGAATTCGTCCGTGGGCTCAAAGCAGGTGGCATTGAGCGATTATTCGAGCAGGAACGAAAAAAGGTTGCGCTGGTCTGGGTACGCCAAACCGCTGCGCTGATCCGAAAAGTGATAAGCGAGCATGCGCGGGCAGCGCGCCAAAGTAAAAATCTGGAATTCTCGACGGAGATTAGCATTTTCGCGCAATTTCTCATGTTGATGATCGTGTGCGGAATTTTGTCGATGGCCGTTCAGATAGCCGGACCGCTATGGCTTGGAGGCCTGGCGCATTTTGCGCAGGGGCTCGCGCAAAGGGTTGCGAAGTTGCACGAATCATTCCCAATGGGCGTGCCAGCACAGACAGGGGAAGCAGGATCTGCCTAGCTGCGGGTGAAAATGGTGAACAATTCCGAAGGAAGCGCGGGGCAAGCTGCATATATGAACGTTACGGACAAAACGGTGACGGTGGACGAGGCGTACGACGACCTCGCGCGCCGAACACTGTCACGAATTAGCGGCGATCTGGCGCGCCTGATCTATCTGGCGTCCACGCGAGACTACAACACCGGCCAATACCGTCACGATGGATTGGCGGCGCGCTTTCGTGCGGAAATCGCGTGCAAGGCGCTGGAGATGGCGCATCGCCGGACCTTTTATCACATTGCGGCATGTTCGCTGGAAGAGCTGGTGAGAGAAGTCGAACTTTACGCGAGCGCCTCGCAACAGAGCCGCGAAGAGATCCTGCGGGTGTGGCAAAAACTGGAACCCTATCGCGTGGCGCTGCCCGTGAATGTCAATGTGGCGTTGGCCCAGCTATTCGTGTCGAACATTAAACTTGCCCTGGCGATCTTGCGGGGGCGTCCAAAGCCGATGGCGCTAGGGACGTCAGCGTCATAGCCACAGCAGTCACCCGGCCGACAATTTCAGCGTCGGTGCCCTGCGCGAGCCGGCGAACCGCGCGAGGCGAGAGTGGGTGGGGCAACAGCAACAGATGCCCGTCTTGCAACTCGCACCAAGCGCAAGCATAGCCATCGCGCAGTTCCACAAAATAAATGGGGCGATCGAATTCGGTACGCCAACGCATAGGCTGGACTTTGCGCACGCGCGGGTCAATCTGCACAAACGAGCCAGGACGAAGCAGCGGATAGAGGGTCATGTCCTGAAGCCCGATGTATCCGTAGAGGCCGTGGCGGATGTCGAGGTGCTGGATCAGCGCGATAGGAACCTCGCCCCAGACTTCGACGAGGCGAGAGAGGAGATTGGTGTTGTCGATGTCGAAAGAACGATCGAAACGAATAGGAAAGGACACGGTGCGCTGCTGGTCATAAACTTCGAGATTGGTGAGGTGGGTGGCGGGCAAAGGTGCGGCCAATTGATGGCGGCTGAGGTGCTGCAAGTCGACACCGTAGAGGAGCAGGAGGTCGGTAAACTTGAGGCGGTAGATGGAGCTGAGACTATATAGCTTGAAGATGCTAGGGACAGAATCAGAGTTTTCGACTTGCGTGAGCCAAGCGTTAGAGATGTGAAATTCAGGATTACCTTCGGCTTCGGCGATCTTCTGGCTGAAGTCGGCGACTTCACGCGTGGTGATGCCCAAACGGAAACGAATGGCTTTGAGTTGTTCACTGGGGGGGTGAGCCCAAGCCATGCCGAAGTTTACCTCAAAACAGTAAAGGGAAAATACGTAACTTTAACGGTATCTCCGTTTGCGGACTATCCCTGAGGATTTGGCGGTAACCCCCAAAAAAAGGAGTCATGGCCATGACGAATAAACCGTCGTTCCTCGAGCAAGCGCTTGCGCCAGCGCACGAGTACTTGTAGCGTAAGACCGTTCGTCGCGAACTCGGAAGTTAAAATACGCGCTGCTACAGAAGCCGCTGCGATGATGCGGGTGGGCGACAGGATGGAGTATGATGCAACGCATCGATAGGACATGTCCGGAGGAGGTCGCTAATGGGCGCTCCGATGATGTCGACCAACGACGCGGCTCGCGTGGATGCGTTGCAAAAGTACGCAATCCTGGACAGCGCACCGGAACAAGCATTCGACGATCTGACGCTGCTCGCTTCTTACATTTGCAAAACGCCGATCGCGCTGATTTCCCTCGTTGACGAAGACAGGCAGTGGTTCAAGGCCAAGGTTGGGATTTCAGCGACGGAGACTTCGCGAGACATCGCGTTTTGCTCGACGGCTATCCAGCAGACCGAGGTGTTTGTGGTGCCGGATACGCTGAAGGATGAGCGGTTTCGCACCAATCCGCTGGTGGTATCGGAGCCGCACATACGCTTCTATGCGGGAGCGCCGTTGATTAACGAGGATGGCTACGCGCTGGGCACTCTGTGCGTGATTGACCGGGCGCCCCGTAATCTAGCCGACGATCAAGAGGCGGCGCTAAAGACCCTCAGCCGGCTGGTGTTGATGCAAATGGAGTTCCGGCGAAATCTGCTTTTGCTGAAGGAAGCGCTGAGCGATCGCACGCGCGAAGAGCACGAGCGGGAACGCGAACTGAAGAAGGTTCAAGACCAACTGCTCAGGGTGCTGCATCTGCATTCTTAGCGTATCGCCGGAAGACTATTTCAACGAAGCTTCTACTTTCTTTCCATATTCGCGCGCCTTGGCGAGAATTTCGCCTTCATGAAGGGTGAGAAGTTTGTGGTCTCGCATTAGCACTCGGCCCGCGACGACCACCGTGTCGACATTGGTGGCTTTCAACGCATAGGCGAGTTGGGAGTAAACGTCGTACATGGGCACGGCGTTCGGCTCGCTCAAGTCAATCAGGATCAAATCCGCTTTCTTGCCTGCTTCTAACGAACCGATCTCTTTTTCCAGGTGTACAGCTTTGGCGCCCTCGATGGTGGCCATCTCCACAACCGCTTTTGCTCCGAGGGCACGCGGATCCATTTTGGTGATCTTCTGCAGCTTGGCGGCTAGGTCCATCTCTTCCATCAAGTCGAGATCGTTGTTGCTGCCGGAAGGGCCGTCCGTGCCGAGGCCCACGGCGACGCCGGCGGCGCGCTCTTCAATCACAGGGGCCACACCACTGGCCAGCATCATATTACTGGACGGATTGTGCACGCAGCCGACACTTTTTTCCGCGAGGAGTTTGCGGTCGGCGGCGTCAACCCATATGCAATGGGCAGCGATAACGTCCGGACCGAGGAACCCGATACGGTTCAAATATTGAACGGGAGTGGCGTTGTTTTGCGCGAGGCTGTCGTCCAGTTCTTTTTTGATTTCCGCGACGTGGATCAAGATTGGCGCGTGATATTTCTGGGCAAGCGCTTGCACGTCATGGAGCGTCTTTTGCGAGCAGAGATAGATGGAGTGAGGTGCAACCGCTGCATGAATGAGAGGATCACCTTGCCAGCGTTTCAGAAATTTTTCTGTGTAGGCGGCTGCTTCTGCTTCGTTTTTGTTGTCCGGGACTGGAAAGTCGAGCCAGGTTTCCCCGAGAATGCCGCGCATTCCGGCGGCCTTGGTTTCCTCAGCGATGGCATTTTCGAAGTAGTACATGTCTGCAAAAGTGGTCACGCCGCCGCGTATCATCTCGGCGGCAGCGAGCCGGGTGCCCCAGCGGACAAAATCTTCGGTGACGTTTTTGGCTTCGGCGGGAAAGATATAGCTCTTCAACCACACGTCCAGAGTGACGTCGTCCTTGAGGCCCCGCAGGAGTGTCATGGGAGCGTGGGTGTGGCCGTTGATGAAGCCGGGTAGGACCAGATGACGGGTGGCATCGATGTGCGTCGCCGCAGCGTACTTGGCTTCGATCTGAGCGCGCGTACCCACGTCGAGGATTACGTCACCTTTTATGGCCACCGCGCCGTCTTCCAGGATGTGGCGCTCCAGATCCATGGTGACCACGGTGCCCCCCGCAATCACCGAGTCGGCCCGCTCCCTTCTTTCCTGCGCGATTGCTGCGGCAGGGAAGAGAGTGGCACTCGCCGTGAGAACGCAGAAACAGCAAATTTGCCTTTTCATCGAAATCGCTCCATCACTTTGCGACTGAAAGAATATCAGAGGCTGGAAGAGTCAAAAGGCTTTGGGAAAAGATTGCGCATTTGCAAGACTTCTACTTTGCCTTTCAGGTTAGCGAGAACGACGGGTACGTCACCGCAAAATTCCCAGACGAGTTGCCGGCAGGCGCCGCAAGGTGAAGTGAGAGCGTCGGTATCGGTCACGACTGCGATGGCGTCGAAGCCGCGCTCGCCTTCGCTGATGGCCTTGAAGATGGCGACGCGTTCGGCGCAGATTGTGAGGCCGTAAGTCGCGTTTTCGACGTTGCAGCCGCCGAAAATTCTGCCGGACGTCGCGCGGAGAGCTGCGCCGACGCGAAAATTGGAATACGGGGCATGGGCATTCTCGCGCGCTTGCTTGGCCGCGACGATCAGGTGATCGTACTCGCTCACGTTATGGCCTCCGAAATTCGTGGGATCACCGCGCGAAGAAGAGCGATGAACTGCGTTTTTACACGCGCGGCGGTCTCCAGGACTTCCTCCTGGTTCAACAGCGCGTCAGTTGTGCCGGCGGCCATGTTGGTTACGCAGGAGATTCCCAGGACGCGAATTCCACTGTGGCGTGCGCCGATGACCTCTGGAACGGTGGACATGCCGACAAGGTCTGCACCGATTGCGCGGAAGGCATAGATCTCCGCGGGAGTCTCGTAGCTCGGACCTTGCACCGCGAGATAGACGCCGTTGTGGATGTTTAGGGCCAGATTCTTTCCTTCTTCCGTTACGAAGCGCTGGAACTCGGGATCGTAGGCTTGGGTCATATCTGGAAAACGCAGACCGAAGCGTTCGTCGTTCGGGCCCCTGAGCGGGTTGACGCCCTGGAAGTTGACGTGGTCGCGGATCACTACGAGGCAGCCTTGCGAATAGTTCCGGTTGATGCCGCCGGCGGCGTTGGTGACGATCATCGCTTTGATTCCCATGCGCGCGAAGACGCGAATGGGGAAGGCGACTTCTTTCGGGGAATAGCCTTCATACAGATGGACGCGGCCTTGCATCCCGGCCACCGGAATATCGCCGACATTGCCGATGACCAGACGTCCGGCGTGGCCGATGGCCGTCGATTGCGGGAAATTGGGGATCTTCGCGTAGGGGATTCTGGTTGCATTGGTCAAGTCATCCGCGAAATCGCCGAGGCCGGAGCCTAGAACCAAAGCCATGCGCGGCCGCAGCTTGGTCTTGCCAAGGATGAACTTGGCCGCGCGTTCGGCGCCCATGAACTCGAGGCTGGGCTTCGTTTTTGTTTGCGTTGCTTTCACGCTTTTCTTTGCGCTCATGAAAAAATTCCGACGATCGAAGCAGACATGAGATTCGCCATGGTGCCGGCAAGCATGGCGCGGATACCGAATTTGGCGAGCTGGCTGCGCTGCTCGGGAGCAAGAGCGCCGATACCGCCGATCTGAATGCCGATGGAGCTGAAATTCGCAAAGCCGCACAAGGCGAAAGTGGCAATGGTGAAGGACCGCGGATCGAGCGCGTCTTTGAGGGTGCCGAGCTGCGCGAAAGCCACGAACTCGTTGAGGACCATGCGCGTGCCCAGCAAATTACCGATGGTGGGAGCATCATGCCAGGGAATTCCGATGAGCCAAGCTACGGGAGCGAAGACCCAGCCAAACACCTGCTGCAAACTATAGGGAAACCAGCTGATGTGGAGGTGTGTCCATCCCATGATGGCGTTGACGAGGGCCAGCAGGGCCAGAAATGTAATCAGCATGGCAGCGACGTTTAGTGCCAGATGCAGTCCGTCGACAGTGCCGCGGGCGATCGCTCCGAGGACGTTCGACTCCTTTTCCATGGGCGGCAGTTCGACGCGTCCAGCGGTAAGAGGCTGCTCGGTTTCCGGGACCAGCATTTTGGCCATCAGCAAGGTGCCGGGCGCGGTCATGATAACAGCAGTCAACAAGTGTTTCGCGTCCGCGCCGCCGACGCGCATATAGGCAGCCATCATTCCTCCAGAGATATGGGCCATGCCGCTGGTCATCACGGTCATCAATTCCGATTTTGTGAGCTTGGGAAGAAAGGGCCGAATGGTGAGCGGCGCTTCGGTTTGGCCCATGAATATGCTGGCGGCGACGTTGAGAGACTCAGCGCCACTCGCGCCCATGATGATGGTCATCAACCAGGCTGCGCCGCGAATGATAATTTGCATTACACCCAAGTGGTAGAGGACGGCAAAAAACGCCGCGATGAAAATGATGGTCGGAAGGACCTGAAAGGCGAAAATCAAACCCAGCGAGGAATGGTTCGAACCCAGGTCGCCGAACACAAACGAAGAGCCCACATAGGAGAAGTCGAGGAGCTTCTTCGCTCCGTTACCCATCTTCTGGAACAGCCACTCGCCCGATTTGACGCGCAAAACGAAAAGTCCAAGGGCCAGCTGAAGGCCCAGTCCCCAAGCAACGGTCTTCAGGCGAATGGATCGGCGACTCGTGGAAAAAAGGTAGGCGAGGCTCAGGATCGTGACAATGCCGAGCACTCCTGTGAATCGTCCCATGCGTTTCTCCTCCGCGCTTGCGCGCTGTGCTGACCTGCGGACGGCAAGCCCCTCCGCAGAAACGAATTTCTAGCTCTACGTTCCTACCTGCGGGCTCAGGCTCCCAGGATGCGCCGAATAAGGGGGCGCTTTTCCCTAGGAGGTTCCTGGGCGATGAAATAGTTCTCCGCGATCAACGTCTTCGCCTCGGCGAGCCGCGCATCGGCATTGTATCGGATCGTTGCGAGCGGCTCGCCTGCCTCAACACGATCACCGATGCGCTTGTGAAATTGAAGACCGACGGCGTGATCGATGGCGTCTTCCTTCTTCTCGCGACCGCCCCCGAGAATGGCAAGAGCAATACCGAATCGCTCGCAGTTGGTGCCGGAGATGTAGCCGGAGACAGGGCTGGCTACGTCCACATGAAAGCGGGACTTGGGCAATCGGTGCGGTTCGTCAACGACGCGGTCGTCACCGCCTTGCAGGCGAATGCCCTGTTTGAATTTTTGCTTGGCCTGCCCGCTCGCGATCATGGTCTCGGCCAGCTTGCGGCCCTCTTCGACGCCTTTGGTGCGTTCACCGAGGTAGAGCATCCAGGCGGAGAGTTGCAAACTTAATTCGCGAAGATCGGCTGGGCCGCCGCCGCTTAGGACCTCGATGCACTCGGCGACTTCGTTGGCGTGGCCAGCAGCACGACCGAGCGGCTGGTCCATATCAGTGATAAGGGCAACAACGTTTTTGCCCATTCGCTTGCCGGTTTCGATCATGACGTCGGCAAGATTGGCAGCTTCTTCCTCGCGCTTCATGAAGGCACCAGAGCCCACTTTGACGTCGAGAACGAGGGCGTCGATGCCTTCCGCGAGTTTCTTGCTCATGATGGAAGCGCAGATCAGGCTGATGTTCTCGACGGTGCTCGTAGCATCGCGTAATGCATAGATTTTCTTATCTGAAGGGGCGATTTCCTTGGTCTGGCCGATGAGGCCCATGCCGCATTCTTGCAGCACGCCACGGAATTGATCGAGCGAGAGATTCACATTGAAGCCCGGGATGGCTTCGAGTTTATCGAGCGTGCCCCCGGTGTGACCCAGACCGCGACCGCTGATCATAGGGACGGTGAGACCGGCGGCGGCGACGATGGGAGCGAGGATGAGCGAGGTCTTATCGCCGATACCCCCAGTGGAGTGTTTGTCGACCTTTTT
>WNEZ01023210.1_pt1 | contig 11559 bp, 11 predicted proteins | sample 5400521 | NCBI WGS metagenome assembly WNEZ01 (sample SAMN13153339, study PRJNA577476) | soil metagenome | isolation source: 120 cm saprolite under Douglas fir tree site 2 hole 1 replicate 1 | place: USA:California | collected 2015-04-18
CCACTTCGGTCACAGTCGTCTTGGCTTCTTGTGGTATGGTATCCTGGTGAGGCTTCATGCTCTTCTCCTTTGTACTTCTCTAGAGGTTGTATTTGCTCTTCTAGAAAGTCACATGAGGATGAAGATGATGAAGCTTTTTTGGGTCTCTCAACACCCTATTAGTGATGGGTTAATAAGTGCAACTGTAGTGCGATGCTTCTCTGAGCAATGCTTTCCTGGGCCGGGCCTACCTCGTCACTGCCAACCTAAGCCATGCTGATCTGCACTTTGCCATTCTGTCATATGCCGACCTAACCGCTGCTTACCTGAACTATGCCGACCTGCGTGATGCCTCTCTATTCGATGCTGACCTGAACTATGCCAACCTGACCGATGCCAACCTGACCGATGCCAATCTGTTCGGTGCCCATCTGAAAGGTGCTATCGGCATTACTGACGAGGAACTGGAGAAGGAAACTAAGTCCCTCCAAGGCACAACCATGCCCTCTGGGTCAATACATCCTTAGAGTTACTTTGCGGTATATAACATGCTCGCTAACTTTACTCTGTTTTAATCCTAGGCTGGCTTGGATGGGCAATGCTACGAATAGATATTGAGATGATCAAAAACAGACGCCAGCCTTTTTAAACACGGTTTTTCACCTTCGGCAAGATACTCACACTCATTTGTAAACTTCCTTTTCTACGCACTGCGTACATATTTTTTACGCAGTTATTTTACCTTACTCTATTTTGCCATGCTTTTGTTCTGCCGATGGTGCTCTTAGGAATGTTTGTTGCTCTCTCAACTTCACGAATGCTGGCATGCGGATATCTTGAAAGATAGTAAGCAACCGTCACATTAAAATCGTCAAGTGTTGATGGAACATGCGGGACACTTTGGGACACTGGGACACCAGCAGGTAGTGGGACACCGCTTTGAGACGGTTGGGACAGCATATCTTCATCCAGCACATTTGTGTGCTGGTCTTCAACTTCGGGGTAGGAGGATATGCTTTGTAGTTGTTGCTCATGGTACAATTGCGACTCCCAAATTTCGTTCCGAGCAGTGATAAAATTTTTCACTGCCAGTCTTGCAATACCGATGGCTGTGATACTGCTAAATGCGATCAGTCCTAACCAGAAAAAGAGTACATGCTGATTAAGCGCAATAGGCCAACCTATCCAGGCACACGCAACAAGAAATAGAGCCGCTGGAATATCTACAAGAGCTACAGTACGTACAAGGGTATGATATTGACTTGGGTTCAATGTCTCACCTTTCAAATGCAAATAAGTCAGAGTATTGCTACTCTGACTTATCTTTTTACACATTGCCTGGAAGCAACCACGTTTCATCATAGTCTGCCCACGCTTGCGTATAACTCAGGTTCGCCCACACGAATTGGCGCTCTGTAGCTTGCTTGAGAATAGCCCATGCTGTATCGCCCGTAGATTGTTTGCCGTACTGGTCTTGCAACAAGATCTGGACATGTACGGTTACTTGTGTAGCCGATGGATCGCTCGCCCAGGCGTCTTGCTCAAGATAGAAAATGCAATTCTCAGCGCGATCATCGTTAATGAAACCTGGTTCCGAACTGGTATCCGATGTTATCGTCACCGCTTGCCCAGCGATAGCGACGACTGGTGTTGTCGCTGCATTCACGATTAAACAGAAACTAACCGCGCTTCCGTCGGCTGCAATAGCATTCGCTATCTTCTGCTGGACGCTGAGTGCTGGTGTAGGCGTATCTGTAGGAATAGGCGCAAGGGTAGCAGTAGGCGATGGCGTAATAAATTGTGAAGCAGAAGACAGCACAGAGGTAGCAGTAGGCGATGGTGTTGCTCCTGATGTAGCAACTTCCCCAATAACAGCAACGAGCACGAACAAGAAGATAACACTTGCTCCAATGCTAAATTTTTTCATGGGTTGTCCCTCCTGTGCCTCTGTGAGACACGATATAATGGTATTTTCGGGGCTTTATTTCTCCGACCAGTAAAAACTACCAGGGTCTTCTTTTACCAGCCCTGATGATACTACACGGATAGCAAAACAGCCATGTCTAGCGCATACTTGATAGGAGGGCGACACACTGTCAACCCAATCATGTTTTGAAAGTCTACACAGTTCATTCACCATACCCTCATGCAACGCAAAATAGAGCTAAGGCATTGCTGTCCTAGCTCCTGGTCGCTATGCTTTACGATAGACATTCAGCCCGATCACTACCCCATCGGTGCCTGCAATCTCTCGATTGCCGCTCGTGGTAGCAATCGTCTTCGATTTACCACTGGCCGATGTGCCGATTGCCCTTGTGAAATCGTGGATAGTAAGAGTGATTGTGTTGCCTTCCACCTTAATATGGCGGCGAAGGCAAAAGGAGTAATCGAAGCCCACCAGAAGAGCTTCCGCCGGGCAGTTGAGGCCGGAGTCAAGGTGGCGATGGGAACCGATTCGGGGGTGGGGAGACACGGAGAGAACGGTCGTGAATTACAGTTGATGGTCGAAAATGGGATGACCCCAATGCAGGCTATTGTGGCGAGTACAGCGAATGCTGCGCAACTGCTGCATTTGGATGGGATGGTAGGTACACTTGAGGAGGGCAAGGTGGCTGATGTCATTGTTGTGGATGGCGAGGTATCAAGTGATATCAGGAGGATTGCTGATCCTGCAAATGTGAAGCTGGTGCTGAAAGGAGGGCGAGCGGCGAAGAACACCCTGGAGGCGAAAGTACCAATGCTGGCGGGATTGGTTTAGGCCGATCTAATATGTTGCAACACGGCTAGTTCCGGACTCGTATATACACTTGGAATACTAATAAGAGCATGTTGGCTTTAGTCCCATCGATTTTGTTGAAGTTCGCTTCAATTCAAGTGGAGTTAGACGAACTCTGACCGTAACTCTTCAGGACTTCTCGCCGCTTGCGGCGGCTCACTCAGGTCTGGAGGGTGCGGGCGGTGCCGCCGCAGGCGGCACCGCCCGCACCCTCCAGACCCCTGGCGAACTGCCGCAGGCAGTGAGGAGTCAAGCAGCGGGGAGACCTGAAGAGTTACCTCTGACCTATGAGGAGAAATTTTCAATGTCGGGAAACCGTGGTTGTTTCTTCAACTCGATACTGTTTCTGGTGATTGTGTTTGTACCCTTGCTTGGCCATGTCATTGCGACTATTATGGTGTTCGAAGATGATCACTCGCTTGCAGGCACAGTGTTGTGGTTAGCAGCGATCTGGCTGATACCTTTCCTGGGTTCGTTCCTATACCTTGTCTTTGGCCAGCGTCGGCGGCGCGTGATGTTCGGCCAGCCATATTATGGAAATTACCAGTACCAGCAGCAAAGGTACCCTTAGCATTTCGAAGATAGAGACGGTTGGGAAGTCACTGTTTTACAGGAAAATAAAGCAAGCAAGCAGCCCAAAATATTACCGCGCAAAATGAGCGGTAGTTGAACCATATTGCAGGAGCAGCAATATGTGCAACGGATATCCAGAGCCAGGTGAAAAGAAAGCCTTATCTACTATGATAGATAAGGCTTCTATCCATTTATAGTGGTAATCAGATCTGGCAGTAACTTGTCGGCTATGGGGGTACCGAGGCCGGTGACGGGATCCCAGCCCCGCGTGGCTGGATAGCCTGGAACATACAGACCAGGCTTATTGACGGTGTTATTGCCAACTGTGATATCACGGAAGTCTCGTGTGTAGGCGCTGGAAGCAGCCAACTTGTAGAGCGCCGGATCGATGAAACCCAGGGGGTGGCCAGCCATTTGATCGGCAATTGCCATGAACGCCGCCCACAGCGGAGCGCTGGCGCTCGTACCGCCTCCAAGTCCCCATACGCCAGAAATGTATATAGCTAGTCCAGTGTTTGGGTCCGCGTCACCGGCTACATCAGGAACACCGCGCCGGTGTTTGAGCAGGTTCTGCACCGAAGCTGGCAAGGTCTGTTGATAAGATGGCGTAGAGAAGAATGAACTAAATCCTCCTCCACTCATGTTCCAGGCAGGTTCATTAACTGTCGGTCTGACGCGCTCCAAAGACGTACCGCCGACACCGGTGACCCAGGGATCATCAGTAGGAAAGCTGGTGGTTGGTGTTGGTGAGAGCTTTGTTGCGTCTAAATCGGCATAATCGGTGGCACCGTTATCGCCAGAGGAGGCAAAGAAGGTAATTCCGTGTTGCGTTGTAGCTTGTTTGAAGAAAGCATCCCATTTCTGTATCTCTTGTTGCCCCGCTGCATCTTTCAGTGTCACCTCGGATGCTCCGAAACTTTGTGAAATGATGTTGCCAAGATGATTTGTCAGGGCATACTGCTCGAGCTGTCGAAATTGAGGCAATCCAATAGTACCCTCGGTTTCATCAACCGGGCTGGTCAAAACCACAATTCTCGCATCCGGGGCGATGGCGTGAATAACTTGCACGTCTAGTTCTGTTTCTCCCTCCCAGCCAGCCAGATCTTTAGGGGGTGGATTAAGAGGGACCGTGCCTATAGGCGACATGACTTTGATATTGACTGGGGGTAAACCAAATTGTTTATCGAAAACATTCATGTCTTGCTGCAAAGTGGGGCTGCCATAGGAGACGATATCAACAATCGTCTGACCTTTTCCTGTAAAACCTCGCTGTATGAGGGATTGTACACCGTAAGCCACGCGCAGGTCATATGGTGTACGGCATGAGCCAGGTCCAAGCTGAGCAGGACAGATGGCAATTGCGGTACTCGTTGGTGACTGAGCGGGTACAGTGGGCGTTGCTGTTGTTACTCCTGGATTGTAAGGAGAACAGGCAGAGAGTAGTAGCAATGTTGCTAGAAGCGCAAGTAAACGTCGAGATGTATGCATGTGTATTTCTTAATCTTCCTTTTTAGCATCCTGTTTATGATACGACAAAAATGACAATTTGGCTATAACCTTTCTGTGGTGATTTCAGAGAATGCAGGATACCGGAGTTCCTGTTGAGGTTAAGGCCGCTACTTTATGTCAGTACCATGGTCCTACATCTATCCTCGCGTGGATTGACTGTAATTTTCACAGTGAGTACAGTTTTATTTACAGCGTGTACAACGCTAGCATCAGGGAATTGTTTTCCTGATATAACCCTAACGGATTGGGGACATATGTATGTCGTATTTTGATGATCGTCAAAGTAGCGTTACTAATGGATTGCAATTGCCAAGGTTGGATAACCGGCATTCCCTGGTGGAACAGTTGCCATTTCCTGAGAGCACTCCTTTTCCTGGAAGAACGACCCATCAATTGGAGTATGATAGTTCTCCCGATCTTACGGGAGCCCTGGAGCCTATATCCTCTGCAGGTACGACAATAGATTTTTCTGAGTACGCTATGTCTCCACACATAACACGTATTCTGCCTGATATCAATACAGGTGCGTTATCTTTTCCACCAACAGGGAGTACAACTACAGCGCTACGTCAACCCATAGTGATTCGCGGTAGTGGCAAGAAAAAGACTCAGGCGAACCATCATCCGCCGAAAGCGCGCAAGTGGGTTATCAGCGTCTCCGCTATAGCCTTGCTGCTAGTGATTACACTCGGGACAGCATTTGCTGTATCACCCCTTGGCAGTGAGAATGGTCATTTCATCAATCCAATACAGTTAGTGGCTAATTTAGTTCACAATGGCAGTAACAACCCAAGTTTGATTACGCAGCAGGCGGCAGGACGGGTTGGATCTAAGTTCGGGAGTAACCACGCAGTCTGGAGGTGGCGGGCTCTATCGCTTCGCCTATGGCCAATGTACTTTCTGGGCGAATATGCAGTACCATGCATTGAGGGGATTTTGGGTTCCCTGGCTTGGGGATGCTTATCAATGGGCATATGGTGCGAAGATGTCCGGCTGGATTGTTTCGAGCACTCCTATCGTGCCTTCGATTATTGTACTGCAACCGGGGGTACAAGGCGCCAGTTATTTTGGGCATGTTGCTGTGGTAGAAAAGATTAATCCCGATGGCAGCGTATACACCAGTAATTATAACTGGTACGCCAACGGGGGTTGGAATACGAAGTCCTATTGGACTTTCAAACCTGGACCCGGTGTTTCGTTTGTGTGGCATATGTAGGGTTACACCATTGGGATGTGTTCTACATGCTGCTTGTGTAGGTCTTCGCGCGCCGCGCGGCGCGCGAAGAGGCGTTTTATGGCATTGCCGATACGTCGAACCCCTTCTTCCAGGTGCTCCATTTCGGGATAGGCGAAACTGAGCCGAAAGTGCTGCTGCCCCCCACCATCGACATGAAAGGGTTCGCCAATGACAAAGGCTACTTGTTCATTGGCGGCTTCGCGCAACAAGATGCGGGAACGCATATCTCCGGGTAGGCGGCACCAGAGATGAAAACCGCCAGATGGACGATTAACACGCACCTCTTCGGGCCAGTATGTAGCGATAGCTTGTAGCGTCAGATTACGCTTCTGCTGGTATGTTTGGCGTAGCATTTTCAGATGACTGTCCAGGAGATTGCGCCGCAATATTTCTGAAACCACCCACTGCCCTAGAGCATTCGTGTTCAAATCAAACACCTGTTTATGCAATGACAGACGCTCTATCATCGGTTCAGGCGCTGCGAGCCAGGCCACACGAAGCCCTGGCGCCAGTATTTTTGAGCAGGTACTCAGGTATAATACCTGCCCATTGGTATCCAGAGCCTTAAGGGGTTGGGGCCGTTTGTCCTCAAAGTATATCTCTCCGTAAGGATCATCCTCTAATATTGGCGTTTGATAGCGTTTTGCAAGGAGCAACAAGCGACGGCGGCGTTCTTGCGACATAACTGTTCCTGTTGGATTTTGGAAAGTCGGGAGGGTGTAGATCAAGCGAGGGCGCCGCCGTGCCAAAATCGATTCCAGTAGGTCGATGCGTATTCCTTCATTGTCAGTCGGGACGCCAATCACGCGAGCGTTTAGCGCGCGAAACGCTTGAATCGCTCCCAGGTAGGTAGGTACTTCAACGACTACTTCATCGCCCGGGTTGAGCAAGAAGCGTCCAATCAGACCGATGCCCTGCGTAGAGCCAGAAAGGATCAGAATATGCTGCACATCAACAGCAACACCTCGTTTACGCATGTATGTAGCAATGCCCTTGCGGAGACTATGCAAGCCCTCAACGGGACAATACCCAAGAGCACTCTGGGAGGCAGAAAGCAAACCATCAGCAAAGATAGCGCTGAGCATGCTGGCGGGGAGGAGATTGGGAGCAGGTGAGGCCGACGCCAGGGAGATGATCTCTTTGTGCTCGCTCATCGAAGCCAATTCGCTTAGCAGGAGGGCATCAGGGCCTAGAATTTCCCGTTCACCTGCCTGCAAACCGATGAGCCAGGAGGCAGTTTCATCCTCAAAGCTGTCTCCGATATAGCCAAACTGGTTGCGCCGTACCAGTGTACCACGTCCTACGTGACCTTCGATCAAGCCTTCGCTGGCAAGTTCGTTATAGGCATTCATGACTGTTGTACGGTTGACCCCTAGCTCGCTCGCCAGGGCACGTTCTGTAGGGAGGCGTGTACCTTCCGACAGTTCACCGGAAAGAATAGCTTCACGTAGCCGCTGGCAAATCTGCCGATACAATGGCATGCCGTCGGAACGATCTAATGCAATTAACGAATGAATGGGTGCAGTGAATAATGATCTTGGCTGATATTCAGATGGGTGTTGTCGCATATCTGTATAGCCAATCCATTAGTGACGTTACAAGAGCTAATTGGTGGGTAGTTTAACAGCCAATTGTACGGGGAGGGAAATGTGAGATATGATGGTATCAAAAGCAAGCCGAATAGACTCGAAGGCACTGACGATATCGTATAAATTTGTATAGATTGCTAAAGAAACTGGAGAAAGAAAGCTCATGGATAAACTGGAAGAGCGAATTGCGATGGTACGTAATGACCGTGAGCATGGATCGCGATGGCTCGTACATGAGACGATCTCTATACTCCATGACGTTGCAACTCAGCCAGATAGCTCACCGGAGGAAGGCCTGCGACAATTACAACATGCTGGGGAGGAACTGGCACAGGCACGTCCCGCTATGGCAGCGATAGCCGGTGCAGTCAGACGCATCCTTAGGGCTACAGGCGGTCTGGAGGGTATAGCACGTGAAGCTGCCCAACTGCTTAAAGAATACGACACCGCAATAGAACGTATAACAGGGCATGCCAGGCCATTGCTTAATGGAACCGTGATGACGCATAGTCTCTCTGGAACTGTGCTGGGGGTTCTCACTGCCTGTCTTTCTCAGATCGAGCAAGTAATCGTGCTAGAAGGACGTCCCCGTTACGAGGGACGCGAGGTGGCACTTGAGCTGAGCAAAAGTGGCGCTTCGATCACTTTGATCACTGATGCGCAGGCTGACATTTTTCTGCCTTGGTGCCGTGCAGTAGTAGTTGGTGCCGATAGCATACTGGCTAACGGGGATGTATTGAATAAGGCTGGTACCGCTCTACTGGCATGGGCCGCTCGTGGACACAGAATTCCTTTTTACGTGCTGTGCGAGACATTGAAAATCTCTCCGGAAGGTTGGACCGGCAATCTAACCCAGTTGGAGGAGAAAGAGGCAACGGAGGTACTTGAGCAGCAGATTCCAGGTGTTACGGTGCGAAACTTCTATTTTGACAGGACACCTTTCAGGTTGGTAAAGAGTGTGATTACGGAACAAGGTATAATGGGGAGGAAAGAAATCAGGGAGATAGCATCAGAATCGAAGTAGGAATTAGTAGAGGGGCAGCAAGATTCCAATTTCCAATTGATCATCTTGTACCTCATACTCAGAACGTGTACAATGATGAAGGAAACTGGATGCCCATCTGCGTAGCAATAGAGTATCTCCATGCTAGAAGTACCCATTGCGGGTACTCACCACGAAATGGGAGGAAGTTACATGCCTACCTATATTAGCCTGGTCAATCTCACTGACCAAGGGATCAAGGAAGTTAAGAATGCCCCCGAACGCTTACGATCTTTCGATGTGGCCGCACAAGAGGTTGGAGGAAAACTTGTTGGCTTCTATCTTGTGCTGGGCCAGTATGATTACGTGGTGATTACTGAAGCTCCCGATGATCAGACAGCCGCTCGCCTCATTCTCGGAACAATTGCGCAGGGTAGTGTCCGTACACAAACTATGCGAGCTTTCCCGCGTGAAGAGCTCGAGCAGATAGCTCGAACCCTTCAATAGATGAGAAGAGCAGTCGCGCGGGGGAAATGGCTTTCCTCGCCTGATTAAAAATCATCGCCAGGAAAAACTGCTCGCACTAAACGCTCGGGATCATGGCGGGCAAGCCTATCGTTCTCCAGATTAAGGTGTTCGATTAACACACTTGGAACGAGGCGTGCGAGCTGTGCGCGATCAACTATGACAGGTTCGCTTTTTTCCTGTGCATAGGTTTCCAGCACTTCTGGCAGGAATGGGCCATCATTGACAATCACGCGGTCTACACGTCCGCCTAAATAATGGTGTATGGCATTGACAAAATCTGAGGCTTTATAGCCATCAGTCTCACCGTGCTTAGTCATTAGATTACAGACATAGACCTTCTCAGCATCAGCTTCGTGAACGGCACGTGCAATATCTCGAACGAGCAGGTTCGGCAGAAGGCTTGTATACAGATCACCCGGTCCAATGATAATGGTATCGGCCCGCCGTATGGCACGAACCGCTTGAGCGCATGCGGGAGCATCCTCCGGTACCAAGCGCAGGCGCACTATAGGAGAAAGCTCCCCTATATTCTTTTTACCACGAGTATCAATTTCTGTCTCATCACAAATGGTGTTACCATCCGCCAAATCGGCGCAGATTATCGTCTGCTTCAAGGTTACAGGTAACACCCGGCCGGCTGTATTAAGCAGCTCCTGAGCATCTTCAATAGCGAGCAAGAGATCTCCATCGTTAATATCCTGCAGCCCTTTGAGAATAAGATTACCCAGACTATGTCCACCCACGCCTCTGTTCTGATGTGAATTGCCATCATTTTCTGCCTGCTCAAAGCGGTGCATAAATACTTCGCGCCAGAGTGCGCCATTTCGAGCTAATGCAACCAACGACATGCGCAAATCTCCCAGGGGCAATTGACGCTGAAATTCATCCATTAATCTGCGTGAACTTCCACCACTATCCGACATCGTAACGATGGCGCTGATGTTAAACTGATATTTTTTTAGACGTGAGAGGACGGAAAATGTTCCAGTTCCACCGCCAATGGTTACGACGCGGCGACCTGCAAATTGATCTCCAGTGCTATGATATCCAGGCACCTTGCTTCTCCTGTGGCTAATTTCAGGTTCGTCGTTCAAAATACATATCCTTTTTCTACAGAGAACAAATCAAACTCCCACCTGTCCACGAGTCATGGTCAAGCTCTTCTGACATTAGAGATGGCCCGACACTTCATCAGACCATCTTTCTATGCAGATGGAAACGAGGCAGGTTGAAAGTAGTATTAGCGAGCTAATTTCAGAACGCTAAATACTTTTATGGTAAAGTTACAGTTTCAAGGATAAGTTTATCATGGTCTTTTTTTGTGCGCAAGCATGCTTCATAGTAAACTAGAGAGATTTAAAAGTCCATTTTCTGCCCCTACCCACCGCTCGAAAGAGGGGAATGTCCCCACCACGCCAAGGGGCAGCGCCCCTTGGAATCCTACTTTTGGCAACTTTTAAATTGCCCTGTGCTTCTTAGTAAGCATTTTAAACACCTTGACAATTCACGATATATCGTTATAATCGGCGATATAATACAATATAACGTTAACCGATGCAGAAAGGAGCAACTTAAATGTTTAGGAAACGTTTCGCCTATCAATTTTCAGGTTATGGAGGAGAACAGGGAGTACCCCCATGGCTACACCATCGAGAGCACCAAGCTGGCTTCTTTGGTATACATCGCGATGATAGGCCATTCGGTCCTCATCAAGGCAGATGGGGAGGTGATTGGACACCGCCGTGGTTACAGGAAGAATGGCGAGGACCTCATTTCTTCGGTATGCGTAGAGGCCGCGGACCGTTTGGTCAAGGTGGCCCCTTTGGTCATGGCGGGCCATTTGGGTCTGGCGGTGAGGGAGGCCGCTTTTTCGGGCGCGGTGATGTGAAATTTGCTCTACTGGAGCTTTTACGAGAACGCCCTATGCATGGATACGAAATGATGAAGGCATTGGAAGAGAAATCAGGAGGTTTCTACAGACCTAGCCCCGGTTCAGTTTACCCAACGTTGCAAATGTTGGAAGACGGGGGCCTGGTGACCTCTAACGAAGTCGAGGGGAAAAAGGTATATAGTATAACTGATGCCGGGCGTGCATCGCTTGCCGAACGGCAGCGTAATCAAGAGGGACCTGCTGGACCACCCTGGATGCGGCGGCATGATAATGGTGGGTATGGTCAGAGGCCGGAAATGAAAGCGTTGAGAAGCGAGATTGAAGAGACAGCTCGTTTGGCTGCCATTGCCGGAAGGATGTCATTACAAGACCCTGAAAAACTGGCACGTTTTCGCGGTATTATTGACCATACTCGTAAAGAGTTAACAAATCTGATCTATGGTGATGGTTCAAGTGAGCAAGAGTCAACTCAAAATGCACCTTAGAGTTCTCAAT
>WNEZ01005482.1_pt1 | contig 11554 bp, 9 predicted proteins | sample 5400521 | NCBI WGS metagenome assembly WNEZ01 (sample SAMN13153339, study PRJNA577476) | soil metagenome | isolation source: 120 cm saprolite under Douglas fir tree site 2 hole 1 replicate 1 | place: USA:California | collected 2015-04-18
TCCTGTTTCAGGACGTCCACGAGGAAATGGTGGTTGGCCGTCATGTACTCGCCGTTCGTCAGATTGTACGAGGCCATCATCGCGCCGACTCGGGCCTCCTTGACCGCCGCCTCCCAGACGGGCAAGTAGATCTCCCGCAGCGTGCGTTCGTCGATACGGGAGTCGGAGGTATTGCGCGCGAATTCCGACTCGTTGCCCAGGTAGTGCTTGATAGTGGCGCTCACCCCCTGGGACTGCAGCCCGGTGATGAAGCCGACCACCATCCGGGAGGCGAGATACGGATCTTCTCCGAGATACTCGAAGTTCCGGCCGTTCAGCGGCGTCCGGTACATATCGGCCCCGGGACCCAGGGAGTAGTGCTTGCCCCGCGCGCGGGCGTCACGTCCGATCTCCGTGCCGACACGCTGAGCGAGCGCCGGGTCCCAGGTCGCGGCCAGCGCGATGCCGCCGACGTAGAGGGTGGAAGGACCAGTCGCGCGGACGCCGAAGGGGCTGTCGGCCGTGCCGCGCTGCGGGATGCCGAGCCGGGCCAGGCCCGGAATGTCGAAGGTGTTCACGCCGCCCAACAACCCGAGCTTTTCGTCGAGCGTCAGCTGGGCGAGCAGTGAATCCACCCGGCGCTCCATCGCGGCGTCCGCCCCTGCCGGCGCCTGAGCGGCTGCGGTCGCGAGTGGGGCAAGCGAGATCACCAGCGTGGAAACCAGGTTGCGGCGCATGGTTGCCGTCCTTCACGTGGAAGTATGCTCCTCAGCGTCATGGCAACGACTGGCGCCAAGATATGGCGCTACGACCCGGGTGGCCAGCAATTGTTGGATCAGAAGGGGCGCCAACATCGGCGCGTATTCCGGGGAGGGAATGCGCCAGGCGGGACTCGAACTCATGACATTCGGCTCCGGAGGCTGCGCGGAGCTCGCATTCGGCGCTCGGTTCCTCCGTTGGAGTGGTGCTAGGGAATCGTGTTCGGTGGTCCGTCCTTCCTACCGACCCAATGCACGAAATACAAGCATTGCTGAGGTGTCATTGATTGCCGCACATCCACCTCGACTGTCGCATCGAAGCCCGACCGCTTGAATTGCCCGTCGATCGTGAGCGTGAACTGCCCGCCCCTGACCGAGAGAGTGGTTGGCGTGGTTGCGAAACGGGCGGCGCTGTCTATGGTGCCCTGATAGGTCTGCCCGGCATGGGTAAGTGCCAGCACCCGCGCTCCAGGCGTGTGAGTGACGAATGTAGGATTGTCCTGCACGGTGACCGCCCCACACGTATTGCGATCAGGAACCAACGAGACTTGCGTCTGATACGTCCCGGCAACAGAGAGCAGGGGTGGTCCCGTCATCGAACGACCGCTTCTGACCACACTGGCGCCGATGAGGACGGCCATGCCGGCAGTGCAATAAACGCTGCGGGCGCCCCACTCTAGTCTTCCTCGACGAAGTCGGTGCGGAGCTGGCCTAGAACACCAAACCCGGGGCCGAATGCTCCCCGGGTTAGCGGGCCGGGCGAAGTGGCCGTCACACTCCAGCCGCGACCAATCAGCGCCGTGAACCCTGGGCTCGGAGATCATTCGGAATCCAGCTCCTGATGTTTGCAGGGCCGGTGCCTCGGCGATCGAGTACGGTCGATTGAGCGCGCCCATGACTGGCCCCCTCCGCGCAAAGGCTCGCACCTGCAAAAGAACGGTTGCGTGACAAGCAGCGCAATTGGTGTCACTGTGGTTTACACACTTCTCATATACTGTCGCCCGGCGCTGAGAACTCGAGTGCCGCCTCGCGCGGGGGCGTTGAGTTGCAGCAAACGTGAGACGAACGGCGGAAAGAGCGCGACGACTCGGCAAGGACTTGTCGCCTGGCCGGTCTCGCCGACACGTTTCGGAAACCTGCTCATCCCTTCAAGAGCGGTACACGGATGACGTGCCCGCGCCTCTGCCGACGCCGGGGCCAGCCGGTCCAGAGCCGCCGATCGAGGAATGGTTCATGAGTCATATCCTAGTCATCGAGGACGACTCCACGATTGCCGATGGGCTGCGCCGCAGCCTCGAGCTCGAGGGACATAGCGTGACACTTGCGCGCAACGGGGGAGAAGGACAACTGGAGACTCAGAAGCCCACGGTCGCTCTGGTCGTCCTCGAGCCCAAGCGCCCGGGAAGGGATGGCTATCACGTGCGCAGGGACTTGCGCGGCATGGGCAGCGGCGTCCCGGTGCTCATCCTCTCGGCCCGCGGGTCAGAGTTGGACAAGACTCGCGGCTTCCGCCTTGGGGCCGATGACTACGTCGTGAAGCCCTTCGGGCTCTTGGAGCTGCTCGCACGCGTGGAAGCCCTGCTACGCCGGTCATGCGGCGTCATCCCCGGCGTCAGTGACACACCTGCACCGGTGCGATTCGGAGAAATCGAGGTCCATCGAGGCAAGCATACCGTTCTACGTCGCGGAGCTCCCCTGGAGCTTCGGCCCAAGGAGTACGAACTGCTCATTGCGTTGCTTGATCGTCATGGTGACGCAGCGTCCCGCAGTAGTCTGCTACGGGAGGTCTGGGGCTATGCGGACGGCGTTCTGAGTCGCACAGTCGACAGCCACGTCGCGGCGCTGAGACGCAGGGTCGAAGCGGATCCGAGGAAGCCCCGGCACATTCTGACAGTACCGAAGGTGGGGTACCGCTTGCAGGTCTGACGATTAGGTCTGGGTTTCCGATAGCGAATACTTCGTCTAGCGTACTTTCCCACGGGCAGCGACCTTCCAGCTTCCTTCCACTCGGCCGCGGCGGCCGTACCAGACTTCGTCGTGCAGGTTCACCGTCGCGCAAGAGTGGCTCGGCACCACCCAGAGTTTCTCTCCGACGCGGGCACGCCCATCGATCTCCACGTAGCCGTGCTCCTCATTCAGTTTGCGCATGGTCCAAGGGTGCCCGACGATGTGACCGAACGTTCTGGCACCGACCGTCTGATCGCTCGAGAACGTTTTTGACCCGGCGTCGACCACGCACTGGCCTGGCACCGCGGTGCTGACAACCGTGGTGAGCACGCGGAGCGCGCAGTCAGCCTCGCCGCAGACCTTCGCCGCGAGGCTGCTCGCGTCGTAGAAGACGTAGGTGCCGGGCCGGATCTCGGTGGTCTGCGGGATCAGCGGCGTTTTCGAGGCGCCGGGCGTCGAGCCTCCAGAAACAATCTTCGCCTCGAAGCCCGCCGCAGCGAGCGCATCGAGGACGGCGTCGACTTTGACGCACGCCGCCCGGAAGCCTGCCTCGTCGAGCCACGATGGCCAATAGAAGATCCCCTGGAAATCCGAACACGCCTGCGCGATCTCGACCGCTTGCTCAGGTGACTGCGCGCCACAGCGGCCCACGCCGACATCGATCTCCACCAGCGTTTCGATCCCCCCCTCCTGGAGGTCGCGAGCGACGTCGACCGAATCGACCGCAACCTTCACGCGGCGCGTCTTCGCGAGCGCTCGCAACCGCGGCAGCTTCGCCTTCACGAGCGGATAGGCGACAAGCACATCTTCGCCGGGCAACACCTCCGCCTCCCCCACTTTGGCGACCGTGATTCCGATTGCGCCCGCATCGAGTTGCATCTGCGCAATTTCACGGATCTTGTGGGTCTTCACGTGCGGCCGCAGCGCGACACCCCACGCCCGACATTGCCCCTGCATCCGCGCGATGTTGCGCTCGAGAACGTCGAGATCCACGTAGAGGGCGGGTGTGTCTAGGTCGAGCGCCTCCACTATCGAGCCTTCTTCGCGATGCACTCGATCTCGACGGCGATCCCGCCCGGAAGCGCGCCCGCCTGAATCGTGGTGCGGGCCGGAAACGGCGCCGTGAAGTACGTCGCGTACACCTCGTTCATCGTGGCGAAATCGTTGATGTCGCGCAGATACACGTTGCACTTGACGACGTGATCGAGTGACGAGCCCGCCGCTCGGAGAATCGCCCGTAGGTTCTCCAACACACGCTTCGTCTCCGACCGCACGTCCCCAAGCTCCAGCTTCCCGGTGAGCGGATCGATGCATCCCTGTCCGGCGACGAAAATGAAATCTCCCTCGACGACTGCCTGCGAATACGGGCCAAGCGGCTTGGGCGCCTTCTCGGTCAGAATGGCTTTTCTCAAGGGATCCTCTTCATTCGTTTCCAGAGGTAATGAACGGGGAACCCTGCCGCCGCAATGGCGAGGCCGTAGACCGGCGAAAAGTTGCCAACCTGGATCTGTCCCCAGACGATAGCCGACACACCCACGACCGTACCTATCACGAACAAGAGTGGCACCCCAGGATAGACAGGCGTGCGGAACGGCCTCGGCGCATCAGCCATCTTCCGTCGCAGGACGAACACCGCTCCGACCGCAAAAATCAGGGCGGCCCACTCGACGACCACGAAATAGGTTGTGAGCGTATCGAAATCTCTGAGGACGAGGACCATAATGATCGCGACCGCACCCTGGATCAGCAGCGCCGCCCATGGCGTAGCCCAGCGCGGATGGGTTTTCCCGAGAAAGGAGAAAATCAGGCCGTCGCGCGCCATCGCATAGGGGACGCGCGGCTTGGCGAGCAGGTTGCCGTTGAGCGCGCCGAAAATGCTCGTCATGATCGCGAGCATGATGAGGACGCCACCGGCGGGTCCCGCAATCGCCGCCATCACCGTCCGCGCGATGGTTTCCTTTTGCTGCGCCATGATGCTGACCGGCATCATGTACAGGTAGGCCAGGTTCGCGCCGACGTAGAGCGTGACGATGACCAGCATCCCGACGATGATGATCCCCTTCATCAGTCGTTCGGGTGCCACGACCTCACCCGCGATCATGCTGACAGCGATCCAGCCGTCGTAGCTCCAGATGACTGCTGCGACCTCGCGAGCGAGCCCCCCCCCGCTGCCCTGCACGGGGCCGCCCTCGGTAAGGTGGGAAAGACTGCCGTGCCCCAACAGAAAGACGCCGAGAATGATCGCCGCCAGCGCGGTCACCTTCACCAGGGTGGTCACTTCGCTCACGGCTGCGCCCACTCGCGCCCCCAACACGTTGGCGCCCGTCAGGATGATGATCGCGGCGATCGCGATCAGCTGTACGGTCGCGGCGCTTGCCGACATGCCGAGCAGGTTGAGCAGGAATTCCGCGAAGACGACGGAAAGAGCGGCAACAGTGGTGGGCGTCGTGACCAGGACATATAACCAGCCAAATACGAATGCGGCGGCATCGCCGTATGCCTCGCGCAAGAACACGTACACGCCGCCCGCTTGCGGCAGCAGCGAGCTCAGCTCCGCCACCGCCAGCGCTCCGCAGATGCTGATCAGACCGAAGGCCGTCCAGAGTCCCATGATGACGAGCGGATCGGGGACGAGCCCGGCGATGGTGGGGGGGGTGCGGAAGATCCCGCTGCCGATTGTGATGCCAACGATCAGCGCGGTTCCGCCGGCGAGGCCGATGACGCGGCGGAGATCCTGCGCCTGTGAAACGACGGCCGTAGTCAGGCGAACCGCAGGCAGACCGGACTCGGTAGCGCGATACGCTGGCGCGAGGGCGTCAACCTGCCCGTATCCGGATCGCGTCCGAACACGACGACGGAGTCGGACCGCTGATTGGCGACGAGCAGCCACCGCTCGGCCCGATCCAGGCTGAAATTGCGCGGCCAATCGCCTTCGGTGGAGACCACCTGCTCGAGCGCGAGCGCGCCCTCCCCGCTTGATTCCGCCACGGAGAACACCGCGATGCTGTTGTGGCCGCGGTTCGACACATAGAGCGTCCGCCCATTTGCTGCAATGTGGGTGTCGGCCGGGTAATTCGTGCCGGTCCATCCAGCCGGGACGGTCGAACGTGTATCGAGCGGAGCAAGTGTGCCCCGCTCGGCGTCGAAGCGCAGCGTGGCCACCGTGGAATCGAGCTCATTGGCCACGAACACCAGCGGCAGCGTGGGGTGGAAGGCGATGTGGCGCGGGCCGGCGCCGGGGCGCATGACGGCATCGCCACCCTCCACGCGGCGCAGCGCTTTGCCGTCCAGGTCGAGCCGATAGACGAACACGCGGTCGGCGCCGAGGTCTGCGGCGAGCGCGAAGCGGTTCGAGGGATCGGGAAGGATGCAGTGGGCATGCGGCGCCTCCTGCCGCTCGGCATTCGGTCCGGTGCCCGCGTGCTGAACGACACTCGTGGCGGGCGCGAGGGCGCCATTCCCCTGGATCGGCAACAGCGCGACGCTGCCCCCGGTGTAGTTGGCGACGAGCGCGACTCGCCCGCTCCGGTCTACGCTCACGAAGCAGGGCGCGCCACCGTCCGAGGGCTGCTCGTTCAGCCGGGTGAGCCCGCCGGTCGCTCGCTCGACCGCGAAGGCGCTCACCGCGCCGTTCTCGAGCTCGTTCACGGCATAGAGCACGCGCCCCCCCTCCCCCCCGTTCGGGTGGATGGCGAGGAAGGACGGGTTTGCGCCGGCGTTTACCGAGCCGACTCGCAGCAGTTCCCCGGAGCGCCGGTTCATGCGGACGAGATAGATGCCGTCGGACCGGCCACGTTCGGTGTACGTCCCAACGTAGAGCAGGTCACCATCCGTCTGTGCCGAGCCGTGCGCGAGTCCGATGAGACCGATCGCCGATGCGGCCAGGAAGTCGCGGCGAGACGGGTTGCGAGGATCGGTCATTGTGGTGCCCGAACGGCCTTTCCCGGCGCGACGCCCTCGACTGCATGCCCGTTCGCGACCACTGACACCCCGTTAACGATCACGTGCTGAATGCCGACGGGCGGCAGCGACGGCTCTAGGTAGGTCGAACGATCCACCACTTTGCTTGCGTCAAAGATCGTGATATCCGCGTCTGCCCCAACACGCAGGCGTCCCTTCTGCCGCATCGCCGGCACTCGGGCCTCGAGTCGGTGCGCCGGCATCACCGTCATCTTGCCGATTGCGTCCATCAACGAGAGCCAGTGGGCTTCGCGCACGTAGCGGCCAAGCACCCTTGCAAACGTTCCTGTTGTCCGCGGATGGCCCGTGCCACTCTGCCAGTATGCGTCGCTCGCAATGATCGAAAGGGGACTGTGTATCGCCACGGCCACCATCTGCTCCGTGTTCGTATGCACCACAACGGGTCCGCCGGTCCGGGTATATCGGGCAAAGCTCTCCTGATTCAGCCGCTCGCCCGTACGCGGCCATTCCAGCTCGGCCAAGCGCTCATCGGGAGCGGCTTTGTAAGTATCCTGTATGGTGGCGGACTGAATCTCCGTCATGCCGGCATCATATGGATACGCCTCCGTTGTCACGTCACGTCCGTGAGCGCGCGCCTCGCTGATCATCTCGAGCATCACGGGCGTGTCGGCAAGGCCGGCACTATTAATGTGCACCACGTGCAATGGAGCACCGGTTTCGCCGGCGAGCGACAGCGCTTCTGTGAGGCCCGCGACGTTAGGGCGAATGTGTACGTGCACAGGTGTCTTCATCTTCGCGGCGACGCGGAACACGGCGAGCAGCTCATCGCGCGTTGCCGCCGGCGTGTACGGAAAGCCTGCGCCGATGCTGACCGCGCCCTCGATGAGACCAATCTCCATGCGTTTCGCGATCTCGCCAATCTGCGCAGGCGACGCAGCGCGATAGGCTCCGTCGCTCACCGGCATCCAGGTCCCGGAATCGTGCATCACCGCCATCCGGACTTTGATGTGGCCGATGCTGACGCCATAGTTGATTCTCTCGCCGGCACTGCGCTCGCGGTACCAGGTAGCGACATCGGACGTGCCGAGCTCGAGCTCGAGCGCTGTCGTCACACCGTCTAGCGAATAGAACCGATATGTCTCGGACGTCTGTCCGTGGGCGTGCAGGTCGATGAAGCCGGGGGCGACGACGAGGCCGCGCGCGTCCACCGTGTCCCGGCCGCGGATGGCCTCGGTCGTGATGACGGCGATTCGTCCGCCCAAGAGCCCGATATTGCGGACCGCATCGAGCCTGGAGGCGGGATCCATCACGTGTCCACCGAGAATCACGCGGTCGTACACAGCGTTCGCTGGGCTCTGCGCCGAGAGCGTGCCCACTTGCAGTGCGACTAACAGTCCAACCATCATTGCCTCCGGATGAGACGCCCCCGCCGGATCACGATTTGTACTGTCCTTAAGGCTGTCAAATAGATCTCCGATCATGTTTGACGCAATGTTTGCCGTTCCATGCCTGCCAACGCCTATCGATGCCGTGATTCCGCGCACACACGTGCCAACAGAAACGATCGCCACGGCCCTCCGCCGGGGAGTCGTGCGGATCGAGCGCCTTGGCCATACTTAATCTCCTCCATCGGTGAACACGCTCCGGCCCGCGAGCAGCGGAGGTCCGTCCATGCACATGCCACTTGGTACGACCGTGATCGTTTACGACGGCTTCGAGAAGCCCGGCGGCTACACGCTAGCCGACTACGAGGCGAAATGGTCTCCACAGACCCTCGGCGAGATGGCCGTCGAGGACACGCGCCAGTTCGACAACCAGACGTTCTCGCTCTCCGCGACTCCGTTCCGGACCGGCGCCGATTCCAGCGTCGCCGATCACGCCAAGTATCTTGCCGTGAGCAAGCAGGCGTTCACGGTGCCGTTGATCGGATCCATCACCTTCTCGATCGATATCGCGGTCGAAACACCTGGTACCACCGAGGGCCGCCTGGTGCACGGCTCTTACGAGTCGGGTGCGCCGTACGCGGCGACACTGCTCGAGGGGCAGCAAGCCGCTGCGACGCTGCACATGATCGACTTCGTCACGGGACAGCTGTTCGACTGGTTTGTATCCGGGAATTCCGCGTTCACGCTGATCGAGCGCCTGCCATCGACCGTGACTGGCTCGCCCAAGCGCGTCGGGATCGACAAGATGTACACACAGATCATCGACGAGGTAGCGATCGCGGCCGGCGTGCCGCACACGGTAGCAATTCGGTACACGCGCGACCGGGAGCGGTCGTTCGTGGAGTACTTCCTCGAAGGCAAGCCCGTATCGAAGGTCGACCATGTCGGCATTCCGCTCGACGTGCAGCGGGTGCAGTACTCCGGGATCTATCCATCCCGCGGGGCGGGTGAACTGCTCCGTGACCAGCTCCAGTCAATGGTCATCGGCCACGGCCTCTTCAGCCTGGTGGACGCGTTCCCGTTCCAGCATCCCGAGGCGCCGGCGCTGAGCGTTTCCATTCCGGTGCAGGAACGCCTGTTCGGCCAGGGAGCAAAGACCAAGTTCGACAACGCCGTGGTCACGATCGAAGACAAGGGTCACTCCTAGCAGTTCTATTCGAGCGCGGGTCGCGCCGACTACGACTCGGGTGCGTATTCCACGGCAAGTTCGGGGCGCGGGGGCGTGGGAAGAAGTAAGCGGCATGGAAACGTCCGATGAGTCCTAGGTGCTATCCGGGCACACGCCGAGCGGCCTGAACACCGCCGCCCGGCCTCACCGGCTCCGGAGGCACGCGCCGGCGACGCTCACCAACGCTGATCGGCGTTGTGTGAAGCAGTTAGCCCGTCCCGTCGCCAGTCAGCGCCAGCGAGCAACGCCCGCATTGTTACAACCGCTGTGACAACGACCGGCGCGGCAAAGAGCCTGGCTCGGCTCCGGTCCGGCGATCTCCCAAGAGGTAGCTCCCGGGCGTGGTAGCAAACGGGAACACCCCGCCGAGTCGCGAGCGTCCACCAGCCTCCGGCCGTGTCTACCCACAAGAGTCCCCACAGCGAACGTCGAGCTCATCGCAGGGCGAGCGGGGACTCACGGTTGTGGAACCGGGGGCTGCTAGATAGGCGTCGCGAGCACGATTCGGGCCACGCGCCCCATATTATTCCCGTGAACGCCCAGCATCTGAGTGCGGAAGGACTCCGTGCGTAGCGCGGGGAGACGTCGGAGCATCGGCGCGGTACTGGTCGCGGCATTGGTCATGCTCTGGCCAGCGCTCTACAACGGGTATCCCTTGCTGTATCCCGATTCGATGTCCTATCTGCAGCAAGGGCGACCCGTGGCGAGGGCGCTCTTCCTGCGCCAGTTCTCACCATACTACGGCGGGCGGTCTCTCATCTATAGCGTCGGCATCCTGCCCCTGCACTGGAACGTCACCCCGTGGCCCGTGGTGATCTTCAATGCCCTGGTGACGGCGTCCATCCTGTGGCTCGTTGTGCGCTCACTTCTGCCAAAGCAAACGCTGGCTGCGTATTTCGCTCTGGTCGTGCCGCTCAGCCTGTTAACCGGGCTGGGCTGGTTCGTGGGCTGGATCATGCCTGATATCTTCGGTCCGGTGCTGTATCTCGCCGTCTATCTGCTCGTGTTCGCGAATGAGACTCTCTCTCGTGCCGAGCGCCTGACGGTCGCGCTGATCGCCTGGTGGGCCGTGGCCTCGCATGTGACGCATCTCCTATTGGCCGGCGGCTTGTGTGTCCTCCTGATGGCAGTGCTGATCGTTCAACGCCAGCCGACCGGCCGAGCAGTGAGAGCCGTCGGTGGGGTGGCGATGATCGTCTTGCTTGCGGCCGCCGCCCACGTCTCCTTGCACGCGTATTTGTATGGCGAGCCATCGCTGAACGGCAAACGACCACCGTTCTTGATGGCTCGCATGATCGCCGATGGCCCCGGGAGGCGGTATCTGCAACAGCAGTGCCCCAACCGGCATCTCGAGATCTGCGGCCACCTCCACGCCCTACCCGACAATGTGGCCGATTTCCTCTGGCGAGCCGATGGAATCTGGCAGAGCGCGTCGCCACAGCAGCAGGAGCGGATGAGGAACGAAGAGATGGCGGTCGTCGTGGGCACCCTGCGCGCCTACCCCCGAGAGGAGTTACGTGTCTCCGCGAGCCACTTCTGGGAACAGCTTCACACGTTTGGCTTGGGGGACTACGATCCGCGCCCGTGGATCTTGGCCATGGTGGACACGGTGCTGCCCGGCGCGCGAGCACGATACCTGAAGAGCCGCCAAGCGCAGGAGACGCTACCCGCCGAATTCTTCACGTCGGTGCAGGACTGGACGGTTATCGCAAGCGTGATGGTGATTGCTTGCTGGGCAATGTTCGTACGCCAGTGGGGGTCACCTCGAGTGATCGGGCTCACCGCCGTCATCGTGTTCGTAGTGGTTGCGAATGCCGCCGTCACTGGTGTCCTGTCCAACGTCGAGGATCGCTACCAGGCGCGGGTCATCTGGCTCGTGCCGCTCTTGGGCTGGCGTGTTCGTATTGACGTGGCTCGATCAACGACACCGCACGCTTCGCCTCCCGCACACGGAGGGGCAGGGCGGCAATGTGCAAGCAGCGTGATCCATTAGCGAGCATCGCGTCGCATACGAGCACTGTCGGTCGACACGCGCATCATGAAGTCGCGGTCCGGGACGGCCGACGGACACGGCCTACAGGAATGACTGCAGCCCTGACGCCTTCGGGTGCCATCGTTCTTTACGATCCGGAAGTCAGGCTCGCCCTCCCCTGCCGTACAGGTCTGAGAACCTAGCAGTCCGCGTCGGCACTTCGGTGAGTTCGGCGAGCCTCCGACCTTCAGTTGACCTCCCAGGATTCCAAACTGTTTACATCATCCAGAGCTCGCGCCCCAGGGCCCCACAAGCGGAGAATTTGACCGGGAACGGCGTCCCGACGAGCATCGGCGCCCTGTCG
>WNEZ01006002.1_pt1 | contig 11550 bp, 9 predicted proteins | sample 5400521 | NCBI WGS metagenome assembly WNEZ01 (sample SAMN13153339, study PRJNA577476) | soil metagenome | isolation source: 120 cm saprolite under Douglas fir tree site 2 hole 1 replicate 1 | place: USA:California | collected 2015-04-18
ATCAGCCCGACCACGCAGGGAACAAGCGCGAATCAGCCACAGACACCAGTCAGCTCGCCTGCTCCGACGAACAACCAGGCTGATCCGAGTCAGAACGCAACCCACCCCGGTAATACCTTCCCCTTCTCCTCGCTCATGCGCGGCCTGGGAAGCGTGGCCCTGCTCGGCTTGCTGTGCATCCCGGGGTGGGTTATCTTGCGCAGGCGCCTGTTGCCCGTGTTGTCACCAAAGTTACCCTCCAGTGGGGCGGCACCCTGGAGCCGCACACGCATCAGCGACCAGGAGCAGACCGTTCAATACCGCGCACAGTTCCAGGTCTCTCCCTTCTCCCCGCAGGGCCATGCGCCCTCCAACGCGCCATCTGTCGCACCATGTGCTGGAACGATAACAGCCACTCCTGGCTTGTACACCTCTTCCGCCGTCTCGCGACCGAGAAGTTTGTTCACTGCGGGCAGCAACCCACCCGCCAGCTTGCGTGTCCTGCCCACCATGGGAGCTGTTCCCACTCCGAACCTGCCAGCTTTTCAGAAGCAGACGCCTGACGAACTTTCGGCAGAGAACACAGAGTTAAGCGACACATATTTGCGGTATCTGATACAACTCTATCGTGAGAGAGGGCGGCTGTGAGACACTGAAGAGGTTCACCCTTGCTGCCCCCGCTGTGCATGTACCACCCACCTTCCTTGTGTCATTCACAACGCTTGCAAGATAAAGGTATGTAACAAACCGCTTCTGAAAGGTACTACTTCTCTGCAATCCAGCGACGGCGGATACGCTGCGCGCATACTATCTCGCGCTCGTGCCACCGCGGAATCAGCCGGAGATCGGCCCGGAGGGCCTACCGGTCGTCTGGCGCTATCTCCATCTGCGCGACGTGACGATCATGGGCGCGGGACACAGAGTCCAGGAGGATAAGCATGATACACGTTCTTGTTGCAGACAGGGTGCCGCTGTTCCGCTGCGGTATTCGCGCAGCACTCGAGAGTACACCTGAGTGTAAGGTGGTCGGGGAGGCGACAGAACGGGCGGGAATCATACAACATCCAGACGTGATAGTGCTCGATGCAGGTTTACTTGCGCCTGATGACCTTTTCGAGGTCACAAGTGCGTTGCGACCATTAGCATGTGGGTTGGTCGTTTTGACGGCATCTGCTGACGAGGAGCAGCTTTTCCAGTACCTGAAATTGGGTGCTGCGGCTTATGAATCCAGAGATATTACTCCCGCTTGTCTCGCAGACAGGGTGTGCCGTGTTGTCCAGAAGGAATATCTCCTCTCCGCCGACGCAATCGATCACCCCCGACCTTCCCCACCCACTGCTCCCAGGACGTCCCCGGCGCTGAAAATCAGGATCGAGGCTCAGGCACCTGCCTCCACCTTTCCTCTTTCGGCTCGCGAAGTGGAGATTCTCGTATACATCGCACAGGGCAACAGCAACAAGCAGATCGCCAAATCACTAAACATTTCTGATCAGACGGTGAAGAATCATATAACGTCTATCCTCAAGAAGCTCTCAGTGAATGACCGCACTGCTGCTGTCGTGCATGCGCTACGTCACCGCTGGATTTCACTGGAAGTCCATACTTACTCAAGACATCCGGCCGTCACCTCTGGCAGGTAAAACAGGAAAATGAGCGAAACATAAGTCAATACTTATGGAACGCATACACCCTCCCATCCCAGGAGCCGACATAGACCACTCCATTGGCAACCGTGGGCGATGAATCGATAGCATCCCCTGTGGCGTAGCTCCAGAGCATTGTCCCCGTCCGAGCATCAAACGCGTACAGCTTGTAGTCTTGCGAACCCACATAGACAACCCCATTCGCCACCGTTGGAGAGGAGTGGATGGAGGCTCCTGTGAAAGCCGTCCATATGGGTTTGCCCGTTTGCGCATCCAAAGCATGCAGTTTGCCATCAGTTGAGCCGATATAGACCGCGCCGTTGGCTACGGCTGGCGAGGAATGGATATATCCCCCGGTAGGAGCTAGCCAGAGAAGTTTGCCGCTCCGGGCATCGAACGCATACACGTTGCGGTCCTCTGAACCAATATAGACCATTCCATTAACGACTGCTGGCGAGGAGACGCGAATAGCAGGTCCGGCCCCGGCAATCCATAATGTTCTCCCCGTCCTGGCATCGAATGCATAGAGCTGCCCATCCTCTGAACCGACATAGACCACCCCATTGACGACTGCTGGCGAAGAGGAAACGAAGTTCTCTGTAGTATGCGTCCAGAGGACCTTACCCGTCAGGGCATCCAATGCGTACAGATTAGAGTCATTAGAACCGACATAAACCACATCATTGGCCACTGCTGGTGAAGACCAGATTGCATTCCCAGTGGTATAAGTCCACACGGTCGCCCCTGTCGCGGCATTCAATGCATACAGGGTATGATCATCCGATCCAACGTAAAGAATGCCATTGGCAACTGCTGGCGAGGAGCCAACATCACTCTTCGCAACATGTAACCAGAGGGTTTTGCCTGTCTTTGCATCAAGTGCATACAGTAATCCGTCATATGATCCGATGTACACTACACCATTAGCAACCGCCGGGGATGAGAGAATGTAGGACCTGGTGGATACCTTCCAATAGGATACCAGGTGAGAGACGTTGATAGCGCTGAGGATGTGCTCGAAAGGATTGAAGTGCGTATGCTGTAAATCGAATCCGAACATCGCACTGGTGGAGTTGGTAGGAACCTGGACAGAAGGATGGGAACGGCCAGTTGTTTTAAGCACCCGAATAGAGATGAGCGCTGCGCCTCCAGCTACTACGAGGAGCGCAAGTCCGACCAGCAGAATTGCTTTGCTCCGGGAAATACGCCTGGGATTATTGCTTGTTTCCATAAACCTGCCGGTATCAGGGCGTTATGTGAGTATATACTTATGACGTGTCCATACTCATGTAAAAGTATAGCATAAGGGTCTACATCCTTTCAGGGGCAACGCGGGCGGCCATAAAGGCCCACCAATAGGCATCAAGCTAAGCCTTGAAGAGAGACAGGAGGCCGGATGATCCGTAGGGGCGAGAGTGGTTGTGTGGATGTGAGGAGGGCCTTTATGGTCGCCCGGTGCTGGGGGTGTGATCGCGTTTCCCCACCTGTGAGCACAGGGAACAGGACGCGGGCGACCATAAAGGCCCTCCCTGCCACTCCTCACCTCCCTCGCCCCTACGGAGACATTCCCCCGAAAGAACGGAGACCCTAGCATAATAGCACTACCCATACACCGGGTCATTGGCTATAATAAATCAGAAAAGAACATACTACGCCAATTCAGGAGTTTATGCGATGCAACAGCAACAAATGAATTATGACCTGCTAGCAGTCTTCAATAATGAAAGTGACGCGGATGCAGCAGAGACCAAACTTCATAAAGAGGGGTTCGGGAATGATGAGGTTTTCCGCCTGACGGCCGATTCCGTCGCGGGCGGTCAGTTCCGCGAGCACGGCCCTAACCGCGACCGCAGTGCTGTTTTCCTCCAAACGACACGCTCGGGACCCAACCCCGTGACTGTCATCCTGTTTGCTATTGTATTCGGCTTGATTTTGGGGGCACTACTGTTCGGAGCAGCGGACTTTGCCATCAAAGCGCTGCCAGTACTACCCGCTACGCTGGCAGGAGTTGTGGCCGGCATCATCCTGGGTGCAGTCCTGGGGCTGCTACGAAGGGGACCGGTGCGTGGAGGAATCGGGCAGGATATGTCAAGAGTGAACACAGCAATCAGGCAGCCCGAACAGGGAGCGCGTACAGTTATTGCAGTTCTCCTGCCCGACCCTGAAAATATCAGTCGCAAGTCAAAGGCCCGCGCTATTCTGCTGAATAACAAAGGCAAGCTTGACAGAAGCGTGGGTCGGTAGCGTCCCTTGCTCTGGGTTACACCAGCGAACGAGGAAAAGTGTCCCAACACGCTTGATTTCTGTTTGGACTTCATGTAAAGTATCGGTAGCAATAAAACCATTATCGGAGAGAGCTTGCTATGTCCAACGATCTCACGATACAACCGCAAGGCCAGGTCGAAACGGAGGAAGCGATACGCCTCCGCTCTAAGCTCCTGCCCCCTTACAAAGTTATCATCTTTAACGATGATTACAACGAGATGCTCTACGTTGTTGCTGTACTGCTCCACACCATAAACAACCTTACCCAGGAGGAAGCCGAGCACATCATGTTAACTGCCCATCTCACGGGTAGTGCGGTAGTAGTTGTCTGTCCAAAGGAATGCGCCGAATTCTACCAGGAACGATTGCTCAGCTACGGCCTTACGGCCACCATCGAACCCGACACGTAGCGTAGGGGCCGATAATGCAGAGTAACGACCAAAATCGGTACTGTCATCCTGAGCGGAGCGAAGGATCTCTTTGCCCATCGAGACAGACCCTTCGCTCCGCTCAGGGTGACAAGTTAAAACTCATCATCGGCGATGGGCACGAAGTAGTGATACGCGCTCCGCTTCGCTGAGGCCCCTATGGAGGGCCGGAGTATTTTGTCAATCTGCATTATCTACCATTGACGAAAGAGGTTTTAGAGGATAGAATCAATTATAGCCTGTAGGAACGCACTGACGAGTATCCTTTGCAAGGATGCTGCAAACAAGTAATGATGCTGTTTTATCATGTTCCTGCAGGAGGAGAGACATGATGGTTAACTTCTGGCGTAGAGCCAAAGAAGAGACAGAAACGAGTAAAGCTGCTCCAGGGGTAGGAGGCACAGGCGACATCGCTGTCATTGTAGATGGCAAGAAACTGGATAATGAGTTAGTACGCTTAGCCTGCCTGATGGCAAAGCGTGCCAAACGTAAAGTTCATTTGGTTCACATTATCGAGGTCCCCCGCACACTCCCGCTCAAAGCTACCCTCACCAAAGAATCAGAATACGCAGATAAATTGCTTACCGAGGCTATGGCAATAGCCGACGAAGCCGGATGTGAAGCAGTGGCAGAGGTTGTACAGACACGCGATGCCGGGCCTGCTATCGTTGATGAAGCAAAGGACCATTCCTGTGCCCTGATCATGTTGGGCCTGGTGCGTAATATGCACAAAGGGCATGGGGCGGGCAACGACCTGGGTAAAACAATACCTTTCGTGCTGGCCAATGCACCGTGCAGAGTATGGGTTGTTCAGGACTCGGTACCCGGACCAGGTGCGTCCGGTACATAGTACGTCCCCGATCCACGATAAACAATCGCCGCAGTCGAGTGCTTTTCGTTTTCAGGACGCTGCGTATGTTATAATTACACATACTGACACGGATCTTTATGTTCGTTATTGCTTACTTGCGAAGGAGGTAATTCGATGACAACCGATTCCAGTTCCGCCGGCACGTCCGCACGTTCACATAGAGATTACTACACCGCGCTCTACCAGTCCGCCTTGACGTTCTCGTCAAGTCTGGAACTGGCGGTGCTCTTACAAAGCGTCGTCAAGAGTACCACGGAGGCGATGCAGGTAAAAGGCTGCGCCTTGCGCCTGCTCGATCCGCGCACGGGCCAGCTACAACTGAGCGCCGTCTACGGACTAAGCAGCGGCTATCTCGCAAAAGGGCCTGTCGATGTAGGACATAGTCCCCTTGACAGCGAGGCGCTCAGCGGCAAAGCTGTCATCATATCGGATGTGAGGACTGACGCACGTTTCCAGTATAAAGAGGCAGCCAAACGTGAGGGCATCGTTTCCGTGCTGTGCGTGCCATTAGAAGTACGCAGCGAAGCCATTGGCGTACTACGCGTGTATAGTGGTGAGCCATGCAACTTTTGCGATGAGGATATCCAGTTCCTTTCGGTTCTTGCCAGCCTCGCCGCGCTTGCTATCGAAAACGCCAACCTCTACGAGGGCCTGAAAAACTCCTACGATGGTGTGATGGATGTCTTGTGGGGAAGCAGTTTAGAGTACACCGACGCAAGGTAATACTACCGCACGAGCGTATTCGTTAGATACGCTGATGAAAATTCCGTTCGTTCACCCGCCTGCTTCCCCGGCACAGGGAAGAGGCGGGCAGAGAGCGGCTTATGCAAACGCAGCGCCAGGCTAGCTACGTCAAGGAGCAGGTGAGCAATCACCTCTGCTTCCATATTTCCTGGCAGCGGTACCGTATCCAATCCGGTACCGCAGACTGCAGAATATAACAACAGTTGATGAGTGTTGACAAGGCCCTCTTCCCATCTACGTCCCAGGATTGCATCTTCCAGCACCGGCAACATCAACCCGCAGTAGCCACAGGTAGGCAAGCCCGTATTCTTCAGAGCAGATGTGAGCGCAGCAGCTACCGCCACCGTGCCAGAACTGCCGATTGGCCCATAGCCGCAAAGCTCCAGAGCCGTCACGATACTATCATCCCCCATTGGCGCGGGTGAAAGATCAATCCCGCCAAATGCCAGGCCATACTCGCGAGCCAGCGCCTGCCCCAGCGTCACAACCGGCGATGCCTGTTCGATCAGAGCCGCTCTCACTAGCTCAGCGATTCTATTGAGGTCAATAGGCGCACTATTTTTATAAGCCCCGAGTGCCCCGGCTACCACACCTGCCCCCTGTAGACCAAGCGATAAACTGGCCGGTCCCGCGTGGTAAGCAGAAGGAAAGAAAGGGCTTCCCGGCGCAACGCAGGCCAATACTGCAAAGCGGAAATTACCAAATCCCTCGGCCGTCTCGTAGGCCAGGCGCCTCATCACCCTGGCGGCTGGCAATGCGGCCTCCGCTCGCATACCATACTCCGCTGTAGCAAGCTGCACCGTAGCATTGAGTGCGCCTGTTGGACCCAGCAAATCAGCGATCAACTCGATACGCTCCAATGGGAAATCGGGCCTGGCTGCCTGCGCCGTGCCTAAAGAGCAAAAACCCATGCCAGCGTCATCCAGCACGCGCTGCAGCCCCTGTGTATAGTCAACCAGAGCGGCGGGTGACCAATCTGCCAGATCATCAAAAAATGGACGGGTTGATAGCCTTACCGTCTGTACTTCGTAACCAGCCTCTGCATAACGAGCGCTGGCATGCTGCAGGGTAGCCGCGGCTTGTTGGAGCGCTTCTGGATTCAGCGGGTGTGGGTCAGCGATACCCAGCGTGATGGTACGTATGAGCATATACTTGCCTCTAGCTTTCATATATTGCTGCTATTGCTCTCGCCGCAGCAGCTACGGCCTCACGCACTTTTTTGGGACTGATCACCGCAACACTGGCACCTAGAGCGAGCACATAGGAAACAGCCTCGTCAACAGACTCCACGTTGACCTGCACAACCATATCGCCGTCCTGCTCCTCGCTCAGCACCGTATAATCACCACGCAGCCCGGCTCGAGCTGCAGGAAGAACTCGCAACGTTAGCACAAGCGGCTGCAGCTGTTCTGCGAGGTGCCTGCGCGCCTCTTGCCAGTACGCTTGCAGGTCGAAGTCAGGCCGGGGTGTGATCTTCTCTTCGCACACCCTCAGATCCTCGATGTTGCTCACCCGGAAGGTGCAGAAAGCCTGACACGTGTGACAGAAAGCCACCAGGTACCACACGCCGGTACGCACATGACGGCGCGATAATCCTCTATACACCAGGCCGTATGGATCAACGCGTCTCCATTGTGCACCGGCAACGCCAGCACAAGGATAGAGGATCTCGAGCCCCTGCGCACCCAATACCGCCAGGCGTATCTCCTCTAGATAGACGGTGGTGGTCGCAGAGCTTTCATACCACGCAGTCGTATCAAACAGGATACGCTCCCGGGCCTTTCCCACATCTGCGCGATACTCTTCCGGCAGCGCAGCCTCCAGTTTTAAGAGGGCGCTCTGGAGTTCGTCATCATCCGCGAAAAGGCTGTAATTGCCCGCCATATCCGCGCTGAGAACCAGGGAGACGGCTTCCTCACTGGTGAAGATGGCCGGCTCGAGCTGGTAGTCGCCAGGCAGGTAGTAGCCCCCCCCAGGGCCAAAGTCCATCGACACGGGTACATGTGCCAGCGAAAGCGCATCGATATCACGATAAATTGTGCGCGTTGAAACGCTCAGAATACTGGCCAGGCGCTTTGCTGTCATTTTACCGCGAGCGTGGAGGAGCAGGGTAATCGCTAAGAGGCGTTCCATTCTCTGCATAAGCATATTGTAACACAGCAGAAACGAAGCGCAGGTATCAAAGATGATGGGTGAGAAACGCAAAAGACTGACACACTTATGTCATCCATTATTTGATAAGCTGTTCTGATCGACGGGTTTTCCCCGCATGGATAGGAGCACCGGGAAAGGAAAAATGCGTGATTCCTGCGAAAAAGGACAATACTGCAACAGTCGCCTCTAGTGATTCCTGGAAAGCTAACATACGCATCTACATGCGCATTATAGCCCTGCTGCGCCCTCACTGGTTACAATCGGCCGGCGCGGTGATCTGCCTGGGGCTTTCCACATCCTTTGCGTTGATCGTTCCCTGGCTGCTGGCATGGGTCATTGATATGGGATTTCAACATGGCCGGATTGGTCCCCTGTTGCTCGCCGCGGGCGCTATACTTGCCACCAGTGCACTGCGCGGCTTCTTCGCCTATGAGCAGGGCTATCTTTCACAGGCGATTTCGTGTCTTGTAGCCTATGATCTGCGCGACCTCCTCTACGACCACCTGCAAAAGCTCAGTTTCTCATTCCATGACGAAGCAGAGACAGGACAGTTGATGTCGCGCATTACTGTTGATATCGAGGCGGTACGTAACTTTATTCCGCTGGGATTACTACGCGCGCTCGTTGCCCTGGTGACCTTTGGGGCTATTACCGTCGTCCTATTCCAGCTCGACTGGCACCTGGCCCTGGTTACGATGATTTGCGTCCCCATCCTGGTATTCCTCTCCATACAGGTAGCGCGTCGTTTGCGCCCGATGTGGTTAAGCGTGCAAAACGAAGCAGGCGCACTGGGCACGGTGATGCAGGAGAGCCTGAGTGGTATGCGTGTCGTCAAAGCTTTCGCACGTGAAGAGTTTGAGATTGCCAAGTTCGACGCGAAAAACCGCGAACTACGCGAACTCAACCTGGGTGCAATGCGGCTCTCAGCCTGGAATCAGCCGTTGATGGTGCTCGTACTCAATATTATTATCGTGTTGATCGTCTGGGTAGGAGGCGTTGCGGTCATTGGACACCAGATCAGCCTTGGAAAACTGGTAGCCGTCACGCAGTATATACTCCTGCTGGGATCGCCCGCACGCACCCTCGGTTTTGTAATCACGTGGTTCATGCGCGGCCTCTCGGGAGGCACCCGTATCTTTGGGGTACTGGATACCCGGCCAGCCATTACCGACGCCGCCGGGGCACAGGCGCTAAAACACGTAGCAGGGCACGTGCATTTTGAACACGTCTCGTTCGCGTACGGAAACGGGCCGGAGGTGCTGCACGACGTTACGATAGAAGCTCAGCCCGGTCAGGTCATCGCCCTGCTGGGTGCTACGGGTAGTGGTAAAAGCACCATCCTGCACCTGCTGCCGCGTTTCTACGATGTCACAAGCGGCCGCGTTCTGATCGATGAAAAGGACGTGCGCGAGGTGACGCAAGCTTCTCTACGGGGCAACGTGGGCCTGGTGCTACAAGACGTTTTCCTCTTCAATGCCACGTTACGTGACAATATCGCTTACGGCGTAACCGGCGCAACCACAGAACAGATCGTTGCCGCAGCCAGGATTGCACGCGTACACGACTTCGCCTGCAACTTGCCGGACGGTTATGATACATGGGTCGGGGAGCGTGGTGTCACGCTCTCCGGCGGCCAGAAGCAGCGCGTGGCTATCGCACGCACTCTCCTGCTTGACCCACGCATCCTCATGCTGGATGAATCGACCTCAAGTGTTGACATGGAGACCGAATATCTCATTCAACAAGCCCTGAACGCCGTCATGCGCGGCCGCACCACTTTTGTGGTTGCGTCGCGCCTGCGCACAATCAAAAATGCCGACCAGATCCTGGTACTCGATAAAGGGCGCATAGTAGAACGCGGCACGCATGCCACGTTGCTGGCACAGGGAGGCCTGTACACCAGGCTCTACGACCTGCAACTGCGTGACCAGGAGGAGTTTGAAGAGCGCACGCAGGCCTCGCTTACCGAGCAGAAGCGGGAGGTGAGGCGATGAAGCTGAACTCATACGCGGCACACCCTCAACGCAGCCGCTGGCGTGAAAACAGCCTTGAAGGCTCAGACGAGAACGAAACGCAGAAATTTAACTGGCACCTTACCGGCAGGTTCAGACCCTACCTGGCTCGCTATAAAGGCGCAACACTTGCAAGCGTGGTATTGATGCTGCTCTATACAGCATTCAGCCTGGCGAATCCCTACTTGATCGGCGTGGCTATCGACCGGTTTATCGGCCATAACGATTTGCATGGCCTTGCTATCATCAGCATCATCCTGCTTGTAGTAAACATCTTGATGTGGCAATCCCAGTACTGGCAGGTCTGGAGCATGTCCTGGGCCGGGCAGCAAATACTCTACCACCTCAGTTCCGATATGTTCACACACCTGCAGCGCCTTTCTCTAAGTTTCTACGATCACACACAGATCGGGCGCGTAATGTCGCGCCTGCAAAGCGATATAGATGTGTTGGAGTCGATGCTGAGTTCGGGATTGCTCTCTATGCTCGGTTCGCTCGTATCCCTGGTAGGCATTATCGGAGCGATGCTGGCGATGAACGTATCCCTGGCGCTGCTCACATTTATTGTACTGCCTATAATGATAGTAATCGCCGCCTTCTGGCAGCGGTTCGCACAGCGTTCTTTCCGGCGTACACGCGCCGCCATCTCACTGGTTAACGCGACGCTGCAGGAGAATATCTCAGGTATGCGCGTGATTCAGAGCCTTGTGCGCGAGGGACGCAACCGCGCTGAGTTCGACGAGCTTAATTCGTACAACCGTGATACCAACCTCGAGGCCAGCCGCGTAGCCGCGCTCGTATTACCGCTCGTGGAGGTTGTAGCGGCGGCAGCCATTGCGCTGACGATCATCTACGGGGGCATACTGGTATCGCAAGGAGCGCTCCGGGTAGGCATGCTTGTCGCTTTCACCCTCTACATCAACCGTTTCTTTGACCCTATCCGCGATCTCAGCCAGCAATATACGCAATTACAGCGCTCCGGTGTAGCGGCAGAACGTATCTTTCAAATCCTGGATATGCCCATCGATATAATGGATAGTCCGCAGGCAGAGATGCTGCCCCAGGTACGCGGTGAGGTTGAATTCCGTGATGTTACATTCGGGTACAGCCCCGATTTGCCGGTGCTGAACGATTTTAACCTGCACATCGATGCCGGGCAGACCCTGGCGATTGTAGGGCCGACCGGTGCGGGCAAAAGCACTATTGCCAGCCTTGTAGCGCGTTTCTACGATGTACGAGAGGGCGGCGTACTGATTGATGGATACGATGTGCGCGGCGTCACACAGCATTCCCTGCGCAGCCAGGTCGGCATCGTGCTACAAGAGCCGTTTTTGTTCACAGGCACGATTCGCGATAACATACGCTACGGACGCCTCGAGGCAGCCGATGACGAGGTGATGGAAGCTGCTCGCGCCGTGGGCGTGCATGACCTGATCATGCAGCTTCCGGCTAGA
>WNEZ01012331.1_pt1 | contig 11550 bp, 9 predicted proteins | sample 5400521 | NCBI WGS metagenome assembly WNEZ01 (sample SAMN13153339, study PRJNA577476) | soil metagenome | isolation source: 120 cm saprolite under Douglas fir tree site 2 hole 1 replicate 1 | place: USA:California | collected 2015-04-18
TCAAGACCACTTTCCTGCGAGGCGTTCCGGTCTGTCATGACGGGAAGATTGTTGGCTCAGCGCGGGGCCACTACTTGCGGAGGCCGGAGTGAATAGGCTTCACATTGAAATGTTGGCGGCCTTCGGTCCTCTGATGGCGGAGCTGTTGCCGGCTCATGCTTCGGGCCGAACGTTGGTGGTCGGCTTCACGCGGCTGAACAACACGCGCGGCCCACTGCGCGAGACGATATGAGATTGGCAGGCATCCCGGTTTCAGGTTTAAAATGAAACGATAGCCTTAGGAGAGGGCCATGAGACAGCATTCCGCCATTCTCTGTATCGGTGTGGTGGCAAGTATTGCGCTGTTCGCTGCCGCGAGAGGCGCCCAGGCGCAAGACAAGGTGATCAAGATCGGGGGACTGTTCGCGATGTCGGGCCCGGGTTCCTATTTCGGGGTCCAAGACAAGCAGGGCATCGAGCTTGCGATCGAGCAGCTCAACAAGACCGGGGTCAACGGCTACAGGTTCGAAGTCCAATATGAGGATTCGGCGTGCAGTCCGCTACCGGCGACGCAGGCAGCCAAGCGCCTGCTGGAGCAATACAAGCCCGACGTCGTCCTCGGTGAAGAGTGCTCGGACGCGACGCTCGCAATCATGCCGCTCATGGAACAGGCGAAGATGCCATTGCTCAATGCGGGCTCGTCCTCGATTAAGGTCACCGATCCCGGCAACCCGTGGACGTTTCGCATTATGCCCAACGAGGTGATGCAGGGCGTCGACATCGCCACCAATGCCTATAAGCGCCTTAACGCGCGCACGGCGGTGCTGCTCTATGAGAACACCAATGCTGGAATCGGCAACGCGAAGGTGTTCGGCGATACGTTCAAGTCGCTCGGCGGGCAAATCCTTGCCGATATCGGCTTCGGCCGCGACGTGAACGACTTCACCGCGATCGCGACGCGCATCGCCGGTCTCGGCAAAGTGGATGTGATCCCGACCTATACGCTCGAGGGCCAGGGTCTACGGATCACGCAGGCGCTGGCGCAGGCTAGCGTCACCAAGGGTGGCGGCGGGCAATCGATCCAGCTTGGCACCATCTGGCTGCCCTTCGGTTTCGAGCAAAAGGCGGGCAAGGCGGCGCTTGGCTACGTTCGCATCGTCCAGTTCGACCCAACCGACAAACGTGTCGTGGTGCAGAACTTCATTCGCTCCTTCAAGGCCAAATACAATCAGGAACCGACGCACATCAATGCCCATGCCTTCGATCAGATCCTGGTCGTCGCTGATGTCATTCGCCGCGGCGGCAAGGACTCGCAGTCGATCCGCGATATCATGGCCACTACTAAAGACTTTTCCGGTGTGACCGGCAGTGTCGAATTCGACAAGACCAACCAAAACACCAAGATGGATACGATCCACTACATGGAGACGTTGCCGGATCTGTCGTGGAAGGCGCTCGGCTGGAACTGAGCGGTCATGCTGACCGTCGTCCTCCAGCAGGGCATCAATGGCATAGTCTTCGGCAGCCTCTATGTCCTCGTGGCATTGGGGCTCACCCTGATCTACGGCGTCCTCGTGCAGATCAATTTTGCGCACGCGGACGTCGTGACCATCGGCGCCTTCGCGGCGTATTTTTTCACGTTCGCCTTCGGCGGCAATTATCTCATCAGTATCGGCATCGCGCTCATGGTCGGCGCGGCGCTCGGCTGGCTCGTGAATGCAGCGATCTTCGCGCCGCTGCGCGAGCGCGGCAGCGAATTGTTGCCGCTGATCGCGACCATCGGCGTGTCCATTTTGTTGCAGAACGCGATGCTGCTCTGGTTCGGTCCGATCCCGTATGCCTTCGATAGCCCCTACAGCAATAAAGTCATCCGACTGTGGGGCGGCACATTCATCACGTTGCAGAATCTCATCATCGTCGTGGTATCCATCCTCACCATCGCGTTGCTCTACGCATTCATGAAATTCACCTACATGGGCAAGGCGCTGCGCGCCGTCGCCCAGGACCGCGAGACCGCGGGCCTCATGGGCGTCAATCCCAACCAACTCATCATGCTGACGTTCGTGATCGCATCGGCGCTCGCCGGCATGGGCGGCGCCATGCTTGGGCCCATCCTCGTGCTCACACCCTTCGCTGGCACGACCGTGATCGTGAAGGCGTTTGCCATCGTGATCATTGGCGGGTTCGGCAATGTCGCGGGGACGATTATTGCAGGGCTCGTGGTTGGTCTGATCGAAAGTTTCACGACCCAGTTCATCAATCCCGGTCTAACCGACATCGTGGTTTTCACGCTGCTGCTGCTGATGCTCGCACTACGTCCGACAGGGCTGATCGCTGAAAAGCGTGAAGAGAATGTCTAACGAGGGTCGACCGGCGTTTCCCATGCTAACCGATCGAGTCCGAATCAACCGGCGCGCGTGGTTCCTCGTGGTCGCCGTGATCATCGCTCTTTTGCCGTTCGTCATTCAAGATTCTTATTGGCGCACGAACCTAGTCGTTTGCGCGATCAACATCATGCTGGCTATCGGCCTCGATTTCATACTTGGCTATGCCGGCCAGCTTAACCTCGGTCACTCGGCCTTCTACGGCATCGGCGCCTATGCCTCTACACTGCTCGTCATGAAGCTTGGCGTGCCATTCTGGATGGCGTTCGTCCTCGGAATGGTATTGTCCGGCGCGGCCGGCATGGCGTTGTCGATCTTCGCCGTTCGTCTGCGCGGCCATTACCTTGCGATCGCCTCGCTGGGCTTTGCCGTCATCGTACATCAGGTGCTGCTGAACTGGATCAGCCTCACGCAAGGCCCACTCGGCATCTATGCCATCAAACCGCCACCGGACATTGCGTTGCCGGGGCTGCCGGTCATCTCGTTCGGCAACACGGCGAATATGTTCTATCTGGTGGCGAGTTTCGCGTTCCTTTTCTATCTCCTGCTCGACCAACTCGTCCGCTCGCCGATTGGCGAGACGCTCAAGGCGATCAGAGAGGACGAGATTTCGGCTTCTGCGTTCGGCATCAATTGCACGGCGTGGAAGGTGTTTGCCTTCGGCATCGGGTCGGCAGTCGCGGGCGCTGCCGGCGCCTTCTATGCGAGCTTCGTCGGAACGTTAGTCCCGGACGCCTTTATCATCACCGAATCCTTCACCATTCTCGCCATGGTGATCGTCGGCGGCATGGGGACGCTGATCGGCCCGGTCTGGGGCGCAATCCTGCTCACGATCTTGCCCGAACTTTTACGCGGATTCGGCGATCTCCGTCTGATCCTCTATGGCGCCGCTCTCACCCTCGTCGTGCTGTTCATGCCAGGAGGGATCGCGCAGGCAGCGCAGATGTTCCGCGCGTGGTTGGGTCGGCTAGCAACCGCCGCCGACGCTGGAATGCGCCAATGATCGGGTCGGGCCCCGCCACGGCGGCGCAAGCGCGTCCTACCGGTGCCGGCGCGTTCTTTTGCGGCGCAGGTTTGCACAAGCGGTTCGGCGGCGTGCAGGCGGTTCGCGACATTTCGCTCACCGTCCCGCGTGGCGGCGTGTTTGCGATCATCGGCCCGAACGGGGCCGGCAAGTCGACGCTCCTCAACCTGATGAGCGGGCTCTATCAGCCGGATGCGGGCCGGATGATCTTCGACGGCGCCGACCTCGTTGGCTTGCCGGCGCACAAACGCGTACGCCTCGGCCTCGGGCGCACGTTTCAGAAGATACGGCTTTTTAAGCAGCTATCGGTGCTCGGCAATGTCATCGCCGCCTTTCATATTCATCACGATATCCCGGCCTGGCAATACGTCATCCACGGTGCTGCCTTCGAGCGCGACCACGCTCGCTGTCGCGCGGAGGCGATCAAGCTTCTCGACTTCGTCGGGCTCGAAGCGCGGGCATCGGTACTCGCAGCTTCACTCGCGTATGGCGAGCAGCGCATGCTTGAACTTGCTCGCGCGCTCGCGACCTCGCCCCGACTGCTCATGCTCGACGAGCCCGCCGCCGGCCTCAATGCGGCGGACGTGGAGCGGTTGGTTGAACGGATTCGTATCCTGCGTAAGCGTGGCATGACCATTATCGTAGTCGAGCACAACATGGATCTGGTGATGAAAATCGCAGATCGCGTGCTGGTCATGGATTACGGACAGTACCTTTTCGAGGGCACGCCGCTCGAGGTGCAGGCGAATTCGGCGGTGATCGCCGCCTATCTTGGAGCATGACGTGAGCGCACTGCTGCAGGCGGAAGGGCTTGAACTCGCCTATGGCGAGGTCTCGGCGTGCCGTGGTGTCAGTTTTCATGTCGCAGAGGGCGAGATCGTCACACTGATCGGCGCCAACGGGGCCGGCAAATCCAGCACGCTACGCGCTGTCGCCGGCGCGCTTTTGCCGCGCGCCGGCGCGATCCATTTCCGCGGGCACGATATCACGCGCCTCCCACCGTATAAGCGCACTGAACTCGGGATCTCGCTTGTTCCCGAGGGACGACGCGTCTTTCCATTCCTCACGGTGCGCGAAAATCTCGAGCTCGGCGCCTTCAAGTATCGCAAAGAGGGCGCGAAGGTTCGCGCCCTCATGGAAAAAGTCTTCGACATGTTTGCACGGTTGCGCGAGCGGCAGAGCCAGAACGCTGGCACCCTGTCCGGCGGCGAACAACAGATGCTTGCGCTTGGGCGCGCCATAATGTCAGAGCCACACCTCATTTGTCTCGACGAGCCTTCGCTCGGTCTCGCACCCGTGGTCGTGCAGGACATTTTCCGCACGATCAAGGCGATCAATGCCGCCGGCACTAGCGTGCTCCTGGTCGAGCAGAACGCGCGCTATGCACTTGAGACTGCGAGCCGCGGTTACGTGCTGCAGACGGGATCGATCATCGCAAGCGGCTCCTGTGCAACGTTGCGCAACGATGATCGCGTGCGCCAGGCCTACCTCGGCCGCAGCGCGGCCGAACAGATAAAACTTTGAAACCGATTTCGTGGCTTCGCCGTCGCGTTCCCGTTTTTGCGGGCCGGGCGGGACCCGACCTAAGTGGAATCGTCTCCACTCCTTCTCACCGTCCCAATATTGCTTCTTTCATCGCACGCGGATCACGCTGGCGCCACGCGCCGGCATCGACCGCCTGGAAAAAGTTGGTGAGGTGCTGATTGAACGCGGCCGGCTCTTCGAGATTGATGGTGTGGCCGGCATTGGGCATTACCACGAGCCCCGCCGTCGGGATCGTCCGCTTCATGAGCAGCCCGGGTTCGAGGCACGGCCAATCCTCGTCACCCGTCATGACGAGGGTTGGGGCAGTGATCGCCTTCATCTTGTCGACGAGATCGAACAGGGACGGCCGCCGTTTCTGCACCCCGCGCAGAGTGCGCGCCGAACCTTCGCTGGAGTGCTCGGTGAGCTGTTCGACGAATTCCTTCCAGCCGCGCGGGTCTTTGTTCTGGAACTGCACGCGCGTTGGCCCGAGTGCATAGGCCTCGGCTGCCTTCGGCATGCTGGCCTCTTCGAACTTCCTTGCCGCCGCCTCCGCTTCCTCTGCGAATTGCTGCCGCTGGTTGGGCGCGGCCCCATAGCCGCAGCCCGCCACGACCAGCGACCGCACGCGCCGCGGATAGGTGAAGCCGAAATGGAGCGCCGCGAATCCGCCCATGGAAAGCCCGACGATGTGGGCTTTGTCGATTTTCAGCGCATCGAGCACAGCGCGAATGTCGTCGCGCGCGCGATCTTGCGAATAACGCTCGTCATCCGCTGGCACGTCCGACGGCGGATAACCCCGCGCGTTGTAGGTGATGCACCGATAGCAGCGGGCAAAATAGCGAACCTGCGATTCCCACGAACGATAGTCTCCGGCGAATTCATGCACGAAGACGACCGGAATGCCCGACCCGCCGTCCTCGTAGTAGAGCTTCACGGTGTCGTCGGTGGTCAGATGCGGCATCGATGCCCCCTTTTCTCAAAGCTCAGTCATATCGGTCACGCCGTCAGCGATGGTAGCTGGGACGCGTGTCCGAGCAACTGCTATTCTGTTCTTGGCTTGGAGGATTGAATGGGACGGCTACCACGAGTCGTGGCTGTTGCACTTGTCACCAGCCTCCAATGCATTGGGCCGGTGCTATCCCAGGACTGGCCGACCCGGCCGGTCACCATGGTCGTTCCGTTCGCCGCCGGCGGTCCGGCAGACACGGTCGGACGCATCCTAGCCTCTAGCCTTTCCGAGCTTCTGGGCCAGCAGGTCATTATCGAAAACGTCGGCGGCTCCGGCGGCATGACCGGCTCCGCCCGCGTGGCGAAGGCGGCACCCGACGGTTATCAGTTCGTGCTCGGCAATGTCGGCACCCATGCCGCCAACCAGACGTTCTATAAAACTCCGCTCTACAATGCCGCCACCGATTTCGCGCCCGTCATGCTGATCGCGCAGACGCCGCTGGTCCTGCTCGCGCGCAAGGATTTGCCGGCCAATAATCTCAAGGAATTCATCGCCTATGCCAAGGCAAACCAAGCAAGCATGCAGTACGGCTCGGGCGGAGCGGGTTCCGCGAGCCATCTTGCTTGTGTGCTGTTGAATGCGGCCATCGGGATCAACGTCACACACGTTCCCTATCGCGGGGCCGCTCCGGCGATGCAGGATTTGATCGCCGGCCGGATCGATTACCAATGCCCCGACACGCCGATCGCGATTCCCCAGATCCAGAGCAAGATGGTCAAGGCGATCGCGATCCTCACGCGCGATCGCTCGCCGAGCCTGCCTTCTCAGGCGTCCGCGCACGAGCAAGGGCTGACCAATTTCGACGCCTCGAACTGGTTTGCCTCGTTCTTCCCCAAGGGAACATCCGCGGCGATCGTCGACAAGCTTCATGCTGTCACGCTCGCGACCATCAACACGCCCGCAGTGCAGACGCGGATGCGGGAGATCGGTGCCGACCTGGTCGCGGGCGAGCGCAGCTCGCCCGATTATCTGCAAAAATTCGTCGAGGCCGAGATTGAAAAATGGGCCGGGCCGATCAAGGCTAGCGGGGTCTCGATGGATTGAGCGACCGACATCGTAATCGCGACAACCGAAGTGTCCCCCAGCGTTGATCGATCCTCGTCATGCCAATCAAGCTCGCTGAAAACTTCCGCGCCGTGTTTTACGCGCCGTTCTACGCCGCCCAGTCGCTCGGATTTTATGCCAGCGAAGGCGTCGAGGTCGAATTGGTCAACTCGTCCAGTCCGGGTGACGGCGTGTCGGCTCTCCTCAACGACGCGATCGACATTACCTGGGGCGGGCCGATGCGGGTCATGAAAGCCCACGACCTGCAGCCGAGTTCGCCGCTCGTCTGCTTTTGCGAGGTCGTCGGACGCGACCCGTTCTATCTGGTGGGCAGGCATCATCGTCCCGAGTTTCAGCTTCGGGAGTTGGCGTCACTGCGATTTGCGAGGGTTGCCGAAGTAGCCACGCCTTGGATGTGCCTGCAGCACGACCTGCGCGAGCAAGGTGTCGATCCCTCTCGGCTCAATCGGGCGCCCGATCGATCGATGGCCAGTAACTTCGAAGCGCTGTGCAACGGGCAGCTCGACGTGGCGCAACTCTTCGAGCCCTACCCAGCAATGGCCTTGGAGTTGGGCGCGGGCCACATCCTCTATGCCGCCAGTACGCGAGGGCCGACAGTCTATACGACGTTCATCGCCACGAAGCGTGGAATTGAGCGCCACCGCGATGCGTTTACGGGCATGACGCGCGCCATTCACGTATGCAGGGCTGGCTCACCCAACACGGCGGGGAAGAACTGGCCGAAATCGCCGCGCCGTTCTATCCCGACGTCACGCGCAGCATTTTGGTGAGTTCGCTACGGCGTTATGAGCAAGCGGGGATTTGGGCTCGTGCTCCTGATATTTCGAGGCAGGGGTTCACGCGGCTTGCTGAAAGCCTACTGTCAGGCGGATTTATTTCTCGCATGCCGACATACGAAGACTGCGTCGATCAAAGCTTGGGCTGAAGCATCAACCTTGCTGCAGCAGCAGCGGGGACTCACATTATTCCGCTGCCGACTGGTAGCCTTCCATCGGTGGACACGAGCAGACGAGATGCCGGTCGCCGTAGAGGTTGTCCACCCGGTTGACGGGGCACCAATATTTGTCGCGCAACAGCCCTTTGACCGGGAAGCACGCCAGTGCGCGTGCATAAGGGCGATCCCAGTTTTCATCGGTAAGATCGAAAACGGTATGGGGTGCATTCTTGAGGACATTGTTTTCGCGATCCATCGCCTTTTTCTCGACCGCAGCAATCTCCGATCGAATTGAGATCATGGCGTCGCAGAAGCGGTCGAGTTCCGCCTTCGATTCCGATTCCGTAGGTTCGATCATCAGCGTGCCGGCCACCGGAAAACTCATTGTCGGCGCGTGGAATCCGTAGTCGATCAGCCGCTTCGCTATGTCTTCGACCGAGACTCCGGCGGTGTCCTTGAGCGGCCGCGTATCGATGATGCATTCATGCGCGACGCGGCCATGCGGCCCCTTGTAAAGGAGCGCATAGTGGCCCTCCAGCCGCTTGGCTATGTAATTGGCATTCAAAATGGCAGCTTGCGTTGCGGCGAGTAGGCCATTGCCGCCCATCATGACGATGTAGGCCCACGAAATTGGCAAGATGGTAGCCGAGCTAAACGGCGCGGCGTTGATGGCCCCTACTTGTGCGGGTTCGCTCGGCCATTCCGAGTGACCGGGCAGAAACGGCGTAAGATGCTTTTTCACGCCGATCGGGCCCATGCCCGGGCCGCCCCCGCCATGCGGGATGCAAAAGGTTTTGTGGAGATTGAGATGCCCGATATCGGCGCCATATGCCCCCGGCTGAGCCAGGCCGACTTGCGCGTTGAGGTTGGCGCCGTCGAGATAGACCTGTCCGCCATGGGCATGAACGACGCTGCAAATCTCGCCAATCGCGGATTCGAAAACCCCATGCGTGGAGGGATAAGTGACCATGACTGCGGCGAGATGGCTGGAATATTGCTCCGCCTTCTTCCGCAAATCGGCGAGGTCGACGTTGCCGTCACTGTCGCAATTGACGACAACGACGTTCATTCCGGCCATTTGCGCGGATGCCGGATTGGTGCCGTGGGCCGATGACGGGATCAGGCAGATGGTGCGCTGCGGCTCGCCGCGGCTGGCGTGATAGGCGCGGATGACCAGCAAGCCGGCATATTCGCCCTGTGCGCCGGAATTTGGCTGCAGCGAGATCGCATCATAGCCCGTGATCTCGCAAAGCTTCGCGGAAAGATCCGCAATCAGCTCGGCATAGCCTTGGGCTTGGTCCGCCGGCACGAAGGGATGGATGTTGGCGAATTGCGGCCAGGTGATGGGAATCATTTCGGCGGTCGCGTTGAGCTTCATCGTACAGGAGCCAAGCGGAATCATGCTGCGGTCGAGGGCAAGGTCGCGATCGGAAAGCCGCCGCATATAGCGCAGCATTTCCATTTCCGAGCGATAGAGATGAAAGACCGGATGCGTGAGGAAGTCGCTGCGACGGGCAAGTTGCTTGGGAATCGCGTTGTCCGTTTGCAAACTCAACTTTTCGAACGACGGAGCGGCGACCTGGGCTTTGGCTTGAGATCCGAATGCTTGCCATACTGCCTCGACCACGGCCGGCATGGTGGTTTCATCGCAACTGATGCCGATGCGGGCCTGCGCGCCGGCGCCGATTTTGCGGAGGTTGATCGCGTTCGACGCGGCATTTTTGAGGATTACGGATTGACGCGCGCCCACCTCGACTGTGACGGTGTCGAAGAACGCAGTTTGCTGCACATGCCAACCGAGCGCCGTCAGTCCCTTGACCAAAGTCCCGGTGGTGCGATGGATCTTGTGCGCAATGTGCCTGAGACCGTCCGGGCCGTGATAGACCGCATACATCGCCGCGATCACCGCCGGAAGAACTTGCGCGGTGCAGATGTTCGAGGTCGCCTTCTCGCGGCGGATGTGCTGCTCGCGCGTTTGCAGAGCGAGCCGATAAGCCGGCTGACCGCGGGAATCGACCGAAACGCCGACGATGCGGCCCGGAAGCGCGCGCTTGTAGGCATCCTTGGTCGCGATAAAGGCGGCGTGCGGACCGCCGTAGCCCATCGGCATGCCGAAACGCTGGGTGGATCCGATGGCGATGTCCGCCCCCAATTCCCCGGGCGGAGTCAGCAGGGTCAGCGCAAGCGGGTCGGTTGCCATGACAGCGAGCGCGCCAGCCGCGTGCAATCCTGAGATAACCGTGCGGAAATCGCGGATTTCGCCTGAGGTTCCGGGATATTGCAGCAGAGCGCCGAACACCGCGGTCGGTTCGAGGTCCTTCATTGGATCGCCGACTTTGATGGCCCAACCCAGCGGTTCGGCGCGCGTGCGCACCACTGCGATCGTTTGCGGGTGGCACTCGGCGTCGACAAAAAACGCATTTGCATGCGATTTAACCACGCGGCGAGCCATCGCCATGGCTTCCGCCGCAGCGGTTGCCTCATCGAGCAGCGAGGCATTCGCGATGTCGAGCGAGCAAAGGTCGCAGATCATGGTCTGGAAGTTCAACAGAGCTTCAAGCCGCCCCTGGCTGATTTCGGGCTGGTAGGGCGTATAGGCCGTGTACCAGGCTGGATTCTCAAGGACGTTGCGTTGGATCACCGGCGGCAGAGTCGTTCCGTAGTACCCCTGACCGATCAGCGATGTGAAAATTTTATTCTTATCGGCGATGATGCGGAGCTTCTGCAGCGCTTCGGTTTCCGAAATTCCTGCCGGGAGCGCGAGCGGGGCGGCTTGTCGGATCGCATCGGGCACCGTCTGTGAAATGAGTTCATCGATATCCGACGCTCCGATAGTCGAGAGCATTTCCACCATGTCCGCAGGTGACGGCCCGATGTGACGACGTGAAAAATTGCTCGGATTAAAATCGGCGACGGAGTTGCTGGCAAACATCGTCCTCACCTTTTCGGATCGTAGATTGGCTTGGTTGTGGCGGAACGTTTCACGCAATCATCGCCTGGTAAGCCTTCTCGTCGAGGAGGCGCTCGAGCTGGGACGGATCGGAAATCTTGATCTTGAAGAACCAGCCCTTGCCCATCGGATCGCGATTCACCAACGCCGGCTCATCGACGATAGCTTGATTGATCTCGATGACTTCGCCGCTTACCGGCGCATAGACGTCGGAGGCGGCCTTGACGGACTCGACGACCGCCGCCGCGGCTCCCTTTTCTGGTCGCGCGCCAGGCGCCGGCAATTCAACGAAGACAAGATCGCCGAGCTGTTCCTGGGCATGGTCCGTGATGCCAACAGTGGCGACACCGCCTTCGATACGAAGCCATTCGTGGTCTTCCGTGAATTTCAACATCGCGATTGATCTCCGCGGTTCAACTTCAGTCGCGTTTGTAGCGATGCGGGAGGAAAGGCAGATCGCAGACTTGCAAGGCAATGCGCTTTCCGCGTACCTCGCCGAAAATCCGTTTGCCGGTCGTTGCCGAGTTTCTGTCGACGTAACCCATCGCAATCGGCGCCTGCACGCTCGGTCCAAAGCCGCCGGACGTGACGATGCCGATCGTGCTTGCGGAAATCTCATCGGCGTAGAGTCTCGCGCCGCCGCGCACCGGCACGCGATCCTCGACTTTCAGCCCGACA
>WNEZ01005714.1_pt1 | contig 11549 bp, 9 predicted proteins | sample 5400521 | NCBI WGS metagenome assembly WNEZ01 (sample SAMN13153339, study PRJNA577476) | soil metagenome | isolation source: 120 cm saprolite under Douglas fir tree site 2 hole 1 replicate 1 | place: USA:California | collected 2015-04-18
AGGAATGGGTATTCCATCGACAGCAAGCGTCCCATTGACATCAAAAACCGCGTGTTGAAGCTCAATGATCCCCCGCTGGGGAATGTCTATGCGTATCATCTGGTACTCCAGTCACGCTGGCATCAGTCTCATAGTGTTCTCTGAGAAAAGCGCTCAGACGCTTCGCTCGTCTCAAGAGAATATAGCACAGCTGTTCAAGCTACGCAAGGGCTAAAGCCAGTGAGAAACCCGCCTCACTAAGGAATTTTGACGACCGAATCGGGTAATCATATCCATTGAGGTGCTTGCGGTCCAGGGTCCTGTAGGGACAAGGGGTGGGGTGGAGTGGATGAGGGGGCCTTGTGCTTGTCCTCGTTGGGGTGCGACCTGTTTGCTCCACGCAGTCCCCAAGGGATCGCGTTGCCACCAGGACAAGCACCAGGCCCCCACCCTGCCCCACATCCGCCCCTTGTCCCTACAGGATCCCATTCGGTCGTCAAAATTCATTAGGCGCACAATGTATTGGCGCACCGCCGATTTATCGGCCAATGGCCCGGCGATGCACTCCCCAGGCCGATAAATCGGCGATGTGCACGATAAATCGGCACCTACAGGTATCCGGGGTAGTTCGTCAATGTGCATGATTACCGCTTTCTTCTCTCTCTAAAGAAGTCCAGGAGTTCGCTGGTCGTCATAGTGTTGAGAACATCGCTGGCACGCAGCCAGCCCTTACGGGCGATGCCTATACCAAAACGCATTTTGTCCAACCCGGCAATAGTATGTGCCCCGGCAATAGTATGTGCATCTGGATCAATGGGAATCTTGATACCTTTGTCCCTGGCGCGATGCAGGTAACGCCAATCCAGGTCCAGGCGCGATGGGTCCGCGTTGATCTCGATGCAGACGCCGTGCGCGGCGGCGGCATCGATCACTGCCTCCAGGTCCAAAGTATAGCCATCTCTTTCAAGCAGGACGCGCCCGGTGGGATGTCCAATGATATCAACGTAAGGGTTGGAGACGGCCCGGAGCATACGCTGTGTCTGCTCCTGCGGCGGGAGATTGAACTGGCTATGAATTGAGGCAACGACGAAATCCAGGGTTGCCAGTACTTCGTCTGCGAAATCGAGCGAGCCGTCGCGCAAGATATCGCATTCTGTGCCCTTGAGGATACGTATGCGACCGGCATATTCTGCATTCAGGCGATCGATCTCTTCGTGTTGACGATGCAGGGCTTCCTCGTTCAAGCCGCCTGCATAGGCCGCCGTTTTGCTGTGGTCGGTGATACCTAAGTAGCTAAACCCACGCGCAATACATGCTTCAGCCATTTCTCGTAGGGTATTCTGTCCATCGCTCCAGGTTGAATGCGCATGCAGCACGCCGCGCAGGTCGCTATCCTGCACCAGCACCGGCAGGGTATGATTGATGGCGGCTTCGATCTCGCCCATGTCTTCGCGCATCTCCGGTTCGATATAGTCCATGCCGAGCGCGGCATAGATATCGGCCTCGTCCTTGCAGGGAATGAGTTCCAGGTGCGGCTCTTTGCCCCGGAAGAGGCCATAGTCGTTGATGGTCATGCCCATGCTGAGCGCGCGCCTGCGCAAAGGGATGTGATGCTGTTTGGAGCCGGTGAAGTGATGGAGGGTATAAGGGAACTGGCTATCGTTGACGACACGCAGGTCCATATTTATGCCGCTGCGCAGCACTACACTGGATTTTGTCTCGCCCTTGCCGGTGATAGCCTTGACGGACGGCTGGCTGGTAAACACTTCCATGATCTTGCGCTTGATCTCGTCGCCTGCGGAGTCGCCAACGCTTACTACCATATCGATATCACCTATCGTCTCACGGCGGCGGCGCAGGCTGCCTCCTACCTGCATGCGCACAATCTCCGGTATGGCTGCCAGCACGGTTTGAATACGTGTGGCCTCCTCCTCCGCTACCGGGTAGAGAAAACGCCCGGCGTGCTGTTCCAGGAAGGCAATGCCCTGGAGAATGTTATCCTGGGTCTTCTTGCCAAAGCCGGGCAATGCTGCCACCTTATTCTCTTCGATGGCTTTGATTAAATCGGCGATGCTGTTGACGTGCAACTGGTTGTAGATGGCGTTGATTTTCTTGGGGCCTACGCCCTGGATGCGCAGCATTTCGAGCTTGACGGGGGGAGTGGTAGAGGCCAGTTCATCATAGAAGGCTATATGGCCCGTTTCAATGGCTTCTTCGACGCGTTTGATGATGGTTGGTCCCAGGCCGGGCACGCCTTTGAGCTTGCCTTCGCGTGCCAGTTGTTCGATGTCGCCGTCGAGTGCATTGATGGCACGGGCTGCATTCTGGTAAGCACGCACTTCAAAAGGGCTGCTGCCCTCTTTCAATTCAAGCAAGGTAGCAATTTGATCCAGCAAATTGGCGATCTGATTCTTATCCATGCCATCCTCTACTATGTTAAACGCATATCAAAAAATTCGGGTGGGCGCAGTGTTACTTCAAAGGGAGTACGTCCTTTGAGATCACGGGCGAGGTAGCGCTTGCAATCATAATGCACGAGCAGCCAGCAATACCACTCCTGGGTGACGAAGACGGCATCCCAGGGCTTCTCGGTACCCATGTCGAGCACCTGGTTACAGACGAAACAGCGGCCCATGTCAGCAGCGACGGCCTTTTTAAACCATTGAAACACAAAGCTATGGAAGTCGTCCAGGGTCATCATTTCAAGGCTGCTGCTGGGGTAGCCGAAGAGTACCGGGTCGGGGCATTCCCGGAAGTCGTCTCTGGCCTTGCTCAGTGCGACGATGGGCGCCTTGACTGTGATTTTGACTTCATCGTGCTCCGGGTCTTCTGCCGATGTTGTGACGTCCTGCAGCAGGAATCCTTCACGCGCAAACCATGCTAGTAGTTCGTTTCTCATATGGATTGTGCTTTAGCTATGGCTGATTCTTTCGTTTTCTCGAACCTTGGTATGTCATTAGGCAATGCTACGCGCATGTAGTAATAAGCAAAGGACTGCGCTAGCTTCTCTTTATAGGGAGAAAGTAAGCGCAGTCTTTTGCCACGTTGTTTAGCTATTTGTTTCATGGCTTCATATGGGATGCTAAAAACTTGACTTAAGTCTACTATCTGTATTTCATATGACAGATTATTGTCATTGTATCTATCTAGCATAAAATATTTATGGATTTTGCCCTGTCTAATCTGCTCTAGCCTCTCTATTTTCTTGAATTCATCGTTTTGTTCAGCATAAGCTTTATAGGACCAACGAGGACACATTAAGACATAATCTAATTTCGCTTGTTCTAAGTCGCAGGATTGACTGACAATAATTACATCATAAGTGACAATTATAGCGGTTGCTTGATATATTAGTTGACCAGAGGATGTGCTGTTTTCGACTGGAGCATCGGGAATATATTGTGGAACAAGCACTTCGCAGTCTTCTATAAAATCCCCTTGCTCAAGATCATCGCCTTCCACAATGGCATACCAGGGATATTCTATTGCCAATTCAAGACTCCTAAAAAACCATGTTATCTAACAGGCAATTCAGTCTAAGTCAGCTTTAGGTTTTGCTTTTCCTGGCCTGGTTATGTTAATGATAACTTCTCTTGATGACTTGGGTGGCATACGTACATGTAAGTCCTGATCTGTTTCTATATAAGGCTTAATGATTGAAGTTATTGGATTAATAGCTTCTCGGTTAGATATACTTAATTGATCAATTATTTGAGCTAATATTGTAGCAAGATGTTTTCCAAGAGTAACCAGCATGTACTCTTTTAGATCTCTTAGAGCAAATGTATACGTGTCTGGCGTATTACTGAGACTTTGGTTTGTCCAGTTCTCGGGAGCGGTAAAGAAGCTGTTTTTATTTGGAGTATAGGTGACTTCAAAAGTCTTTGGATGTTCGGCTACTAGTTGATTGCTCTTTGTATTCTGAGGTGTTTGCATTGCTCTGTCCTTTCGAAGCTAGTAATATCGCGTTAAGCTTGTTTAAACCTTCTACTATATTACTTGCAGCTATTGCCATATTTTCAGCACTCATAACGATTTTTGAAACGCATTTCGCTTCAACGTAAGGTAAATCATGAAACGCTGTCAGCTGTTCCTCTGGCGTACCCGAGAAAACAGGTGTTTGTGCTTCAAAAAATAGCAATACGAATTCAGACCCTTGTTGTTGAACAACAAGATGAGTTGCATAGTCAGTTCTAATAGAGTCAGAAATCACCCATTTTATTAGCTTAGGTATCTGTTCTATTGTTTCATTTGGTTGACGTTCATCCATGCGTTACCCCAAAATGACGTTGTATCTATGTTAACGTTATCTCCTCTCTTATATTACAAGGTTTTAGGGCTAATAGCAATAAAAATATCTCGATATTGAGCCTTCTCGACTAAACAGAACCCTTATATCAAAACATCAGGATTCGCCCGTGGATGCTTGCCTTGCCATTCCTGGCATGTTATAGTGAGCATCTAAACAAGGGAAATTTTTGTAGAGGTGGAACATATCGTGACACAGCCTGTACAGCTTCAATTATCAGGTGCCTCGCATCACAATCAACGCCTCTTCTCCGACCATTATCTCGATCATATCTTGCCCAAACATTGGGACAGCTTGCGGGATGAAGCCTCCCAGGTGATGACGCAACTCCAGCAGCTCTACACCAGGTTTACCCCCAATATCAATAATGAAGCGCAGACCGAAGATGACTGGATCAAGCCTGTTCTGCGGGCTATGGGCCATACCTTCGAGGTACAGGCCTGGCTCAAAACGCCAGATGGAGCTAAAAGACCGGATTACTTTTTCTACCGCGATAATGCGGCGCTTGTTGCAAACAAGAACAGAATTCTGGATGCCGATGATCTAGAGCAGGGTGCATTTGCCGTAGGAGATGCAAAATCCTGGGATCGCCCGCTGGACAGGACTATCAGAGGCGCGAGCAAGGGCAGCGATCCTTTCAACAATAAAAACCCTTCATTCCAGATATTCTTTTACATGCTGCACAGCGGACTTCCCTGGGGTATTCTTACCAATGGGCGGCAATGGCGGCTCTATCATACCCGGACGGCGCACAAGCTTGAAGTCTTCTACGAGGTTGATCTTCCTGCCCTGCTGGAGTCAAACAACGTAGATGCATTTTTATATTTTTACACCTTCTTTCGACGAAGCGCTTTTGATCCCGGACCGCTTTCCCTTGAATATATTTTGACCGCCAGCACAGAATATGCGCAGGGCGTAAGCGACAGTCTGCGCCAGCAGGTGTATGATGCCTTGCGTTACGTAGCGCAGGGTTTTTTAGATTATACAGATAACCATCTCACACCTACGCCTGAAACGAACAAGCTGATCTACGACAATTCTCTCATTCTACTTTACCGCGTACTCTTCATCCTCTATGCCGAGGCTCGCGATTTGCTGCCGCTGCAAGACAACACAAGGTATCGCCGCGTATACAGCCTGGATGTTATCAAGAAGGATGTCGTTTCCGAATTGCAAGAAGGACTGATACTTCCCAACTCTGGATTGACCTGGACACGCCTGAAGGAGCTATTCAAGATTATCAACCTCGGCAGCCCACCGCTGACAGTAACCACTTTCAACGGTGGCCTCTTTGATCCAGAGCGTCACCCTTTCCTGGAAAAGTACGTTGCCGGGGATTTAAACCTGTGCCGGGCCATCGACAAACTGGCGCGGGTCAGCCACCAGTTCGTCGATTATCGCGACCTGGCCGAGCGGCATCTAGGGACGATCTACGAGGGACTGCTGGAATATACGCTGCACGTGGCGACAGAACCAATGGTCGAGCTACGGTCAAGCAGTAAGATCGTGCCTGCGCAGGGGATGCCGAAGAAGGACATTGTGGCTGAATTTCGTTCGGACGATGTCTACCTTGTCACAGACCGTGGAGAGCGCAAGCTGACGGGCAGCTACTACACACCTGACTATATCGTTAAATACATGGTCGATGAAGCACTGCGACCTGTGCTGGACGAAGCTGTGCGCGATGCCCAGACCGATGCCGAGCGCATACAGGCGGTGCTGGCAATCAATGTGCTTGACCCATCAATGGGCAGTGGGCATTTCCCTGTAGAGGCGACAGAGTACATTGCACGCTACCTTGTAGAGCTGGGTGTGCAGCCGGAGGAAACGGGCGAAGCAGACCTGACCTACTGGAAACGCCGCGTAGCGCAGCAATGCATCTATGGCGTTGATCTGAATCCGCTGGCCGTCGAGCTTGCCAAGCTCTCGCTCTGGCTGGCTACTGCCGCCAAAGACCGTCCCCTGAGCTTCCTCGACCACCACCTGCGCACGGGTAATGCGCTGATTGGCTCGTGGCTGAGCGAAGTGGCCGCCGGTCAGCACCCGCAGGCAAAACAGACCCAGAAGCGTGCAAAGCAGGCAGAGGAAGCGCAAAAGGAGGCCGGACAACTGGCTCTGTCGCTCTTAGATGACGAGTTCCGGCAAAACACCAGCAGCGCCCTGGACGCGATAGCGGCAATTGAGCATAATCCCGGTACCAGTATCGAGGATGTCAAAGCCCAGGAAGCCGCCTACGAGGAACTGCGCAAGCACTTCATCGAAAAATACCTTCACCTGGCAAACCTGGGCAGCGCCCTCTACTACAACATGGAAGAGATCAGCAGCGACGTATGGCGACCGCTGGCAGATTATGCCATTGGGAAAGCCGTTGAACATCCCCAAACACAAACGTTTGAGAACTGGCTCGATGCAGCGACCATGCTGGCGGGAAGGAAACATTTCTTCCACTGGGAACTCGAATTTCCCAACATCTTCTTTGATAGCCAGGGTCAGCCGCTTGGGGAGCAAGCGGGCTTCGATGTCGTGATCGGCAATCCGCCCTATGTACGCCAGGAGCAACTGAGCGCCGATAAGCCGTTTTTCCAGGAACACTACGAGGTCTATCATGGCGTGGCAGACCTGTTTGTTTATTTCTTTGCTCAAGGGTTACGTTTACTTCGCAGAGATGGGAGACTGGCTTATATCAGTAGTAATAGCTGGCTACGTGCTAACTACGCTACATTGCTACGCCAATACCTCCGTACACAAACGACCATTGAAACAATTATCGATCTAGGAAACACTCGTGTCTTTGCCGATGCCCCCGACCTTAGCCCATCAATTCAGGTGGTTCGAAAGACATTATCTACAAATGGGCATATAGCAAAAGCTGCTGTCTTTGCACGTGGTGAGCGTGTGACTGCTTTCAGAGAGCAACTTGACAACAAGTTGTTTACACTTGCTATACATGACCAGCTTGATGCGGGATGGCAACTAACTGGTGATGCTCCACGTATACTGCTTGCCAAGTTGATAACGACCGGCAAACCGCTAGGAGAAGTGGTTGAGGGACATTTGTATCGAGGTGTATTGACGGGCTTGAACGAAGCGTTTATCATCGATCAAACAACCCGCGATCACCTGGCGAAGGATGACCCTGCATGTGCAACTCTCATCAAGCCTGTTCTACGAGGAGAAGACCTGCGACCGTGGTATCAAGAGAATGAGGGACGATGGTTGATCTGTATTCCCAATGGCTGGACAATGGATACTTTTCCAGACCTCGAGCCAGTCGAAACACAAGCCTGGGAGAAATTTACTGCGCTTCACCCAGGCCTGGCTGCATACTTAAAACCTTTTGCAGATGCAGCACGAAGGCGACTTGATAAAGGGCAATTTTGGTGGGAGTTACGCCCTTGCAACTACTACGACGCATTCGAGAGACCAAAAATTTTCTACCCTGACATTGCAAGGTTTCCTCGCTTTTCATGGGATGAAGATGGGCAATTTGTGAATAACAAAGGATACATACTATCACCACCACATGAATCTCTGCTGGGTATTCTCCAGTCACGAGTATGCTGGTTTTGTATCACACGCTTGTCTGCTCCGCTAGGTGAACGAGTCGGATTAATGATATATCAACATTTTACTCAATACATGACTCATCTCCCTATCCCATCCCTAACCGACACCCAACGCGACCACATTGGCACATTAGCCCAGCAACTTACCGAAACAGCAAAGCAGCGCTACGAAGTGCGGCGAAAAACGACGCATCGCATCGTGAATGATCTCGGCAGCTCTCAAGCGAAGCTGAACCAGAAGTTGACGGCGTGGTGGGAAATGTCCTTCAAGGAGTTCCGGGAGGAACTGGTGAAGGTGTTCAGGCGCGATATCCCACTGAAGGATAGAGATGATTGGGAGGCATTGCTGAGAGAGAGGACTGCCGAGATTGGCAGACTGACCAATGAGATTGTAAGGTTGGAAACCGAGCTGAATGAGGCCGTCTACGAGGCGTTCGGGCTGGATGAAGAGGAGCGGGCGTTGATTGAACAGGAGACGAAGTACAGGTATGGGGAGTGGTGAGGGCCATGTTGTGGGTGCCAGGTGTACTACAGCACATTATTATCTGGTATACTGCTATAACTGGAACACGAATGAGCGATCGGGGAACAAATGGGAGGCCCTCAAGTGAAAGTATCAGTCCGTAACCTGGGTGTTATCAAAGAGGCAGAGATTGATCTGAAGCCATTGACTATACTTATAGGTCCTAATAATGCAGGAAAGACATGGTTGGCTTATACGCTGTCAGGCATTTTTGGGCTGTATGGTTTGGCAAAGTATATACAAGCTTACACAGAAGAAAAGGTCTCAAAAGCGTATCCGATTCTAGATCATGCTGTTGAGCAAATTTTGGATGAAGGCAACGCAAAGATTGACCTCGTTCAGTTTGCTGATGAATATGGTGAGACGTACTTCAACAATATGGCCAAACTCGCTCCTCAGTGGATTCAAGATTTTTTGGGCACAGAACTAGCTCCTTTTGATAAATTGGAAGTACACATAAACTTAGCAGAAACGAAAGAACATATTTTAGAAAAAATATTATGGTTTTCCATTGAAAGAAAACTTTCTTTTGGACGAGGGAGGCGAGAGTCATTACTTGCGGCTCTTAAAGAACCAGGAAAGAAAGAGCTCTACGTATATACGTCTACGGAAGGAAGCATAGCGGAGAAGCTGCCACATCGAGCAATCAAGGAATTTCTGGTTGGACTCGTTTTTCAGGGACTTCACACAACACTTTATGAAGATTTGTATACTTTTCCTACTGAACGAACTATTATAACCTATCCCTCTGTTCGCAGCGACTTAGTTGAAGAGAAAACCATAATCAGCGAGGTAGCTCAGCAAGAGCCAAGGAGCCCTACATCTTGGCCAATGCTCCACTTCTTAAACATGATTCTAACTCTTTTCCAATGCGGATTAGCAGATAGGGAGAGGGAGGCGAAAAAAGTTCCAACAATTAGAGCTTATATGCAACTGGCTCAATGGCTCGAAAAGCAAATTTTAGGTGGAGAAGTGAATTTCTCTACTCCAGAACCTGACCCCAGGCGAGTGATTCTTTTCACACCGACTGATGGGGATCCGTTAGAGATACCCGTTACGTCCTCCATGGTGAAAGAACTCTCGCCATTAGTGCTTTATTTGCGCTACCTGGCTAGTCCGGGTGAGTGGCTCATTATAGACGAGCCAGAGATGAATCTGCATCCAAAGGCTCAAGCGCAACTCACCGAATTTCTGGCAATGCTCGTCAATGCTGGCCTGCCAGTTCTGATCACCACACATAGCCCCTATATAGTAGATCATCTTGCTAATTTGATGAAGGCTGCCGAGTCTACAGAACCCGAAGCGATCCAGGACAAATTCTACTTGCAACGCAAAGAGGCATTTATCTCTAGATATAATGTTTCTGTTTACTCTGTGGATCAGGGAAAAACGGAAAATGTTTTGGACGAGGACGGGTTGGTGCGTTGGGGTACTTTCAGCGACGTTTCTGATCGGGTTTCAGAAATTTACTTTGAATTGTAAGTGAGGAAAGCTTATATTTTTCAGCATGGTCAGTCCCCAAAGGATACAATACGCTACAAAGCTCAACTAGAGGAAGCTTTTGGCAAGAATAATGTTGAGATTTTACGGAAGGAGGACATAGGTCCATTCCTTCGCAAGTAGATAGTATCGTACCCGCATAGGAGATAAACCAATGGCAGATTCCACAATCACAGCGAAAGGCCAGACCTTACCAGTAGCAAAAAGTGATGTGATTGTCAGCAGCCTGCGCTTTGACCTGCTGATGGGTGTGCTGGGCATGGTGTTTGTGGGGGGACTGTACCTGGATGGGTGGGCGCATGCGCATGGATTGGTAGACAGGACGTTTTTCACTCCCTGGCATGCTGTGCTCTACTCCGCATACGCCTTGAACGCGGCTGTACTGGTTGCAACACTGCTGCGCAATCATGCACGGGGCTATGCGTGGCTGCGAGCTATGCCTGCAGGTTATGAGCTATCTCTGCTCGGCGTACCGCTTTTTGCGCTCGGCGGCGCTGGTGATATGTTCTGGCACATATTGTTCGGGTTCGAGGTGGGTATCCAGCCCTTACTCAGTCCTACGCATCTCGTGCTGGCAATGAGTGGTCTCTTCATTTTGAGTGGGCCGCTGCGGGCAGCCTTGCGGCGCTCGAGCAGTGCGTCAAAGCCTGGCCGGTTCAAACTGTTTCCCATGCTCCTCTCGCTGACTACGGTCTGGTCAGCGCTTACGTTCTTCAGTGAGTATGCCCATCCCTTTGTAAACACTTTTCTCGTTATCTATGGGCTGGGAAACGGCCAGCAATCGTGGGGAGCCGCGGGTATCTTGCTGCAAGCAGCTTTGTTGATGGGGTTGATCTTGCTGGCGGTGCGCCGCTGGCAACTGCCGTGGGGGGCGCTAACGTTAATGTTTACGATCAATGCGGTACTATTGAGTTTTCTCGCTGATCAATACGGTTTGATTCCCGTGGCGCTGGCGGCTGGCGTTGTGGCCGATGTGCTGCTGTGGTGGCTGAAGCCATCGACGACACGCTTCAACGAATTGCGACTCTTTGCCTTTTTGGTACCGCTGGTCCTATATCTCTTCTACTTCCTTGATCTGCAGCTCACAGCGGGGATAGCGTGGTCGATTCACCTGTGGCTGGGCTCGTGTATCCTGGCGGGTGTGGTTGGTTTTTTGCTCAGCTATTTGATGGTGGGGCCACGGAGCTCGAGTGAGCAAAATGAGCCGTAGGGACTGATACGGCGTGAGGAAGTCCGAATCAGGCGAGTCGAAGCAGCAAACGGTATCTCGCCGGCCACCTACTTCACCTTTAGACAAAGCAACTGATCGACAGGAGCACAGAACCTCATACCTGGTCGGGATCTATCCCAAGTGAGCGCAGTTTTTCAGCCAGTGCATCTGCCCTCCGCTCCTGTGCTTCAGCTTCGGTGGGACGGGGTTGCCCATTCCTGTCGTAGAGTCTGAGATACTCCATCTCTGGCACCAAAAAGCTGTCCAGGGAAGGACTCCAGAGACGGCCACTCGCATCGACTGGCATCTCTCTTATCGCCCGCTTGCCCTGCTCAAGCTGCCAGCCAAAGAGCCGCTGGGAAGTGCCTCGCCAGGCGGGAGGATCATTAGGATCGTAGGCAAAGTACTCTTCCACTCCCATCAACGCGTACTGCATAGGCTTCTCATGCAGATCCTTTTTCC
>WNEZ01008874.1_pt1 | contig 11548 bp, 10 predicted proteins | sample 5400521 | NCBI WGS metagenome assembly WNEZ01 (sample SAMN13153339, study PRJNA577476) | soil metagenome | isolation source: 120 cm saprolite under Douglas fir tree site 2 hole 1 replicate 1 | place: USA:California | collected 2015-04-18
TGCCGGACACCGGGTCGATGGTGATTGTGTGCGCGTGGCCGGCGAGCTCGCAAAAGTCCGGCCATCGGTTCACGGTATGCCCCCGCCGCTCGAGCTCCTCGACGGTCGCCTCCGGAAAACGGCCTTCGATATTGAGCAGGTCGCGCGAATCGCCGATATTGAAGCGGCCCGACAGCCAGCGCGGCATCTCGATCGCCTGCTGGATGTCGAAACCGAAATCGACCAGGCCTACGTAACTCTGCAGGTGGATCTGCGGCTGGCCGTCCGCGCCCATGCAGCCGAGCACCTGCCAGGGGTGGCCGTCCTTAAGCGCGATCGACGCGATGAGGGTATGCATCGGGCGCTTGCCCGGCTCGAGGCGGTTGGGATGCCCGGGATCGAGCGAGAAATAGGCCGAGCGGTTCTGCAGCACGATGCCCGTGTCGCCCGCGACCACGCCCGAGCCGAAGGTGAAGTAGAGGCTCTGTATCAGCGCGGCGGCATTACCTTCGGCGTCGACCGCACCCACGAACACCGTGTCTCCGGCGAGCGTGCCAAAGGAAGGGACGAGATTCCACGGCAAAGCGCGGTCCGCGCTCATCAGGCGTCGGCGCTCGTCCGCATACCGCTTCGAGATCAGGCGCTCCACCGGAACCGGCTGGAACTCGGGGTCGGCGAGCAACCTGTCGCGGTCGTGGTAGGCGATCTGCTTCGCCTGCACCAGCAGGTGCGCGAGCTCGGGACCGAGCGGATCCATCTTGCCGATTCCGTAGGGCTCGATAAGGTTGAGCATCTCCAGCACCGTAAAGCCCTGGGTCGGCGGGGGCGTCTCGAAGATCTCGACCCCGCGGTAAGTCGCAGAGAGCGGCTCGCCCCAGCTCGCTTGCTGCGCGAGAAAGTCCGCTTCGTCGAAGAATCCGCCTCCCGCGCGGGAAAAGCTCGCGAGCGCCCGCACCGTGTCACCCGCGTAGAAACCCTCGTGCCCTCCCGAGGCTATCCGTTCGAGCACCCGCGCGAGGCCTGGGTTCCTGAGCCGGCCGCCGGCACGCGGCGCGGTCCCGTTCGGAACGAAGAGCGCAAGCGCGTGCGCGTTCAGAGCGTTCTCGCCCGCGCACATCTCGATCCAGCGCGCGAGCCTTCCGGTCACCGGGTATCCCTCTTGCGCGTACTCGATGGCGGAAGCAAGGTCGCGGGAAAGGGGCAGCCGACCGTACTCCTCGTGCGCCGTGCACCAGCTCGCCACTGCTCCGGGAACGGTCAGCGTCGCGGGGAGAAAGCCGCGCAGCGGGATTTCTTGCATGCCGCGCGAGCGGAACCAGTCGATGCTCGCGCTTCGCGCGGAGCGCCCGCCGCCGTTCAAGTAGCGCACGCGCCCGGCTCGAGCGTCGTAGATCAGCCAGAATGCGTCCCCGCCGACGCTCGTCATGTGCGGGTACAGCACCGAGAGCGCGGCGCCCGTCGCGATGGCGGCGTCCACCGCCGAACCCCCGGCGCGAAGCGCGTCGACCCCCGCCGCGGAGGCGAGCGAATGCGGCGAGGCGACCATGCCCTTGGGCGCGATCGTCGCGGGCCTGCCGGTGTGTATGGGAAACACCGGCGGATCAACGTTGCGGCGAACCCGCCAGCAGGCGCATCACGGCGGCCATTCGCGTCTCCACGCCGAGTTTTTCGAAAACGTGCTCGAAATGCTTCTCCACCGTGCGCGGACTCATGTCGAGAATCGCGCCGATTTCCACGTTGGTCTTGCCCGCCGCAGCCCACTGCAGCACCTCGCGCTCGCGCGGAGTGAGAGCCGCCCCAGCGGCGGATGCCGGAAAATCGGCCTCGACCGCCAAACTGACGAAGAGCAGAAAACCGCCGCCGCTCGCCGGGTTGGGAACGAGCCGCACGCGCAGCGCCCTTCCGCTCCGCCCGACCGTGAGCGAGCCGCTCGCCGCGGTGCCGGCGAGATTTTCCGTTGCTTCGAGGCGTTCCTGCATCCAGCGATCCACGACTTCCGGGAGCCGCGTGCCCTCGCCGCCCTTCCAGTGCGGCCAGCACGCCTTGATGCGCTCCCGCGTCGCGTCGGATGCGCGCACCAAGCGCCGTTCACCGTCCAGTTCGATTGCGCTCCAGCCATCCGGGGTCGCCAGCGAATCGAGTTGCGTCAGCAGCGAGCGCGTGCGCTCCTGCGACAGAGCCTGGCCGAACAGCGCGGCGAGCTGTGGCCGCAACAGGTCGAGCGCGTCGCGCTCTGCTTCGTCGAAATCGCGGCGCTTGCGGTTGAAGACGAAGCTGACGAGAAAGCGCCGGTCCACGTACAGCGGCAGCGCCATCACGTGGTCGATGCCGACGCAGCGGTAGTAGTCGGCGTAGAGCGGAGTTCGCCGGAACTGCGAATTCGTGAGGGAGTCGCTGATGCGGTGCGTGGTGCCGCCCGGCGTCTTCGAGTGGTAGAGCACGAGCGGGTGCTCGTGGAAGTGCGCGTCGAACGAGGCGCGCTCGCCTGCGGAGAAGGCACGGTTGGGCGTGCTGAAGACCGTGCGGCGGCCCCGCGCGAGGTCGCAGATGCTGAGCGTGGTCACTTCGGAGGCGACGAGGCGCGGCAGCCTGTCGAGTCCCGAGCTGGCGAAACTCTCGAGGCTCCAGGCTTCGGCCGCGATCTCGTTCAGCAGCTTCAGACCCTGTTCGGCGATGCGCTCCGCGGCCATGGACTCCCCGTAAGCTCGAACGACTACGTGGAAACACGTATGGCGCGCTCGTGCCCTTCCGGCGGAGTATAGGCTGCAGCTGCCAGGACCGGAAGTATTGGCCGGCGGCCTGAAACCCAAAAGGAGATCACATGAACGCACCCGCACCACGCAGCAACGTTCTGAAAGGCACGCAGATCAGCTGCATGCTCCCCGTCATCGATCTGGAGCGCGCCCGCCGCTTCTACGGCGAGCAGCTCGGGCTCGAGCCCGTCGGGCCCAAGCTCAGCGGCAAATTCGTATACCGCTGCGGCGGAACCGAGCTCGCGCTCTTTCCGAAAGCGGGCGGCACCAAGGCCACGCACTCGACCCTGAGCTTCCAAGTCGCGGATATCACCGCCGCGATCCGCGCGCTCGAGGCGCGCGGCGTGGTCTTCGCCGACTACGATCTGCCGGGCTTCAAGACGGTCGATCACGTCGCCGTGCTGGGCTCGGAAAAGGCCGCGTGGTTCCAGGACCCGGAAGGCAACACCCTCTGCATTCACGAAGATATCGCTTAGCAAGCCCGCGCCATGTCGCGCGTCGCCATCGTTCAGCAAGCGCCGGTGTTCCTCGATCGCGCGGCGACGCTCGCCAAGGCGGTGGCCGCGATCGACGAAGCCGCGCAGGCCGGCGCGCGGCTGATCGTCTTTCCCGAAGCCTTCGTTCCCGGGTATCCGGCCTGGATCTGGCGGCTTCGGCCCGGCGGCGACATGGCGTTGAGCGAACGTCTGCATTCGCTCCTGCGCGCCAACGCGGTCAACCTGGCCGGCGACGATCTCGCGCCGCTGCGCGAGGCCGCCAGGCGTCGCCAGGTCAGCGTAGTGTGCGGCGTCCATGAGCTCGACGCCGACTTCAGCCGGGCCACGCTGTACAACACTGTTGTCACGATCGGGCCCGACGGCGCCTTGCTGAACCGGCACCGCAAAGTCATGCCGACCAACCCCGAGCGCATGGTCTGGGGCTTCGGCGACGCCACCGGCCTGAAACCCGTGGACACGCCCTGCGGGCGCGTCGGCGCGCTGATCTGCTGGGAGAGCTACATGCCGCTCGCGCGCTGCGCCCTATACGCGCAGGGGGTCGATATCTATGTCGCTCCGACCTACGACAGCGGCGAGCGCTCGATCGCGACGATGCAGCATATCGCCCGCGAAGGCGGGTGCTGGGTTCTGTGCAGCGGCTGCGCCTTCCAGGGGCGCGACATCCCCGACGCTTTCCCCGGCAAGGCTCAGCTGTTTCCCGACCTGGACGAATGGATCAACCCGGGCGATTCGGTCGTCGTCGCCCCGGGCGGCAAGATCGTTGCCGGACCGCTGCGCGAGGCCTTGGGTATCCTGTACGCGCAGATCGACCTCGAGCGGGTCGCAGTCGCGCGGCGCGCTCTCGACGTCGTCGGCCACTACGCGCGGCCGGACCTGTTCCAGCTGCATGTCAACGCCAAGCCGGCCCAGCCGGTGGTCTTCTCCAAGGAGTAGCGCCATGAACGACGAAACATCCCCGGCGTATCACGCCGGCATGCGAGCGCTGCAGGACCGCTTCGACACGCGCCGCCTCGCCGACCGGCTCGACGAGAAACTGGCACGCCGGGACTTCAGCGACGAAGACCGCGCGTTCATCGAAAGCCGAGCGCTGTTCTTCCTCGCCACCGCCGACGGCGAGGGGCGGCCCGACTGCTCGTACAAGGGCGGGGCGCCGGGATTCGTTCGCGTCACCGGCGAAGCCGAGCTCGCGTTCCCTAGCTACGACGGCAACGGGATGTTCCGCAGCCTCGGCAATCTGCTCGTCAACCCGGCGGTGGCGCTGCTGTTCATCGACTTCGAACACCCTCGGCGCCTGCGCGTCAACGGCAGCGCGTCGGCCGCCGGCGACGACCCGCTGCTCGCGAGCTTTGACGGTGCGCAACTCATCGTGCGGGTGCGCGCCGAGCGCATCTTCCCCAACTGCCCGCGCTACATCCACCGCATGACGACGCTCGAGCCCTCGCCTTACGTGCCGCGCGAGGGCTACACGCCGCCCGTGCCGAAGTGGAAGCGCTTCGACGAGTTCTCCGAGGTGCTGCCACGGGACGATCCGGCGCGTTACGACCAGTGACTAAAGTTTCATACACCCCAGGAGCAAGATAGTCCGATTCGCGTGACAACCACTGGGAGGGAGCCGCATTGCGGAGCGACGTAAAGCACTCAATGTCCGCGTTCGACCCTGAGCCGCCGGTCGTCTTTCTCCATACCGGACATTCACGGATAGGATAATCAATTCTCCGGCGCGCCGCAGTCCAGTGCTTGAAGCTGTCCTGAACGGCGCACATCGGTCTCATGTTAACTTGGCTCCTCCTTCGCACCCCTCAACGGGGCGAATCGGAGCGAGTCTAGTGGTAAATGCAAGTCTAGTGGTAAAGGCTCTGACCTAATTGGTAGTCGCGTTCGGCGATGTAGCAGGTAACCTCGCTACCATGCGCCTGACGCGCGACTTCATAGACGAAGCCGACGTCTTCAGGGGCCATGCTGTGGCTGAGAAACGCCTTGAACGCCATCGCCACCTAAAGGTAACGTCGCCGGCAATTGAAATCGATGCCCGCAGTTTAGTGGCTGCCGCGATCGATGGGAGCCTCCTGTCGACGGTGAAGCCCTAGCCTCTCCCTTGATCACGCAAGAGATGCTCCAACTCGGCAATTGCACTCTGTATAGCGACGCGTCGAATCTCTTGTGATCTCGAACCAACGCCCTTGCGCCGCGCCAAATTGTCAATAGCGAGAAGACCTACGATAACGTTGCTCAGGCTGCGACCAAATGGCCCGCCCGGCGGCTCCGGCGATGATCCAACGGGGTGCATGACCAACCCAGTATCGCTCATACCGACCGTAAGTATTGGCTCTACCATGGCGAGACCTGGCATCGGCTGAGGATCTGCTTCGAGTTCGAGGTCGTCCACCACTAGGTGTGGAAAAAGAGGAAAGCCTCCAGCAGCAAAACCATCGTAGCCGCTGAGAGCCACCTTCGTGATCACGTTAGGGGCGGCCTTTACTTCAAAAGGAACAGCACAAGCACCTGGTGTCAATTTGTGTGGCCCATCGGATGCGATCTGGGTGCCGAGTGCGTCATAAGCAACAAACAATCCGTAACTTGGCGGGTCACCCGGTAGCGATCCAGCCCATAACTTGACTCGCTTTTGACCTTTCGGGAATCGGAAAGTTGCTGTTGTTGGTGTCTGCTGGAACTCTGCGAGGAAATACATCACGTACTGCAGACCAGAGTGGGGCGTAGCACCATCATCCTGATCCGCGACAATCGGCCCATCAAAAATGACGCCCTTCTTTTGATACTGAGTCGTAACAAGTGAGTCTTCCGGAAGATCCTCAAAATCGATCACAACGTTCATGGTGTCTGCTCCCACGCATATCGAATTGGCGACCGGCTGACGATTCTGAAACTGAGCCGAACCTGGTCAAACGACTCCTTGGCCCAATCGGCTGGGGTGCCCTTTGACCACTCGGCAGCCTTGGCCTTCGTGATCTGCTTGTTCAACGTTGCCCCGACCGCTTTCGGGGTTTTGCCCAGGCGCTGGACGAGATTCTTGTCCCAATAGGAATGCAGCTTGTCGGGGACTGTGCGCTTCGCATAGAGGATATGCAGGTTATTGCCTCCGCGATCGTGGTTGTCGGAGGAGTGCAGTGGTTGATGGAGATCGCCGACGAGGTGCTCGAGGAACTTGAGAGCGGGGATTTTCTCCGCTTTGGAGGTGGACGGGCTGCTGAGTTCAGCGGCGAACTCGTTGATCTTGTCCACTACGCAATCGTCCGCCGGCCCGGCACTCGCTAGCGTCCCGGCAGGCAAGGGCGCGTGATTGAAACAAGCTGCATTCAAATCAGGTTTGTCTATCTCGATGTCTACGAAGTGCCAGTTCTGCGTGGCCTTGTACCGGACCTTGGTGGTGTTCCGATCCGAGTCTCGCCACTCATCCGCCCAGGTCGCGCGGCTCACGAAGTCTCGCGGAGACAGCTTGTCCTTGTCGGCCGCGAGTAGGGCATCGACCTTCTTCTTGACTGCCGGAGTCAAGCGAGCGTATGCGATGGTAGCGACGATCTGGTGACCTTCATCACCCCACGCCATGACTTCGTGAGCAGGCAACGCGAGGAACAGGACTGGAAGAAAGCACGTCCAGAGTTTCATAGCACCTCCCCTTGTTGTTCGCCGTGCGACAACTATAGGCTCGGGAGGCTTGCAGTTTCTTTACGATTTGCTCATCGCGGGATTGCCTGACATTTCCCGTAAGGGTTTACCTGACTGTTCGCGCGACGTAGCTCTGCGGCCAGAGGTTCTTCTCCTTGTTGCTTCCCCCTAGCTCCACCGGGTGCGAAACGCTGGCTCAGACTTTCTTTTTACTTTATTTTTACGGCACTGACCCGAACACGTTTCTTATCACGCCTGCCCCGAGGGGATACAACCTATCAGGGTTAACACAAGAATGGACTTCGAACGAGGACGCGCAAACTACCGTATTGCGTTTTCAATTCAATAATGTTTTGTTCGCAGTTAAGCCGAGTTGTGAATAGCGCCGAGAATATTAGGAACTTCTAATAACAGGCGGGCGCGTCCGGAATATTAGAAAGCCCTAATAGATCTACTAGGGGAACGGCGCGCCTTGGTCGTTGCGGATGCGATATTCGGGAGTGCTCTCGCGCGAACCAACTACTCGCCTTTACGACGACGAAGTCTATTGCCGCTCGATTGACGTGCAGGTGGGTCGGCTTCAGAAGAAAATCGGACCCGAAGGAGCGCGAGAAGGCGCGTGCCAACTACATCGTGAAGGGCGGGATGCTCGAGCGCACGTCGAAGGACGGCAAGAAGACGGTCTACGAACGCAAAGACGGGACATCAGTATGGCTCGAGGCCGACTCCGATGTGGTCAAGAACATCGGCTAAGACCACGTTCGTGGTAGTCTCGATCCAGCTGAAGTAGGCGGGCAGCAGAGCGGCAGCGGCCTCGCGCTGCTGCGCTACCTACTCCCCGGGTGGGCAGTACCGCGTACCCGTGAACGGAAATGCCCTGGGCGGACAAGTTGGAATGACCGCTTTTGGGCCGAAAGCAGTCCTTCGCAGTCCTTTGCGCTTCTGGCTGGACTAGGATTGTTTCGTTTCTCCTGGCTGACCCCTGCAATGTACGTGGGAGGGGTCCCGAGTTCTCCGGGCTCGGAAGGGCAGGCTATCGGTCGGACGCCGCGAACCAGCCGCTTGATCTGCCCGTCGATCCGTACCGGCAGGCGGTTCTGCAATTGGTAGCGATATTGAGACATCCGGAGAATGCACCTTAGTTCATCACCCTGCGTGAGAGCCGCCTCGATCTCTTGAAGCCGAGTCACCGTCGCCCTTCGGCGTATTCAAGACTGCGCGCGCTTCGGCTATCCTAGCGTCAGTCGAAAAGCATCGGAGTTCCAAATGAAGACGCTGCGCAGCTATCTCGGCGACCGCTGGCTCGAAGGATCGGGCGCACCGCAGACGCTCGTGAATCCCGCCACCGAAGAGCCGCTCGCGCAAGTCTCGAGCGAAGGCCTCGACTTCGCCACAGCGCTCGAGCACGCGCGCCGCAAAGGCGGACCTGCGCTGCGCGCGCTGTCCTTCGCACAGCGTGGCGCGCTCCTGAAAGAGATGGCAAACGCGATCCAGGCGCACAGGGACGAATTGCTCGATCTCGCCGTGGCGAACGGCGGCAACACGCGCTCGGACGCGAAGTTCGACGTCGACGGCGCGATCTTCACGCTCCAAACCTATGCGGAGATCGGTGCTTCACTCGGCACGACCCGTTTCCTAGTTGACGGGGAAGGCGTGCAGCTCGGACGCTCGCCGCGCTTTCACGGCCAGCACATCAACGTGCCGCGCCACGGCGTCGCAGTGCAGATCAACGCATTCAACTTTCCTGCCTGGGGATTGGCCGAAAAAGCGGCCTCCGCGCTTCTCGCGGGAATGCCGGTGCTCTCCAAGCCCGCAACCAGCTCGGCGATGGTCGCGCATCGCGTGATGGAGATCCTCGTCGAGAAGAAGGTCCTGCCCGAAGGGACGCTGTCGCTCCTCGTCGGCGCCCCGCGCGATCTGCCCGCCTTGCTCGGCGCGCAGGACGTGCTCGCTTTCACCGGATCCGGAGACACGGGCATGCGTATCCGCGCGCTGCCGAACATCATCCGCGATTCGGTGCGCGTGAACGTCGAGGCGGACAGCCTGAACGCCGCGGTGCTCGGACCCGACGCCAAGCCGGGTGGGGACATGTACGAGCGCGCTCGCCGCTTCGGTGCACGCACGCGAAGTGTTCGGCCCGGTCGCCTCACTCCTTCCCTACTCGGGCAAAGGCGCCGATGCCGCCACGATCGTCGCGCGCGGCAACGGGGGCCTCGTATCCTCGGTGTATTCGGAAGACGTGGCGTTTATGGAGGAGATCGTCCCGGGCATCGCGCCGCATCACGGCCGGCTTTTCCTCGGCCATCCGAAGATCGAGATGTCGCCGGGGCCGGGAACGGTGCTGCCGCAGCTCGTGCATGGCGGCCCGGGGCGCGCCGGCGGTGGCGAAGAGCTGGGCGGAGTGCGCGGATTGGCCTTCTACATGCAGCGCGTCGCGCTCGAAGGCTCGCGGCCGGTGATACAGAAGCTGATCGGAGTCCAGCCGTCCTAGAGCGCGTGCCGCGCGATGCGAACGCGCGTCGCGCTCACGTCGTCGCCGCGGATTTCGCGCAGCGCGTAGCCCACGAATTCCGCCACCACAGCTTTTCTCCAGTAGAGATCCAAGTCGGTGTTGTCCATCGGCTTCGCCGCCGATGCGACCTTGGCACCGGCTTCCGCGATGGCGTCGTCGCTGAGCTTCCTGCCGATGAGAAGCTCGCCACCCTTCGTGAGAAAAGGCCGAGAGGACACCGCGCCGAGCGCGATGCGGGCGTCTTCGACCGTTCCATCGCGCGCGGTCCTGACCGCCGCGGCGACGCCCAGCACCGGAAAGTCGAAGGCGCCGCGGCGGCGCAGCTTCCAGTAGCTGCTCTTCCAGCCTTCCGGCGCGGGCAATCTCACCTCGGTGAGGATCTCGTCGGGTCGGCGCGTGAGGTAGTCGATGCCGTCGTTCCGGTAGAGGTCGGCGAGCGCCACGTCGCGCTCGCCTTGCGCGGAGACGAGGCGCACGATCGCGCCCAGGGATATCAGTGCGGGTGCGGTGTCGGTCGAGGAAGTCGCAACGCAGCGCTTGCTCGCGGTGGCGACCCAGCAGATCTCGCCGTCTTTTTTCATGCAGAAGTCGATCGCCTTGCGCCACTCGTAGCTCTGGTTGTAGTAGTTGCAGCGTGTGTCCAGGCACAGGTTGCCGCCGAGCGTGCCCATGTTGCGCAGGTGCACGGTCGCGACCTGAGCCGCCGCCTGCCACAGCCCCGCGTATTGCTCGCGCACCGTTGCGTTCGCGACGATTTCATTCAGGGTCAGTCCTGCGCCGAGCTTGCTGCCGGAGCCATTGGATATTTTCTTCAGCGCTTCGATCTGCCGCAGCGATACGAGCGTCGTCGGCGTCTGGTGGCGCCGCTTCATGTTGGGAAGGAGGTCGGTGCCGCCCGCGATCGGCATCGCCTGCGGGCCTTCGGCGGCGAGGATCTTCGCCGCCTCGACCAGGGTTTTCGGCGAGTGAAAGCCGAACCAGGGCAGCCGCATCATGCCACGGCCTCCTTCTTCACGGACTTTCGCCGTGGCGTGTTGACGGAATTGCCGTCGCCGCCTTCCCAGGGCGGCGGCACGAGCATCGGCTCGGGGTAGGGCACATCGGGGAAACTCTCAGGCCCCACGCGCGGCGTTTCGCCCCTGGCTTTTTTCTCGAGGGCGGCGAGCACCTTGTCCGGGGTGATCGGCAGCTCGTCGATACGCACCCCGATCGCGTCGTATACGGCGTTCGCGACCGCCGGCATCACCGGGAGCAACGGCCCCTGCCCCACTTCCTTAGCCCCAAACGGACAATTCGGGTCCGGGTCCTCGACCAGCTCGGTAAACACTTCGGGCATGTCCAGGGAGGTCAGGCTCTTGTATTCGAGGAGCGAAGGAATCTTGTGCACCAGCGCATTGGAAAGCTTCGGCGGCAGGCGCCGGAACACCTGCTCTTCCATGAGCGCTTCGCCCAGGCCCATGTAGACGCTGCCTTCGACCTGCCCGCGAGCGCTCACCGGGTTGATCGCGCGGCCGATGTCGTGCGCGATCCACACTTTCGGCACGGTGATCCAACCCGTGTTGTGGTCCACTTCGGCTTCGACCACGCACGCCGTATAAGAGTACGCGGGCGAGGGCCCGACGCCCGCGCCCTTGTAGCGGCCGGGTGAGCGCGGCGGGGAATAGGAGCCCACCGAGCCGAGCGTGCCGAATTTTGTCTCGGCAAGGACGATCGCCTCGCGAAAGCTCATCAGCTTGCCCGGGTCGTCGGCACGGAACACACGCCCGCGCGCGAAGCCGACGTTGTCGGGCAAGGTCTCCATGTGCTCGGCAGCCGCTTGCGCGATGAGATCGCGCAGGCGCTCGGCCGCCTGGATCGCGGCGTTCCCCATCATCACGGTGACGCGGCTGGAATACGAGCCGAGGTCTACCGGCGTCAAACCGGTGTCGCCGGTGACGCAGCGCACGTCGTAGGCGTCGATGCCGAGCACTTCGGCGACGATCGCGGCGAGCACGTCGTCCGACCCCTGCCCGATCTCGGTCGCGCCGCAGAACACCGTGACCTGCCCTCTGCGGTCGATGAGGAGCTGCACGCCCGATTGCGGCATCTTGTTCCAGTAGATCGGCAGCCCCGCGCCGCACAGGTACGCGCCACAGGCGAGACCGACTCCGCGACCCCCGGGAAGTTGCTTGAATTTGTTTTTC
>WNEZ01008025.1_pt1 | contig 11547 bp, 11 predicted proteins | sample 5400521 | NCBI WGS metagenome assembly WNEZ01 (sample SAMN13153339, study PRJNA577476) | soil metagenome | isolation source: 120 cm saprolite under Douglas fir tree site 2 hole 1 replicate 1 | place: USA:California | collected 2015-04-18
ATGGATGTGTGAAAGAGCCTGGTGCGGCATGCCGCACCAGGCTCTTTCACACATCCATCGCTAACAATAAGTCTTTAAAAGATGGTACAATCAGAGCACTACATCTCTAGGAGGTTAAAATGAACGAGCGTCCGAAGATTCTTGTTACTCAGAAAGTACCTGATCCCGCTTATCCGTTGCTTGAGGAGATCGGTGATGTCGATGCCAACATGCAAGAAGGAGTCATCTGGCCCTATGAAGAGCTCCTACGTCGTGGCCCCGAACATGACTATATTTACAGTCTGCTTACCGATAACATTGACGATCGCTTCCTAGAAGCCTGTGCAACAGGTACGCCCCGATTGAAGATGGTCGCGAATATGGCTGTCGGCTACAACAATATTGATATTGAAGCAGCGACACGCCTGGGTATAGCGGTAAGCAACACCCCTGGAGTTCTCTCTGATACAACCGCTGACCTGGCTTTCGCGCTGTTGATGGCGACAGCCCGTCGCATTCCCGAAGCTGAGCGATATTTACGCGCAGGCAAATTTAAGGGATGGGGACCCCTTCTCTTCTGCGGCGCTGAGGTACACCATTCTACGCTTGGACTGATGGGCGCTGGTCGCATAGGCAAGCTCGTAGCGAAACGTGCCAGTGGTTTCGAAATGAAGGTACTCTATTACGATGTGTACCGCATGTCACCTGAAGACGAAGCTACTTACCATATGACGTATATGCCTATGGACGATGTATTGAAGCAGTCCGATTTTATCAGCGTTCATACTCCGTACATGCCTTCCACGCATCACCTGATTGGAGATCGCGAATTGAGCCTGATGAAGCCGAGTGCAATTCTGATCAATACAGCGCGGGGGCCGATTGTGGATGAAAAGGCGCTTGTAAAAGCATTACAGTCTGGAACTATCGCTGGTGCAGGTCTGGATGTTTTTGAGAATGAGCCAGCCGTCGAACCGGAGTTATTGACGATGGAAAATGTGGTGATCGTGCCACATATTGCCAGCGCCTCTCTGAACACCCGTACACTCATGGCTACAATGGCAAGCGATAATATCGTTGCTCATTTTCATGGACAGCACCCTCCCAATATTGTGAATCCAGTGGTCTTGGGGTAATATAGATTCATATACAAACACAAAACCTCGTCTTGACCTATTTTTGTATAGTAAGGATCGCAAGTTCTCCGCCCATCCTTGTCTCGTCGTTGGCGTCGGCGAGACAAGGTAAAGAATGGTTTTTATATGACCAGAGAGGTTGACATTTCTTCTTGCCTTCTTTATAGTTCAATCAGGTAATAATTTTGAGTGCTGTGTTTTAGATGAAGATGTATCTGTCGTAGTGGTTGGAGAGCATATAACCTTGAAGTGATTAAAGTTGTAACAGAGAGACGTAGTTGAGTTGTACAGTCTGATTGCCGCTTGATTAATAAACTGGAAAGATTCATTGATAGATAAGGCGGGAGAGCTAATGAACTGCCCTCGATGCAAGACTGAATTGCCGGATTCAGCCATATTCTGTGTTAATTGTGGATCGACTATGCGCCCGGCATCTTTTTCTTACTTACCCGCAGGAGTACCTGCATGGCCAACAGAGATGCCAAAGAATGCTGCATATAGCACGGGATCCGATTCGCAGTTTGTTCCATTCGTCCAGAATGAAGCGAGTCAAGTTATCTCTGATAACGCGGCAGCACCTAAAAAAGCAAGACTCGGTATTCCAGCAATTATCGGTTTGTTTGTGTTGAGTATACTGATTGGAGGGGGTCTGACATTTGGTATTTTATATGCAAATGGCCAGCGATTGTCCTTTGGACCTCAGCCTACTCAACATCCTGTGCAATTGCCAACAAGAAGCGCCTCTTCAACGCCAGGGTTACTAACACCTACCACGCAGGGAAATCAACTCCCCACACCGACTGCTTTTCAATCAGCGAAAAGTACAGAACTGGGCATCTCAATACAGTACCCATCAGACTGGGTACAAGATCCGGCGCAGAAATCTACTGCTGGCAATACATTTGTCGCCTTCCATCCTTCAACGCAACTTCCCGTTTCATTAGATATAGGGCGACTCTCTTCGAACAATTCATCACAAGTCAAAAATACCACCGAAATAAATCAGGCGAATATCCAAGGGTTTGGGTCAGTTAACAGTTTGACTAACCTTAAAATGCTAACAAATACTCCTCAACATCGCACCATAGGCGGGATCACATGGGACGAGCAGGATGCTACATACAGCACTAGCAGTGGTGAAGTTATCCATGCTGTAAGCATTTCGGTGAAACATAATCAGATCTACTACAATATCCTGTACTTCGCACCAACCAGTGTATACGACGAGGCTGTGCAAAAGTACTACTCACAGATGCTTAGCACATTCAAGTTCACAGCTTAACCCCTACTCGTTGCCTCTTTTACTCGTGAAAGAAACAGAGCCGCCCATCTTCACTACGTTAAGATGAGCGGCTCTCTCTACCGAGGTAGGTTAGACTTGTCTTTATTGCCTAGTACTCAGGCATGGCCGGAGCAGGTGCCCTCTCCTTCTCAGGCAGATCAGTGATCAAGGCTTCGGTAGTCAGGATCATCGCAGCGATACTGGTGGCATTCTGCAAGGCAGAGCGGGTAACCTTGGCAGGGTCGATGATTCCAGACTCGACCATGTCCTCATAGTTATCAGTGAGCACGTTATAGCCATACTTATCGCTCTTATGCTGTTTCTGAGCACGGCGTACACCCTCAACAACGACAGAACCATCTTTACCGCCATTTATGACAAGCTGGCGTAGGGGCTCTTCGAGCGCACGGCGCAGGATAGTGACACCAGTTGCCGCATCACCCTTGAGATGTAATGTATCCAGGGCTTCAACTGCATTCAACAGAGCAACACCACCGCCGGGAACCATACCCTCTTCTACGCCTGCGCGGGTAGCGGATAACGCATCTTCTACGCGGGTCTTGCGGTACTTCAACTCCACCTCGGAGCCAGCACCAACTTTGATGAGCGCGACGCCACCGGACAACTTCGCCAGGCGTTCCTGCAGCTTTTCACGGTCGTAGTCACTGGTAGTCTCGTCGATCTGCGCTTTGATCTGGCGGATACGTGCCTGGATTTCTGCTGTCTCGCCTCTACCCTCTACAATGGTCAAATCATCTTTATGAGCTACAACGCGGCGAGCCTTGCCAAGATCTTCAATCGCAGCACTATCGAGGCGGCGACCCATTTCTTCACTAATCACCTGTCCACCGGTGAGCACAGCAATGTCTCGGAGCATCTCCTTGCGCCGATCACCAAAGCCAGGAGCTTTGACTGCTAGAACATTGAGAATACCACGCAACTTATTCACAACTAAGGTCGCCAGCGCTTCGCCATCGACATCCTCGGCGATAATCACGATATCGCGTTTACCCTGTTGGGTCATCTTTTCAAGAACGGGCAGAATATCCTGTACTGCGCTGATCTTCTTATCAGTGATGAGAATGTAAGGATCATCGATTGAGGCTTCCATCTTTTCCGTGTTGGTGACAAAGTAGGCAGAAATGTAGCCCTTATCGATCTGCATGCCTTCGACATACTCCGTCTCGAAAGTGGTTCCTCGTGACTCTTCAACCGTAATGACCCCATCTTTGCCAACACGATCCATCACCTCTGCAATGAGTTGACCAATGGTATCGTCAGCAGCGGAGATAGCAGCGATCTGTGCGATCTCTTTCTTTTCTTCGACGGGGATCGCTTTCGAGCGGATGTATTCGACGACGGCCTCGGTGCCTTTATCGATGCCCTGTTTGAGCTGCATGGGGTTGGCGCCAGCGGCGAGGTTCTTGAGCCCTTCGGTCACGATAGCCTGAGCCAGCACGGTCGCGGTCGTAGTTCCATCACCTGCGACATCATTGGTACGGGTAGCTGCTTCTTTGAGCAGTTGCGCACCCATATTCTCAAATGGATTTTCGAGAGAAATCTCTTTCGCAACGGTCACGCCATCATGAGTGACGGTCGGCGCGCCAAACTTCTTGTCGAGCGCTACGTTGCGACCTTTGGGGCCAAGGGTCGATTTGACCGCCTCAGAAATAATATCAATACCTTTTTTCAGTGAACGACGAGCTTCTTCATCGAACACAAGCTGCTTTGCCATATGATTAAACCTCTCTTTATGCTAAGTTAGCCAATTATGGCAAGAATGTCATTCTCTTTGAGAACGAGATACTCTTCGCCATCCAATTTAAACTCTGTGCCACCGTACTTGGCGAACAGGATGCGATCCCCTTCGCGTACATCAATAGGAGCACGATCGCCATTATCCAACAAACGACCACTGCCAACAGCGATCACAGTCCCTTCCTGGGGTTTCTCTTTAGCAGTATCGGGAATGACAATACCGCTCTTAGTGACTTCTTCTTTAGCGGCGGGTTTTACGACCACACGGTCGCCAACAGGACGAATTTTTTTCTCCATGACGTATTCTCCTTTTCAATGAATTGTTCTAAATCCATCCCACCAACGATGCTGACGCATCTATTTTTGCTGCGCAACAATCAGAAGGGATGAAATGAAGAAATGTGTCAACGGGTATTCTTCAATTTCAGTCAAGATAATGAATCACACCTGAAATATTGACCGAACGATGGAGTGAGTAATCACAGTTGCAGGGACCACCAGCCGCACATCCAGTGCAACAGAAAGTTTTTCCCTGAACTACAGTTGGAGGCCAAAGAATTTCAATGTCGCAATTAGCACAACGCACAACCTGGCGCTGGGCATTAGATTTGCCCTCAGGAGATTCCTGATTATGTTTTCCATTTGATTGAGCACCGTCTGCGTACATTTCTCTTACCTATGTGTGACCTGATACTGATATTGCCCGTTTAACTTCCAAGCTAGAGTATCTCACAGCTTGTATTAGAAGAGTATAGGAGAAGTGTTAGAGAAGTGTTAGATTCTTTGGTGATATAATGGGTTGTGTTATGCGCATAGGGAGATTGGAGGCTTGTATATGGCCTATATTTCGAGTGTTGGTGACAAGGCATATACTATCGATATGGGGGAAAATAGTCCTCAGAGAGAGATCAGAATCGACGGGATAAGATTTGACATCGATTGGCGACAAATCGCCCCGCTTGCAGCAGATGCTCAGATACTAAGCAACGTTGGAGGCCGGTATAGCTTGCTCATCGCGGGCAAATCATATGAGATCTTAGCTCGCCGTGTCAACAAACCTGATGTGACGGGATATCGTTACGAGGTTCTGGTTGCAGGGCAACGTTTCGAGATTGTTGTAGAGGATGAACGTGAGAAGGCCTTGACAGGATCGATACACAGCGCCCACGAATCTGGAGAGGCGATGGTACGCGCCCCGATGCCTGGTTTGGTGTCAGGTCTCCCAATGGATCCTGGAGCCAATGTCGAAAGAGGTCAAACTGTTGTGATACTCGAGGCGATGAAGATGGAGAATGACCTTGCTTCACCAATTACTGGCAAGGTGAAGGAGATCAGGGTGAGCAAAGGTCAGACGGTAAATCAGGGAGATGTGCTGGTAGTTGTGAGTGCGGAATAAAACTTAAATGCATTCAGAAACGCTGCTACGCACTCATCTGAATGAAAGGAAGTGTAGCATCCTCCCGTATGTTATAATGCATTGGCAAAGTGAGGGAGGAATTGCATGGAGTTGCATGAGAGTACAAGCGCTGACGAGTGGCGCAATACTACTGCCCGCAAAGCAAAGGAAAAGACTGCGGAGCGACAACAACAATTTGTTACAAGTTCGGATATTGAGGTACCAGATCTGACCACAGAAGAGGATCTGACAGACTTCGATATGCACGCTAAATCAGGCTACCCCGGCGAATTTCCTTTTACCCGTGGAATTCATCCAGGTATGTATCGCTCGCGTCTGTGGACAATGCGCCAGTATGCCGGGTTTGCTTCGGCCGAAGAATCCAATAAGCGTTACCATTTTTTGCTTTCGCAAGGGACGACGGGTCTTTCTGTGGCTTTCGATCTCCCTACACAAATGGGATATGACGCAGATCATCCCCTGTCAGAGGGAGAGGTTGGTAAAGTAGGCGTTTCTATCTCCAGTCTTGAAGATATGGAGACACTACTCAACGGTTTACCCCTGGAACGAATCAGCACATCGATGACAATAAATGCCACGGCAAGTATTCTGCTTGCTCTCTATATCGCTGTTGCGAAAAAACAGGGTGCTGATATACGCAAGCTTTCTGGCACCGTGCAGAATGATGTATTGAAAGAATATATAGCACGCGGCACGTATATTTATCCGCCACAACATTCGATGCGCATCATAACTGATATATTCCGCTACTGCGCTGAGAACCTGCCGCGTTGGAATACAATTAGTATTAGCGGTTACCATGTGCGAGAAGCTGGTTCGACCGCTGTGCAGGAGGTAGCATTCACGCTCTCGAATGCAATCAGTTATGTACAAGCAGCGATTGACGCCGGGTTGGATGTTGACACTTTTGCAGGACAGCTTTCGTTCTTTTTCAACAGCCACAATAATCTGTTTGAAGAGGTTGCCAAATTCCGAGCTGCCCGTCGTATGTGGGCACAGATTATGCGAGACCGCTTCCATGCGCGAGATCCGCGTTCAATGATGCTACGCTTCCACACACAGACAGCAGGATCGACATTAACTGCACAACAGCCTGATAATAATATTGTGCGTACAGCATACCAGGCGCTGGCGGCTGTGCTTGGGGGCACGCAGTCATTACATACCAACTCAAAAGATGAGGCGCTTTCGCTTCCAACTGAAGAGGCGGTGCGCGTTGCACTTCGCACACAACAAATTCTGGGATACGAGAGCGGAGTAGCAGATGTTGTAGACCCGCTTGCTGGCTCGTATTATGTCGAATACTTAACCAATAGCATTGAGGAGCAAGCCTGGGATTACATACAGAGTATCGATGACCTGGGAGGCAGTGTGCATGCTATTGAACATGGTTTCATGCAGGCAGAGATCGAACAAGCAGCGTATACCTATCAACGCTCATTAGAAGAAGAACGAACTATTGTGGTAGGGGTTAACCGTTTTATAATGGAAAACGAGGAAAGGCCAACGTTACTGCGTGTAGATCCTGAAGTTGGAAAGCGGCAGGCGGCAAAGTTAGCATTGCTACGCCAGCGGCGAGACAACGAACAAGTGCAGCAGGTATTAGCAGCACTAGAGAGGGGGGCTGCAGGCACTAAAAACCTGCTGCCCCTGATTATTGACGCAGTTGAAGCATATGCAACTCTCGGAGAGATTAGTGATGCTATGCGCCATGTCTTTGGCGAACAGCATGAGTTTCGTAGTATCAAGTAGAGTAAGTCGTGAATATGAATTATTGGAATCAAGATGTAGAACAGAGGCACAAAACACAGCCTGCTCGCGATTCTGAACGCAGCCCACACACACTTGACCAGGAAAAGTCAGGTTTGTCAGGAACAGCAGTGGCTCCTATCGGGGTTTTTGATTCGGGAGCAGGAGGCTTAACGATCCTTTCAGCCCTACGTCAAGAATTACCTTACGAAAACTATATTTATTTCGGTGATACAGCGCATTGTCCCTACGGGGTACGAAGCGACGCCGAAATCACTGAGCTATCAATTCAAGTATGTCGTTTCTTGATCGAGCAGGGAGTCAAACTCATCGTAGTAGCCTGTAACACCGCCTCACAAGCGGCACTCAATAACTTACGCGCCACTTTTACATCCGTACGATTTGTAGGAGTGGTACCAGCGGTGAAACCAGCCGCACGTGCCACAAAAAAAGGGCGTATAGGTATTGCCGCTACCAACCAGGCCGCCAAAGCTATTTACCTTCAACAACTTATTGATGAATTTGCAGGTGGAATACAAGCATACGCTGTTGGCTGTCCTGAACTTGTGACCCTTGTTGAACAGGGAGAATTTGATGGCCCTGGCGTAGAAGAAACGGTAAAGCAGGCATTGCAACCGATAATAAGAGAAGATGTTGATGTAATCGTGTTAGGTTGCACACATTTTCCTGCGCTGCGATCTGTTATTGAACGTGTTACTGCTCACCAGATACTCATTATTGATAGTGGAACGGCGGTTGCGCGCCGCACACATGATGTGCTGGATGCCGAGGGATTGATTCAACCCAACAATTCCAATTACGCACATATAGGAAATCTCCAGGTGTGGTGTAGCGGTGACGCCGATGTTTTTAGTAATGTTACCAATAAACTATTAGGCTCTTCCATTAGCGCTCATCAAGCTAGATTATAACCAAGGAGATACATGCAGGAACAACTGACTGACGGTGCCGATGAACATACAATCATAGAGGCGCCAGGAGAGAAGACAAAACGTATACGTATTGCCCGTCACGTGTCCAATATCCTGGCACCAGCAACAATTTCTTTACCTTTTGTATTGCTGGTAGCTTTCTACCAGGCTCAAAACCAACTAACAGCATTTGTCTACGCCTGTTTTACCCTGTTTTTCCTAAGTGTTGGACCTCTGGTCTATATTTTGATCTGCGTGCGACTGGGCAAACTATCTGATATTGATGTTAGCCGCCGATCCCAGCGAGCAGGCCCATTTCTCTTTGGAATTATTTCGGTCATGATTGGATGGCTTGTCCTGGCGCTTACTAATGGACCGAGGAACCTGCAAACGGTGCTGATCATTGCAGCATTTAGCGGCATCATTATAATGGTGATAACGTTCTGGTGGAAGATCAGTATGCACGCTTCATCATTGGGTGGCGCGGCAACAATGCTCACTGTGCTTTATGGGGCGGTGATGCTGCCTCTATTCGTATTACTTGTGTTAGTGAGCTGGTCGCGGGTAGCTTTGCGCCGCCATACGGTAACGCAAGTAATAGCAGGATCACTTGCGGGTATTGTATTATCGCTGGTGATTTTGAAGTTAAGAGGGGTGAATTAGACCGTTAACACCTGATTATTTATGCTATGCCCTCTGTAGTACCGATTGATTACTTCTGCCCGCTGCCAGCAACGCCTGCACGCTCTGGCAGTTGTGCTGCATCTGCTGCACGACGTTGGGCGCGAATGGCGAGCGCTTGAGCATGGCGGGTCGTAGCGACAGTAGCACGACTGATTACCCAGATGAAGCCACCGAGCAAGATGAAGTTTAACACGCCCAGGACGATCATGAAGACCAGGTTAGGCAGTCCAAAGCTGCGAAGAATGAGATAGACCAGGGCTGTGAACAGGATATTACCCAGGGTAACTGGAATGAGTATTAACCAGGTAAACTGCATAAGCTGGTCTGCACGCAGGCGCGGTAAGGTGCCGCGGACCCAGATAAAGACGAAACAGAGTAGGTATACTTTGATAATGAAGTAGACAAGGCCCAGTAGATTGCCAAGAACTATGACGAAGTAGCCAATGCCGAGGATGTTGCCAAGAACTTGCCAACCAAAAGCCATGCCTGGAGTGGTTAAAAAACCGACACCAGGACCTGACCACCCGCCCAGAAAGAGAGTAGCTGCAATTGCTGAGACGATGGTCATATTGCCATATTCACCAAGATAGAATAAAGCCCAGCGCATACCACTGTACTCGGTGAGGTAGCCGGCAACAAGTTCGGACTCCGCTTCGGGTAAATCGAATGGAGGACGATTCGTCTCAGCAAGTCCGCAGATATAATAAATGACGATCATTAAGGGTTGGACCAGGAAAAACCAGGCCCACGGAGTAAAGCCCTGGAAGATGAAATCCCAGAAAGGGATACCTTTTCCAGGCCATAAGCTGCTAGATTGATAATTGATTATCTGTTGGGTAGAGATGGAGCCGATGCCAGAATTAGCTAGAATGCTCGTAAGCATCACGACACCAACCAGTGCCAGAACCAGCGGTAACTCGTAGGAGATCATCTGCGCAGCACCGCGCAGGCCACCTATCAGCGAGTATTTGTTATTGGAACTCCAGCCGGACATCACAACACCTACAACATCAATTGAACTCATAGCTACATAGTAGACGATGCCGGTAGCGAGGGCTGTTCCTGGTAGCTGTAAGTAGGGAGAGAAAGGTATCACAGCAAAAGCTGCAATGACGGGAGCCAGGAATACCGAGGGTGCTAGCAAGAAAAGTGATTTATCTATTAAAGATGCATGTATGTCTTCTTTCATGAGCAGCTTGCCAACGTCGGCAACTGTCTGCAACAGACCCCATGGGCCAGTATGGACCGGTCCAAGGCGGTCTTGCATCCAGCCCAATATCTTGCGCTCTGCCAGGATCAAGAAGACTGCACTAGTGAGGACAAAGCCAAAGAAAGAAAGAAAGGCAATGATGAACTGTAAAAAGGACCATGAGAAGATGCCGTTAAATAACTGGCTCCCTATATTATCGGCTAATATTACTTTGTACATACGATAACTCCAATAGCTATTTATCGGGTCCGTGTGGGTTATTTAGCGATCAACTTCCCCAAGCACGAGATCAGTGCTGCCCAGAATAGCAATGACATCACTGATCTTATGTCCACGTAATATTTCGGGAACGATTTGTAAGTTCACAAAAGATGGGCCGCGTATCTTAGCTCGCCATGGATACTCGCTGCCATCACTGATAAAGTAGATACCCAGCTCTCCTTTACTTCCCTCGATGGCAAAGTAGGTTTCACCGCGAGGTGGGCGCAGCGCAATGGGTGTGCGAGTACTAATAGGCCCTCCCGGCAGTTTATCGATAGCCACACGGCAGAGGCGAATGCTCTCCCATATTTCCTGCATGCGCACTCTATAACGCGCAAAGCAGTCACCCTCCTGACGCACCTGCACCTTTATAGGGACTTCACGGTAGGCCATGTAGGGACGATTGGCGCGCAGGTCCCAGTTGATGCCACTGGCACGGGCCATCGGGCCAGTAAGCCCGTAGGCAATGGCTTGTTGCGGATCGATATAGCCGACACCCTGGGTACGCTCGTCAAAAATTTCATTTCCGGTGAGGAGGGTCTCCAACTCAGCCATATTCTTTTCTTCTTGATCGAGAAAAGCCTCGCACTCTTTCAGCCAGCCCTTTCAGCCAGCCCTTAGGAAAATCATGCAATACGCCGCCAACGCGCAAATAATTTACGTTAAAGCGGCTTCCACCCAGGGCTTCGAACAGAGAGAGAATTCCCTCTCGATCACGAAAGCACCACAAGACCGGAGTAAATGCTCCAAGATCTAGCCCGTATGTGCCAACTGCTACAAGGTGGCTGGCGATACGCTGCATCTCACCGACAAGTAGCCGGATATATTGTGCTCTTCGAGGTGGCTCTAAGCCCATCAACTGTTCGACTGCACCAGCATAAGCGATTTCGTTGAGCATGGGAGAGAGATAATCCGCATTATCCATATAGCGAATGCCGCCCATAATCGGTCGATTCTCCAGAATTTTCTCGATACCGCGATGGAGATAACCAATGACCGGCGTGCAGTCTACCACAGTTTCTCCTTCAAGTGTCATGACCAGTCGTAAGACGCCGTGGGTACTGGGATGCTGGGGACCCATATTGAGCTGCATCTCCTGAGTCTTGATGCCTTCTGAACCTTCTACAATCTCAGTCCCA
>WNEZ01005041.1_pt1 | contig 11546 bp, 9 predicted proteins | sample 5400521 | NCBI WGS metagenome assembly WNEZ01 (sample SAMN13153339, study PRJNA577476) | soil metagenome | isolation source: 120 cm saprolite under Douglas fir tree site 2 hole 1 replicate 1 | place: USA:California | collected 2015-04-18
AGCACAGCCCGGCAGCGACATGCCCAAGGCTTCGGCCAGCGAATTCATGGTGGAGGCGGTGCCCATGGTGTTGCAATGGCCGACCGACGGCGCCGAGGAGGCCACGATATTCATGAACTCCTCGTAGTCGATCTCGCCCGCGGCGAGCCGCTCGCGCGCTTTCCAGACCACGGTCCCGGAGCCCGAGCGCTCGCCATTGTGCCAGCCGTTGAGCATCGGCCCGCCCGAAAGCACGATCGCCGGCAAATTGACCGTCGCCGCCGCCATCAGGCAGGCAGGCGTCGTCTTGTCGCAGCCCGTGGTCAGGACCACGCCGTCCAGCGGGTAGCCGAACAGGATTTCCACCAGCCCGAGATAGGCGAGGTTGCGGTCGAGCGCCGCGGTCGGGCGCTTGCCGGTCTCCTGGATCGGGTGCATCGGAAATTCCATGGCAATGCCGCCGGCGGCACGGATGCCCTCCCGGACCCGATGGGCGAGTTCCAGGTGATGGCGGTTGCATGGCGAAAGGTCGTTGCCGGTCTGGGCGATGCCGATGATCGGCTTGCCGGCCTGCAACTCGTGCCGGGTTAGCCCGTAATTGAGGTAGCGCTCGAGGTAGAGCGCGGTCATCCCCGGGTTGTGCGGGTTGTTGAACCACTCGCTGGAACGGAGTTTGCGTCTGGTGACGCCGGTAAGCGGCTTGTTCATGGTTTCTCCCGCAGCGCACACACGCCTTATTTTTGTGCGTAATGTTCGTGTTAGCGGCTGATGTTTGCATGTCATCGCGCCGTTCGCAACGTTTGCCGGGGTGGACGGCCGCCTACGACTTTGATCCAACGACATCGCCGAAAAAGTCTGGTATGACCCCGGCTTAGCAAGAAGACGACGGCGGATTTTACCGTCGGGCTCACGTGAACAGGGAGGGTATGTATGTCGTCGGTGCAGATTCGCGACGTGCGGAAATCGTTTGGTGGCTTTGAAGTCCTGCACGGCGTGTCGATCCCGATCGAGGACGGCGCCTTTGTCGTTCTCGTCGGCCCGTCCGGCTGCGGCAAATCGACCCTGCTGCGGATGCTCGCGGGGCTCGAAAACATCACCTCCGGGACGATTTCAATCGGCGACCGCGTCGTCAACAATGTCCAGCCCAAAGAACGCGACATCGCGATGGTGTTCCAGAATTATGCGCTCTATCCGCATATGACGGTCGCCGACAATATGGGATTTTCGCTGAAGTTGCGGGGCGCCAGCTCCGACGAAATCAACAAGGGCGTCAATCGCGCCGCCGAAATTCTCGCTCTGACGCCGCTACTCGATCGCTATCCAAGGCAATTGTCCGGCGGACAACGACAGCGCGTCGCGATGGGACGCGCCATCGTGCGCGACCCGCAGGTGTTCTTGTTCGACGAGCCCTTGTCCAACCTCGACGCCAAGCTGCGGGTTGCGATGCGCACCGAAATCAAGGAACTGCATCAGCGGCTGAAGACCACCACGGTCTATGTCACCCACGACCAGATCGAGGCCATGACCATGGCCGACAAGATCGTGGTGATGCATGACGGCATCGTTGAGCAGATGGGCACACCGCTCGAGCTATATGACAAGCCGGACAACCAGTTCGTCGCCGGCTTCATCGGCTCGCCGGCGATGAATTTCCTTAAAGGCAAGGTCAAGTCGAACGGGAGCGCCGGTTTTGAGGGCCCGAACGGCGTGAAACTTCCGCTGGCATCGGCGCCCGCCAATTCGGAAGGGCGGCCCGCCGTATACGGCATCCGGCCGGAGCACTTTACCATCGCCGATGACGGCGCGGAGGCCGAGATCGTAGTGGTCGAGCCGACCGGCTCGGAAACCCAGGTCTTTGCCAAACTGGGCGGCGAGCAGGTCGTCGCCGTGTTTCGCGAGCGTCACCAATTCAATCCGGGCGACATGATCCGGCTGAAACCGGACCCGTCGCTCGTGCATCTGTTCGACGAGACCACCGGCAAGCGACTGAACGCATAAAAAAATACAATTAAATCTTAAAGGGAGATCAACTATGCATGACTTTACCCGCCGCACTCTTCTTCAAGGCGGCACTGCGTTGGCGGCGACCGGCGCGCTTACCGGACCCGCGCTGTTCGACTTTGCCAAGGCCTGGGCGGAATCGACACCATGGAAGGCCGAGTCAGGCGCCAAGCTCACCGTGATGCGCTGGAAGCGCTTCGTCCCGGCCGAGGACGATGCGTTCAATGCGATGGTCGCGGCGTTCAAGACGGCGACCGGCACCGAGATGAACGTATTCAGCGAGTCCTTCGAGGACGTGCAGCCGAAGGCTTCGGTCGCGGCGAACACCGGCTCCGGCCTCGATCTGGCCTGGGGTCTGCATACGCTGCCACAACTGTTCCCGACCAAAGTGCTGAAGATGAACGACGTCGCCGATTACCTCGGCAAGAAGTATGGCGGCTGGACCGATGCCGCGGCGAAGACCTGCAAGCTGGGCGACGACTGGCTCGGCATTCCCGTTGCGACCATCGGCGGTTACATGACCTACCGCAAGTCGGCGACAGACAAGGCGGGCTTCAGCGAGTTTCCGAAGGACTTTCCGGGCTTCCTCGAGATGTGCAAGGCGCTCAAGAAGAACAACACCCCGGCCGGCTTCGCGCTCGGCCATGCCACCGGCGACGCCAATGGATGGCTGCACTGGGTGCTATGGGGCCACGGCGCCTATACGGTCGACAAGGACGACAAGGTCGTCATCAATTCGCCGGAAACCGTGAAGGCGCTGGAATATTGCAAGGCGCTGTCCGATAGCTTCATTCCCGGCGTCGCCTCCTGGAACGACTCGTCCAACAACAAGGCGTTCCTGTCGGGCGAGCTCTACTGCACGTCGAACGGTATCTCGATTTACGTTGCAGCCAAGGACGATCCGACCAAGAAGGATCTTGCCGAGGATACCTATCATGCGCTGTACCCGGTTGGTCCTGTCGGCAAGCCGACCGAACTGCAGCTCGCGGTTCCAATCCTCGCGTTCAATTTCACCAAATATCCGAACGCCTCGAAGGCCTTCATCGCCTTCATGCTGGAGAAGGAGAACTACGAGAAGTGGCTGTCAGGTGCGCGGGGCTATCTCACCCACACCCTGAATGCCTATGACTCGGCGCCGGTGTGGACCGCCGACCCGAAGAACCAGGTGTTCAGCCAGGCCAGCAAACGCGCGCTTCCCGCTTCAGGCATCGGCACGCCCGGCGAGAAGGCCGCGACCGCGATCGCCGACTTCCTGGTGGTCGACATGTTCGCCAATTATTGCACGGGCACCAAAGACGCCAAGAGCGCGATCTCGGACTGCGAGCGGCAACTGAAGCGGATTTATCGCTGACGACGATGGAGCGGGCGGCAGGCTATCGCCTCCCGCTCCATTGAGTACACTTCGTAACGCGGACAAGACGGCGGCTTCGCCGGAAACATTGCGGGATTTCGCCCATGGCTGACATCGCACTCCAACCCCGGGTGGCCAAGCGGCAGATACGCGAGGCCACGGCGTGGGACCAGCTTCGGACCAACAGAAACTGGCTCGGTTTCTGGTTCATGCTGCCGGCGATGGCGTTTCTGATATTTTTCCTGGCCTATCCGTTGGGCCTCGGTATCTGGATGTCGTTCACCGATGCAAAGATCGGACGGCCGGGCGAATTCATCGGCACCGAGAACTACGAGTGGCTGTGGGGCGATTCGATCTTCTGGCTGTCGGTGTTCAATACGCTGCTCTACACCACGATCGCGAGCGCGATCAAATTCGCGGTCGGGCTTTATCTGGCGCTGTTGTTGAACGAGAACATGCCGTTCAAGGCCATGCTGCGCGCGCTGGTGCTGATCCCCTTCATCGTGCCGACGGTGCTGTCGGCGCTGGCATTCTGGTGGATCTTCGATTCGCAATTCTCGATCATTTCATGGTCGCTCAAGCACCTCGGCCTGATCACCCAGAACATCAATTTTCTCGGCGACGTCACCTGGGCGCGGATCTGCGTGATCTTCGTCAATATCTGGCGCGGCGTGCCCTTTGTCGCGATCACGCTGCTGGCGGGCCTGCAGACCGTGCAGCCCTCGCTCTACGAGGCGGCGACGCTGGACGGCGCGAGCAAATGGGAGATGTTCCGCTTCATCACCTATCCGCTGCTGACCCCGATCATCGCGGTCGTGATGACGTTTTCGGTGCTGTTCACCTTCACCGACTTCCAGCTGATCTGGGCGATGACCCGCGGCGGACCGGTCAACGCCACCCATCTGATGGCGACCTTGTCGTATCAGCGCGCCATCATCGCCGGCCAACTCGGCGAGGGCGCCGCGATCTCGAGCGCGATGATCCCGTTCCTGCTCGCCGCGATCATGATTTCCTGGTTCGGGCTGCAGCGCCGCAAGTGGCAGCAAGGGGAATCCAATGACTGATCTTCCCGCACCAAAGCCCGTCAATCTCAAGGCCGTACTGTCCGGCTCGTCGCCGACGGCCGCGAAGGACGATCACAGCGAGGGCATGAGCTATCTGGAGTCGGTGCCGCGCCGCCTCGTCACGCTCTATCTGCCGCTGTCGATCATCGTCATCATCCTGCTGTTTCCGTTCTACTGGATGGGCCTGACGGCGATCAAACCGGACGAGCAGCTGCTCGATCTCGACAAGTTCAATCCGTTCTGGACCTGGAGTCCGACCTTCAAGCACATCTACAAATTGCTGTTTCAGAGCTATTATCCGCATTGGCTCTGGAACACGATGTATGTGGCGGTCTGCGCCACCGTGCTGTCGATCTTCGCCAGCGTGCTGGCGGCCTATGCCATCGTGCGGCTGCGCTACCGCGGCGCGCATTGGGTCGGCGGGCTGATCTTCCTGTCCTATCTGGTGCCGCCGTCGATCCTGTTCATCCCGCTGGCCACCGTCGTGTTCCAGTACGGCCTGTTCGACTCGCCGCTGGCGCTGATCCTGACCTATCCGACCATCCTGATCCCGTTCTCGACCTGGCTCTTGATGGGATATTTCAAGACCATCCCGTTCGAGCTGGAGGAATGCGCGCTGATCGACGGCGCGAGCCGCTGGCAGATCCTGATCAAGATCGTGCTGCCGCTGGCCATACCCGGCTTGATCTCGGCGTTCATTTTCTGCTTCACCCTGTGCTGGAACGAATTCATCTACGCGCTGACCTTCCTGCAATCGACCCAGAACAAGACGGTGCCGGTCGCCATCGTCAACGAATTCGTCGATGGCGACATCTACCGCTGGGGATCGCTGATGGCAGGCGCACTGGCGGGCTCGCTGCCGCTGGTCATTCTTTACGCGTTCTTTGTCGAGCACTATGTTTCGGCAATGACCGGAGCCGTCAAAGAATAAGCGCGCAGGGCCCGCGTCTGATCTCTTATTTTGACGCGTTTTCTTGACGCGAACCGGTTCCCACCCCCGGATCAAGTCCGAGGGCATGCTTCGCTCGAAAACGCTATAGAACAAGAACAAGGAGTTGGGTCTTGCATATTCTGGTTCTCGGCGCCGCCGGCATGGTCGGGCGCAAACTCACCGAGCGGCTGTTGCGCGACGGGCGCCTCGGCGACCGCGAGATTTCGCGGATGACGCTGCACGATGTCGTGGCTCCGACGAAGCCCACGAATGCGGCAATCCCCATCAGCGTCGTCACAAGCGACTTCGCCGATCCCAATACCGCGGCATCGCTGGTGGCGCACCGCCCCGATGTGATCTTCCATCTCGCCGCGATCGTCTCCGGCGAGGCCGAGCTTGATTTCGACAAGGGCTATCGCATCAATCTCGACGGCACGCGGATGCTGCTCGATGCGATCCGGCTGGCCGGCGGCGGCTACAAACCGCGCGTCGTCTTCACCTCGTCGATCGCGGTGTTCGGCGCGCCGTTTCCCGAGGCCATCGGTGACGAGTTCTTTCAGACGCCGCTGTTGAGCTACGGCACCCAGAAGGCGATCTGCGAACTTCTGCTTGCGGATTATTCGCGCCGCGGGTTCATGGACGGCATCGGCATCCGGCTGCCGACCATTTGCATCCGTCCCGGTCTGCCCAACAAGGCGGCCTCGGGGTTCTTTTCCAACATCCTGCGCGAGCCGCTTGCCGGCAAGGAAGCGGTGCTGCCGGTGTCGGAGGACGTCCGGCACTGGCATGCCTCGCCACGCTCGGCGGTCGGTTTCCTGATCCATGCCGCGACCATGGATACCGCGACCGCCGGTGCACGCCGCAACCTCACCATGCCCGGGCTTTCGGCGACCGTCGGCGAGGAGATCGCCGCGTTGAAGCGGGTGGCGGGCGACAAGGTGGCGGCGCGGATCAAGCGCGAACCCGATCCGTTCATCATGGGCATTGTCGACGGCTGGCCACGCAATTTCGACGCCAAGCGGGCCGTGAAACTCGGCTTCACCACCGCCGAACAGACGTTTGATGACATCATCAAGATTCACATCGAAGACGAACTCGGCGGCAAGTTCGCGGCTTAACGTGGTGTTGGGCGAAGCGGATACAGCTGGCTTCGCTGGCGTGGCGCTGTCATGACCCGGGTAGCGTGCATCGGCGAATGCATGATCGAGCTGAAACAGGCCAAGGGCGGCCTGTATTCGCGCGGCTATGGGGGCGATACGTTGAACACATCAGTCTATCTCGCCCGCCTTGGCGTTGACGTCGATTATGTCACGGCGCTCGGCGACGATACCCTGAGCGATGAGATGATCGCGGGCTGGACCGCCGAAGGCGTCGGGACCAAGCGCGTCGCGCGGCTGCCGGGCAAATTGCCGGGCATCTACATGATCCGGATCGACGACAAGGGTGAGCGGCGGTTCTTCCACTGGCGCGAAAGTGCAGCTGCGCGCGCCCTGATGGACTTACCCGAAACCGACGACATCCTGAATTCGCTCGCAAGCTACGACGTCGTCTATCTCTCCGCGATCACGCTGTCGATCTACAGCGAGAACGGCCGAAAGCGCTTGATGGCGGCTCTCAAACGCGCGCGGCTGCTCGGGACCCGCGTCGCGTTCGATACCAATTTTCGCGCCCGCGGCTGGCCCGATCTCAACATGGCGCGGAGCGTCTTTAGCGATGCCTTTGAGGCCGCGGATATCGTGCTTGCTTCGACGGAAGATTTACTGCCGCTCTATCCCGGCGAAGGCAACGCGACCCTGATGGTCGGCATTTCCAGTCCGGAAGTGGTGTTGAAGCTCAGCGAGCCCGCCAGCGTCCTGCGGTTTGCCGGCGGTTCGCACGAGGTGAAGGCCGAGCCCCTGACAAAACCTGCCGTCGACACCACCGCGGCGGGCGACAGTTTTGCAGCGGCCTACATCGCCGCTCGGCTGGCGGGCTCGGACCCGATCGACGCCGCGCGCGCTGGACATCGTCTCGCCGGCGTGGTCGTGGGCTATCCCGGCGCGATCATTCCGCGCAGTGCCATGCCGGTCAGGAAAACGCCGCGATCGGCACCCTCTCGCAAGGCCTCTCCATGACCGCGACACCAAAACAGGAAGAGCTCGCCGCGCTGTTCAAGCAGGCCGTCGTCATCCCGGTTCTTACCATCGAACGGCTTGAAGACGCGATCCCGCTCGCCAAGGCACTGGTTGCGGGCGGCGTGCGGGTACTGGAAGTCACGCTGCGCACGCCGGTTGCGATTCCGGCCGCACAGGCGATCATCTCAAGCGTGCCGGAAGCCGTCGTCGGGATTGGCACGATCCTGAACGCGGACGATCTGGCCCGCGCGGAAGCGCTCGGCGCCGTCTTCGGCATCAGTCCCGGCGCCACGCCCGACCTGCTCAAGGCTGCCGCCGCAAGCGCCTTGCCGTTCGCGCCGGGCATGGCGACGGCGTCCGAACTGATGCAGGCGCTGGCCCACGGTTTCAACCTGGTGAAATTCTTCCCGGCCGAGCAGTCCGGCGGTATCAAGGCACTTCGGGCCCTGGCCGGGCCTTTTCCGGATGCGCGGTTTTGTCCGACCGGCGGCATCGGCGAGGCCAACGCTGTCGCGTGGCTGGCCGAGCCGAACGTATCAGCGGTGGGCGGGTCCTGGCTATGCCCGGCGGCGGATATCAGGTCCGGCAATTGGGCTGGCATAACCGCCATGTGCGATCGGACCATGAAATTGCTGAAACCGGCGTGAAGTATATCCGCCGATAAGTTACAAACCCTCCGAGGAAGAAGGAGAACACCATGACAGCCAGCATCGTCGGATGGGCGCACACGCCGTTCGGCAAGTTCGATACCGAGACTGTCGAGAGCCTGGTGGTGAAGGTCGCCACCGACGCGCTGGCGGACGCCGGCATCTCCGCTGCCGATGTCGATGAAATCGTGCTCGGGCATTTCAACGCCGGCTTCTCGCCGCAGGATTTCACCGCATCATTGGTGCTGCAGGCCGATCCGCACCTGCGCTTCAAGCCGGCCACACGGGTCGAGAATGCCTGCGCGACCGGCTCGGCGGCGGTGCATCAGGGCGTCAGGGCCATTGCGGCCGGTGCTGCGAAGATCGTGCTGGTGGTCGGCGTGGAGCAGATGACGCGCACACCCGCAGCCGAGATCGGCCGCAACCTGCTGCGCGCGTCGTATTTGCCGGAAGACGGCGACACTCCCGGGGGATTCGCCGGCGTGTTCGGCAAGATCGCGCAAGGCTATTTCCAGAAATACGGCGACCAGTCCGATGCGCTGGCGATGATCGCCGCCAAGAACCACAAGAACGGCGTCGCCAACCCCTATGCGCAAATGCGCAAGGATGTTGGCTACGAATTCTGCCGCTCCGAAAGCGAGAAGAACCCGTTCGTGGCAGGGCCCTTGAAGCGCACCGATTGCTCGCTGGTGTCGGATGGCGCGGCGGCGCTGGTGCTGACCGATGCCGAAACCGCGAAAACCATGGGCAAGGCCGTCAACATCAGGGCCACCGCGCATGCCCAGGATTTTCTGCCGATGTCGAAGCGCGACATCCTGCTGTTCGAAGGCTGCACCGTGGCATGGCAGCGCGCGCTGCAATCCGCCGGCGTGCAGCTTTCGGATCTTTCCTTTGTCGAAACCCACGACTGCTTCACCGTCGCCGAGCTGATCGAATATGAGGCAATGGGCCTGACGCCGAGGGGGCAGGGCGCCCGCGCCATCAAGGAAGGCTGGACCCAGAAGGACGGCAAGCTGCCGATCAATCCATCCGGCGGATTAAAGGCCAAGGGCCACCCGATCGGCGCCACCGGCGTCTCCATGCATGTGATGAGCGCCATGCAACTTTTGGGTCAGGCGCCCGAGGGCATGCAGATCAAAAATGCAAAACTCGCGGGCATCTTCAACATGGGCGGGGCGGCGGTCGCCAATTACGTTTCGGTGCTGGAGCCGGCGAAGTAGGCGCTCGAAAAAAACTCCATCGTCGCCCCGGCGAACGCCGGGGCCCATACCGCGTTGTCCCATCAATAGGGCACCGGCGGCAGAGACCGACAACTGGCGCCGGTGGCTATGGTGCCTGCTTTTCGCAGGGACGACGTCTACGTCTTGGTTTAGCAACGTGAGCAAAGGCGCGCTTGCGCCGTGCCACCAATGTTCGGCGAGAGCGGAACGTAGGATCTTGTTCGGCAATATTGGCCTGATAGCCGCTCGTTCGTGGTCTGCGAATTCGTCGCGTATTGATTTCGAAACGCCAGTCTCGGCAGCTTTGAACAACGCCTGTGCCGATGCCTGCAACCTCGCGCTCGGCCCTTCCGATATTGCCCGATAACCGGACGCGGCCCAGTTGCGCGAAAATTAACGCGAATGACCCGCAACCGACCTTAGGTCGTTGTTAGGTCGCAGCCTTGTCGTTATGCTCGCCACGGGTCCTTTGAGGTAGATTCTCATCCGCGCATGAAGTTTTTCTGGTCATGGCAGTCAGATACGCCCGGCGAGACCGGGCGGTATTTCGTGCGTGACTCGCTGCTCGCCGCCATCAAACAATTGCGCCAGCCCGAGGACGTGGAGGAGCCAACCAGCGCTGCCCATCGCGAGGCCATGGAGCTCACTTCCGACCGCCAGGGTGTAACAGGAAGCCCGCCGCTTGCGGCGACGATCAAGAGGAAGATCAATGAATGTGAGGTCTTTGTCGCCGATATCACTCCCGTTTCCAAGGTCCCCCGGCGCAAGGGCGTTAAGGAAAAGCGGAACATGAACATCAACGTGGGCATCGAGCTTGGCTACGCGATCCGCGCCCACGGTGAGGAGCAGATCTTGCTAGTCCTCAACGAGCACTATGGTGGCCGTGAATTCCTGCCGTTCCATCTCCAAGATCTTGGCGGACCGATTACTTACCACCTCCGGCACGACGCGACTAAGGAGCAGATCGATACCGAGTTGTCGAAACTGCGCGGGAAGTTCGTGACAGGGATCCGTGAATTCTTGAAGAAGGCCGGTCCTGCCCAAGAGGCCAAGTCAACTTTCCGACGAGTTCCCTCTACGACGTCAATTGCTGCCTGGTATGCGCACGGCGAGACAGTCGCCGATTTCGACAGCGAGACTTCATATGCCTTTTCTGACGACAAGGGCGTATATCTCCGAGTTTCACCGCGGACGCCGGCGCCGCGGCCGTTCACCAGTGGTCAGCTGCTCTCCGTAGCGCGTCGGCGTCAGATGGGCCTGCTTTGGCGGACGCAGGCCGGCTTCGCGCATGGCAACACCAAGGGTGCCGTGGTGATTGAGCCAGTCAGTGGAAACGGCGGCAGGGTACATGCTGCATCGCAGGTCTTCCACAGTGGCGAGATCTGGGGCATCGGCCGGGACCTTTTGGTTGATAATGACCACGGTAAATTCATCGCCGTTTGGCGCCTCGAAGAGGCAATGCGCTATGGGTTGGAGGGCTTTGTTGAATTCATCGGGCAACTCGGCCTGCCGCCGCCCTATGATGTCGAGTTCGGCGTCGTAGGCACTAAGGGCTACTCACTCGTCATCGAGCAGACTTATGACAATCCCTATGTGATTTACGAAGACACTTATACTGACAGCCTGATCCTGCAGAGCACAACGCCCGAGGTGATCGATGAGGCATTGCTGATGATCTTTGAATCTTTCTTCCGGATGACGGGCCATCCGCGTCCGCCCCACCTGTTCGATTTTCCCCCCAAGCGCCGGGGCGGCTAAGTACGGAAACCCGAACTAATGAGGGTAGAAGTTTCAGATAGAATTCCGTTGACGGGTGAGTGATTGCGCAAGCCCCAAGCTTCCGAAAGCCATTGCCCGTCGGGCAAATCGGTTGAATTTCCAGACCTCGTCTCCGTCGCTGCGGCCTTTGAGCCGCCAAAATCGCGTGCGCGAAAAATCCGATTTCGCGTGGCCGTTCAAGCTGATTTGGGTGGTCCAGTCCTGCGCGCGAAAATAATTCGCTTTCGTTTTTTCCGAAATTGGCGGCTACTGCTCCCGTCCTGCCTCGGCAAGAGGGGCGTACGCGTCGTCACGAACGCGGGGCGGGATGCGGTGGACGCGGCAGCGTCAGGCGTGCGATGCGAAGCGCAGGGCGGATTGCTCTCCGTGAGCGGTTAGCGGCATGCAAGACGACGGCGCTGCTTGCGGACGGTGAAGTCGTGTGGTCCTGACGCCTCGACGCTGGCGTCAAGTCTTGCGG
>WNEZ01005045.1_pt1 | contig 11545 bp, 12 predicted proteins | sample 5400521 | NCBI WGS metagenome assembly WNEZ01 (sample SAMN13153339, study PRJNA577476) | soil metagenome | isolation source: 120 cm saprolite under Douglas fir tree site 2 hole 1 replicate 1 | place: USA:California | collected 2015-04-18
CTCCAATGGTGGAGCGATTTTCCAACCTGGACCACCGCTTCCTTCTGGCGTCTCGTCGTTTTCTTTGTTTCGACATGGCTCGTAGGCCAGTGGTTCTTTCGTCCTGGTGCTGTACCAATTCGGAATCCGTGGCTCAGAAGGGCCGGGGACATCATCGCGAATGTCCCGGAAGCCTACCAACTCCAAACACTTCGTCAGCACGCTCGTGCTCAAAGCCCAAAAGTTGGTCGGGTCGTTGTTTTGCATGTGCATAAAGTAACAGATGTTCGGATCCTCTGGATGATCGTATACCTGGGTTTCTAAAGCGAGATAACCACCGGGCCGCAAGTTATCCAAAGCGGCCCGTAATGAGAGGACTGGGTTCGGCAGGTGATAAAGCATGCCAAAACGAAGCACGAGGATCTCTAGCCCATTAGGATATTCGCTCTCGCAGTTGCCAACGCGTTGACTTAGTTTGCTGCGATTATTGAGAAGTTGCGAAGTTGCCAGTACTACACCATTCTTGGACGAAACTCAACAAGGTTGCAGAAAAATATCACCTGCGGGCCTCTCTACTCTCCGCCGTGAGTCGGCTTGTGTTGTGAAGAAATTACCCGAGTCTGACGGTCCTACATGGAAAAGACAATTACAGAACCGCCTAAAGTGTTGGTAGTCACGGCCGATGATTTCGGAATTCGGCCGGAAATCAACGCGGGAATTATCGAAGGACATAAAAACGGTATCATTACTTCTGCCGCCCTCCTCGTAAATGGGATCGCGACCAATGACGCCGTGCAGCTCATCGAAGAAAATCCGAACCTTGACGTTGGTCTTCACTTGAGCATAGTTGAGGGTTATTCCCTGAGCGGAGGTAAAAGCCTCTTGGATCGCGAGGAATACTTCCCCGGCCGCCCCTGTTTGCATCGTCATTGGACATTTTTTTTGGCGGCTTTTATACGGGGACACATTTTGAAAGTGGAGCTTGAAAACGAAATGCGAGCTCAAATCGAGGCTTTCCTTAGGATAAGAAAATCGATCCCCTTTTTAAACTCGACGCAACATCTGCATCTTTTGCCGGGTATTCATGACATCATCCTTTCTCTGTGTGAGGAATACAAAATTCCGTGGATCCGAATGCCTCTACCCGGAGGGAAGATGAACCTCTCGATTCGAGGCGTGCAACTGGAAATCTTAAAACGGTTTGGAAAGAAATTCGCCAGTCGAGCTCAGAGTTCCAAAATTGTTCTGAGTTTTCCAGACGCGTTTCTGGGATTCGAGGAAAGTGGTACTTTATCGGAAGAAAAGATTTTGGAGCTCATTGATCGAGTGAAGCCAGGAATTACCGAACTCATGACTCACCCGGGTCGTGAGAGCCCGTTTTTGAGAACAAGATTAAGCGGATACAAGAATTTTTCCTGGGAGTCGGAGCTTCGAGCGTTAGTTTCTCCGGCCGTCATCCACAAAATCAAAGAAAGAAATATTCAACTCTGTGGGTTCAGCAAAGCGATGAGCCTGCAGTCGACTTGGAGAGGCTAAGTTATGAGAGCGATTATTTTGGCGGGCGGAAAAGGGACGCGGCTGGCCCCTTACACCACCGTGATTCCGAAACCTCTTGTGCCCATTGGGGGGAAGATGCCCATTCTCGAGGTTGTCATAAGACAGTTGAAGTCGAATGGCTTTGAGCACATAACCGTCACGGTCAATCATATGGCTCACCTGATCCGCGCTTTTTTTGGGGACGGTCTTCAGTGGGGGTTGAAAATTGATTATTCTCAAGAAGACAGACCGCTGGGGACAATTGGCCCTCTCACCTTGATTCGTGATCTGCCCGAAAACTTTCTTGTGATGAATGGTGACCTCATCTGTGACCTGAATTTCAAAAGCTTTTTTGATTTTCACTGCGCGGGTTGCAATAAGGTAACCGTGGCGGCTTGCCGCCGTCGGCAGAAGATCGATTTTGGGGTCTTGACCTTTGACAGCAACAACAACCACCTCGTTTCTTTTTCGGAAAAGCCGGAGTACACGTTTGATGTGAGCATGGGAATTTATTGTTTCAACAGAAGCATCATTCGAGAGCTTAAGATCGGGGAGCCCTACGGCTTTGATAAGTTGATGATCGATCGGTTGAAAGCAAAGAAACAGACCAACATTTTTCCTTTTGATGGACTTTGGTACGACATCGGCCGTCCCAGCGACTATGATGACGTGAATTCGCATTTCGAAAGAATCCGAGGCATTTTGGGATTGGATCTGACCTCGTGAAAAAGGTAATCGTCACAGGCGCTCGAGGATTTCTTGGGAGCGCCCTTTCGAAAATATTAGCTCGGGACCCCTTTGTGAAACTCATTATGTCTTCACGCACTAGGGGATACTCGTCCAGTGTATTTTATGATTGTGACCTCTCACACCCGGCCGAGACTGAGAAAATGCTGCAGGAGATCAAGCCGGATGAGATCTATCACTGCGCAGGTTCCGTCGGCCGTGATTTTGGGGATCTTTTTCAATCCAATGTTGTAAACACGTCTCATCTTCTAGAGGCCGTTCGCCTGCACAATCCTTCAGCTCGTGTCCTGCTCAACGGCAGCGCTGCGACCTATGGGAACGTGGATCCAGCTCACAATCCTATTCCGGAATCCCTTCAGCCTCGACCTGTGACGCCTTACGGATTTTGCAAAGCCACTCAAACCGAACTTATGCGGTACTTTCGCTACAATTATAACCTCCACGTGAAAGAAGCGCGGATATTTAATCTATGCGGCCCAGGCGCTCCCGAGCACCTTGTGAATGGCCGGGTTGAGACGCTCATTAAGCAATACCTGGAAGGACAAGTAACTGCGATTAAAGTTGGTTTTTTGGGAGCGAAGAGGGACTATCTCGACGTCGAGGCGGCTGCTGGTATGCTCCTGCGCATTATGGCTTACGGCCTCCCGGGTGAGGTCTACAATGTGGGTTCTGGCAGAGCCAGAGTTGTTCGTGATCTTATCAAAGAAATGCTAAATGAAAAAGGCGTGCCGTTGGAGGTGTTGAGAGAGGATGGATGTCCCGAGACCCAGCCTATCGAAATATTTGCTGATCTCCGAAAATTCAATCGACTCGTCCAAGCCACTGGGAAGAAGTAATCAGGTGCAGAAGAAAAGCATTACAATCATCTGTCCGGTCTATAATGAAGAAGCGGTGATCTTAGCCTTCTATCAAGAGCTCAAGAGAGTGCTCGATGCTCTGAAGCAATCCTACAGTTTCACGATTCTGTTCGTCGCCGATAAAGGGACGGATCGAACCTGGGATATTCTTCGTGGCTTAGGAGCTAAGGATCCCTCCGTGAAAGCGCTGTTTTTATCTTCGCGTTTTGGCCATCAGGCCTCTCTCCTAGCGGGATTGGATTTCGCCTCATCCGCTGCCGCGATTATGATGGATTCGGACTTGCAGCATCCTCCATCTTTGATTCCGACACTTCTTCAGAAATATGAAGGTGGGGCAAACGTTGTACACACCGTCAAGGTGGACAACACGAAAGCTCCCCTGCGCGATCGTTTCGTTTCTTACCTTTTTTATCGGTTTATGGCAGTCATGGCTGAAACACCCATCATTCCGCATGCCTCGGATTTTCGCCTCATTGACAAACGGGTGATCGAGATCTTCCGGACGGACTTGCGGGAAAGAAATATTTTTCTCCGTGGCCTCATGAGTTGGATTGGCTTTCGGCAGGAATTCGTTCCTTTCGAAGTCTCCAAACGATACTCAGGGAAGTCAAAGTATTCCTTTGCCGAGTTGCTCTCGTTTGGGATTACCGGTGTAACTTCTTTCAGTTCGCGACCCCTCCGGCTGGCAATTTACTTAGGCCTTATGACGTCGCTTCTAGGACTCGTGTTATTGGTTTATACGTTCGTACTCTATTATACTGGTAACGTGACCGCTCCCGGTTGGGCTTCTATCGTCTCGATTCTAACGTTCTTTAGTGGCGTGCAGCTTGTAGTTCTTGGCGTGCTTGGCGAATATGTGGGACGTGTTTTTTTTGAGGTGAAAAATCGACCGCACTATTTTGTCGAAGATGGCGTGAACATAACAACGCAGATCCAAGGTGGAAACGAATAGAGCCTGGGACGAGTACAACAAACTCAATCCGCGCGATGAAAAAATGGCGCATGAGTGGATTTTAACGCTTAAAAACTGGTTCGTGTCGAACCTCTCCTCCAAAGGCTCGACATCCATACTCGATTACGGCTGCGGCTACTTTGATCTTGGGATCGAACTGGTCCAGGAAGGACACTCGGTGGATGGCTTTGATCCCTTCGGTCCAGCGGTGGACATCGCGCGTAGGCGTGTTGAGGAGCAGGTTCCCGGAAAGGCTCAAATATATTCCTCGGTCAATGAGATTCCAAGGCGCCGATACGATGTGATCGTTCTCAATAGCGTGGTTCAGTATATGACGGGTGAAAATGAGCTTGAGAAGTTTTTCTCGTTTGGCCGCGGACTTTTTCGGGACAAAGGCGGCCTCATTGTTATCAGTGATATCATCCCACGAATTTATTCACCGGTCCTTGATGGGCTGGAATGTCTTTGCTGTGCGGCTCGGCGCAGCCTTTTGTGGCCGATGGCCTTGCATCTTTACAGGACCTTTCAAAACAGTGGTCACCAGACTATTAAGCGCTATGATTTTGCCGAACTGAAGGAACTCGCGGAATCCTTGGATTATGAAGTGAAGCAACTGGATTGCAATTTAACACCTTCCAGGAGGCGCTACAGCGTTGTGCTCCAAATGAGGCAGTGTCAATGAAACAGAAGATACTCATCACAGGATCCGAAGGCTTCATTGGTTCCCATCTTGTTGAAAAACTTGTTGAAAACGGAGCTTTGGTCAAAGCTTTTGTTCTCTACAACTCATTTAATTCTTGGGGATGGCTTGATACTTTGCGGCCCGAAGTCAAAAGAGAAATTGAGGTTGTCACAGGAGACATCCGTGATGCCGTGTCGGTTCACAGCGCGATGAAAGATTGCGACCAAGTCTATCATTTGGCAGCGCTCGTAGGGATTCCTTACTCCTATCAATCGCCCGGGAGTTTTGTAGAGACAAACGTCACAGGAACGCTAAATGTTGTTCAGGCGGCTCTTGATTGCGGACTCAGCAAAGTTATTCACACATCAACGAGTGAAACTTACGGAACGGCTCAATACGTACCCATTGATGAAAAACATCCGCTCCATGGTCAATCGCCTTACGCGGCTTCAAAAATCGCTTCCGATCAGATCGCCTATTCTTTCAATTGCTCGTTTGATTTGCCGGTCGCTATCGTCAGGCCCTTCAATACTTATGGACCGCGCCAATCGGCTCGGGCCATTATTTCCACCATCATTTCCCAGATTAGTTCGGGGAAAAAGGAAATCTCGATCGGTGACACGCGGCCAACGCGGGATTTTTCTTATGTCTTGGATACGATCGAGGGCTTCTTGTCCATTGCCAAGTCTCCAAAGGCAGTCGGGCAAACGATCAATCTGGGTAGCAATTTTGAAATCTCGATTGGTGACTTGGTTCAGCTCGTTGCGGAGGTCATGAGAACAGATGTGAAACTGGTGCAGGATTCTAGTCGCCTGCGTCCAGAGAACTCGGAGGTGATGAGGTTATGGGCTGATAACAAAAAAGTCTTTGAACTCACAGGGTGGCAGCCGAAATTCGGAGGTCGCGAGGGTTTGGCGAGAGGACTGAAGCTTACGGCCGATTGGTTCTCCGATCCTGAGAACCTAAAAGCCTACAAGCCGAATATTTACAATATCTAAATGACTCGGGCGACGCACGTTCGGGATTCAGTAGGTCTGATGCCGTTCGAGGATGAATTTTGCTAGGGCGTAAACCTTTCAGTTGATCTTTTATTGCGAGCAATCTAAAAGATGACTGTGCTACACCACAGAGAATCCTCTCTTCCGATCGAACGCATGCGTTACCAAAATGCGAAAGTTTGAATTGACCGTCGAGAGAGTCGCGCAAATATCCGCGGCTATGGCTGCGTTCGTCTTTTTGGTCACGGGTGTCGTCTACCTCTATCTCGGTAGTTTCACTGCGACCCACGCGGATTTTTGGAGTATTTACGAATTTTATTTTGGCCATTCATGGCTGGAAACCGCGGCGCTTAAAGACAGCGGTACTCCGCTGTTTTTCCCAAACTTTTTCTGGCTGGCCAGTGTTAAGTCAATCGGCCTACTTCTGCTCTTGGCCACATTTGGCTTTTATGCCTATCTCGCGATGCCGTTGACCGGCGGGTTTGCGGCTCTGATCCCTTTGTGCATATTTTCCGCCGGGATGAGAAGAGTCCTTCGCGATAATGATGAGCCTCGAGATCGTACCGCGATAGTTACTATCTCGCGGGCCGCATTTACATGGCGGATCGCAGCAATGTGCGTGTACAAATCTTCGACAAAAGCGGCCACTACATCGGCCAGTGGAAGGGCGGGGACATCGGACGACCCTATGACGTTGCCATCTCGCCAAATGGCACTGCGTTTGTTGTCGAGGGCGGCGACCAACCTAAAGTGCCCCCAGATCGCTCGGGCATAGCGGTTCGCCTGGCCAAGTAACGCTCCGGAGTTGCCGCATGAAGCTGTCCGTCATCATTCCGGTCTTCAACGAAAAGACCACGATTGTCGAGATCATCGATCGCGTCATCAAGGTCGATCTCCCGAAAGAAATCATCGTGGTCGACGACGGCTCGACCGACGGCACGCGAGCGGTACTGGAGAGGTTGAAGCCACGAATCGACCGGCTGATTCTGATGGAGCGAAACAGCGGCAAAGGCGCGGCTGTGAAGGCTGGATTTGCGGCGGCAACCGGTGACCTTCTTGTGATTCAGGATGCCGACTTGGAATACGATCCCGAGGATTTTCACGAGTTGCTAAAGCCAATCCTGTCGGCGAACGCCGACTTGGTGCTGGGTTCACGCATGACTGGGGCGAAGCCGCAGCGCGCCTACTATTACTGGCACTACGTGGGCAACAAGATCATCACGTTTGCCGCACGCGTGCTTTACAACACGACGCTCACCGACATTTACACTTGCTATAAAATGTTTCGGCGCTCTCTACTCGATCGCGTCACGATTGCCAGCGATGGCTTTGAGTTCGACGCCGAGTTACTCGCGAAGTTATTGAGACGGCGCCTAATCGTCTATGAGGTGCCCATCGCGTACTACGGACGTTCGTACGATGAGGGGAAGAAGATCCGCTGGCATCACGCCTTGCTTGTCATATGGAACTTATTGAAGTATCGGTTCGTCCGCTAGTCGACGCAACAGATCACATTCAGAGAAGGAAAAGCAATATGAAGGAAACGCACGAAGAGGTCGTGGTGGCCGTACCGCCCCCATTTCAGGACGAGCGAGGGGCGATTCATAACCTGGTCGAGGCGCCGTTCAGGAGTGTCTTACTGATCAGCTCGAAGGCTGGAGCGGTCCGAGCGAACCATTACCACAAGACCGACTACCATTATTGCTGGCTGCAGTCGGGCCGCATGATTTATTATCAGCGTCCCGTTGGCAGCAGTGCCGAGCCGCAGGCAGTGACCATTGAACCCGGTCAGGTTTTCTACACGCCGCCGATGCACGAGCACGCCATGCGGTTTTTGGAAGATTCGATCTTCCTGTGTTTTGCAAGAAACAGCCGGCAGACGGCCGACTACGAGGAAGACACGGTCCGCGTGTCGCTAGTCTCGTGACAGCATCGTCCCATTTATCTGATGCGGTGGAGACGCCAGGGTTGACGTCGTCCCTCCGTTCCGCGCCGGCGTGGGAAATGCGGCGACGCACGACGTGCCGGGTCTGCGACGATACGCGACTGCGGCCGCTCTTTTCCCTCGTGCCGACACCCCTTGCCAATCAACTGGTCGGTGCCGACCGCTTGCATGAGCCACAACGGGTGTATCCGCTGGATCTCCACTTCTGCGACCACTGCTGCCATGTGCAGCTCCTTGATGTGGTCAACCCTGAGATTTTGTTTCGGGATTACGTGTACGTGTCCGGCACGTCGCCGTCGTTCGTCGATCACTTTCGCCGCTATTCGAAGGATGTATTCTCACGTGTCGCGCTCGCGCCCGGACAGCTCGTGGTCGATATCGGCAGCAATGACGGCACCATGCTGCGATTTTTCAAAGACAAAGGCTGCCGGGTGCTGGGTATCGAACCCGCCACCCTCATCGCAGAGGGCGCCCATGCTGCCGGCATCGAGACAATTCCGGCGTTTCTCACTAGTGAATTGGCGGAGACCATCGCGCGCGATCACGGTCCCGCGGCAGTCGTTACCGCCAATAACGTGTTTGCTCACGTCGACGATCTCCATGGCTTCGTCGATGCAGTGAAGGCTGTGCTCGCCGACGATGGCACGTTCGTGTTTGAAGTGTCGTATCTGGTGGACGTCTTCGACAAGACGCTGTTCGACACGATCTATCACGAGCATCTCAGCTACCACTCGGTGAAGCCGCTGGCGACGCTCTTCGAGCGGAACGACATGGAGCTGGTCGACGTGCAGCGCGTAAGCTCGCATGGCGGCTCGCTGCGGGCATTCGCGCAGCGCAAGGCTGTCGCTCGAAAACAACCTACTGTCGACGCACTGATCGAGACGGAGGCTGCGCTCGGCCTGCATGGCCCAGCGGCCTATCGCACGTTCTCCAAGAATATTGAGCAGCGCAAAAACGAGTTGCGCTTGTTGCTAGATCGGCTGAGCGGTGAAGGGCGGCGGGTCGTGGGATTCGGAGCTCCCGCGAAGGCCACTACTCTCATGTACCATTTCGGGCTTGGCACGGATGTCTTGGAGTATGTCGTCGACGACAGCCCGCTGAAGCAGGGGTTGTTCACTCCCGGGCTTCACGTGCCCATCGTTCCTTCGGCCCGGCTGTATGAATCCAGGCCTGACTACGTGTTGATCCTCGCGTGGAATTTTGCGGAGCCCATAATGCGAACGCACAAAGCGTTTTCTGATCTTGGCGGTAAATTCATCGTTCCTCTTCCCACGCTGAAAATCTGCTAGATGCTGACCTACACTCCGACTGATATCCAGGAAATTGCCGAACGCCTTGGGGGGTCCGCCGACGAATTCAACGGGGCGAGCGTGATGTTGACCGGCGGCTGCGGGTTTCTCGGCCGTTATTTCATTGAAGTGTTCCGGCACCTCAATCGCCACCGGCTGAAGGAGCCATGTCGACTGACGATCCTTGACAACTTCATCACATCGGACAACGCCACAGCAGCGATGGCGGGGTTGCCCCACGTCCGCTTGATCAATCACGATGTGATCAATTCGATGGATGGCGCGGACTTCGACGAGCCGGTCGACTTCATCATCCACGCTGCCGGGATCGCCAGCCCATTCTACTACCGGAAGTTTCCACTCCAGACGCTCGAGGTCGCCACGCTCGGGACCAAGAACGCGCTGCGGTTGTCCGAAAAATACCGGTCACGCTCCTTTCTCTACTTCAGTTCCAGCGAGATCTACGGCGATCCGGACAAGCGTCACGTGCCGACACCCGAGTCCTATCGCGGGAACGTCTCCTGTCTGGGTCCGCGCGCTTGCTACGACGAAGCGAAGCGCCTGGGCGAGACGCTCTGCATGATCTTCCATCAGCAGTCGGGCGTCCCGACGAAGACCGTCCGGCCGTTCAACGTATATGGGCCGGGCATGCGGCGAGGCGATTATCGTGTGTTGCCGAACTTTGCGGGGAAAATCGTGGATGGGGAGCCGGTGTCGGTTTACAACGAAGGCAGCCAGACGCGCACCTACTGCTACATCGTCGACGCCATAGCTGGATTCATGCAGGCCTTGCTCCACGGCGTTCCCGGCGAGGTCTACAACATCGGCAACCCGGCGCCGGAAATCACCGTGCTCCAACTCGTGAAAGAACTCGAGGGTGTGCTCGCGCGCCCAATTCCGTACCGACTCATCGAGTATCCCGATTCGTACCCGGCAGATGAGCCGATGCGGCGCTGTCCTGATATTTCAAAGGCGGTCCATCAACTTGGGTACAAGCCGTCCGTTGCGCTGCGCGATGGACTTGGGCGATTCATGGGTTGGGCCGTGCAGAGTTACCCCGAAACCCGATAGCGTGGGACGAGGACGCACTCCATCTGAATGACGACGTTCACTCTGGGCCTCCTCGGAGCGGGACGATGGGGTGAGCGATACATTTCGACAATCAACGAGCTGCCGGGCGTCGAAATCCGGCAGCTGTATACGACACATCCCGAGAAGGTGCGGCTCGTCCGAAACCGTGTCGAGGTGTTCGGCGACTGGCGCGAGCTAATTCACAGCGCCGGCTGCGACGCGGTCGTCGTGGCCACGCCGCCGCACACCCACACGGCTATCCTGCGCGAGTGCGTCGCCGCCAACAGACCTGCCCTGGTCGAGAAGCCCCTCTGCCTGAGCGCCGACGAGGCCATCGCACTGCTCACGCAAGTCGAACGCGCAAAGACACCGGTTCTCGTGGGGCACACGCAACTCTTCAATGCAGCGTACGAAAAACTGCGAGAGCTCGCGAGAGACCGCGGCGCCATCCGGTTCATCATCTCTCAGGGTACCGGTTTCGGCCCGTTTCGACCGGACACGCCGCCGCTTTGGGATTGGTGCCCGCACGATTTGGCGTGGTCTCTCGATCTGATGTCTGGAATGCCGGCCGGCGTCTCGGCCCTCGGGGCATCGCCCGGTCCTCTTCAGGAATCGCTGGCGGAGATGCTCGCGCTCAGGCTCGATTTTCACTCTGGCGCCCGGGCATGGATTCTGGCGGGGTGCTTGTCGCCGGTCCGGACGCAATCTCTTTCCGTGCAGTTCGCCGAGTCGGTGCTGCTCCTCAAGGATGACGACACGGGCAGCTCGTTGTTCTCCTACGACGTGCCGTTCGACGAGCGCGATCGTCTGCCGACCACGTTCCGGTTACCGGCAGCCGTGACCGTAGCCGTCGGCTCTGAAAGGCCCCTAGCCCGGCAAGTGAAGTATTTCGTTGACGGTCTTCAAGGCGGAGATCGGCAGCGGTTCGGACTACGACTTGCGGTCGATGTTGTGCGGACGCTCGAGCAGGCGCAACACGCCCTCAACCGGCAACTCGAAGCACACTGAGCAGGAGATAATCGACGCATGAACACCAACCCGCGATCCCCGATACGGTGGCTTTGATGTTTGGCATTTTAGCAGTCCTTTCACAGCCTACGCTCTGCCTGTCCACTAAATCGTGGGACCTTCACTCTTCCTCGATGAAAGCGGGTTGAGCCAGAAGCCCCATCGTGTGCGCACTTGGGCTCCCCGGGGGCAGACACCGATCCTGAAGTTTGCTTTCAACTGGAAGTGCTCGTTGTAACAAGGAATTACGATTGAGACTTTCATCCCTTTTTTAACCCACGCAGAATTTCGCCGTGGTAAAGCAGTCGGTTGTACTCTCGATAACGTAATTGTGGTGGAGAAAAAAATCAGCTGTGGGTTGATTCTGGTGCGCCGTTCGGCTGGCGAGTAACCTCGTATAGTTCATATATTTTCTCGCCCCAAAACCAAAATTCTTTCACCAAGCGAGATTTCAGCTCCGGGCAAACCGCGAGGGCGGCGG
>WNEZ01005047.1_pt1 | contig 11544 bp, 10 predicted proteins | sample 5400521 | NCBI WGS metagenome assembly WNEZ01 (sample SAMN13153339, study PRJNA577476) | soil metagenome | isolation source: 120 cm saprolite under Douglas fir tree site 2 hole 1 replicate 1 | place: USA:California | collected 2015-04-18
TGGCTGCAAGACTTACCACGTGTTTTGGGAATCACTGCAACACCTCTCGCGAGAGGCGCGGCTTCGTCAGAACATGTTTGTGCTCAATACCTCTGCAAAACTTCCTGGAAATCACTGCAAGACCCTTTCGGAATCCACATTGCGCATAATCCTGGCCTCGATCCCGGCTGACATACTGGATTTCTGGATGGCTCCGCATCCAGGCAGCAGCGCTCTCGACTTTGCGCTCAGGCAGCAGATCAACGATCTGGTGGGCGCTCAAATCCACGAGAATCGTGCCGAACTTGCGTCCACGTCTGAACGAGAAATCATCAATGCCCAAGGCCGTGACCATGGCGCTCGTCTCGCCTGGCATTGACATGATGCGCCGCAGAATGGTCATCCACGACGTGACTATGCCGAGGCGACGAGAGAGCCGGGCCCCCAGGCTTCCTTTTGTTTTGTGCTCTGGAAAAAAGTGACTCATAAATATTCGAGCTCTGTGGGGAGAGCCGCATCCAAACCTGAAAACTGTACACGAAGGTTTGGATGTGCTGACCCCTTCAAGAACGTCCGGTCTGTTTGAAGAACACGGAGTCTCTCATGGGCCGAAAACGTAAGATCTCGCATACCCCAATACGTGCGCCGCCGAGTGATCCTCTGTATGGCCGGGCCTCGCCTGCTCGCCACGCTCGATGTACAGCCCCTCATCGGAGCGGCTGCGGCGCGTTCCGCCTCCTTACCGTGCGGAGTTGCGGTTGTAGACCGCTCGCGCCCACAGATACCCGACCAGGGTGAGGCCAGCGCACCAGGCGACGGCGAGGACGGCGCTGTTGCCGATCGGGGTCCCCAGCAACAGTCCCCGCACCGTGTCGATGACGGGGGTGAAGGGCTGGTAGGAGGCGAACCAGCGTACCACGCCTGACATCGAGTCCGGGCGGACAAACGCACTGCTGGTGAACGCCAGGAGTTGGAAGATGAGGGAGAGGCTATTGGCTCCCGCGGGCGTTTTGCCCACTAGGCCGAATACCACCGACATCCACGTGAGCGCGAAGGTGAACAGCGCGATGACGCCGAGCGCCGCGATCCAGGCGACGGGACCCGCAGAGGGCCGGAAGCCCATGAGCAGCGCCACCCCGATGACGAGGCCGATGGTGATCATCGTCCGGATCAGGCTTCCGAGAACCTGTCCGGTCAGCACCGAGGCGCGGGAGATCGCCATGGTGCGGAAGCGGGCGATGATGCCTTCGCTCATGTCCATGCAGAGGTTGATCGCCGTCGTCGCGCCCCCACTGACCACGGTCATGATGATGATCCCGGGCGCGATGTAGTCGATATAGGCGCCGCCGTGCGCCACGAGGCCCTGGCCGGCACCAATCGCGCCACCGAACACGTAGACGAACAGCACCAGCATGACGATCGGCACCAGCAGACCACTTATTAGTGTCATCGGGAGGTTGCGCAGCGAGTGCCGGACATCGCGCCGCAGCATGGTCGCCGAATCGCGCAGGGCAAAGGAAAGAGTGCTCATCGTACATTCCCTTTCTGTGTGTCGGTGTGGCCGGTGAGGGCGAAGAAAACATCATCGAGATCAGGAGTATGAATCGAGAATTCATTGACAACAATAGATTCATCGTCGAGCCGGTCGAGCACAGCCTTCAGTGACCGGACGCTGCCGTCGGTCGGGATCTGGAGCGTGAGCTCGTTGTCGTCGCGCGCCACCTCGCCCAGGGTGCGGGCAGCCGCTTCGAGCCCGCTCGCGCCGGCGAATTGCAGGCGGATGTGACCGCCTGGGATGCGGCGTTTGAGCTCGTCGGGGGTCCCCTGGGCAACCAGCTTCCCCCGATCGAGAACCGCGATCCGGTCGGCGAGCTGGTCCGCCTCTTCCAGGTACTGCGTGGTGAGCAAGATCGTGACGCCACTGGCCACGAGGTCGCGGATGATCTGCCACATCGTGTGGCGGCTGCGCGGATCCAGGCCGGTGGTCGGTTCGTCGAGGAAGATGATGCGGGGGTCGCCGACCAGGGTCATCGCGAGGTCGAGCCGGCGCCGCATGCCGCCGGAGTAGGTGGCGGGAGTCTTTTTGGCCGCGTCGGCCAGATCGAAGCGGTCGAGCAGCTCGGCCGCGCGCCGCCGGCCCTCAGATCGGCCCAGGTGGTGCAGACCTGCCATCAAAAGCAGGTTCTCCTCGCCGGTGAGCAGGTTGTCCACCGCCGAGAACTGGCCGGTGACACCGATCGCAGCGCGAACCGCATCAGGCTCCCGGGTCAGGTCGTGGCCGGCAACCCGCGCCTGGCCAGCATCGGCACCGATGAGCGTGGACAGGATCTGCACCATCGTGGTCTTGCCAGCGCCATTGGGACCCAGCAGCGCGAAGACCGTCCCTGAAGCCACGTCCAGGTCGATGCCGTCGAGCACCATGTGGGTGCCGAACGATTTGCACAATCCCCGTGTTTCAATCATCATCATGACACATGACACCTTCCTACTGACGGTTCGCTTTCCTTATTCTCGATAACGTGATCCATTGAAGAAGACATAATGAGTCCTTTCTCTCTATTTCTGGTCATGTAGGGGTCAGAGCTGATTAGAAGACCGCAAGAATATGCAAGGTTTGCATATCCAGAAGGACGGTCAGTTGATCTGCACTCATCACATCCGTGAATCTAGCGCAAATCACCGGTCTTCCCTCGTGTTCAAGTAACTGATGCGGTTCGCTTATGCAACGTTCGTGTTGTAATAAAAACCGATTGACAATCGGGTATGAGACAAAGACAGTGCCAATATCTGTTGTGCTTATTCCACACTTCGAGCATTCTGTGCGTACCCAGTAGCGGTCAGGTGGCACCGGGAATGAGACATCGCTGGAGTCAATAATGCTGACCAGGGCAAGTCCGTTACATTGAAAGCAGGCGCCCTTTGTCAGTGGTATCCAGAAACGCTCTCTTATTTTCTGGAAGAGTCGCTTGATGGCAGGGCGAAATGAGCTCAAACCTTCCATTGAAACCAGGCCACCAGAGTTAATCACATCGTAGCCGTAACGGTTGAAGCATGCGGGACAGCGCAGGCGCAGAGCAACACGCCCATTGGGCTGTGTCTCGAAGATGCCGATCATGCGGTGTTTGCCGCAAAGCCAGCACCACTGACGCGTATCCCGCCATCCCTGTACCTGCATCGGGTCAAGTGCCAGACCGAAGCTCTCAGCGTCGGCGTGCAATGCGCCGTTGAGTACCTGCCTCAGTTGCTTGCGGGCGCGGTGCAGGCGTAATTCCAGTGCACCGATGGTCAATCCCAATTGGAGAGCCGCCTCGCGCTGCGGTATTTCCGCGAGGTAGCACATCTCCAAGAGCTTGCGCGTGTCGGGTGAAAGATGCTCCATTGCGCGGTCGAGCAAGGTTGCTAAATCCTGGCGGCTCAACTCTTCCGCCGGGTCAATGGCGAACGGGTCGGGGAGAGCGAGCGAGGCGTCAGATGCGTTTTTCGTTTCGTTATCGCGGGCGAGATTGGAGAGCGATTCGTGAAGATGCAGCGCGCCATCTGGCGTTTTGTAGCGACGACAGACGTTGCGACAGATGCCGTCGAGCCATGCATGGAAACGCTGCGGGTCGCGCAGATTCTCGACGTGCCGCCATGCTTCCAGCATCGTTTCTTGCACGACATCATCGGCAATGTCGGGCGACATACCGTTCAAATGTGCGAGCCGCAGCAGACGTGGACGCGCCTCCGTGAAGACCTGCTCCATATCTGCGAGCAAGGCTGCGTGGCTGATAGTCATATTCCTCTCATTGACCGGCGATTGATCGTAAGGTGGATAGGGTGTGTCTCTCTTATTTTCAATCATATCATCCTCCCTTTTCTCTGTACCAGTCACGAAAAAGGTGCGATACCTTACGCGAAAAATGCTGTTATTTCGGGTGTACATCTTTTTATTCCATGGTTGCCTCGACGAGCTACGCGGTCCAGAAGTCCCAGGTATCCACATCCGGCCTCGGCCTCGGCCTAGCGATAAGCAGCCATCCAGTTTTGCACCGAGCGCGGTGTCACGGTGATAGCCTCGCCACGAATGTAGGCTAAGATCTCTCGCCAGCGTCGATTGGCCGCTTCCAGAGCCTTCGGCCCAGCGTGAACCAGGCGCTCCCGTGCAGCATCTTGCAGTGGCGAGGGAGTTGCCCGTTCTCCCTGCTTGATGTGCCCCAGGTCTACCAGGCGCTGAAATTGTTCGGTGGTGAGGGTGAACACGGCACCAACCTCTGGGCGGAGCACCACGGTCGCATTCTGGATCTCGGCCTCCCAGAGTCGCCCGTCAAAGATCAGGGGCGAGGCCAGAGGAGTTGAACAGGAAACTGGCACACTCACCCCAGGATAGACGCGCAGCGCTTCCAGAACCTGTGCCTGTGCCTGTGCTTCTAGTCGGAGCGGGTGAGTCCAGAAATCCTGAAGAAACTTCAGGTTCTGGATGTAGAACGCATGGTATTCGTTTGAAGTGCGCACGCGGTAGGAGAGGCCAAGGGCTTGCGCAGCGGCTTCTCCAGGAGGACAGCGCCATCCCCCGCTGGTCTCGCGCTGATAGCGTTCGGGCATGCGAACAGCAAGCTTGTCGAGCGCGTCCGCAGATTTCCATTCTTCAAATCCGGCCCCGTCTCGGCGGATCACCAAAAAATCGGGGGTATGCCGTGGCGAAGTTTTGCGTCCAGAGCGCGCGTGGTAGTGGAGTTAGATGCGAGTAAGCTGGTCGTAGTACTCCAGGACGTTGTCGTCCCGCTCCATCGCGTAGATGGCCCACAGTTCGACGTGCTGACTCTCGAACTGGACGGACACGCCCATTTTCACGCTTGGATACCGTCCACTCACATTCGAGGCGTGGCTTTGCACCTTGCGTACAGGCTGAGAGGAGCGAATGCGCTGAATGTAGGTCTCTGTCTCCGGCGCAATCTGGTTGCGCTGGCACCAGGCGCGAAATGCTTCATCTGTGAGCATGGCTTTGGCCGTGTTTCCTTTTTGCATTGCAGGGACGAGTAGTCACCAGGAGCACTATCACCAGAATGAGCCTGAGACAAGTATACCCAAGATGAATGAAGGAGACAAGTTTCCACCACATATCTTTTCGTTTAGAGTACCATCAATATCTTTTTGATAGAGTTGGGATAATATGTCAACAGCGTAGATAATAAGCACTGAGAAGATACGTTGTATACTCTCTGGTCAATTGGAAAAGGAAGTCGAGATAAATAGACTGAAAAAAACTAGGATGGCAAACTTGCTATGAAAGAGGTATACTGAAGGACAAGCCCAAACTGGCTCAAAACCCGACCCAGGTACCAATCCCTTTCGGACAACACCCTTGCCAAAACGCTGATTGCCGCCCTTGTGCGCAAGACGGTGTTCATGGCCAAGCGCAGATGCGAGATCATCTCCTGAAGGGTGCTCGAGGAGAGAGAGCTGAGAAAGGAGTCGAACGATGCCGCTGTGGGAGTACTGTGAAGTGGCCTGGGCGTCGAAGCAGGTAACGATCCACATTTACAGTGGTCGTGAGGGGGGAAGCTATGAAGGCGTCCTGAAGCCGGAAGAATGGGGCACCTTGCTGGCTCAATTAGGAACCGATGGCTGGGAACTCGTAGGGATCGTGCCCACGAGACCTGCCAGTCACTCCCTCTACTACTTTAAACGTCCTCTCGAACCGCCTGAAGTCGTCGCATGGAAAAAGCTCACCCCGCAAGAGCGTGATGCGAGCATACGAGGGCAGGCAGTCCAGGGGAAGGAGCAGGAGGGAGGGTGAGTTCCTGGCAGCGAGTGTGATACTGAACTAAAGCAAATCTTTCCTGTAGCAGGCGAGCAAAAAGCTTTCAAGGAACATGCAGATGATGGGAAGCAAACAGCGGCACTTTGCGCCACTCATCCGCATGTCAAGCATCAGGAATTTGCCACAAGGAACGCCACTACAGCGATCCGCTACTCAACTCGGGGTGGCCCTTGTCTGATGCGCGTACGCACTACATCGCTACTCGCGGCGGACCACCTGGACTCCATCCACCAGGTGGCACCTGCATCAGCATACGGGCGCACGATTGCAACCGCTTGCTCATGAGTATCTCCAGGCGTTTCCCCCTCCATCACGATATCAAAAGGCGTGCTTTGCGCGCGCTGCTCAGTGATATACACCTTCATCGCCTGGATATCCGCGGGCGTGATGTCTGCGAAGGACCCATCCGCGTTCAATTTGGCAGGAAGCAATCCATCGTAGCGCAGGACGCGCCGCATGGATTTCATGCTCGGCCAGACGCCCACCACCCAGATAGGGATTCTGGGCTTTTGCACCGGTGGTGGCAAGAAGGTCATCTCCTCCACGTGATAGTGTTTGCCATCAAAACTGAAAGGCTGCCCGCTCCACAACCCGCTGAGAATATCCAGGCTTTCATCCAGCAGCTCTGCCCGCACCTTGCGATCTGTCGCTTCTCCCACCTTCGCGAAACCGCCGTCATCGAGTGCTCCCAACCCGACCGGCAGGACGAGCCGCCCATTGGACAGGTGGTCAAGCGTCACGGTCTCGCGAGCAACTTTCCACGGACGCCTCCGTGACAGCGGCGTCAGTATAGCCCCGATGCGAACATGTTCAGTACGCAGGGCGATGGCGGCCAATACGATCCACGGATCATACATAAGCCCGGCATCTTTGATATAAATCCCATCCCAATAAAACACGCCATCCCATCCCGCCGCCTCCGCCTCATGAGCAAGCTCAATGATAGTCTGTAAATCACCGCCTGGAATGATGAAACCATATTGCATAAGCTACTCCTCTTGCGAAGCCCTTTTCTAGTTCAGTAAGAGGAGTATACACTACGATTTTTGACACCCTATGTCATATTTCTGCGTGGGGCCTATTAAAGGGTAATCAAGCCCCGGCGTACGCCCCGGCTCACAGCATCGGTACGACTTGTCGCTCCAAGTTTAGCGTAAATTGAGGAGACATGAAACTTTACCGTGTGCTCGCTGATCTGGAGTCTGCGCGCGATCAGCTTATTCGGTAATCCCCGGCTTAACAACTCCAAGACTTCGCGCTCGCGCATCGTGAGCGCTTCATCCGGTAAAGCCGTATCGATATCGCTTAACGCGACCACCCCACGATGTTCGAGCAGTTGTTCGGCCAGCAGCGTGGGAAGCGCGATCAAGCCCTGGGCCGCCGCCGCCACGGCTGCTTGAAGCTGTGCCGTGGAAGCATCCGCGGGCACAACTGCCCAGCCGTGAGGCGCGAGCGCGTTCAGCATCGTCATCAGGCGGTTGTTGTTGCTAGAGAGTACAACGAGCGCTGGCGTCCTGTTCCCACCAACTGCACGTTGCAACTCTTCTAGCAACCCTTCCTCCGCCAGCACGATCACGTCAATGTCAGGTAGTTCGTCGGCAAACTCGGCGGGCCTTGCTGCCTCGCCAACCACCTGCATCTCCCCGGTTGTGAGTATCGTGCGCAGGCCTACCCGCATCATCGGTGCCGGCGCGACGACGAACACACGCGTCATGCTGCACTGCGCTCCTGTGCTTTTAACGCTACATCAACATGCATCAGCACACCACCACGCAGCACTTGCAATCGTACCGTGGCCTGAGAGCTATTCTCGGCCAGCGTTGCACGCAGCGTTGCCACGTCATTGAGCGGCTTACCGGCTATGTCAACGAGTATGTCACCTACAAACAGGTCTGCCTGCTCTGCAAGACTGCCCTGAACGATACCAACCACCAGCAGACCCAGGCTTTGCCCACTCGCCAGCTTTTGACGTATACTGGCTGGCAACTCGGCTGGCTGTATCTGCACCCCCAGGCTGATGCGAGTCTGAGTCAACTGTGCCGCCCAGGCGCTTACGACATTACTCGGGATGGCTACAGAAAGGTCGCCTCCCATAATCATCGCGTTGATGCCGACTACTCCGCCCTGTGCATTGAGCAGCGGCCCGCCTGAGTTGCCTGGCGCTAGCCGGACATCGGACTTGATATACTCCATTGTCTGGTTGCTGTTGCGAGCCTTCACCTCGCTCAAGGCGCTGACGATGCCTGCGGTAACAACCCCGCGCTGTCCCCAGGGGTTGCCTATGGCGAAGACCAGCTCGCCGACGCGCAGCTTCGCTGAATCGCCAACAGGTGCAGCCTTTAGATTGTTCTCTGTGACCTTCAGCATGGCCACGTCGAACGCCGGGTCACTGTCAACCACGTAAGCGTCTAACACCCGGCCATCTTGTAGCTCGACCTGGAGCTGCGTCCCGGCGCTGGCAACGACATGGTGGTTCGTGATGATGCTGCCGTTCTCATGCCAGATCACACCGGTACCGGCGCCGCGATCCCCGCGCCGTACCTGCACGACACTTGGCTGTATGCGCTCGATGATCTTTCCCAGGTCGGATGAGAATGCATCAAGCACCGGAAACGACTTATCGGTAGTAGGAAGTGCTTCTATTGTCATGGTATTTTATCCTCAACTGCGCTGGCCGATGGTTACCTGCAAGGTCTGGAGTTTGCCCCCGCGAATGACTTCAAGCGGGATTGTTTTGTCAACACGGTCGCCCGTAAGTAGCGCTCGCAGATCCTCCGCATCCTTGAGTGCCTGGCCATCCAGCTCGATCAATATATCGCCAAGCATCAGGCCACCTTTTTGCGCGGGACTGTTTTCATCGACCTGTACAATGAGCAGGCCGTGCTCTTGCGTTTTGCCCGCGCGTTGAGCCTCGGGCAGTTGTACCAGCTGGCTGCTGATACCCAGGTAGCCTCGCTTGATGAAGCCCTGCTGCGCCAGCGTCTCTGCAATGCCCCAGGCGATAGCTGTGGGGATAGCGAGGGTTGCGCTGTTTACCAGTCCTGTCGTCGTAATGCCTAGCACTTCTCCCTGCGTATTGATCAGTGGTCCGCCTGAGAAGCCCGGATAGGGTATGGCATCGGTGCGAATGTAGCGTTCGAGCGTTGCTCCACGTGCCATGCGCAGCGGCCCGCCGACGGCGCTGACAATGCCCACGCTCGCCATCGGTCCCTCGTTCTCCGATCGCCCTACTGCCAGTACAAGTTGACCCACCCTGGCGGGTTCGCTTGCCGCAGCAGCAGCCTGCAGTCCAAGATTCGCAACGCGTAGTACTGCCAGGTCGGTTGCCAGGTCGCGGCCTGCAAATTGCGCGGGCAGTGTACGATTATCGTGAGTCTGTATACTTAAATCTTCCTCGCGCTCGAGCACGTGATCCGCCGTTAATACCAGGTCTTGTGCATAGACCACGCCGCTCGCCGCTCGCCCTTGACGCCCGCTGACAAGTACTAATGCCGGTGCAACGCGCTCAACCGCGTCGGCCATTTGATTTGAGAAAGTGCTCAGGAGATTGCTCTCCGTGGCTATCTGCTCCATAGTAAGTGCCTTCTTCTCTTCTAGGTACATAACCTTAGAGGTAAACTTCAACCTCTGCATGTACTATACGCCATAAGCACACGGTTGGCACCGTCTATTCGGCTAGTAAATCACCTAGATAAATGACCAGGATGAAGCTGTTCTTGCTGCGCAAGCGAGAACTCACTTTTAGAACAAATTATCGTTCTCGTACGTATTATATATGTCTGACATTTTGTCGGGCGGTGGAGTAGCTTACCATAGCGCATCTGTGGCTCGGTAACTTCCAGTTCCAGTTCGTTCTGGTTGAACCCGTCCCACGCCTTGCGGCCAGGTCATTTGCTCCACTCTCAGGTCAGCCCCCTCATCTTGTGGGCCGCTGATCTGCATCACTTCCAGGTCATCGACCTGGAAGTGCCTTCTAATATCCCAACAACGCCTGCAGCTCCTTCTCGGATTGCTTGCTGAGGGGGATCATCGTCTGCTGCCCCAGCATCTTCGTCGGCCCACTGGAGCAACTGCTCGGCAATATCCCGATTGTGCAGGCCATGAGGGTCTTGCCAACATACTATATCGCCGCCGGTGTATACAATGCCACACAGAACCAGGAAACGTGGGGAAATACACTCCTGGATGTCACCGTCATTCTAGCTTGTACCATCGTCTTGCTGGCAATCTCGACCTGGATGTTACGACGCCAGGCGTCGGTGGCAGCGGCGCTTTAGCGCAAAAGGAGACGTGCGGGTCAGGGCGACCGTAAGGGTTCTGCTGAGAAACTAATCTCGCAAATAATACGTGTTAAAAGTTGTGCATGCTATGTCCACCCTGTCCTTTGACATCCTGGAGGATTTCAGGTTTACATGAATACTCGATCACGGTTACGTTCCATTTCTATGGAACAGGTTCAGATTACTTCACCTGGCATCGGGGGCAAGGCCGACACTCCACGCTTTCTGATCCCTCTCGATATAGGCATTGGCGATACCATTTTGGTAGGATTGAGCGCCGTTGATCAGATTATACAGAACGATGCAACGGCCTACGGCAAAATAGACATACTCTGTAATCCCCTTCAATCCCAGGTTTTTGAGTACGATCCTCGCATTAACAGAATCATTCAAACCGATAAAACTCTGTTCATGGGGCCTCGCCTGAGCGAGTGGCTCCGGGGAATCACTCTTAATCCCGCGGAGGCAAAGATCATCGATTTTTTACGGAATAGGCAGTATGAGGCAGTCCTGCCTACTTACGTTGCTCCCGGCCTTTACTTCAGACTTCATTCGCGCCTCATGTATCCGGATCTATTCAAGCTGGGCAGGGATCTATTAACGCTAAAGGCTCCGGCGGATACAACTATGCGCAAAATGATCAGGCAAATGGTCAACAGGTATTTTAAAAAGGACATGCCTTCATCTACACTTACTGATGAGTTTATTCTGTATATAGATACCAAACATGTACAAAAAGCTGTACTATCTATGGAACAGGTGAAAAGGATGTCGAACATTCATGCAGAAGACGCTGAAGTGCTGCTGGTGGCAACCGATAGCGCCTCGCTTGTTTCAAGACCTCCAACACGCTTGTTTGCCGCAGCTCTCGCTGATGTTCTGCACCGGCATCATCACCTGATCGTCGGCATTTTGCCGAGTTATACCGATACAGGAGCTGCTGACAGGCTGAGAAGCGCCCTGCTGCCTGACTTTGCTGATCATGTTTTTATAGTGCCGCCCAGGCTAATACCCACGCTGCTTGATACAGCGGCACTGATAGACCAGGCGGATATATTAGTGACCGGCGATACAGGTGTGATGCACCTGGCTGTCGCCACCAAGCGCGTCCGCCAGGGCGCTGTTGCACCCAGAAATTCGGTGAAGATCATCGCCATCTTCGGAGGTACCAATCCCGATATTTACGGGTACAAAAACCGGACGCTGATTTTGGGAAGAGGACGGAAGGAACAGCGAACTTTTAGCCCCGGTTACGTGAAAGAGCTGTACGATCCAAAAGGCAAAGATCTATTTGACCATATATCGCCCCAGCAGTTGGCGGAAGCGATCATCAGTCAAATGCGTCCCTGAGAATAGGCGCTCCGTCCTTGCGGGGGGGAATGTATCCGTAGGGGCGAGGGAGGCGAGGAGTGGTTGGGCAAGAAAGATACGGGGTATCTTTACAAGGCCTTGATGGTCGCCCGCGTCCTGTTCCCTATGCTAACA
>WNEZ01005585.1_pt1 | contig 11544 bp, 13 predicted proteins | sample 5400521 | NCBI WGS metagenome assembly WNEZ01 (sample SAMN13153339, study PRJNA577476) | soil metagenome | isolation source: 120 cm saprolite under Douglas fir tree site 2 hole 1 replicate 1 | place: USA:California | collected 2015-04-18
CCTGGTCGTACGGGAACGGGGCGTCGATCAGGAAGACCTGCGTCGGTCCAGCTTTGGTACTGTTCGTCGTCACGTTGTGCTGCGAGCACGCCGCGACGAGGGCGATGCCGAGCAGCGAGAGAACGTGCTTCATCGCCGCCCTCCGTGTAGGGCCAATGGTGCTACCGTAAGATCCCTGTTACCGAAGCTGCGGTCGGCGCCAGCTCGGCGCAACGTCCTAACGCAAGGGGGCCCTAGGCGTGATCGCCCTGCGGCGAGACTGAGTCCGCGGCGTTGCGCGCCCGCCACAATTGCGCGGACCGAGTAGGCGTTGTACGGTAGTGCTGAACACCACCCGAGGAGGTGGGGCCGTGAATCAACACGACGGCCACAAGCGAAGCGATGCTCTCGCTCGCCTCGGCGAGTGAGCGCCAAGCCCCCGAGGGTCGGCTAGGGCCTCTCTCGGGGGCTTCTGCTTGTCGTGCCGGGCTGGCTCGGCGCTCGCGCCAGCGTATTCCTTGGGAGTCGTGGCCGGCAACTACAGCTCCGGCTTGCAGCACGATCTCGTCCTGTCGCTGGGGCTCTCGGTCGCGCCCTAGGGCCCCAGCTCCACGCCCTGCGTCTGACCGTGCTGCGTCTGTACATCGTACGCGCGGTTCCTCGCCCGGCCGTCCGCCACGATCCGCTCCACGGTGTTCGACGCTTCGCCCAAGAGTTTGTCGCAATTCGTCCCCCGGAGCGTCGTGAGCGCGGCCATCACCTCGCGGGCGTTGCGCTCGGCGATGGTGCGGTGCCCTGCCTCATGCAGCCGAACGGCCTTGAGGTAGGCTTGCCACGTCCTCACCACCTGGGCGGTCGCCGTGGCCGGTGGCTTCCAGCGGGGCAGTGTGACTGCAACGTTGAGCGTGACCTTCAGGTCGCGCAGGACACAGCTGTCGCCGCGCTGCGCCGCGGCGTAGCCTGACTCGATACTCCACACGGTCAAGGCGTCTCGCGACTTACCGCTCTCGTCCTTGGGCCCGAGACGGTTGATCTGGTCCCGCAACGCGCCCGCGCTCGAACCGTCGATGTCGTAGTACTGCTCGCGGGCCGTGACGAACGCATGCGGCATGGCACGAGCGAGTGCGGCGGAATCGGCAGCGGGTGTGGGCGCCGAAACCGGCTCGGGATTCGAAGAGCCGCACGCGTACGCCAGCAGCAGCGCTGCAGGGATGAGGGGTCGCATGCCGGCGCTACGCCAACGTGATGTCCTGCTCGATCACGAGGTTCGTGGGCAACCCCTGGATCTCGAGCCGGGCCCGCGCCTTGAGGGTTTCGGTGCCTCTGAGCTTGCCGGCGCTCACCGCCGCGTCGACGCTCTTCTCGATCTCGCGCTGCGCACTGACGCCGAAGTGCTTCAGAAACTTGCGCACGGACAGATTGAACACTTCTTCGTTCATGGGGTCACCTTGAAGACCTGATCGTGCTGGCGGGCGCGGTCGGCCACCTGGATGGCGACCTCGTCGCCGGCCTTCGCCAGCGGGACTTTCTGATGGTTCACTTCCATCGAGGTGATCTGCTCGGTGAAATCGGTGGTATGGCCGTGAAACCGTATGCGATCGCCCACCGCCAGCGCGCCCTCCGTCATCCGCACGACGGCGACGCTCGGTCCCTTGAAGTAGTGGACGACGGTCCCGACCAGCTCTTCCGGCATCGGCCCTCCTCGCGTGCCTCGCCTACCACAATATGGTGCCGGCTCCGGGGCCGCTACTTGATCGCCACCTGCTTGACCCACCCGGCGGGATCGACGGCACGATGCGGCAACAGGCTCCACCATAGCTTGTGGCGCCAGCGGCCCAGCCCGGTCGTCGCCCAGCCCGCCTGTGCCACCGGAATCAGCCGGCGCGCGGCCGCGGCGAGACGCCGCCGACGCCAGCGGAATCGCCAGGCACCTCCGTCCGCCGGCCGGTACTGCGCCCAGCCGATCGACTTGAAGCAGCCCGCGGGCCCGAAGTCGTCCGAGTCCAGCACGTCCTCGACGAACACGCGCAGCGGTCCCGGCCACGTCCCCAGCACGTCGTGCATCGCCACGATGGCGCCCGGCGCGAGGTAGGGGCGAAACAGCGCGAGGTCCTGCTTCACGGCTTCGTACACGTGGTCACCGTCGATCCACAGCAGCCGGATCGGCCGGGTCCAATCGCGCGCCACTTCATGGGAGAACGCGCGGCGGCATTCCACAGCATCCGCGACGCCCGCCCGGCGGAGGTTCTCCTGGAACTCGTCATACGAGGACCGTGCGGCGCCGAGGTCGGGATCGGTGGTGGAGGGCGACGTGTGCGGGTCGATCGCGACCACACTTCCCAGTCCGTAGCGCTGCGCCACGTACCCGAGCCCGACCGTGGAGCGGCCTTTGAAGCTCCCGATTTCGACGATCGCTCCAGCGGTGGGCGCGCCGGCGGCGGCGAGCATCAGAAACCGGGCCTCCCGCTCGGCCAGGTAACCAGGCGTGCCGTTGACCCGGCGCCACCCCTCATCGCACACCGCCTGAAAGTCGACGAGGTTCACCGCACCAGTATGCGAGCGCGGTTTCGGGGCCGCAAACCCCGCGCGCCGTTTCCCTTTCGAGCTCACCGTCGTATCGTAAAACCGTGTCCGACCCTGTTCGCGTCGTCGTGGTCACGCCGGTCCGCAACGAGGCGTGGATCCTCGAGCGGTTCCTCTCGGTGACCAGCCGATTCGCGGACCACATCATTGTCGCCGACCAGCGCTCGAGCGACGACAGTCGCGCCATCTGCAGCCGCTATCCCAAGGTCACGGTCATCGACAACCCGACCGACGAATTCAACGAGCGCGACCGCCAGCTCCTGCTGCTGCGGCAGGCGCGCGCCCTCGTGCCGGCGCCGCGCGTCATCCTGGCGCTCGATGCCGACGAGATCCTCGCGGCCAACGCCCTCGACACGCCAAGCTGGCGAGCCATGCTCGCCGCCCGGCCTGGGACCATCGTGTGCTTCGAGCGCGTCGATCTGTACGGGACGCCCGACCAATGCATGCGGCATGACCGGCTCACACCCCTGGGGTATGTGGACGACGGCGTGGAGCACGCGCCGCGCGACATGCACAGCGTCCGGGTTCCCATTCCGGACTCCGCGCCCCGCCTGCTGCTCGACGACATCGCCGTGCTGCATTACTCCGCCCTGCGCCCTACCGCCCTCGCGTCCAAGCTGCGCTGGTACAGCGTGCTTGAGAACGTCCGCGGCACCTGTCCCTGGGTGTTCAAGCGTCGCCTGCGCTATGCCATGCACGTGGACTTCAGTGGCACCGGCCGGGTGGAGCGGTGTCTCCCCGAATGGTTCCGCCGTTGGGAGGAGGCAGGCATCGACATGCGGAGCGTCGTCGAGGAGAAGTACTACTGGCACGATTTCGAGGTGCTCCGCTACATGAACGAGTACGGCGCACGGAAATTTTGGCTCGACGACATTTGGGGGTTTGATTGGGAGGCGTGCCGCCGGCACGCGAAGAGCCACAACATCGCCGGCGTGCCGGATGCCCCGGTGAACCCACCGCCCCGCGTGCTGGTCCTCGCGATGCGCGTGCTGAGCGCGGTGCACCGCATCCAGCGGCGCTTCAGACACCGGTTGACCGGTCGGTCCGGCCCCCGGTTCGCCTAGGCCGGCTCGGGTCCCGGCGCCACCACCGCTCTTGTGTCTGTCTTGATCAGCCGCTGGTGCTTCTCTCCCAGCACCATGGCCGCATCGTCCCGTAGCCTCGCGTTCGCGTACACCGCGGCCACGGCGCTCCCCGAGCCGCACAGCCGCACCCAATTCGGATGCGTTCCGGCCAGTCGCTCGTACAACGCGCGCAGCGGCGGATGCTTACCGAAGACGGGGATCTCGAAGTCGTTGCCGCCGAGGCGCCCGACGCTCCCCCATCCGGTGAACGCGTCGGCGTCGAGCAGCAGCGGCCCGCGCGGCGCCGGCTCCGGATGCATTTCGTCCCACCAGCCGTAGGCGTCTGGGGTCGCGACGGCGATGGGCGGGAGCGCCAGGGCCACGAGCGCCGGCGCGGCCGGCGGGGCCAGGAGCTGGAACAGCCGCTCGCCCCGGCCCCATGCGAGCGCCGCCGGCGCGCCGCTCGCGAAGAACGCCACATCGGCGCCGAGCCGCGTGGCGAAGTGGAGCAGCTCGTGGCGGGGGACGGCATTGCCGGCGAGCGCGTTCACCGCGTGCAGGGCGGCCGCCGCGTCGCTCGAGCCGCCGCCCAGGCCCGACCGCACGGGGATCCGCTTGGTCAACTCGAGCGCCACGCCGAACTTGAGCCCCGTCGCTTCCAGGACGGCGCGCGCGGCCCGTACCGCGAGGTTCTGCTCCGGCGCCCCCAGGTCCGGTCCGTGCACGGTGAGCGCAACGCCCGTGGCCGTGCGCGTCACCACCAGCTCGTCGGTCAGCTCGAGCAGGGCGAACGCCGTCTCGATCTGGTGATAACCCGCCGGCGCTTCGCGCGCGAGAATGCGCAGCAGGAGATTGAGCTTGGCGTGCGCCGCCACGCGGACCGCGTCGGTCACGGACTCGCGCCCCCCAACGGATCGGCCGTCCGTGCCCGACCCAGGTCGCCCAGGTGGAGGTGGACACTCGCAAGCGAGCGCAGGCCAAGCAGCGTGATCGGCAGGAACGTGGAGACGTGATAAGCGACCGCGTACGCCAGCGCCAGGCTCGGACTGATGCCGTAGATCTGCAGTGTCAGCTGCGTCGCCTTCTCGAATACGCCGAAGAAGCCGGCCGACGCCGGGACCGCCACCGCGAACCCGAGGATCCCTTGCAGCAGGAGGGATCCTTCGATCGGCACCTGCAACCCGAACGCCCGGAAGCATACGGCGAACGACGCGGCGTTCGTGAGCCATAGCACCAACGACCAGAACAGCATCGCCCCGAACCGCCCGGGGCGCTTCAGCACCGTGAGACCGGCCACGAGGCCCTCGGCCATGCCGGCGAGGCGCGCCGCCGGCCGGGCCGGCAACACGGCCCGGGTCACGCGCTCGAATAGCGCGAGCCAGGGCGCCGGGCGCAGCACGACCACGAGCGCCAGGACGAACATCGCGCCAAACAGCAGCGCAGCCCGCCCGGCCAGACGTGACAGCGGCGTATCGAGCAGGGTCGAGTGCGCCGGGAACGTAGGGGACGCGATGGCCACCGCCATCAGCCCGAGCATCACGAGGGCATCGAACACACGCTCCACGCCAATAGAACCGAGCGCCGTCGTGAACCGCACCGGCAATTGCCGACTGGCGACGTAGGCACGGGCGAACTCGCCGGCCCGCGCGGGGAGGAGATTGTTCGCCATGAAGCCGATGGCGACGGCGTGCCACAGCGGCAGCCACGGAAGCGGTCCCTCGCGCTCGTCGCGTAGGATCACACGCCACCGGATCAAACGGATCGGAAACGTCAACGTGGCGAGTACTACCGTCAGCACCAGGAGAAGGGGATCGACGGCGCGGAGACCCGCGAGCACCTCGCTCCACTGCGTCCCCCGCACGGCCCACGCCAAGAAAGCGACCGTGACCGCGAGGCCGAGGATCCAGGCCCAGCGGAAGGGGGAGGGGGAAGCGGACGCCCGGCTAGGGGCTGGGCTCGAGGGCGAGGGCAACGAGGTCGCAGACTTCGTCGACGAGCGCGCGGAGCTCGTCGCCCGACGCCCGCTTCGCCGCTGCGCGCAGCTCGTTCGCTCGCTGGAGCGCGCGGTCGCCGCGATACAACAGGGCGCGCACGTCCACGGCGGCGGGAGCCGGTACGGGAGAGCCGGGAGCAGGGGCTGCGGGCGCGCTCTGGACGCCGGCGATGAGCTCCGCGAGCGACGCCGAGTCGATCCCTCCTTCCGACAGGCGCTGGTAGGCGGCCCACGACCCGACCAGGTCGGGAGTCTCGGCCATCGCCGGCTCGGCCCGTGGCGGGGGCGCCGCTTTGGTCCCGGGAACCACCGGCGCCGCGGTCGGAGGTGATGTCGGCCGCGACGCGGGCGCGTGACGAGGAGCAGGAGCCGGAGCGGCGGGCGCGGGCTTGGGCGCGGGGGCGGGAGCGGCGCCGGGCTGGATCGCGCGCAGCGCCGCGGTGAGCGCGTCGAGCTCGGTTGCGAGCGCTTCTTCGTCGCCCGTGCCAGAGCGCGCCAGCAGGTCACCGGCACGCCGCAGCTCGGCGGCGAAGGCGGCCGCGCTGCTCACCGCAATCCCCGACGCCACCATTTCGCGCCCGGCGATCGCGAACTGGGCCACGCGGTCGGCGAGCACGCCGCCGCCCGCGTTCGCGAGCGCACGAAAGGTGGTGCCGAGCGTGTGAGCGCGCAGCTCGCGCTGCGTGGCGGAGGGGGCGCGCTCGAGCGAGTCCGCCGCCTGACGCAGATGCTCGCCGTGGCTCACGAGCTCCAGCTTGCCGAGCGTGGACGGGCGCGCCGCGGGGACGCCGCGCGACACGATGTGGGGACCCGAGTCACTGTAATAGAGGGAGCCGATCGAGACGGCGTCGGGCTCGCTTTCCATGAACCTCACCAGCAACCCGGCGAACTGCCGGAAATCGGGTCCTTCCGGGTCGGGTCGGCCCCGCTCGGCCACTTCACGGGCGGCGCGCGCGATCGCGCTGCCCGCGACCTGGAACAGCTCGACCACGGTGGTCGGGGGCTCGAGTCCCGAGCGCGACAGCTCGCCGATGGCGCGCTCGATTCCCTCGAGCAGGTCGGAGAGCGGCGGCAGATCGGTGAGGGCGGCGAGGCCGCGCAGTGGCTGGAGTGCGCGCATGACGTGCTGGAGTGGGTCGTGGGCCCGGGGATTGGCCCGCAGCGCCTGCGCCGCGCGCTCCAGCGCGCCCGCGATCGCCGCGCCCTCGCGCGCCACGAACGCCCGCGCGCCCGCATCGAGCCCCAGGGCTTCCACCGCACGGATCGGCGCCGACGGCCGGCCGGCGACCTGCTCGAGCTCGACCGCCAGCGCTTCGGCTTTCGCGGTGTCGGCATCGGTCCAGCTGCCCGCCCGGCGCACGAAGATCTTCAAGTCGTCCACCGCGCGGAGGGCGAGCTGCTGGGTCTGGGGATCCCAGGCGCGCCGTCCCTCGCGCACCGCGCGCGCCAGGACCTCGAGCCCGGCGGCGGCACGCGCGATCGCGGGCTGGTTCGCCATGAGCGCGCTGCCGCGCAGTGCCCGGGCGAGCCGCACGATCTCGTCGGCGCTGGGGCTGTCGCCCTTGGCGAGCATGCCGTCGAGCCGCTCGAGATACTCCCCCGCCTCGAGGGCGAAGAAGTCCGACATGCCCAGGGGCTTCGGGGACTCCGTCATAGGGCTACCAAGCTAAGGCTTCCTGGCCTCCTCGACCAACTGCCGCATGCGCCGCACCGCTGCTTCCATTCCCACGAAGATCGCGTTGCTCACGATCGAATGCCCGATGTTCAGCTCCTCGATGTCCCGGATGGCGGCGACGGGCTGGACGTTGTCGTAGGTCAGACCGTGCCCGGCGTGCACGGCCAGACCGCGCGCGCGGGCGTGGGCGCCCGCCCGCTCCAGCGCGCGCAGCGCGGCGTCGCTCTTCCGCCAGGAGCGGGCGTAGCGGCCGGTGTGCAGCTCGACCGCCGGAACGCCCAGCTCGGCGGCCCGATCGATGGTCTCCAGATCGGGATCGATGAAGAGACTGACGCGGATGCCGGCGGCGGTGAGGCGTCGGACGGCGGTGCCGATTCTGGTGTGCGCGCCGCCGAGCGCGAGGCCGCCTTCGGTCGTGATCTCCCGGCGCCGCTCGGGGACGAGCGTCGCCTGAAACGGCTTCAGGCGGGCTGCGATCCGGACGATCTCGGGCGCGGCGCCGAGCTCGAGGTTGAGCACGCTGCGCACCGCGCCGCGGAGCGCGCGCACGTCGGCGTCCTGGATGTGGCGACGATCCTCGCGCAGATGCACGGTGATGCCGTCGGCGCCGCCCCGCTCGGCCGCCGCCGCGGCGCGCACGGGGTCGGGCTCGTCGGTGCGACGCGCCTCGCGCACCGTCGCGACGTGATCAATGTTGACGTAGAGCCGCATGCCGTCTTACCTTCGGTTCACTCCGCCCCCACTCGAGGTATCGTCCGTGAGACCACGACTGACCGTGCTCGTCGCGCTGGGCTGCCTCGCGTGTGGGAGAGCCGGCCCGGGGAAGCTCGCACCGCAGTCGCCTCAGGAGACGCTCGCGCAGTTCATGTCCGCCGTGAAAGCGAACGACCTCGAGCGGATGCGGACGCTGTGGGGCAGTGAGCGCGGTCTCGCGTCCAGCCATATGAAATCGACCGACGTGAACCAGCGCCTCGCCGTCCTCCAAATCTATTTGAACCATGTCGGCTACCGTGTCGTCGAGGGCCCGCTGCCCGTGCCGAACAAGGACGACCGCCGGCTCCTCCGCGTGGAGTTGCAGCGCTCGACGTCGTGCACGGTCGTCGTGCCGATCGAGCTGGCACGCACAAAGGAGGGGCGCTGGCTGGTCGTCGGCACGGATCTGGCGAGCATCCCCAATCCGGCGGCGGCGTGCAAGAGCTGACCCCGCGGGAACTCAAGGAGCCGGCCGCGTGTTCACCTACTCAGTCAGCTCCATCAAGATGCCGGCCGTCGTCTTCGGATGCACGTACGCGATGCGCCGGCCGCCGGCGCCGCGGCGCGGCACCTCGTCGATGAGACGATACCCCGCCGCCCGGCAGCGCTCGAGCGCCTGGTCCAGGTCCGGCACGCGGTAGCAGACATGGTGGATGCCCGGCCCACGCTTGGCGAGGAACTTCGCCACCGGGCCGTGTGGGTCGCGGGGCTCGAGGAGCTCGACCTGAACGTCGCCCAACGCCAAGCCGACAATCGTCGCACCGTCGGCCGTCTCGGGGCGCCCCGGCTCGAGGCCGAGCACGTCGCGATAGAAGCCAAGGGCGGCGTCGATGGACGGAACGGCGATGCCGATGTGGGCGACGCGGGCGCGTGACTCGGTCATGACGCCGTCAACATAACGGTTGCACGAGAGGGAGTGGAGAGGTCATGGCAGCGGAACATTTCACGGCCGTCACGGACGCCACGTTCGGGTTGGAGGTCGAGCAGCACCAGGGGCTCACCATCGTGGACTTCTGGGCAACGTGGTGCGGGCCGTGCCACATGGTGGCACCCATTCTGGACCAGCTGGCGGGAGAGTATCAGGGCAAGCTGAAGGTGGCCAAGGTGGACGTGGACGCCAACCAGAAGACGGCCATGCGCTTTAACGTTCGCTCGATTCCGAGTATTCTATTCTTCAAGGACGGGCGACACGTGGATACGCTGGTGGGCGCGTACCCGAAGCCGGTCTTCGAGCAGAAGATTCAGCAGCATCTGTCGTAGCATCCTCCCCGGAGGACCATGCGCGCGAGCACCGCTCGCCTGATGAATTCGCCGGTTCGCCTCGCGGACCTGACGTTCCCGCAGGTGAACCGGTTGGTTCATCGCACCCGGCTCGCGTTCATCCACCTCGATAACCTCTTCGCCTTCGGCAAGCGCGACCGCGACGGTCGCGTCGACGGCTACATCACGGCCTACCTGCCGGAGGAGTGCCTGCTGCTCTTCTTCCGCAAGGGTGAGGCCGTAAACGCCGCGTCCCTGCACACCACGGGGCGACAGGTCATCACGATCACGGAGGCACTGAAGCGGATGCGGGGCGAAGTCGAGCGGGGCGAGCTGGCCTACTCGGCCGCGCCGATGGAGCAGCTCGCCTGGATGTATCAGTCGTGCGCCGCGCCGGTCGAGATGCGCACCGTCGATCCGGGACAGCCGGGCGCGTTCTTCGCGGCCTTCGCGCGGGACAAGACCAGCGGCATCCTCGAGCTGACGTCGAACGCGCGCGTGTCGTACGTGCGGTTCGACGGCGGACGCTACGCCAGCGGCTACTTCTGCGACAAGCCGGACGTGATGGCCATTCCCAAGTTTCTCGAATCGCAGTTCCACCCGGCTGCGGACCGGCAAGCGCCCGTCCTCACGGCGGCCGTGTTCCCCTATGTGGCCGATCTGCCGCAGCAGGCGCCGAACGCCCTCATCAACACCTACCGTGAGCTGTACTGGCGCATCGTCGACGAGGTGGACAAGGAATTTCCGGGTGAAGCGAAACGCCGGGCGCAGAAGGTGAGCTCCGGGATCGTGGATGCGCACAAGGCGATCACGATCCTCTCGGCGCCGCGCGGCACGGACACACCGGACTCGGTGGTGCAGCCGGAGGAGCTCTCGAATGCACTCACGGATTGGTCGCTCCAGCTGCTGGAGGGCGTCGAGGTGATGATGCCGGGCACCGCGCCCAAAATCCTGCGCGAGGCGACGCGCGAGCACCGCTACGTGCTGCAATCGGCGGGCTACTACGGTCGCCTGCCGTGGCCGGTGTCGTGGTGAGATGGCGGGCACCCTGTACGTCGTGGCGACGCCGCTCGGCAACCTCGAGGACCTCTCTCCGCGCGCGGCCGCCACGCTGACGCGGGCGGCCGCGGTCGCGGCCGAGGACACGCGCCACACCAAACCACTGCTCGCCCACATCGGCTCGCGCGCCGAGCTGATCAGCTTCCACGCGCACTCGAGCGAGGCCGCGCTCCGCCGGATCCTGCATCTGTTGGCGACCGGCAAAGACGTGGCGCTCGTGACGGACGCCGGGACGCCCACGGTGAGCGATCCGGGCGCGGTCCTGGTCGCCGCCGCGCGGGAGCGCGACATCCCCGTGATCACGGTGCCGGGACCGACGGCCGTCGCGGCCGCGCTGTCGGTGTCGGGACTGGGCGCCGATCGTTACCTGTTCCTGGGCTTCGTCCCGCGCAAGGGCGCGGAGCGACGGCGCCTGCTCGACCTGGTCGCGAAGAGCGAGTGGACCGCGGTGCTGTTCGAGGCGCCGCCGCGCGTCGCGGAGCTGCTCGCGGACCTCGCGGCCGCGTGTGGCGCGGAGCGACCCGCGGCGGTGGCGCGCGAGCTCACCAAGCTGTTCGAAGAGACCCGCGCCGGGACCCTGGCCGAGCTGGCGGGTTACTACGCCGAAGCGCCCGCCCGCGGCGAGGTGACGGTGATGGTGGCGGGCACCGGCAAACTACGCCGAAGCGCCCGCCCGCGGCGAGGTGACGGTGATGGTGGCGGGCACCGGCAAGCCGGCCCGGGAGGAGCGTGCGGCTCCGCCCGACCCCGAGGGGCGAGCCCGCGAGCTCTTGGCGCAGGGGATGACGCGCCGCGACGTGGCCGAGCAGCTCGCGGCGGAGACGGGGATCACGAGAAATACGGCATATCGGCTCGTCAACGAACTATGAACCGCTTGACGGTCGCGTTGTGCCTGGTCTGGCTGCCGCTCGCCGGCCGATCCGAATACGGAATTCGGAATGCGGAATGCGGAATGGACGGGCCGAGGTCGGTTCGCGCAATTCCGCATTCCGCATTCCACATTCCGCATTTGGCCCCTCTCACCATCGGCCGCCTTCATTATGATGGTGGGGGAGATTGGTACGCCGGCCCCTCCGCGCTGCCGAATCTCCTCGCGGCGCTGCGCCAGCGCACCGCCCTCTCCGTCGCCGAGCGCGAGCGCGTCGTCACCCTCACCGGCCCCGAGCTGTGGGACGTCC
>WNEZ01023952.1_pt1 | contig 11543 bp, 10 predicted proteins | sample 5400521 | NCBI WGS metagenome assembly WNEZ01 (sample SAMN13153339, study PRJNA577476) | soil metagenome | isolation source: 120 cm saprolite under Douglas fir tree site 2 hole 1 replicate 1 | place: USA:California | collected 2015-04-18
CTCTCTCAAGGCAACGCCGTCTTGGAAGACTGTGATATTTCCTCCGATACCTTGGCCGGCGTTTCGGTCCATGGCTCCGCGGCCGAAGCGACTGTCCGCCGTTGTCGCCTTCACGACGGCGGAACCAGCGGCATCGTCTTCTGGGACAAGGGCCGCGGAACGGTGGAAGAGTGCGAGATCATCGGCAACCGCGTGGCCGGCGTGCTCATCCGCACGGGCGGCAATCCGGTTATCCGGCGTTCCCGGATTCACAATGGCAACATGTTCGGCGTTATGGTGGACGATCATGGCAGCGGAACAGTTGTGGATTGCGACATTTCCGGCAATGGCGTGGCCGGCGTGCAATTCCTAGGCGCTGGCTCTGCAACTATCCGCCAATGTCAGATCCACCATGGAGAAAAAGTTGGCGTGCTAGCGGTCATGAATGGGGAAGGAACGCTGGAAGATTGCGAGATTTTCGCCAATGCCACGGGGGTTCTGGCGGCGGACGGCGGCAACCCGATTCTCCGACGCTGTCAAATCCATCATGGCGCTTTCGGCATTTTTGCTCGTCAGCGCGGCCGCGGTTTGGCGGAGGATTGCGACATTTTCGCCATGACTCGCGCGGGCGTGCAGGTCATTGATTGGGGCAATCCCATCGTCCGTCGTTGCAAGATTCACGGCGGGGCTAACATCGGGGTCTTGGTCCGCGACTGCGGCGTGGGCACGGTGGAGGAATCGGAGATATTCGGCCATGCCTTCGCGGAAGTAGGAATCAGCGACGACGGCAACCCGCTGATTCGCCAGTGCCGGATTCATGACGGCAAGAAATTCGGCGTCTCCGTCCAACAAAAAGGCCAGGGGAAGATTCTCGATTCCGAAATATTCTGCCACGCTCAGGCGGGAGTCGCCATCAATAAAGGCGGCGCCCCGATCATTCGCCGTTGCCGCATTAACCGCAACGGCGCTGAAGGAATTCGTGCTCATGTGCACGCCCTCGGCGTGGTCGAGGAATGCGATTTGGGAGACAACGCCCAGGGCCCTTGGCAATTACAAGCCGCCTGTCGGTTGCAACGGAGCGGGAACAAAGAATAGAACGGCTATTTGTATGTACCACCGGACAAAACCATGAATACTGCCATCCAATTTGCTAATTATCCGGTGGACTTCGCCTATTTGTCGCGTGGAGGATATCAGGTCGAATGCCAAGAAGATTTCGGTTAGTATGTGAGGAGATGAAGGGAATAACGCTTAAAAACGGCTAGGTCTGGCATGACCAGGAAACGATCGCCCAAGCAAAGACCGGAGCACGACACCAATGCACAACCGAGCCACAGAGAAAAACACGAAAAGGGCAAGAAACGGAGGCTTACGGGACAAGGTAAGGACAAAAAGAGGCAAAAGCCCGACTGGTTCCAGAGATAATATGATGACTAGGGAAATTGAAAAACGAATCGAGGAAAAGAATTGGAAAGAAGCTCGCGCTTTGACCCAAGAGGAGTTGGTCTTCGCTCCTACTGACCACTGGTTGTGGATGACGCTCTCATTGACCTACTACGAAGACAAGGAATATAAGAAGGCATTGGCGTGCAGTAGGAGGGCCGTGGAATTAGAGCCGAATTGTCCCCTGGCTTTGTGGCACTATGCAGGCTCCCTATTCATGAGCGGTCAGGAATCCTCCGCTTTAGCCATTTGGACCGTTCTCCAGAACATGGATTTGGACGACATTGCTTACGGAGATTGCGGTGAGGGAATGGACTGGGCCATGCAGTTAGTAAACGATGTGCATTTTCGCGTAGGCCGTTACTTTCAATGGAAGCAAGAACGTGAATTGGCTCGCGCTTGGCTCCAGAAATACCTGCACAATCGAGAACACGGGGTGACTAGCATCTACGACAAGAAAAAAGCCGAGGAGCTCTTGGCCGAACTTGCTCGGTAATAGCACTAAGAACCATGAAACTGATTCTCGCCGTTATTCAGCCTGCCAAACTCGAAGCGGTCAAAGAAGCCCTTAATCGGGTTGAGGTCTTTCGCTTGACCATTGTAGACGTGCAGGGGTTTGGCCGGCAAAAGGGGCATTCCGAGGTTTATCGGGGACATGAATTGACGGTGAATCTCCTTCGCAAGATTCAGCTACAAATCGCCGTCAATGAAGATTTCGTCGAGCCGACGGTCAACGCCATCATGGAGGCCGGACGCACCGGCGCCGAAGGCCGTATCGGCGACGGCAAGATCTTCATATTGCCGTTAGAGGATTGCCTGCGCATCCGCACCGGCGAACGCGGACCGGAAGCGATATGAAATGAAGAACCAAATTCCAGGATTGAGAATGGCCAGCGTCGAAGCTTACGGATTGCTCCTTTCAGACGACATGATTTTTTCGAGCCGCATCACCGGCACGGCCCAGGCTCTGGGGTTGAAAGTGAATGCCGTGAAATCGGCCAAGAACCTGATGGCTCAGGCGAAAGAACGCACGCCAACCTGCGTCATCGTGGATTTGTCTCATCCTGATTTGCGTGTGCCCGAGTTGATTGGCGAACTGCAAGATGTCTGTTCTCCCCTTCCGCGCTTAGTGGCCTACGGCTCGCATGTGGATGCCGCCACATTGCGGGCGGCACGAGATGCCGGCTGCAATATCGTCCTGCCTCGGAGCGCATTTGTCGAACAGCTTTCCGGAAGTCTGCCCCAATGGCTGATGCCATCTTCCTGAAGGGCGACTGTCGATGACCTGGGGGTGTTTTCTCATCCCCAACATACCAATCCCGGCTCAAACGGGCTGGATAAATCTGGATTCTTCGGTAGGACCCGAACGGCATAGCCGTGTTGCCCACTAGACCGGCAGGGGATGGTGCCTTGGAAGGTCCAGAGCGGGCCGTCATGCTGGCCGTTGTGACCCATCATGATCGTGCCGGGCTTGGGAATCTCCCCCAGCGAATCGACCACGCCGTGAAATAACTGCACTTCGACGTCATCGGGAGAAAAATTGCCGAGGCGGATACGAGCGCTCACGTCCAATTGTCCACCCACGTGCATCGGATCGAGGCCGCTGGCTTCGACGTTCTCGACTTTGATCTGGTTCCATCCCTGGGCGATCCGTTTGCGCCACTGGGCCAGATTTCGCGCCTTGGCGAGGTTGTCGGCGCTCAGCTTGTCGAAGCGCTGCCAGGAAGGCCAGTAGGCTTTTTCCACGTAATCCTGCACCATCCGGTTGGTGTTAAAGGCCGGACAGATGGTGGCAATGGACCGCTTCATCACCTTGAGCCAGCCCCGAGGCAAGCCGTCGCTGGAACGGGTATAAAACAAGGGCACGATTTCTTGTTCCAACAAGTCGTAGATGGCCCGGCTCTCGACGTCGTCTTGGTAATGGAGGTCGGTATATTCTTCGCCGGCGCCGATGGCCCAGCCGTTGTCTTGGGCATATCCCTCCATCCACCAGCCATCCAGGATGCTCAAGTTGATGCCGCCGTTGGGGCAGATTTTCATGCCGCTGGTGCCGGACGCTTCCAAGGGCCGGCGCGGATTGTTCAGCCAAACGTCAACCCCCTGCACCATGTAGCGGGCCAAGTTGATCTCATAGTCTTCCAGGAAAACGACGCGGCGGCGAAACTCGGATCGGCGAGCGATGTGCACGATCTCGGCGATCAGCTCCTTGCCGCCGTGGTCGCGCGGATGGGCCTTGCCGGCGAACAAAAGCTGCACGGGCCGATCCTTATCGTTGATGATCGCGCCAAGCCGGTCGAGGTTGCGAAAAATCAGCGTGCCGCGCTTATAGGTGGCGAAACGACGGGCGAAGCCGATGGTCAGAGCTTCAGGGTCGAGTACCTCGTCGGCGCGGGCGATTTCGGCCAGCGGAGCGCCGCGGCGTTTGAGCTGGGCTTTGAGCCGCCGCCGGGCGAACGCGATCAGCCGTTCGCGCCGCCGTTCGTGCGTTCGCCACAGTTCGGCGTCGGGAATGTGATCGACGCGCCTCCAAATGCTGTGATCGGTGGGCCGCTCCTCCCATTGAATGCCCAAATAGCGGTCGTAAAGTTGGGTCATTTCCGGCGCCAGCCAACTGCGAGTGTGAACGCCGTTGGTGATGGAGGTGATGGGAATCTCGGCATCAGGAAGATCCGGCCAAAGGTTCTTCCACATCTTGCGGGAAACGCTGCCGTGCAGGCGGCTGACGCCATTGGTAATGTTGGCCAGCCGAATGGCCAGCACCGTCATGCAAAACTGCTCGTTAGTGTCCCGGGGATTCTGCCGACCCATTCCCAAGAAATCGCTCCGGTCGATTCTCAGAAGTGGCAGATAATTGGAAAAATAGTGCTCGATCAGCTGGGGTGGGAAGACGTCGTTGCCCGCCGGCACGGGGGTGTGGGTGGTAAAGCAGGTTCCCGCCGCCACTGCCTCGCGGGCGGAGGAGAAATCCAAGTTCTGCTCCTCCATCAAAATGCGGATGCGCTCCAGTCCGCAAAAAGCGGAATGGCCTTCGTTCATGTGGCAGACCGTCGGCGCCTTACCCAAGGCCCGCAAAGCGCGAATGCCGCCTATGCCCAGCACCATTTCCTGGCGAACGCGCGTGTCGTTATCGCCCCCGTAGAGTTGAGAGGTGATGTTTCGATCGTCCGGGGCGTTCTTGGCGATGTTGGTGTCCAGCAAATAAAGTGGAATTCGCCCGACCTGGATGCGCCAGACGCGCGCCCAGACTTCCCGGCCGGGGAACGGAACGCTGATCAGAAGCGCCGAACCGTCCGGCTTGGTCTCGGGAATAAGCGGCAGGTTGAAGAAATCGTTCTCGGGATAACGCTCTTGCTGCCAGCCGTCGACATTCAGATATTGTCGAAAATATCCTTCCCGGTACATCAGCCCGACGCCGGATAACGGAATTCCCAGATCGCTGGCCGCCTTAAGATGATCGCCGGCCAGCAGACCCAAGCCGCCGGAGTAAATCGGGATGCTTTCGTGAATGCCAAACTCGGCCGAAAAATAAGCGATGCGGCAGGTCGACTCGGCGCCATAGGTTTCCTGAAACCAGGTGGTGCTGGTCATGTAGTTGTCGAGCGCGGCCTCGACGCGGTCCATATGCGCCAAGAAACCATCATCGTGAAGCAGCTCTTCCAAGCGGGTTTGTTCGATCGTGCCCAACAATTTGACCGGGCTGTTCTCCACGGCATCGAAGAGATCTTCGTCGACGCGGCGCAAGAGCGAGATCGCTTCGTGGTTCCAGCACCACCACATGTTATAGGCGAGCTTTTGCAGCGCTTGCAATCGGTCAGGCAGATGGGGCAGAACCGCAAATGTTCGCAGGGAGCGACCGGCCATGAATGCGCCTCTCAGATTCGGTCCGCTTAATACAACGTAAGCTTATGTCACGCGTTCGTGCTTGGAGAGTTCATCAATTATCTGGAAGAAGCAAAGCCTAGAACTTCATCGCGGTTAGTCATCCCCATCGTAGCATAACCAGAATAAGTGGATTTTCAATCACCGATTGCCCAGCTTGCCCACTCCTATTTGACGACCGCTCGGAAGAAACCGCGCAAACGAACTCCATGGAACCGCAATGGGTCGTTATACTGACACCATGCGAACCATTATTACGGGCGGCGCCGGGTTTGTCGGCTCGCATCTTTGTGAGCGCTTCTTGGCGGAAGGCCACGAAGTCGTCTGCGTCGACAATTTTATTACCGGCAACGCCGAAAACATCGAGCGTCTGCGCGGCAGCGATCGTTTCACCTTTATTCGTCACGACATTTCCCATCCGCTGGAGATTGACGGAGCGGTGGACAACGTCTTGCATTTCGCCTCGCCGGCCAGCCCGGTCGATTACTTGCGTCATCCAATCCCCACGCTGAAGGTCGGTTCGCTGGGTACGCACAACACTTTGGGTCTCGCTAAGCTCAAGAAGGCCCGTTATCTGTTGGCCAGCACCAGCGAGGTTTACGGCGATCCGGAGCAGCATCCGCAGCGCGAGGACTATTGGGGCCACGTCAATCCCATCGGTCTCCGCGGCGTCTATGACGAGGCCAAGCGCTTTGCCGAAGCCATGACCATGGCCTATCACCGCTACCACGATGTCGATACCCACATCTGCCGAATCTTCAACACCTATGGAGAGCGCATGCGCCTGGACGACGGCCGGGTGCTGCCCAACTTCATGGGCCAGGCCCTGCGCGGCGAGCCCCTGACCGTTTTCGGCGACGGCTCGCAAACCCGCAGCTTCTGCTATGTCTCCGATCTCGTCGAAGGGATTTATCGGCTTCTGGCGGCCGACTTCCATGATCCGGTCAACTTGGGCAACCCTCATGAAGTGACGATCCTGGATTTCGCCCGCGAGACTATTGCCCTGACGGGAAGCCAGAGCACGATTGCCTTCAAGCCGCTGCCGGAGGACGATCCCAAAGTCCGCCGGCCCGACATCTCCCGCGCCCGCCAACTCCTCGGCTGGGAGCCGCGCGTCGATCGCCATGAAGGAATGCAACGAACGCTAGAGCATTTCCGTGGAAGAGTGAAAGCAAGATGAGTGATGAACGCGGAATGATGAATGATGAACAGACTTGGTTCATTCTAATTCATCGTTCATCATTCCTCATTCATTATTGATTGGTGGTTGACTGACCGAAACCGTTGCCCTAAATTGGTCAGCGGCGGATATTCAAAGTCCGCCGGGGTGAGGTAGCTCAGCTGGTAGAGCGGAGCCCTGAAAAGGCTTAGGTCGCCGGTTCAACTCCGGCCCTCACCAATACTCATCCCGCTACCCCCTCCGCCTGCCAATGACAATTGGCGTAGTGGGTCGAATTCCTCGAGAAATATCCACACTTTGACGATCCGGAAGCGGCATTTGGCGGAGTGGGTCGGCCGATTTCTCGGTGAGGATCTGTCGATGCGTTTGGTCTGTGACTGATGGACTTTGCTCTTTGCCAGGTTCTTGGCTTGCCCTTTCGCGCTGCGTCAGCACGGATTTTCCCTAACCTCTTGGTGCAGAACTACTTAATGGATTGCATTGCGCTTGCGAGTTTTACACACAGCCACGCACTGGTCCACGAAACTGTCCTCTCCTTTTTCGATGCAATCATAAGGTTAAGCGACAGGATCGGTTCTACACTCGCTCTTCAGTGCAACATTTCCTCAACCCCTTCAGGCCAGGCGTCCATTGGCTCGAAGCCGAGCAGTCGTTTGGCCGGCTCGGGATCGTACACCGTTTGCCGGAGGGGTCGGCTGCAGGCGTAAACGACAGCAAAGCGAATGTCGGCCGGCGCTGCCGCCGCACAGGCAAAGAACCGTCCGGCGTCGCCGGGGCTGAGATAAACATCGGGTCCCCAATCGGTTCGGGCCAGCTCTTCGACGTGTTCCTTGTTTCGCGGGCACCAACCGAGGCGAGCGACGATAACGCTCAAGCCATGCGCTTCGGCGTAGGCCCGGCCCGCCCCTTCGAGGAAAAGTTTACCCGCGGCGTACCAGCCTCGCGGCGTCGGTGGCACGTCCGCGCCAATTGGCAAAGGGCCCGAGAATCGCTGCCACCAAACTACCTGTCCGCTGCTCGCCAGCACCAGCCGCTTGACACCCGCCAGGCGCGCCGCCTCCAAAATGTTGTACGTTCCGACGATGTTGTTCGGCAGAAGCTTGGTGAGGAAGTCGTCGTCATCGGGAATGGCGGCAAGGTGAATGATGGCCTGGACGCCGCGGGCCGCCTGGCAGACGGCATCGGTGTCCGAGATATTGCCGACCAGGCTGTCCTCGATTCCAGGCGTCGGCGTCAGGTCGAAGCCCCGAAGAGACTGGCCCCGAGACTTCGAGTGGTGAGTAAGTGAGTAAGTGAGTGGTGACCATTCATCACTCAACTCTTCGAGTTATAGTGTTGCCATCATGGCCGTAGACTCGGGGTTAGGCAAGCGATCCCATGGTTTTTCGCAAGCCGTGGTTTGTCTTTGCAAACAAGTAACGATCACGTAAAATCATGGGTAATCCGGCCAATGATCCCGGAAAGGTTGATAAACATGCCTCCACGCGAGTTAGCTCAGGCCCTTAGTCGCCGGCCTTTTGTTCCTTTCCGCTTGCATGTAACTGACGGAACGAGTTATGACATCAGGCATCCGGAGCTTCTGATGGTGTCGCCTGGGTCCGCTATCGTGGGTTTGCCGAGTGCGACCTACGCATTACCGCTTATCGAGCGCTACGAGATCGTGGACCTTCTGCATGTTGTTCGCCTCGAACCCCTGGACACTTCCAAGGCGGCGGGAGACGGCGCGAGTACATGATCGATTCTTGAAAAATCTTCTCAGTCACGCTTTTCCACAGTTGCATTCGGCTTGTCGGCCCTATTCGCGTCGCCGGCAGTTGCTTTCTTGTGCTCGCCGATGCAATAAAGATGGCTCAACGCGCGGATGAATAGTTGCCCATCAGAAATGGCCGGCGAGGCGCGGCAGCCTTCTGCCAACTTATTGCGGCTGACCAATTCGAACTTGTTGGTTCCCTTGAGGACATAGGTTGTGCCATCGTCGTCGGGGAAATACAGAAGGCTGCCCGCCGATACCGGCGAGGCGCTGTGATGATCGCCAAGCCGGTGTTGCCATAAACGTTTGCCGGTCTTCTCATCCAAGCAGTAAGCGAAGCCGTTGTCCGTGACCAGGAAGAAGTATTTGTCATGGGCGATCGGTGACGGAACATAGGAAGCCTTGGAAGCGTCGCAGTGTTCATGCCAGAGGACGTGAGTTTTGGTGACGTTCCCTTGACCGTCGGGCCGGATGGCCATGACGTGATATTCCGGAAAACCCGCTGTCAGGAAAACGATTCCCGGCAGCGACACCATGCTGGCCACGAATTGTTCGGTGGGGCCGTCCACGATCCAGATCTGTTTGCCCGTGTCGGGATCATAGCTGGCGGTGCACAGGCTGCCGGTGAGGACAAGCTGCCCCCTCTCCCTCCCCTCTCCCCTGGGGGAAGAGGGGCGGGTGAGGGGGGAATCGATAAGGAGCGGTGGACAATAGGAGCGCACGCGGTTCGGCCGATCGGTTCGCCATCGTTCTGCCCCGGTCGTCTTGTCCAGGGCGACGAGGTAAGACTCCGCGTCCTGATCGCCATTCAGAATAATCAGGTCCTTGTACAAGATCGGCGGACTGCAAAAGCCGTGCTTGGAGTGGAACTCGCCTGGCGAGCGCTGCCAGACCAGGTTGCCGTCGAAGTCATAGCAATAGACCTCGAACTTGGGCATGTCGAGAAACGTGACCCAGACCAAATGCCCGTCGGTGGCCGGCGTCGAGCTGGCGTAGCTGTTGAGCGGATGCTTCGGCTCCAAAGGAGCCGTCAGCACCGTCCGCTGCCAGATCACCTTGCCGCCGTTTCGATCCAGACAGAGCAGCAATCGCTTCTGTTCTTTCTCGAGACAGGTGGTGACAAACACCCGGTCGCGCCAAACAACCGGTGAGGAATGTCCCTTGCCGGGGATGGGAGTCTTCCAGAGAACGTTTTCCGTTTCACTCCAGCGGACGGGGATACCTGTCTCTTCGCTGCTGCCGTCGCCGCGGGGTCCGCGCCATTGGGGCCAATTATCGGCCCAGCACAATTCGCATAGAAACGCAAGGACTGCGCAGGAAATGAAACTCTTCGCCAACATAAGCCCCCCGTTTGCCCTCAGAGCCGGAAGCGGAAGCGCCTGGTGGCTTGGACCGGGCGCTTACGCTTCCGGCTCTGAAGATTCTGACTTAGGCCTGAGCACGCTTCATTATTCTGCAGCTGGATCGGAGTGGGCTCCGGATGGATCATAATTGCGACCATCGGATTGATCTCTGGCGTCGGCGAGCCGCCGTCGACATCCGCGCCATTGCCGCAGGCGCCGGAGGGCGTGCGCATCCTGGCAGTCGCTGCCTTTGAACCGAAGGAGCAAGAACCGGTCCGCATTGCCGCGCATCCCGTTACCGGCAGGCTGTATGTGCTCGGGGGCGGCGGCGATGTGACTTTGCTTGATGTTCAATCCGGCAAGAAACAGCGAGTCATTTCCGGTAGGGAGTATATCGAGGAACCCAAACGGGAGCATGTCAACATTCCCCTGCCGATCGACTCCATGTGGGTCAATTCTCCGATCACCCTGCGGGCCACGCTTTGCCTGGGGTTGACATTTGACAAGGAGAATCGACTCTACGTGGTTGCCAACATCCTCATCCCCGGCAAGATCACCATCAATCGCGTGGCCATTTATCGGACGGCGCCGGTCGGCGACGAGGGGATTCCATCTCGGCCGGCGTTGTGGACGCGATTCGATTATCCTTACGGAGTCGGCGGCTTTAATCACGGCGCTTGCCGGATCGCCCAGGGACCGGACGGCCTCATCTACTTGGGGAGCGGATCGCGGACCGATCATGGCGAAGCGGGCGAGGCTCCCAACATTAGCCGGCTGGGCGAGGGACCTCACCCGGACGTGCCGGGTGGACCAGGCTTTGCGGGCGGCGACTTCACGGCCGCCATCCTCCGCTTCGATCCCGCCAAGGACCAGCAGCCGCCGGAAGTGTTCTCGCGGGGCAACCGTAATCCTTTCGGCTTCGATTGGGATGACCAAGGCCGGCTGATTGACGCCGAGCACGGTCCAATGGCCGACCATCCCGAGGAGCTCAATTACATTCAAGAAGGGAAGCATTACGGCTTCCCTTATGTTTTCGGCAACAATGAGAAGCCGGATTATCCCGATGGCCCTAAGCCGCCCGACGGACTTCAGTTTCAGACGCCGATCAAGAACGTCGGCCCGGCTGGCCTGCTCGGCGACCATCCCATGTACAGCCTGGCGGCCCATTCCGCTCCCGGAGGAATGATCTTTTATCGCCAGGGCCGGCTCCCCAAGAAGTATGAGAATAGCTTCTTCCTGTGCCGCTTTGGCAATCTGGTCAATTACAATCGCATCGGTTTCGATGTGCTGAACATTCGCCTGGAAGAAAAAGACGGACAATTGATTGCCCACAGCGAGCGCTTTCTGGATCGCCTGGGTCGACCCATCGACGTCTGCGTCAGCGACGGCAAACTGTACGTCGTCGAATACTGTCGGCAAACTGAAACGGTAGGCCCGGGCAGCGAAGGCTACGGCGTCGATGGGCGCGTGTTGGAAGTTAGCGGAAAGTAGAAGATCGAGGATCGAGGATCGAGGATCGACGAAGAGATCCGCTTTCGATCCTGGACGGGTGGACGGGTGGCCGGGGCTGAGTCTTCGAAGCCCCGGTCAAAGCGCCATGATCTTTTTGACGGTCTGCCGGGGCTTCGAAGACTCAGCCCCGGCCACCCAAATGGCTACCTCAAATTTGTTAGGCGCTCTGCGAAGCGGAGGAACATGCATGCGAGAATGGGTTCTTGCAGAATCGAATCACAGCTTGGTGCGGGCGCAGCGCTGGGAAGTGGCTGTGCTGCCGTTCGGCGCCACCGAGCCGCACAACTTGCACATGCCTTATGGCACCGACAATTTCGAGGTGGAAGAAGTCGGCAATCGGGCTTGCGAGCGGGCCTACAAGACTGGCGCCAAGGTCCTTTTGCTGCCGACGATTCCCTATGGCGTCAACACCAACCACTTGAAGGTTCCAGGCGCCTTGGCATGCAGCGTGACGCCT